>Ga0136640_10000192_pt1 | contig 22112 bp, 24 predicted proteins | sample AntDrymUQ8642106_2_FD_105498 | JGI IMG/M metagenome (GOLD analysis project Ga0136640, IMG submission 105498) | Polar desert sand microbial communities from Dry Valleys, Antarctica - metaG UQ864 (21.06) | ecosystem: Environmental > Terrestrial > Soil > Desert | place: Antarctica: Dry Valley...
AAGGCCCCGGCGAAGAAGAATGTTGGCGCCAAGAAGGCCCCGGCCAAGAAGACCCCCGCGAAGAAGAAGGCCCCGGCCAAGAAGACCCCCGCGAAGAAGAAGGCCCCGGCCAAGAGGAAGGCGCCGGCGAAGAAGGCCCCGGCCAAAAGGAAGGCTGGCGCCAAGAAGGTTGGCGCCAAGAAGGCACCGGCGCGGAAGAAGGTTGGCGCCAAGCGGACGGGATCTCGCTGACCGGTCGGGGCGATCTGCTCGGCTCGCCTTCCCCAGTCCGACGATCAGGCGGCCGGTGAGGCTCCTACCAGCGCGGCCCTAGGGTCAACCGGTGCGCATCGCCACCTGGAACGTCAACTCGTTGAAGGCGCGCATGCCGCGGGTCGAGGAGTGGTTGGCCTACGCCGAGCCCGACGTGGTCTGCCTCCAGGAGACGAAGCTGGCTGACAGCGCCTTCCCCGGCCTGGCCTTCGGTGCCCTCGGTTACGAGGCCGCCCACCACGGCGAGGGGCGCTGGAACGGGGTGGCCATCCTCAGCCGCGTGGGCCTCGACGACGTGACCGACGGCTTCGACGACGACGGCGAGCCCGACCCCGAGGCCCGGCTGCTGTGGGCGACCTGCGGCGGTGTGCGGTTGGCCAGCGTCTACGTGCCCAACGGGCGCGCCCTCGAACACGAGCAGTACGACTACAAGCTGAGCTGGCTCGAGCGCCTCCGAGCCAATCTCTCCCGGGTGCACGACCCGGCGGCCTCGCTGCTCATCGGCGGCGACTTCAACATCGCCCCCACCGACGACGACGTCTGGGACCCGGCCCGTTTCGTCGGGGCCACCCACACCAGCGATGCGGAGCGAGCGGCCTTGGCGGCCCTGCTCGACTGGGGCCTGGCCGACACCTTCCGCGGCTACCACTCCGAGCCTGGGCTGTTCTCGTGGTGGGACTACCGGGCCGGAAACTTCCACAAGCGCCAGGGCATGCGCATCGACCTGCTGCTGGCCACCGCTCCGCTGGCCGATTCCGTGACCTTCGCTCTCATCGACCGCCAGGCCCGCAAGGGCAAGCTGCCCAGCGATCACGCGCCGGTGTTGATCGACATCGACATCGACCCGAGCTGACCTCGCCCCGGGGCTGAAGCCGACCGCGAGCAGAAGGACCACCATTGTCCGAGATCGATCATCCTGCAGACCCAGGCGTGGCGTCGGGCAACGACGCCGACCCCGACGCGATCTCACCCCGGATCCGGGCCCAGTCCTACGAGGGCATCTCGGCCCGTCGCCAGGCCCTGCGTCGCATCGCCGCCGCCAATCGGGCTCTCATCGAGGACATGGTGGGCACCGACGTGGATCCCGAGGACCTCGACAGCGTCGCGGCCGAGCTGGAGGCGCTGGCCGCCCGCTTCCGCAACGACCGACCACGCAGCATGTACGAGGGCATGGCCGAGGTGGCCATGTCGGGCGGTGACATCCGGCCGTTCTTCGACCACAGCCCGCTGATCGGTCTGGCCAACCCGCTGGCCCCGCCGATCGTCATCGACTTCGGCACCGACGTGGTCACCGGCCGGGTGACCTTCGGCCCCCTCTACGAGGGCCCGCCCGGCTGCGTCCACGGCGGCTTCGTCGCGGCTGCCTTCGACGAGGTGCTGGGCTCAGCGCAGACGTTCTCGGGATCGCCCGGGATGACCGGCCGCCTCACCGTGAGCTACCGCAAGCCGACCCCGCTGCACACGCCACTGGTGATCGAGGGCCGCTTCGACCGCCAAGAGGGCCGCAAGGTCTTCACCACGGGCACGATCGTGGCCGACGGGGTGGTGACCGCCGAGGCCGAGGGCCTGTTCATCACCACCGACGTGACCAAGTTCCGCGAGTTGGCCGAGAGCTTCAACCGGCGCGTGGCCGAGGGTCGCCCCTGACCATTCGCGGTGGCGGGCGGAGCGGACGGCGAGTGGTCAGAACCCGAGAAAGGCCTCGACGGCGCCGACCTCGGAATCTAGGTGCTCCTCGAGGCCCGAGACGATGGCCTTCTCGACCGCCCCGGCCACGAGCAGAGCGCGGACACGCAGGTCGCCCTCGATCATGCGGATGGTGGTGTCACCGTCGGGTCGGTAGCGGTACGTGCCCGAGCACCGGAGCCGGTCGGCGTAGTGGTCGGGGAGGAGACGCACCTTCACCGTGCGGGCTTCGAGATCGTGGACCGACTCCTCGACCCAGCTCAGACGGGCCGGGTCGACTACGGCGGTGACCGCCGAGGACAGGTCGCCGACGAACCGGTAGCGCAGGCCGAGGGTGACGACGCCGCGGTCCTCGCTGCGGTCGACCACCTCGGGCCGGCTCAACCTGGAGGTCCCGGTCAGCGATGCGTACAGGTCCTCATTCGCGTAGGCCATGGCGACGTCATCGACCGGCGCGCCGATGCTCTGGGTCAGGGCGAAGCGCACCGATCGCCCTCCCTCGATCCGGGCTCGGCGGCGACGCTCACCGCACGGCCCGCAGTCGGGTCGGCCCCTCCGCCACCGGGTCGAGGGGCTGCGGTCGGTGGCGGGCCACCACGGCGAGCAGGTCCGGGCCCCAGGTGTCGAGCGTCATGGGCCCGACCCCCCGCACCGTCGCCAGGGCGGCCTCATCGGCCGGTCTGGCCCGGGCGACGTCAGCCAGCATCCGGTCGCTCAGCACCACCGCCGGGGCGATGCCGGCGCGACGAGCTGCCATGGCCCGCCACTCCTCCAGCGCCTGGCGAACGACGAGGCGGTCGTCGCCGGCGCTGGCGCGGGAGAGGGCGCTCCTGGCTCGTATCAGTCCCGGCCTCGGATCGACGGGACGGGTGCGGGCCCGTAGGGGCACAAGTGCGGCCTCGAGGTCGGCCAGGAACGGCGATGGGCGGCGTCGCGCCTCGCGGCCCCGCAGGGTCCGCTGGGCGGCCCACGACAGGTGCAGCTCGTCCTCCGCCCGGGTGATGGCCACGTGGAGCAACCGCCGCTCCTCGGCCTCGGCTTCGGGGGTACGGGCGTGGGCCACCGGCACCAGCCCATCCTCGAGCCCGGGCACGAAAACCACCGGCCACTCCAAACCCTTGGCCGCATGGAAGGTCACCACGTCGATGGCATCGCCATGGTGCCCCGGACCGTCGGCCCCGGCGGCGGAGGCCAGCCAACCTCTGAGCTCGCCGGCGGTGGCCTGGGGCTCGAGGGCCAGGAGGTCGCGCCCGAGGCGCAGCACCGCTCCGAGGGCGTCGGCCTGCTCGCTCGGGGCGCCTTCGACGTCGACGGCGAGGTCGATGAGCATCGCCTGGAGGTCGTCGAGGCCGGCGCGCAGAGGGCGCGTCGCGTCCCCGGCCACCAGCCGCAGAGCGTCACGCACGACGGGCTGGCGCAGCAGCGGGTCGGCCCCGCGCAGCCGACACGGGATGCGGGCGTGGGCCAAAGCCTGCTGGATGAGGGTCATCTGCTCGTTCGTGCGCACGAGCACCGCCTGGCGGTCCCAGCGCGCTCCGGGCGGATGGCCGAGGCGGGCCTGGCGAGCGATGCCGTTGGCCTCGTCTAGGTCGGTGGCGTAGGGGCGGATCGTGGGGACCTCGCCCTCGGCCCGGCGGGCCAGCACGCGGGCCGACCCCAGTGGGCCGAGGGCCACGCCGGCCAGGTGCAGGATCTGGGGCGTGGAGCGGTAGCTGCCGGTGAGCTCGACGATCGTGGCGCCGGGGTTGTCCTGGGCGAAGTGGGTCAGGTAGCCCGCGTCGGCTCCGTTCCAGCGGTAGATCGCCTGGTTGGGGTCGCCCACGACGCAGAGGTCCGGTCGCTCGCCCAACCAGCCCCGCAGCAGTCGGTGCTGCAAGGCGTTGACGTCCTGGAACTCGTCGACGAACAGGTGCCGGAACCGCCAGCGCTGAGCCGCTCCGAAGGTGGGATCGTCCTCGAGGGCGCCGGCGCAACGGGTCAAGATGTCGTCGAAGTCGATGAGCCCGCGCCGTCGCTTCTCCTGCTCGTAGGTCGACAGCAGCGCCGCCACCTGGTCGAAGGAGGCGCTGACCCGCCGGTCCTGGCGGTGGGCCTCGGCCGGGTAGTCCGACGGCGCGACCTGGCGGGCTCGGGCCCACTCGATCTCGGTGGTCAGCTCGCGGACCGTCAGCGGCGTGCGTGCGGGTAGGGCGCGGAGCAGAGCTGACTTGCTCTCGAGGAGCGTCGGCACCGGACGACCCCGGTCGCGGCACCAGGCCCGGACCTGGGACCAGGCGATGCCGTGGAAGGTCCCGACCGTGGGCCGGTCCCGCAGCCCGAGTGAACCGAGGCGAGCCGCCATCTCGGTGGCCGCCTTGCGGGTGAAGGTGAGGGCCAGCACGAAGCGGGGATCGGCGCTGCCCTCGAGGGAGCGATGGGCGATGCGCCGAGTCAGGACCCGGGTCTTGCCCGATCCCGCTCCGGCCAGGATGCACAAGGGCTGACCGGGGTCGATAACCGCCCGTCGCTGCTCGGCGTCGAGGCCCACGAGCAGCCGATCGCCGTCCACTCCCGCACCCTACGACCGCGCCCATCACGGGCGGGTGACCTGATGTGGCGAGTGCGCCGAACCTCACCTCGGACGCGCCGGTCGAGCCTGGTCGAGCTGGCGGGCGGGAGCAGTAGGTTCGGCCGATGGCCGTCGACATCAGCGCCGAGCGTTTCGACGAGCTCGTCGACGACGCCCTCGACGGCTTGCCGGGGGAGATCGCGGCCATGCTCGACAACGTCGCCGTGGTCGTCACCGACGGATGGGCGGGCGGCCCGCTCGGCCTCTACGAGGGCACCCCGCTGACCGCCCGGGGCCAGTACGGGTTCATGGAGCTGCCCGACCGCGTCACCATCTTCCGTGTCCCGCTCTGCGCCCACGCCCGCGACACCGATGACCTGATCCACGAGGTTCGCGTAACCGTCGTCCACGAGCTGGGTCACCACCTGGGCATCGACGAGCATCGGCTCCACGAGCTGGGTTACGGCTGAGCGGACATCCTCGCTCGGGTCCCCCGTCCGGCGGGACGGCCCCACCTAGATTGCGGCCGTGGCTTTCCCCCGTCGGCTGCTGAACACCAACGAATCGCTGGTCCTCGACCTCCGCCCGCACTGGCTGGCCCTCGCCCTGCCGTCGCTTGGCCTGGTGGCGGCCATCGCCGTCAGCCTCGCGGTCGTCCTCGCGGTGGAGGGCGACCTGGGTCGGGTGCTGTCGATAGTCGCGTTGGCCTTGCTGGTGGTGGCGGTGATCTGGTTCGTGGTTCGTCTGCTCGGCTGGCTGAACACGAACTTCGTCCTCACCAGCGACCGCATCATCACCAGGCGGGGGGTGCTCACCAAGTCGGGCATCGAGATCCCCCTCGAGCGCATCAACACCGTGTTCTTCAACCAACGCCTGTTCGAGCGCATGGTCGGCGCCGGAGACCTGGCCATCGAGTCGGCAGGGGAACGTGGCACCGAGACCTTCGAGAACATCCGCAAGCCGGCTGTTGTCCAGCGCGAGGTCTACGTGCAGATGGAGGACAACGAGAACCGCAAGTTCGACCGCATCAACGTGGGGGGCGGCCGGGCCACGCTGAGCACGGCCGAGCAGCTTGAGAAGCTGCACGACCTGGTGACCAAGGGAGCCATCACCCCGGCCCAGTTCGAGGCCGAGAAGGCCAAGCTGCTCGGGGCTTGACGCCCGAGCAGCCGACGCTCAGCGGAGAGTCAGTAGCGCGGGTCGACCGGCGTCTGCTGGACCGGCACCTGCTGCACCGGAACGACGGCGCGGCGATGAGCGGCCATCTGGAACAGGCCGATGAGCAGGCCGATGGCTCCGGCGACCATGAGGATCACCCCGATGACTCCGAGGTCGACGCCCTCGAGCTCGTCGGCGACGGCGAAGCGCAAGATGGCTCCGACGGCGAGAAGGAAGATACTGACTCCGATGGTCACGACGTGTAGCCCCCTGAGTGCGGTGAGTGACGGCGTCACCCTACCCCGGTCGGCCGGGCCCAATCCGGGACCGTGAGCGTCACGAGCGGCGCCGTGGCGACGTCGAACCAGTCGCTCAGCCGCCAACCCGGGCACCGTCGGCGGCCTGCACCGCCCAGGACCTCTCCGGGCCCCAGCGGGCCAGGACGCCCGGCTCGGCCAGGGCGACCACGCAGCCTCCGAAGCCGGCCCCGGTGAGCCGAGCGCCGTGGACCCCTGATGTGGCGTCGAGGCGACCGACCAGGTCGTCGAGAACGGCGATGGACACGGCGAAGTCGTCGCGCAGCGAGGTGTGGCTCGCCCGCATCGCTGCGCCCAAGACGCTGACATCGCCCTCGGCCAGCGCCGCAGCCGCGACACGCACCCGCTCGTTCTCGCTGATGACGTGACGGGCCCGGGCTGCGATGGTCCGATCGGCGATGGCGGCCTCGTCGCCAGCCCTGGCGCGGCGCAGCGGACCGATGACCGCCTCGGCTGACGCGCACTCTGCGGTGCGCTCGGCGTAGGCGGAGCCAGCGAGGGAACGGGGCTGACCCGAGTCGACCACGACCACCTCCAGCCCCTCGGGCATTGCCACCGCCTCGATGGTCAGGTCGTGGCAGTCGATCAGCAGGGCGTGCCCAGCCCGTCCCGCCGCCGAGGCCAGTTGGTCCATCGGTCCGCACGGCACCCCGACGGCGCGCTGCTCGGCCCGCTGGCAGAGCCGAGCCAGTGCGACGGGCTCGGAGTCCGGGGCGTCCAAGGCCAGGGCCACCGCCACCTCCAGCGCCGCGCTGGACGACATGCCGCCCCCGATCGGCAACGTCGTCGACACACGACCCTCGAAGCCCTGCTCGGGCCGCAGCTCCGCGACGACGCCGGCGACGTAACGGGCCCATGGTGGCGTCACAGTCGCCGCATCGACCCCGTCGAGATCCACGACGGCCGGCTCGGGCTCGTCGTCGGAACGCAGGACGACACGGCGCCCGCCGCGCCGACCGACGACGGTGGTGGCCAGGTCGACGGCGATGGGCAGGACCAGGCCTCCGGTGTGGTCGGTGTGGTCGCCGATCAGGTTGACCCGCCCCGGTGCCACCGCCCTCACCGTGGGCTGTCCCTCTGGCCAGTCTGGCGCCGGCTCGATCACCGGACCCGGGCTGGAATCCTCGTTGCGGCTGGCCCGCTCACACCGGGCCGACGAGATCGAACGCGGTGGCCAGGCCGCCGAGCAGCCAGCGATCTTCCTCGGCGATGTCGTGGGGGAACGGGGCCCGGAGGCTGAGGGCCTCGAGCAGGTCGACACTTCGCCCGTGGAGGAACACCGCGTCGGCCGGGGTCTCGTCGTCGCTCACGACCACCGTCTCGCCGGCTTCGACGACGACGTGAACGGCCGGGTCGGTGCCTTCGACGACCAACGTGCCCGATCGCTGCGAACCGTTGGTGGCGAGCAACGCGGGGCCGAGGCTCGCGGCGTAGTGGAGGCAGGCGGACACCTCGTCGGCCTCTTCGACGGGGTCCAGGCCGAGAGGCAGCACGATGTCTCGCTCGTGGATCCAGGCGTCCCAGAGGGCGTGGCGGGCCACAGCGTGCAGAGGCACATGGCCTGGCGGTGCCTCAGCCGGCATCGACCACTGCTGTTCGTCGAGGCAGGAGAGCACCGCCGCGAGGGCCTCGACCCCTTCGAGGTAGGCGGCCAGCACCTCGGCCGGGGCCAGGTCACCCATGCCATCGACCAGCAGCGGCGGGGTGGTGGCCGGATCGAAGCCCCTGAGGTGGTGGGTTGGCGCTTCGGCCACCGCGGCGGTGGCCGAGGTCACCCAGAACTGATCGGTGCCGACGAGGTGGGCGACCACGTCCCGGACCGACCACCGCTCGCAACGGCTGGCAGATGCCCACTGCGAGCCGTCCAGGCGGACCAGAACCTCACCGAGCCGGCGCCGCTGCCGCAGGAGCGGGACCGACGGGTCGCCGACCGGTGTGGTGAACCGCAGCACCGCCGGGCCGTCGTAGCGAGGCGTCAGGATCATTCCCTGACCGTACCGGCGCCCGCACTCTGAAGTGGCGAGGTCGGTCGGTCACGTCGGTCGTCGGCAACCGGTGACCCCCACTGGTTGACCGGGCGGTCAAGGGCGGCCACGATGGCGCCCATGCCCATGACCCCACCTTCCGCCGACGGCGTCGAGATCTGGTACACAACCGACGGCGATCAAACCTCCGGTGAGCCCCTCCAGCTGGTCATGGGCCTCGGGGCCCAGCACCTCCTCTGGGACGACGGGCTGGTCGAGCTCCTGGTCGAGCGTGGCTTCTTCGTCATACGCCACGACAACCGCGACGTCGGCTTGTCCTCCAAGGCGGCTGTCGGCGACCTGCCGCTGCTCGACCGCCTCCTGACGGCGATGGGCGGAGAAGCCGTCGAGGCGCCCTACTACCTGCGGGACATGGCTGCCGACGCGGTCGCCGTCCTCGACGATCTCGGCCTCGACTCGGCCCACGTGGTGGGCGCGTCGATGGGAGGGATGATCGGCCAGACCATGGCCATCGAACAACCGGAGAGGGTGCGTTCGCTGACCTCGATCATGTCGACCACCGGTGCCCTCGATGTGGGCCAGCCCGAGGCGGCCGTGCTGCCCATGCTGCTGCTAACCCCACCGCAGACCCGTGACGAGGCCCTGGTACGGGGGGCGACCATCTCCATGGCCATCGGTAGCCCCGGCCTGGTCGACGAAGCCCTGGTCCGCGAGCGCACCGGCCGGGCGTGGGACCGCTGCGCCTACCCAGAGGGCACCGGCCACCAGCTCCTGGCCATCGTGGCCTCCGGCGATCGCACCCCGGCCCTGACCCAGCTCGACGTCCCCACCTCCGTCATCCACGGAGACGTCGACCCGCTGGTGGCGGTGAGCGGCGGCCGGGCCACCGCCGAGGCGATCCCGGGTGCGGCGCTGCGGATCATCGAAGGCATGGGCCACGACCTGCCGCCGGTGTTCTGGCCGATCCTGGTCGAAGAGGTCTGCGCCGTGGCCGAGCGCGCCGGCACCCCCGTCGCCGGCTGACACCCGGCTCGAGGAGCGAAGCGTCGTGGGGCCCCTCACTGGCACCCGCGTGGTCGAGATCGCCGGCATAGGGCCGGGGCCGTTTTGCGCCATGGTGCTGGCCGACATGGGTGCCGAGGTCGTTCGCGTCGACCGTCCGGGGCGCGCCATGGGCGATCCCGACACCCCGCCGGCCGACATCTTGAACCGGGGACGACGCTCGATCGCGGTCGACCTGAAGGACCCAGCCGGCGTGGAGGTGGTGCTCGAGCTGATCGCCTCGGCCGATGCGCTCATCGAGGGCTTCCGGCCCGGGGTCATGGAGCGGCTGGGCCTGGGCCCCGACGTGGGCCTGGCCCGCAACCCCCGCCTCGTCTACGGCCGCATGACCGGTTGGGGACAGACCGGTCCCTACGCCGCGTCCGCCGGCCACGACATCAACTACATCGCCCTGGCGGGCTCGCTGGCCCACCTCGGACGGGCCGGTGAGCCCCCCACCCCGCCCATCAACCTGATCGGCGACTTCGGCGGCGGGGGGATGCTGCTGGCCATGGGCATCTGCGCCGGCCTGGTCGAGGCCGGTCGCTCGGGTCAGGGCCAGGTCGTCGACGCGGCAATGGTCGACGGGGCGGCGCTGCTGATGACCATGATCCACGCCTTCGGTGCCATGGGCCTGTGGACCGACGAGCGGGGGACCAACATGCTCGACACCGGCGCCCATTACTACGACGTGTACGAGTGCGCGGACGGCCGCTACGTGTCGATCGGGTCGATCGAGCCCCAGTTCTACGCCGAGCTGTTGCGCCTGACCGGCCTCGAGGGCGAGGACCTGCCCTGGCAGCAGGACAAGACGCACTGGGCCGAGCTGAAGGTGCGGCTGGCTTCGGTGTTCAAGGCCAAGACGATGCATGAGTGGTGCCAGGTCATGGAGGGCAGCGACGTGTGCTTCGCCCCCGTGCTCACCATGTCCGAGGCGCCGGGCCACCCCCACAACGTCGAGCGCCAGACCTTCACCGAGGTGGCCGGCGTGACCCAGCCGGCCCCGGCGCCCCGGTTCAGCCGGACGCCGGGCGCCATCCGCCGCCCACCGCCCCACGCCGGCCAGCACACCGACGAGATCCTGGCCGAGGCCGGCGTGGACAAGGCTCGCGTCGCCGCCCTTCGCCAGGCCGGCACCGTCGCCTGACTCAGGGATTGGGCCGTCCGGGCCCGGCTGGCTTGTGCGGCGGTAGCGTCGGCGACTCATGGCGACGCTGGTCTGCTTCCACGCCCACCCTGACGACGAGGCCATCGGCACTGGCGGCGTCATGGCCCTCGCCGCCCGGGCCGGGCACCGGGTGGTGCTGGTCGTGGCCACCAGGGGCGAGCGAGGCGAGATCGTGCCGGGGGTCCTCGACGACGGAGAGCAGCTCGCCCTGCGGCGCACGGCCGAGGTCCACGCGTCGGCCGAGGCGCTCGGCGTGGCCCGGGTCGAGTTCCTCGGCTACATCGATTCGGGGATGATGGGCGAGGCCTCCAACGACGAGCCGTGGTCGTTCTGTCAGGCCGATGTCGAATCCGCGGCGCGCCGCCTGGCCACCATCCTCACCGAGGAGGACGCCGACGCCCTCACCGTCTACGACGACAACGGCACCTACGGTCACCCCGATCACATCCAGGTCCACCGGGTGGGCTTGCGGGCCGCCGCCATCGCCGGCGTGGAGCGGGTTCTGGAGGGCACCGTCAACCGCACTGCGCTCAAGCGGATGCTCGAGGCCCAACGCGACGGCACCTCCGGCATCGAGCTGCCCGAGGGCGTGGAGCCACCTGATCCCGACGAGATGGACCTCGGCGTGGAGGAGGAGCACCTGACCCACGTGGCCGACGTGAGCGGGGCGATCCTGGACAAGCGGTCCGCCTTGTTGGCCCATCGCAGCCAGGTGTCCGACGAGCACTTCCTCCTGGCCATGCCGGAGGCGGTGTTCGCGATGGCCATGGGCCACGAGTGGTTCATCGGCCACGGCCCGGTCGGCGATGCCGGCTGCCCCCTCCGCGACGTGGTGAGGCCCTTCATCGCACCCTGATTCGGCACCCGCGGCCGAGATGTGAAGGTCGGACCGGTCCTGGGCAGTTCACCTCAGGGCCATCTGCGCGCTACCGTCCCGTCACCTTTCGTCGAGCAGGGGGGAACGGCGGTGTCGGAGTCGAGGCGCATGGCGCGGATCGTGGGAGCAGCCACCCTGGTGGCGGCGGCCTTCTTGTTGGGTGCGCCACCGGCCGAGGCCGCCATCGACGACCTGCGGATCAACCAGATCCAGGTCGTCGGCAGCCACAACAGCTACCACATCGCCTCGTCGGCCAAGGAGACCGAAGTGCGGCGCAGCTTCATCGGCACCGATGCCGACAACCGGCTGCAGTACACCCACGCCCCGCTGCCCGAGCAGTTCCAGACCCAGAAGATCCGCCAGATCGAGCTCGACGTGTTCCGCGACGACGCCGGGGGCAAGTACCGCAGCCCGCTGCTGCGCAGCGCGGCGGGCGAGGGTCCCTACGACCCGGCCATGGACGAACCCGGGACCAAGGTGCTCCACGTCCAAGACGTCGACTACCGCAGCACCTGCCTGTCGCTGGTGTCGTGCCTCGCGGCCGTCGAGTCGTGGTCCGATGCGAACCCGAGCCACATGCCCATCGCCATCCTCCTCGAGCTGAAGGACACGCCGGTCGAGTTCGAAGGCTTCCCCTTCGTGGTGCCCGACCCCTGGGACGCACCGGCGCTCGACCGACTCGACCAGGAGATCCTGAGCGTCGTGCCCCGCGACGAGATCATCACCCCCGACGACGTGCGCGGGGCCGCAGCCACCCTCGAGGAAGCGGTGACCACCACCGGCTGGCCCACGCTGGGCGACAGCCGGGGCAAGGTCATGTTCCTGATGGACAACGGTGGCGGCTACCGCAGCGACTACCTCGCTGGGCACCCGACCCTCGAGGACCGGGTGCTGTTCACCAACTCCGAGCCCGGCAACCCCGACGCCGCTTTCGTCAAGGTGAACGACGCCCGCAACGACATCGGGCGAATCCAGCAGCTCGTGACCGATGGCTACCTGGTGCGGACCCGCTCCGATGCCGACACGATCGAGGCGCGCGAGGGCGACACGTCGGGCCGAGACGCCGCCTTGGCCAGCGGGGCCCAGTGGGTGTCTACCGACTACCCGGTGCCCAGCTACGCCGAGCCGTTCGGCACCGGCTACGTGGTCGAGATACCGGGCGGCACGGTGGCGCGCTGCAACCCGATCAACGCTCCGGTCGACTGCACCTCGGCCGACATCGATCCGATACAAACCCCGCCCCACGGGCCACCGGTCGATCCGCCCACCGATCCGCCAACGGATCCGCCCACCGATCCGCCAACGGATCCGCCCACGGATCCGGCCACCGATCCGCCCGGAGGCCAGCAGCCGATCGACACCGCTGCTCCGCCGGCCGCCCCCGTCGTAGGCCCGGCTCGCTTCACCGGGTAACCGCTCCACCCTCTTTCGGCCGGCTTGCCCTCGGCCATGCCCCAGGTTTCGGTCCGTGTCCCTACGGTTCGGTTTGCGCCGCCTCGGGAGGTCCCCTTCATCCTCCCGCCCCTCCCGGGGTGGCGCCATCGTGAACGGGCCGCTGGGGGCCTGGTCGCTAGAGTCGCTCTGCGATGTCTGTCGGTCCCGAGGCCCCTGCGGCGTCGCCCACGGCGGGCACAACCCGGCGGCCCATGGCCTACGTGCCCGCGCTCGACGGGCTCCGGGCGGTGGCCGTGGTGGGCGTCATGCTGTTCCACGGCGGTGTGTCGTGGATGCCCGGCGGCTACCTCGGCGTCGACGTGTTCTTCGTCCTCTCGGGATACCTGATCACCACCCTCCTGCTCCGCGAGCGGGTGGGCACCGGAACGATCGACCTGCGGGAGTTCTGGGTGCGCCGCCTCCGCCGCCTGCTGCCGGCCCTGCTACTGCTGCTGGCGGTGGTGGGGATGGCCACACCGTTCCTGATCGATGGGCCGAGCCGGGCCAGCGTCCGCGGCGACGGGCTGGCCGCCCTCGGCTACGTCGCCAACTGGCGCTTCATCTTCACCGAGCAGTCCTACTTCGCCGGGACCCCCTCGCCCCTGCGCCACCTGTGGTCCCTGGCCGTGGAGGAGCAGTGGTACCTGCTGTTCCCGATCGTCGTCGCCTTGGTCCTGGGCCGAGCCCGTCGCATCGCCGGCTTCATCGTCGGCCTCGTCGTCGCCGCCGCGGCCTCGGTGCTGTGGATGGCTCACCTGGTGTCTGGGCCCGTCGACCCCTCCCGGGCCTACTACGGCACCGACAGCCGGGCCCACACCCTGCTGATCGGTTCGGTGCTGGCCCTGGTGGCCGCCCAGTGGCCGCTGCACCGCCATAGGCGCGCGCTGGCCGCCGCGGGGATGGTCGGAGCCGCTGGCATCATCGCCGCCTACCTGCTGGTCTCCGAGGCCGACACGTGGATGTACCGGGGTGGCTTCGCCGGGCTCGCCGTCCTCACCGCCGGGCTGGTGGCGTCGATCGCCCTCCCCCGAGGCGAGCCGCTGCCCGTCGCCCGGCTGTTCGCCCTCCGTCCCCTCGTGGCCGTGGGACGGGTGTCATACGGCCTGTACCTGTGGCACTGGCCGATCAACGTGGTCCTCACCCCCGACCGCACCGGCCTCGACGGGTCCTCGGTGGCCAGCTCGGTGGGCCTGCTGGCCCTGCGCACCGCGGTGGCGGTGGCCTTCACTGTGGTCTCCTACCGCCTCGTGGAGGTGCCGATCCGCACCGGCGGGCTCGACGGGCTGAGGCTCCGGTTCCCGGGTGTGCTGCGATCCCGTCCGGCCACCGTCGCGACCTTCGCGGCAGTCGTGGTCTGGCTGCTGTTCGCCGGCACCCTTCGCGTGCCCGACGACGACACGACCCGTACCGCCACCGGTCTTCCACCGGAGCTGGCCTCGGCCGAGCGGGGCGTTCCCGACCTCCCCGACATTCCCGTGCCGACCATCCCCGACGCCATCCGCGAGGTCGTCGAGGCCAACGGCATACCCGCCGTGCCGGCCGACCGTCCCCTCAAGGTGATGGTCGTGGGCGACTCGGTCGCCTTCACCCTCACCTACGGCGTCGACACCGTGCCGCCCACCCTCGAGATGAGCACGCGAGCGATCATCGGCTGTGGCCTGGTCGACGGAGGCTTCGCCATGCCAGGGGGCAAGATCGACACATCGGCGCAGCGTTGCGGGAACTGGACCGACTACTGGCAGCAGGGAGTGCAGACGGACGCTCCCGACGTCGTGATGCTCCAGTTCGGGTCCTGGGAGGTCTACGACCACAAGGTGGGCTCGGAGGTCATCGAGAGCGGGTCGGAGGAGATGCGCCAGGCCATTCGGGACGGCCTCGACAAGGGCATCGGCGCCGTGCTCGACGTGAAGCCCGACGTGCGGTTCATGTTCGTCGGGGCCCCCTGCATGCGCGAGGTCGACCCCGATCTCGGCGGGGCCGACAGCGAGCGCAACGACCCCGAGAGGGTGGCTTGGGTCAACCGGGTGCTGGAGGGCTACTCCGACGACCTCGGTGACCGCTCCAGGTTCGTCCACCTGGGCGACCTGCTGTGTCCCGACGGCGAGTTCCGAGAGGAGATCGACGGCACCGAGATCCGCCCCGACGGTTCGCACTTCGCCGCCGACTCGACCGGACCGGTGTGGGCCTGGCTCGCTGAACGCCTCATCGCATCGGGCCGCCAGCCGATCCAACCGGCCGGAGGCGATCCGACCGCGGAGGACCCGCAGACCGATCGGCCTGCGGTGCTCGGCGCCGACCGGGGGGCCCCACCCGGGGGAGACGGCGAGGCGCCCGCCTAGCGGAGAACGTCAGCACCGCCCTTTAGCATCGGACGCCAATGGAGATCGTCGTCGTCCTCATCGTCATCGGCGTGCTCGTCGGTGTCGCCCTGGTCCTGGTGGCTCCCCGTCTCCGCAACCGTGGCCCTGAGCTGGAGCCGCCACGACAGCGCGGCGTCGGTCCCGCGACGGCGACCATCGAGCGTCGGCCGATCGATGTCGACGATGCGCTGGCGGCCGAGGCGCCTCCGGCCCCCGAGGCACCCCCCGAAGTCGTCGTCCCGGTCCGGCCGTCGTTCCGCGACCGGCTGGCCAAGGCCCGTGGCGCCGTCTCCGGTTACCTCGGCTCGATCCTGGCCCGCTCGGGTGTCGACGCCGAGACCTGGGACGACCTGGAGGAGGCCCTGATCCGCGCCGACGTCGGCGTGGCCGCGACCACCGACATGCTCGACGCCGTGCGGGTGCGGGTGAAGGAGCAGGCGATCGACACCCCCGAGGCCTTGATCGAAGCGCTCAAGGACGAGATGAAGGACCGACTCCGCGTCGCCGACCGGTCCCTGCGCTTCGACGGGGAGCGGACCAACGTGTGGCTGTTCGTCGGCGTGAACGGGGTGGGCAAGACGACCACGATCGGCAAGATCGCCAAGCGTGAGGCCGAGGTCGGTCGCACCGTCGTCGTGGCCGCCGGCGACACGTTCCGGGCGGCGGCCGCCGAGCAGCTGGGCATGTGGGCCGAGCGGGCCGGCGCGACCCTCGTGCGCGGGGCCGAGGGCGCCGACCCCAGCTCGATCATCTTCGACGGCATCACCAAGGCGTCAGCCCAGGGCGCCGACCTGGTGCTGGCCGACACCGCCGGACGCCTGCACACCAAGTCGAACCTCATGGACGAGCTGCGCAAGGTCCGCCGGGTGGCCGACAAGGAGCCGGGACACGTCACCGAGACGTTGCTCGTGCTCGACGCCACCACAGGCCAGAACGGCCTGGCCCAAGCCCGGGTGTTCACCGAGGCGGTCGACGTAACCGGCGTGGTGCTGACCAAGCTCGACGGCTCGGCCAAGGGCGGCATCGTGGTCGCCATCCAGGCCGAGCTGGGCATCCCGGTCAAGCTGATCGGGCTGGGCGAGACCGCAGAGGATCTCGTCGCCTTCGACCCCGACGAGTTCGTCGACGCCCTCCTCAGCGTCGACTGAGGCCCGGGGCCCAAGACGCAGGTCAGGTCAGGTCGGCGAGGAGCACCGGGGCACCGTCGGAGTCGACTATGGACATGGCGGTGACGTCGGCCCGCAGCAACGAGGCGTTGAACCGGCACTTCAAGAGCGTGTCGTCCACCGAGCGGAACGACCCGGCGGCGACGGGCTCCCCCTCGGCCGGCGAGTAGAGGACCTGGTAGTCGCGTCCCCCGGGCAGCCCCCGGATGTCGAGCATCAGCTCGGTGCCCCACGTGTGGTTGATGAGCGCGGCCTCGGCGCTGACGCCGGGCGGGGCGCCGGTGAAGGAGATCGCTTCGGTTGGCGGGGCATCAGGGCCATCCCCGTCGTCGCCGGCGAGGGCCAGCGCTCCGCCCACGCCGATCGCGGCCCCAATCGACGCCGCGATGCCGCCCATCAAGACGTCGCGCCGTCCGGTGCGACGCGGCCGCGAGGCGAGCTCGACCACCTGGGGCGACGCGTGGGAGGCGTGGTGCTGGGCCCGAGCCCGGTCCTCGACTTGAGCCCTGAGGGCGGCGATGCGCTCGGGCGGTGGGGTGCGTTCAGGGTCGTCGTTCAAAGCCGAGGCCAGGAGCTCCTCGAGTCGGGGGTCGTGGGGGCCGTGGTCGCTCATCGTGAGCCTTCCACCATCAGGGTCCGAAGTCGGCTCAGAGCCCGGGACTGCGCCATGCGCACGGCACCGGCCCGTCGTCCGAGGATGTCGCCCACCGCCTCGGCATCGAGGCAGCCGACGACTCGCAGCTCCAGCAGCTCGCGCTCGTCGTCGGACAGGCGCCCGAAGGCGGCGCGGACCTCGCCGGCTTCTTCCTGGGCGACCACCCAGCCCGCCGGATCGTGTTCGTCGCCGGCGGCCACCTCAGGACGGCCTGTTGCGTCGACGACGGGATTGCGGGCCCCGGACCGGTAGGTCTCCAACACGACGTTGCGGAGGATGCCGAACAGCCAGCCGTCGAGGCCCGCGCCGGTCCAAGTGAAGGCGTCGATGCGGTCGATGGCTCGGGTCATGGTCTCGCTCACTGCATCATCTGCCTGATCGTCGCCGGCGAGTCTCCGCCGGGCGTAGCTGTGGAGTCGGGGGTAGGCATGTCGGTAGAGGGCTTCCCACGCATCAGCGTCGGCCACTCGGGCCCGCTCCACGAGGAGCTTCTGCTCGTCGGTGGTCAGCACTCCGAGGATCATGGCAGCACCTGGAGATTCGTCACACCGCGCTTGCCGATCGGCGGCGGGCTCGTCGGTCGGGTGACTACGGTGCGGCCCATGTTCTTGATCCGCCTGATGTTCTCGCCCGTAAAGATCGTGCTGCTCGTGGCCCGGATCATGGGCTACAACCGCTTCGTCGTGTTCCTCATAGGCGTGGCCGTCGGTTTGCTGGTTGCGCCGACGACCGGAGCCGAGATGCGCGAGAAGCTGCGTCAGCAGATCGACCAGCGGATTGATCGCGTGTCGGAGCCGACCGAGCCGGCTGACGTGATCTCCACCCCGGGCATCACCCCGGAGACCTGATCGGACCGTCATCGGGGGCCGACCCGGCACCCGATGACCGACCCCGTTCCCGGCTGCTCGGCGTCGGCGACGGGGGTTCGGTGAAGGCCCGGTAGAGTCGCCAGCCGCATGTTCGACGCCCTGACCGACCGCTTCGAGGGGATCTTCACCCGGCTGCGCGGCAAGGGTCGCCTGGGCGAGGCCGAGGTCGACGAGGTCCTCCGCGAGATCCGGGTCGCCCTGCTCGAGGCCGACGTGAGCCTCACCGTGGTCCGGGGCTTCGTGGCCCGAGTCCGCGAGGCGTGCCTGGGCCTGGAGCTGTCGGGAGCGCTCAACCCCGCCCAACAGGTCATCGACATCGTCCACCAGGAGCTCATCGCCACCCTGGGCGGCGAGACCCTGCGCATCACCTACGCCTCCAGGCCGCCGACGGTCGTCCTCATGGCGGGCCTCCAGGGCTCGGGCAAGACCACGACGGCGGCCAAGCTGGCTCGCTGGTTCAAGGCCCAGGGCCGCAACCCGCTGCTCGTAGGAGCCGATCTCCAGCGGCCTGCCGCCATCGAGCAGCTGCGCACCCTCGGCCGCCAGGTCGGCGTGCCGGTCGTATCGCGCGACGACGCCATCGGCGGCGAGGGCGGCGATCCCGTCGAGGTCGCCTCCCGCGCCATCTCCGAGGCCCGTCGCCTGGGCCGTGACGTGGTGATCGTCGACACCGCCGGTCGCCTGTCGATCGATGTCGAGCTCATGGAGCAGGTGCGCCAGATCAGCGAGGTGACCCAGCCGGACTACACCTTCCTGGTCGTCGATGCCATGACCGGCCAGGACGCCGTCACCACGGCCGAGAACTTCCACGCCACCCTCGAGCTCGACGGCGTAATCCTCACCAAGCTCGACGGTGACGCCCGGGGTGGCGCCGCCCTCTCGGTCAAGGAGGTCGTGGGCCGTCCCATCGCCTTCGCCTCCAACGGCGAGAAGCTGGCCGACTTCGACCTGTTCCACCCCGACCGGCTGGCCGGGCGCATCCTCGGCCTGGGCGACGTGCTCACCCTCATCGACCGGGCCAAGGAGCACTTCGACGAGGCCCAGGCCACCGAGGCGGCGTCGCGCCTCATGGAGGGGCAGTTCACCTTCGAGGACTTCCTGGAGCAGATGCAGCAGGTGAAGAAGATGGGTCCCCTGTCGGGTCTGATCGGGATGCTGCCGGGCGTGCCCAAGGAGCTGCGCAACCAGGAGATCGACGACGGCGAGCTGGGTCGGGTCGAGGCCATGATCACCTCGATGACCGTCGAGGAACGGCGCCGTCCCGACATCATCGACGGCTCCAGACGCCAGCGCATCGCCCGGGGCAGCGGATCGGACGTCTCGGAGGTCAACGCTCTCCTGGACCAGTTCCGCCAGATGCAGAAGATGATGAAGGGCTTCGGGATGACCCCCCGCAAGAAGAAGGGCGGCAAGAACCGACGCAAGGGCGGGCGGGTCACGCCCAAGGGCGGCAACCCCCGTCCCGAGGGGCGACCTCGTGACGTCGCCGCCCTGCCCGGTGCACCCGGCCCGGAGTTCCGCCTGCCCGGCCTGTAGTGGGCCAGGTTGTCCCGAAGCGGTGCGGGCGGTCACCATGGCAGGCCGGTCCGGCGCGATGCTCGACCAGCTCGACGACAGAGAGAGATCCCGACGTGGCCGTGAAGCTCCGCCTCATGCGGATGGGCAAGAAGAAGCAACCGACCTACCGGGTCGTGGTGGCCGACAGCCGGTCGCCCCGCAACGGCCGCATCATCGAGAACATCGGCACGTATCAGCCGCTGCGCGACCCGTCCACGATCAGGATCGACAACGTCAAGGCAGTCGACTGGCTCCGCAAGGGCGCGCAGCCCACCGACCGGGTCCGCAAGCTGCTCGAGGTGTCGGGAGCGTGGACGCACTTTACCGATGGCACCGAGCCGGAGCCGCTGGCCCCTCCCGGGCCCGACGATCGCCCGGTCGTGGTCGAGGTCGCTGACGCCGGCACCGCCTCGTGAGCGACGGCGGAGTGGACGACCTCTCCGACGCAGAGGCGATCGACGGAGACGACGAGTCGGCCGAGCTCGAGGGCGACTCCGAGGTGGAGGATGACTCTGAGGCGGAAGGCGAGGACGAGGCAGAGCGCGATCCCAACCAGCTGCCGGTGCCCACCGCCGTCGCCGTGCTCGAGTACCTGGCCAAGGCCCTGGTGGCCGACCCCGACGAGGTGCGGGTGGAGATCGACGAGTCCGACGGCCTCACCCTCAACGTCTCTGTCGCCGACGGCGACCTGGGTCGCGTCATCGGCCGGCGGGGCCGAGTGGCCAACGCCACCCGCGCCATCGCCCGCGCCGCGGCGGCCAAGGACGGCGAGTCCCGCGTCGCCATCGAGTTCGTCGACTAGTGCCCTGTCCAGCACCGTCCACTCGCCGCCACGCCGGCCAGGGTCGACGCTCGCGGCGTCCTCGTCCTCGACGTAGCTACGGCTATGCCTTCGTCCTGCGTCCTTGCGAGCGATGCCCCTGACTCGCCGTGGACAGCGCAAACGATACTGGACAGGGCACTAGCGAGGTGGCCGGCACGGGCCGCCTGCAGGTGGGGCGGGTCGACCGGGCCCACGGTCTGCGAGGTGAGGTCGTGGTGGCCCTGACGACCGATCGCACCGAGCGGGTCGATCGGGGCTCGCGGTTGTGGGTCGGCGAGGTCGCCCACGAGGTGGCTGCGTCGCGCCCCCACCAACACCGATGGATCGTCGCCTTCGCCGGCGTGAGGACCCGGGAGGCAGCCGATGACCTGAGGGGGGCCACGCTCAGCGCCGAGCCGCTCGACGACGACGATGTGGAGATGTGGGTCCACGAGCTGGTCGGCGCCGCCGTCGAGCTGGCCGACGGCACGGCCGTGGGAACCGTGCAGTCGGTGCAGGACAACCCCGCCCACGAGCTGCTCGTCCTCGACACCGGCGCCCTCGTGCCGGTCGTGTTCGTGACCGACGCCTCCGGGCTTCCTGACCGGGTGGTCATCGAACCCCCGGCCGGCCTGCTCGACGACGATCCCAGCTAGGAGCGCGCCGCGTGCGGGTCGACGTGTTCACCATCTTCCCGGCCATGGTCGAGGACTTCGCTCGGCTCAGCCTCGTGGGCCGGGCCCAAGAGCGCGGACTGCTCGACGTGCGGGTCCACGATCTGCGCGCCGGCACCGACGACCCGCACCGGTCGGTCGACGACGCTCCATTCGGGGGTGGGGCCGGGATGGTGCTGCGGGCCGAACCGGTGGCCCGGGTGGTCGAGGCCGCGAGCCCCCTTCGCCCGTTGCTGCTGCTCGGCGCCGGGGGTCGGCGCTTCGACCAAGCCTGGGCCCGGAGCCTGGCCGCGGAGGAGGGGTTCTCGCTGCTCTGCGGGCGATACGAGGACGTCGACCACCGGATCCGGTCTCATCTCGTCGACGGTGAGCTGTCGATCGGTGACTACGTGTTGGCCGGGGGAGAGGTGGCGGCCATGGTCGTGCTCGAGTCGGTCGGCCGGTTGGTCCCTGGCGTGATGGGCAACGAGGCGTCGGTGACCGAGGAGTCCTTCGCCGATGGGCTGCTCGAGTACCCGCAGTTCACCCGACCGTCGGAGTGGCGTGGACACGCCGTGCCCGACGTGCTGCGCTCGGGGGATCACGCTCGCATCGGACGGTGGCGGCGGGCCCAGGCCCTCCACCGGACCGTCGCCCTGCGCCCCGATCTGGTCGCGGCGCGAGGGGGCCTGTCCGTCGACGACGAGAGCGTGATGGCCGAGTTCCCGCCCATCGCCGACGACCTCGGCGGGCCGGCCGGCTTTCCCCCTTCCGAATCGGCGGGCTAGCGTCGCCGGTCGCCCCTTGGGCCGGCCCGCCGGCTGGTGGTGGGCCGAGACACGTCATCCAACCCCCACGAGAAGCGCGCCATGAACCGCCTCGACATCGTCGACACCGCCACCATCGAGCGCAGCCAGGAGGCCCGTTCCGAGCACGGCACCGTGCCTGGCTTCAACGCCGGCGACACGCTCAAGGTCCACGTGCGCGTGGTCGAGGGCAACAAGGAGCGGGTGCAGGTGTTCCAGGGCGTGGTGATCGCCCGCCAGGGCAGCGGGGTCCGGGAGACCTTCACCGTGCGCAAGGTCAGCTACGGCGTAGGGGTCGAGCGGACCTTTCCCTTGTACACGCCGAACGTCAGCCGCATCGAGGTCGTCACCCGCGGCGACGTGCGTCGGGCCAAGCTCTTCTACCTCCGCGACCGGGTCGGCAAGGCGGCCAAGGTCAAGGAGAAGCGCACCCGCTGATCGGCGGTCCGCGACCCGATCCCCGTCGGGCCTTCGGGGCCGACGGTGAGGACCAGGCGGCCCGGTGGTACCAGGAGCGGGGTTGGACGGTCCTCGCTCGCAACTGGCGGGCCGGACGGGAGGGTGAGCTCGACCTCGTCGTCGGCCGCGACGGCGTGGTCGTCATCTGCGAGGTGAAGACGCGCCGCACCGCCGCCTTCGGCGTGCCCGCCGAGGCGGTGACCCCGGCCAAGCAGGCCCGCATTCGTCGACTCGCCGCCCGTTGGCTGGCCGAGAGCGACGTGCGGGCCCGAGAGGTCCGCTTCGACGTCGTCGCCATCCTCGCCGGCGAGGTCGAGGT
>Ga0136640_10000193_pt1 | contig 21989 bp, 17 predicted proteins | sample AntDrymUQ8642106_2_FD_105498 | JGI IMG/M metagenome (GOLD analysis project Ga0136640, IMG submission 105498) | Polar desert sand microbial communities from Dry Valleys, Antarctica - metaG UQ864 (21.06) | ecosystem: Environmental > Terrestrial > Soil > Desert | place: Antarctica: Dry Valley...
CGGGCCAAGCGGCTGGTCATCGAGGGCTTCCTCGAGGCGACCGTCGAGCGCTTCGAGCAGGGCTTCGTACGCGAGGCGATCGCCGGGGCGCTGGAGCGCCGGCTGGAGTTCGTGCTCGGCTAGACCTTGGCCGCAGGACGCGCGGCGAGCCCCTGGCGCCAGGTGACGCGCTGCGTGCCGGGCTTGCGGCGGGCGAGCGCGAGGATCGTCGAGTCGCCGTCGACTCACCGTCGCGTCGGGGCGTGCCGCTTCGCGATCGGCCTCGAGGGCGACCGCTACGTGCGCGGGCAGGCCCCGGCGCGAGCGGACGTCCTGTTCGCGATCGACAACGACCTGTTCGCCGTGTACCTCGTGCGCCAGTCGAGGATCGTCGGGGGCGGGGCAACCGGGTACGTCGTCACGATCGCGGCGCCCCCGACCGGCCGCGGCCCGGCCTCCTGCGCCCGGTCTCGAGCCGTGCCTGCGGGTTCGGCGCCGGACTCGGAACCCGACCCGCCCGCGCGGGCAGTCCGACCCGCGATGAGTCCGATCGTCCTGCGCGCTCGCCTGAATCGCATGGGCGGAGCACGACGCGGCACCCCGGCTGGCGGCCTGGCCGCGGGCCGCCGTCCGAGGGACGGCGGCCCAGGCTCGCTCAGCGCACGGGACCGCAGGCGATGCGGGGACCCGAGTCACCGGTCTCGAGCGTCACGGCGTCGGGATCGGGGTCATAGCGGTCCTTGGGGATGTTCGATGCGTTGTCGGGCGCGGCGTGCACCATTGCCGCGCTGCCGTCCGCGTCGCGTAGCTGCGCGAGCGTGAATCGGTCGGTCGTGAAGCGCGCCTCGGCCTTGCCGCCACTGGTCACCAGGAGTGGCGGCATGTCGCCGGGGTGTGCCCCGTGGGCGGCGCCCGCGGGGTTGAAGTGCGGGCCGGCCGACATGAAGCCGGGCGCCGTGCACGTGCCCACGGTGTGCACGTGGAAGCCATGGAAGCCGGGGGACAGCTTGCGCACGCTGACGCTGACGCGCAGTGCGCGGCTCTTGCCACGGCGCTCGAAGCGCACGGTCCCGACGGACTCGCCGGCGGCGTTCATGAGCGTCGCTCGGGCGATCCGCTTGTTCGTGGACTCCGCGCCCTGCGCGAGCAGGCCGCCCGACAGTGCGCCGCCGGCGAGAACGGCACCAGCCGTCAGCCCCGCCGCGACGACGTTCCTGCGTCGTGCCCTGCTCACCTCAAGCCCTCCGTTCGCAGATTCCGGACCTGAAGGTGTATAGCGAAGCGACGCGGCCCCAGCGCCCGTTGCGAACGGCTTGGCGCATCCCCGCGTCCGGTCCCGAGGACCCTCGCTGCGTGCATCCGGACCCATCCGGTAGAACCACCCGCATGGATCCCTGGATCGCCGCGGCCGCCGAGGAGATGGCTGCACGTGCGCCGGATGAGCTCGAGCGGCTCGTTGCGATCTCCTCCCCGTCCGGCGACGTCGCCGGCGCCGAGGCGGCGATCGCGCTGGCGCTGACGCTCCTGCCCGAGGGCGCCGGCGTCGAGCGCGCGGCGTGCTCGACGGCCGGCCACGCCGACGACCTGATCGTGACGCTCGCGGGCAGCGGCAGCGGACGCGTCGTGCTGCTCGGCCACGTCGACACGGTCCACGCGCACGACGAGCATCGCCCGCTCGCGCGCGACGGCGACAGGCTGACCGGCTCGGGCTCCGTCGACATGAAGGGCGGCGACGTGCTCGCGCTCGGCGTGCTGCGCGCGCTCGCGCAGCGCACGGAGGCGTTCGCCGAGATCGTGCTGCTGCTCGTCTGCGACGAGGAGTGGCGGGCGGGCGAGTTCGTCCACGTGGAGCGCTTCGCCGGCTACGACGCCTGCCTGTGCTTCGAGGGCGGCGAGCTGACCGAGGAGGGCGAGGAGGGGGTCGTCGTCCGCCGCAAGGCCGCGGGCACGCTGCGGGTGCTCGCGCACGGACGCTCGGCGCATTCGGGGTCGGCGCCGGAGCAGGGGGCCAATGCACTGCTCGCGCTCGCAAGCGCGGCGCAGTCGGTGGCCGCGCTGCACGATCCGCGCGGCCCCGCGCACCTGACGTCGGTGCCGACCGTCGTGCGCAGCGGCGAGGCCTTCAACGTCGTCCCGGCCGCCGGCGAGCTGCTGTGCGACCTGCGCGCGGACGACCTCGAGACGTTCGACACGGTCCTGGCAGGGCTGCCGAGCGCCGTCGACGGGGTTCGTCTGGAGGCGAACTTCCTGCGCCGCTGGCCGGGGATGAACTCGCGCGACGCGACGGCCTCGGTGCTCGATGCTGCGGCCGGACGGCTGGGCCGGCCGATCCGCGGCGCCGATCGTGGCGGGGCGAGCGATGCGAGCTACCTCGCGCCGGTGATCGAGGTCACCGTCGACGGGCTCGGACCGCTGGGCGGCGGGGCCCACACGCCGGGCGAGTTCATCGTCGAGTCGTCGCTGCGCTCGCGCGCGGAGGTGGCGCTGGCGCTCGTGGACGCGGTGCTCGGTACCCGCTCGCGAGTCCGCGAAACATAACAATCGACGGCGGGCGTGCAAACGTCGCGGACGTGCGCTACTCTTGCCGCGTCTTGACCAGCCGAATCTCCCCCGGTCGTCGGTGGGGAGCGGGGGAACCACTTGGGTCGCTTCGGCGGCTCGGGGGCGAATTGCCGCATCACGCGACATAGCGCTAGCTCTTTCTGCGCGAGCCCGTCAGCTAACCCCGCAGGCACACGAAGGAGGAGGGGTCAGCCCAAGTGAAGTCCTTGCTACGTCTATGCATGTTGTCCGTTGCGGTCGTGCTGCTCGTGCCCGCCTCGGGTCAGGCAGCGAAGAAGAACTGGAATCTTGGCGACCGCACGCTGAAGGAGGGCAGCAAGGGCCACGACGTCAAGGTCCTGCAGAGCTTCCTCAACCGGGCAGGCGTGCGTACCGGCGTCGACGGCGCGTTCGGACGCGCTACGACGGTGGCCGTGAAGTTCTTCGAGCGCGCCCAGCAGCGCCGCGTCGACGGCAAGGTCACGAGGCTGGACGTCCTCGTCCTGCGCGACGTCGTCAAGAACGGCGGCGCGGTCGCCAGGGCCTCGGCCACGGGTGGCGCACTGCCGTCGAGCGCGAAGATGCCGGCCCAGTCGGCGCCCGCCGCTCCGGCTGCTCCGGCTGCTGCGGCGCCGCTGAAGCTCGGTCCCGGCATGAAGGCGACCGTCGGCTCCGACGGGCTCGCGGTCGCACCCGTGCTCGCACCGCCCCTCGTGCAGCAGGTCATCGCCGCGGGCAACAAGATCGCGACGATGCCCTACCTCTACGGCGGCGGACATGGCAAGTGGGATGACGTCGGCTATGACTGCTCGGGCTCGGTCTCCTACGCGCTGCACGGCGCGGGGCTGCTGGAGGCCTCGATGCCCTCGGGCGGCTTCATGAACTGGGCAGACGCCGGTCCGGGCCAGTGGATCACGGTCTACGCCAACGGCGGCCACATGTACATGGTCGTCGCCGGCCTGCGCTTCGACACGAGCGGACGCTCCGGCGCCGGCACGCGCTGGCAGGCCAACATGCGCCCCACGCGCGGCTACTCGGTCCGCCACCCCGCTGGCATGTAGCGGCCGGGTCAGTCCTCGCGACCGGGCCGGCGCCGCTCGCGCTTGCGCTGCGAGCCGCGGCTCTTGGCCTCCAGGCGGCGCCTGCGCGAGGCCTTCGTCGGCTTCGTCGGGCGTCGCACGCGCGGGACCTCTAGCGCGCGGGCAAGGCGGTCGGCCAGGCGCTCGAGCGCGAGCGCGCGGTTGCGCGCCTGGCTGCGCGCATCCTGGGCGACCGCCCGCACGACCGGACCGCAGCGCGCCGTGACGCGCCGCTTCTGCGCGTCGTCGAGCGTCGCCGAGGCGGCGACGTCGAAGCTCGCCTCGATCCGCGACTCCGTCTTGTTGGCGTGCTGTCCACCCGGGCCCGACGAGCGGCTGGCCTGCACGGCGATCTCGTCGAACGGGATCGACACGTCGCGGTTGACCGGCAGGACGTCGGGCATCGTTCACATGATGCCCCCTGCGCCGGTCCGGGCCGCGGTGCGTCCTCGCGCCAACCGGCAATGAGATCGCGCTCGCGCGGTTAGAGTCGAGCCATGTCCGAGAACCTCGCCCTGAACCTGACGCGCACCGCCGCCGAGCATCCCAAGGCGATCGCCTGCAAGCTCGACGACGCCGCCTTCGACTACGCGCTGCTCGACAACGCCAGCGCGCGCGTCGCGTCGATGCTCAAGAGCCTCGACGTGCAGGAGGGCGATCGCGTCGCGATCATGCTGCCCAACGTCCCGTACTTCCCAGCCGTCTACTACGGGATCCTGCGCGCCGGCGCGGTCGTGGTGCCGATGAACGTCCTGCTCAAGGGCCGGGAGGTCGCGTACTACCTGTCGGACTCCGGCGCCGAGGTCATCTTCGCCTGGCACGGGTTCATGGAGGCCGCGCAGCAGGGCGCCGAGCAGGCCGGCGACGTCGAGGTCGTCGAGGTCAAGCCGGGCGAGATCGAGGGCGTGATCTTCGCCCACCCGCCCGACGCCGATGTCGCCGAGCGCTCGGGCGACGACACGGCGGTGATCCTCTACACGTCGGGCACGACCGGCAAGCCGAAGGGCGCCGAGCTCACGCACGCGAACCTGCGCCACAACGTCGACGCGTCGGTCGACCTGTTCTCGCTGACCGCCGGCGACGTCATCTTCGGCGGCCTGCCGCTGTTTCACTCCTTCGGGCAGACGTGCGCGATGAACGCCGCGATCAGCGGTGGCGCGACCGTGACGCTGCTGCCGCGCTTCGATCCCGCCAACGCGCTGGAGATCCTCGAGCGCGATGCCTGCACGATCTTCGAGGGCGTGCCGACGATGTACGGCGCGCTGCTGCACCACCCCGATCGCGACAAGGCCGACGTCTCGAGCCTGCGCGTCTGCGTCTCCGGCGGGTCGTCGATGCCGGTCGAGGTCATGCGCGGCTTCGAGCAGGCGTTCGGCTGCAAGGTGCTCGAGGGCTACGGCCTGTCGGAGACCTCGCCCGTCGCGTCCTTCAACCACCCGGATCGCGAGCGCAAGCCCGGCTCGATCGGCACGCCGATCGCGGGCGTCGAGATGATGGTCGCCGATGACGACCGCAACGAGGTCGCGGCCGGAGAGGTCGGCGAGATCCTGATCAAGGGCGCCAACGTCATGAAGGGCTACTGGCAGCGCCCCGAGGCGACCGCCGAGTCGATCTCGGACGGCTGGTTTGCGACCGGCGACATGGCGAAGGTCGACGAGGACGGCTACTTCTTCATCGTCGACCGCAAGAAGGACCTCATCATCCGCGGCGGCTACAACGTCTACCCGCGCGAGGTCGAGGAGGTGCTCTACGAGCATCCCGCGGTCCGCGAGGCCGCCGTCGTCGGCATGCCCGACGACGAGTGGGGCGAGGAGGTCGGCGCCGCGGTCGCGCTGAAGGACGGTCAGAGCGCCGGCGCCGAGGAGCTGCAGGAGTTCGTCAAGGAGCGGGTCGCCGGCTACAAGTACCCGCGCCGGATCTGGTTCGTCGAAGAGCTGCCCAAGGGGCCGACCGGCAAGATCCTCAAGCGCGAGATCAGCGCGCCCGAGTAACGTCGAGCCGACGGCGAGCACGACATGAAGTACGACCTCGTCATCATCGGCATGGGCTCGGCTGGGATGGTCGCCGCGGAGTTCGCTCCGAAGCTCGGCATCAAGGTCGCGTGCATCGAGCGCGACCGCGTCGGCGGCGACTGCCTGTGGACCGGCTGCGTGCCGTCCAAGGCGCTGCTGGCCTCGGCGAAGGCGGCGCACACGATGCGCCACGCCGACACGTACGGGCTGACCGCCGTCGAGCCCGAGATCGACACGGCGCGCGTGTGGGCCCGCATCCACGCGATCCAGCAGCGCCTGGCGCACAGCGACGACGATCCGCAGCGCTTCCGCGAGGAGGGCGTCGACGTGTTGCACGGGGAGGCACGGCTGACGTCGCCGACGACCGTGCGCGTGGGCGATGACGAGCACGAGGCGCGCTACGTCCTGCTGGCCACCGGCAGCAGGCCGGCGGCGCCGCCGATCGAGGGCCTGGCCGCGGCCGGCTACCTGACCAGCGAACGGATCTTCGAGCTCGACCGAGCCCCGGCGAGCCTCGTGATGATCGGCGCCGGACCGATCTCGATCGAGCTCGCGCAGGCGCTGACGCGGCTCGGCGTCCGGGTGACGGTGCTGCAGCGGGGTCCGGGGGTGCTGACGCGCGAGGAGCCCGAGCTCGCGGGCCGCCTGCTGGCGAAGCTGCGCGCCGAGGGCGTCGACCTGCAGGTCGACGTCGAGATCGACCGCGTCAGCGTCGGCGACGGTGCCGCGAAGACCGTGCATGCCGGGGAGCGCTCGTGGAGCGCCGCCGAGGTCTTCGTCGGCGCGGGCCGCACGCCGAACGTCGAGGGGCTCGGCCTGGAGGAGGTCGGCGTGGAGTTCGGGCGCCGCGGCATCGAGGTCGACGACCGGATGCGCACGAGCGTCAAGTCGGTCTATGCCGCCGGCGATGTCGCCGGCCGTCACCTGTTCACGCACTCGGCCGGCTTCGAGGCCGCGCGCGCCGTGCGCAACATGTTCCTGCCGGGAGGCAGCGGCGGCGGCTTCCTCGTCCCGTGGTGCACGTTCACGGATCCCGAACTCGCCCACGCCGGCCTGACGGAGGCGGAGGCGCGCGCGGAGCATGGCGACGACGCCGTCCGCGTGTGGCGCCAGGACCTGTCGCACTCCGACCGCGCCCGCGCTGAGTCCGCCGACGACGGCGAGATCCGCATCGTCACCGCGAAGGGCCGCGTCGTCGGCGCTCATGCGCTGTCGCCGGCCGCGGGCGAGCTGATCGGCGAGCTCGCGCTGGCGATCGACCGCAAGCTCAAGATCACCGAGCTCGCAAGCATCGTCCACGTCTATCCGACGATCTCGCTGGCGATCCAGCAGATCGCCGCCGAGGCCGCCTACGCCTCCGCCGAGAAGCTGTCGTGGCTCGTGCGGTCCGACGCCTGATACGCGCACCGGATCGCGTCTGGCTGTGCCCGACGCCACACCCCGCCGCCGGGCGGTCGTGAATGATGTGCGGATGCGAGCGATCGGCGAGTCCGACGGGGTATCGGTCAAGGCATATGCCGGCACGAGCGGCGTGATCCTCGCGTTCGACGTCGTGGAGGACGGGCGGGCCGGACTGCTCGGCTTCGCAATCGAGCGCCGCGGCGGCAACCGGCCGCACAAGTGGCTGTCGGGTGCACTGAGCTTCCCCGGCGTGCAACGCGAGGCGGGCGAGTTTCCGACCAGCGAGACGGCGCCGATCCAGAAGTTCCGCTGGTCGGACTACACGGTCTTCGCGGACACGACCTACACGTACACGGTGCACCCGGTCTACGGCGAGCCCGCGAACCTCCGCGTCGAGCCGGGACCGTCGGTCACCGTCATGACCTCGAGCGTCGTGCGCGGCGACCACCGGATCGTCTTCAACCGCGCCGCCGCTGCGAGCCAGGCGTTCTCGCGACAGTTCCCCGAGGTCGAGGTGGAGCTCGCCGCGGCGAAGCGCGAGAAGCGCCCGGCCGTGATGCCGCCGCGCGCGCTCACCTGGCTCAGCCGCGGCGCGCTCGAGCAGATCACCGGCTTCTGCGCGCGCGCGCTCGATCCGACCTGGGCGCTGGACATCGCGATCTACGAGTACGAGCTCGAGGAGATCCGGGCGGCGATCGACGCCGCGCGCCACCGCGGCGCGGACGTGCGGATCGTCTACCACGCAAAGCCCAAGGACAAGCAGACCGCGCTCAACGAGGAGCACGTCGCCGACTGGCCGGCGACGCACAGGAAGGCGCGCGTGACGAGCCGCATCTGCCACGACAAGTTCATGGTGCTGAGCCGCATCCACGAGGAGCGGCGCACCCCCGCCGCGCTGCTGTGCGGATCGACGAACTTCACCCACAACGGCGTCTACCGCCAGGCGAACGTCGTCCACACGGCCGATCGCCCGGAGCTCGCGCAGCAGTACCTGGATCTCTTCGAGGTCCTCTTCGGCGGCGCGACCCCGGGCGACACGAAGAAGTGGATCAACGTCAACAACCCGCTGTCGTCCGACGCGCCGATCGTGGCCGGCTTCTCTCCGCGCACCGGCGAGGTCGACCTCGACCTGTTCGCGGCGGAGATCCGCGGCGCCGCGCGCGACGTGCTGTTCTGCACGGCCTTCGATCTCAACGCCCGCATACTCGATGCGCTGAAGGGCGCGCCCCACGACGACATCCTGCGCTTCGGGTTGCAGAACTCAACCGACACGATCACCGGCACCCACCGCGACCGCACGGCCGACTTCGTCGCCACCGCAATGCTCAACGAGGGCCTCGAGGGGTTTCTCAAGGAGTCCACCGCGGGCCAGCGAGGCAACATCCTGATCCACACGAAGCTCGTCGTGATCGACTTCACCTCCGACGCGCCGACCGTCATCAGCGGCTCGCACAACCTGTCCGCCAGCGCGTCAGGTGGCAACGACGAGAACTTCCTCATCATCCGCGGCGCGATCGACGTCGCCGACTGCTACGGCGTCGAGCTCATGCGCCTCTATGACCACTACCGCTTCCGCTGGCATGCCAGCCCGCGTTCGCGCAAGCCCGACGACCCGCCGCCCCCACCGCCCGACCCGACCTGGCCGGCCGGCTCGCTGTGCCCCGACGACCGCTGGACGAAGCCCTACTTCGCCGACGACACGCTCGAGCGCGCTGACCGCGAGCGCTTCGGTGTGCCGGCCGCCTGAGCCGGCAGCCGTCAGCCGCTGATGCCGTTCGCGCTCTTGAGCATCGTCCACGTCTGGTTGCCGATGATGCCGTTGACCTCGGAGGCGTGCTTCGCGGCCTGAAAGTTCTTGACCGCGCCCTCCATCTTGCTGCCGAAGCTGCCGTCGACGAGCCCGACGCTGAACCCGGCTCCGTTGAGCAGCTTCTGGGCCTCCCTGACGGAGCCTCCGTTGGAGCCCCTCTTCAGCGTTTCAGGCATGTGGCATCTCCTCGGTGAAAGAACAGGTTTCGCGTGCCAACCCTCGCATGGTCGGGCGCGCCGCGTCAAACGTGCGGGCTCGGGCGCTCAGGGCCGGGTCTTCACCGCGGCGCGCTGGGCGCGCGCCAGATAGCGCTGCCCGGCGCGCACCGTGACGGTGCGCCTGCGGCCGAAGTCATAAACCTGGACTGTGCCCTTGACGACGCGCGTCAACGTTCCGTCGCAGCGATCCTCGACGAGCCAGGTAGTGCCGCGAACGGTGGCCGCGCTGTGGCGTCCCCGCGTGCGGAAGCGCCCCCTGCCCGATCCCCACAGCCGGCGGACCGTGCGCCGTGAGGCGGCCCGCGAGGCCCCGCGCGACAGGCCGGCCGCCGACGCCGACGGCGTGCATCCGCGGAAGCTTCCGCCCATCAGGCTCACCTCGGTGATCGCTCGCGTGCGCGCACGCGAGCTGCGCCGGCGCTGGCGCTGGCGCTGTTGGCGGACCCTGAACTGCCCCGCGTAGAACGTCGCGCGCTGGCGCACGCGCGGAGCGGTCTCGGCCGTCAGCCCGACGCGCCCCTTGCGCACGTCGATAATCGTCGAGAGCGGGACGCTGACGTCGTCCTTGAGCGGGACCATGCGCTGCATGCCGGGCAGGCTGAAGTTCGTCGTACCGGTGGGCCGCAGCGAGACGTCCGATCCCACCGTCGGCTGGCCGCGACCGGTCTCGGCGCGCTCGCAGCCGGTGACGCGATCGACCCGGTCGACGATCGCGAAGTCCGCGCCGCCGCCGTTGCCGCAGCTGAGGGTGTCGGCGACGCCGTCGCGCGCGCGGATGACGTCCTGGCCCCGCCCGCCGCGCAGATCGTCGCGCTGGGCGGCGCCATCGAGGTAGTCCTCGCCCGAGCCGCCGTCGAGCAGGTTGCGGTCGGCGCTTCCGGTCAGGGTGTCCTGGCGGCCGCCGCCGCCTACCTGCTCGACGTCGACGTGGACGTTGTCGCCCTCGCCCATCGCGCCGTCGTTGGCCCTGTCGTCGAGCGTCACGGTGACCGCCGCGCCCGCGAGCCCGTAGTCGACCATGTCCGCGCCCGCCCCGCCGGTCAGGTCGTCGACGCCGGCGCCGCCGACGAGCATGTCGTCGCCGGCGCCGCCGCTGAGCCTGTCGTCGCCGGCGTCGCCGTCGATCGTGTCGTTGCCGTCGAGCAGCACCGCCGCCGCGGCGCCGTCGAGGCTGTCGTCGCCGCTGCCGCCCGACAGCGCGTCGGCCCCGCTGCCGCCGGACACGATGTCGTTGTCCGCGCCGCCCCCGACCCGGTCGGCGTCGTCGCCGCCCATGACCGTGTCGCTGCCGTCGCCCCCGTCGAGCGTGTCGTTGCCGGCGTTGCCGAGCAGCATGTCGACCCCGCCACCGCCGCGCAGCTCGTCGTTGCCGGCGTCGCCGCTGCCGCCGTCGAGCGTGTCGGCGCCGTCGCCGCCGTCGAGCGTGTCGCTGCCGGGCCCTCCGTCGAGCTCGTCGCCTTCCGGGCCGCCGGCCAGCGCGTCGTCGCCCGCGCTTCCCACGAGCCGCTCGACGTCGAGGCCGATGTCGTCGCGCTCGCCGGCCGCGCCGTCACCGGCGCCTGCGCCGATGCTGGCCGAGATGCCGTCGGTGCGTCGCTCGTAGGAGACCGTGTCACGGCCGGCTCCGCCGCTGAGGACGTCGGCGTCGGTGACCCCGCTCGTGGGACCGAGCCCGGGGCGCAGGAGGTCGTCGCCGCCGTCGCCGAGCAGGATGTCGTCGCCTCGTTCGGAGGGGACGCCGTCGGCGCCGATGCGCGTGTCGAGTCCGAGGACGTCGTTGCCCTCGCCGCCGCGCAGCACGTCGTCGTCGTCACCGCCGCTGAGCGTGTCCGCGCCGCTGCCGCCGTCGATGACGTCGTTGCCCGCGAAGCCGCGCAGCTCGCGATCGTCGCCTTCACCGCCACGCAGGTCGTCGGCTCCGGCCGCGCCGAAGAGCTGATCGGAGCCGGGGCCGCCGTCGAGCACGTTGGCGCTCGTCGTCGACGCGTTCTGCACGTCCTCTGCGCTGAGCATGTCGTCGCCGCCGCCGCCGCTGAGCGTGTCGCTGCCGGTGCCGCCGACCATGACGTCGGTGCCGCCCCCACCGCTGATGCGGTCGTCGCCGTCGCGTCCGAGCAGCAGGGTGGAGACCGTCGGCGTGTCGACGTCCGCCTCGTCGTCGCCGTCGCCCAGATCGACGGTCAGGTTGGTGACCCCGGCCGCGGGGCAGCGGACCGTCTGGCCGGACGGACTGCAGTCGCCGAGCGTCTGGAGTGTCGCGCCCGGGTCGGCGTAGACGTAGGCGTCGCCGTCGCGCACGACCGTCACGCGATTGACCTCGCCGGAGTCGGCGGTGAACCCGACCCCCGTCGCGCCGGGGACGTGCGTGATCGTGGCGGCGCGCGCGGCGGGCGCGGCCAGGGCTGCCGCGAGCAGCGTCGCCAGTCCGTACAGCGCAGCGCGCCTCATCCGCGCCTGACCAGGTAGCTGGCTCCCGCGCGCAGCTCGAGGGGCTTGCGGCGCCCGCTGTCGCTGACGGTGATCGCGCCGCGGAGCACGCGGTAGCGCGTGCCCCCGCACAGCTCCTCGACGACCCAGTCGCCACGCCGCCCGACCGCGAAGCCGCGCGCCCCGTAGACGTACAGCGCGCCGGCATCGGCGCGGATCCGCAGTCGTGCCAGCGGCTTGCTGCTGCGGCCTGCGCACGCACGCCGCGAGGCCGTGGCGAGCAGGATCTCGGCGCGCCGCCGCGAGGTGGCGAGGACGAAGCGACCTTGGCTCACGCGGGCCATGCGGCGACCGCTGCGGGTCGCGACGATGACCCGCACCGCACCGGCGCTCGTGTCGACGGCGGCGGGCAGGGGCAGTGCCACGCGGTCGGCGAGCGGGACCAGGCGCTGCCCGCCGGGCGCGCGCATCGCTGCCGAACCGGCGGCGGGCTCGACGATCGCCTGGCGCCCGAGGCGCGGCCGGTCACCGCCTTCGTCGACGAACTCGCAGTCCGATTGCACACGGTCGACGGGATCGACGATCGCGAAGTCGATGCCCGGCCCGCATCCGACGCGGTCCGGGGCACCGTCGCGCGATCGCAGCACGTCGCCGGCGAGGCCGCCGTCGAGCTCGTCCGCGCCGCCTGCGCCGTCGAGGTAGTCCTCGCCCTCGGAGCCGCGCAGGCGTTCGGCACGATCGGTGCCGCGAACCGTTTCGTCGTGCTGCCCGCCCTCGAGACGCTCGATGTCGCTGCGCACGTCGTCGCGCTCGCCGGCCGGGCCGTCGTCGGCGACGTCGTCGAAGCTCACGCGAACGGGCACGCGCACCGGACCGTAGTCCACCGCATCTCCGTCGCCGTCTCCTCCCGACAGGGCGTCAGCTCCGGGACCGCCCGCGAGCGTGTCGTCGCCTGGGCCGCCCGACAGGGTGTCGCTGCCCTCGCCGCCGTCGAGGACGTCCGCACCGTCGGCGCCGACGAGCGGCATCGCCGCCCCCTCGAGGACGTCGTCGCCGGGTCCGCCCGCCACGCGGTCGAGGCCGGGGCCGCCCGCGACTCGATCGCTCTCGCTGCCGCCGTCGAGATCGTCGTTGCCGCCGCCGCCGGCCAGCGAGTCGGGACCGTCGGCTCCGTCGAGCCGGTCCGCGCCGCCGCCGCCCTCGAGCCTGTCGGCGCCCCGCTCGCCGAACAGCCGGTCCGCCCCCGCGTCCGTGCCACCGCCCAGCAGCGTGTCGTCGCCGTCACCGCCCGACACGATGTCAGACCCGTCGCCGCCGTCGAGCCGGTCGCCCGCGGGACCACCGGTCAGCACGTCGTCGCCGGCGCCGCCGACCACGGCTTCGACGTCGGCGGCGACATCGTCGCCCTCGCCCGCAGCGCCGTCGTCGGCCGTGCCCGCGCCGATGCTCGCCGACACGCCAGCGGTGCGACCGAGGTAGGTGACGGTGTCCTGCCCCGGGCCGCCGGCGAGGACGTCGGCGCCGTTGGCGGCGTCGGGCGGATCGGGCGTGTTGAACGGCGAGCCTTCGCGCACGAAGCCGCGTCCGGGGGCGCCGTCGAGGGTGTCGTCGCCCGCCTCGCCGGCGAGCACGTCGTCGCCGTCGTCGCGGCAGTTCTCACGTGCCGCCAGCGAGACGCCCATCGCGTCGTTGCCGTCGCCGCCGCGCTCGACGTCGTTGCCCCGGCCGCCGCACAGGATGTCGCGATCGGGGCCGCCCAGCAGCTCGTCCTGGCCGTCATCCCCCGAAAGGAAGTCGCTGCCGGCGCCGCCGTCGAGGCGGTCGTTGCCGCCGAAGGCGTAGAGCTCGTCGGGACCGGCCCCGCCGGAGAGGTCATCGCGCCCGCGGCCTCCGTCGAGCACGTCATGGCCGTCGTCTCCGCGCAGGACGTCGTCGCCCGCCGGCGTGGTGACGTCGGGCGCGTTCAGAGAGCAGACAGAGGTCTCGCCATCCAGCAGGTCGTCGTCGCCGCCGCCGCTCAGCGTGTCGCTGCCGCTGTCGCCGCCGATCAGGTCGACGCCCGGGCCGCCGGTCATGATGTCGTCGCCCGATCCGCCGCATATCCCCGTGGTGTTCGGGGCGGACTGGACGAGCCGATCGTCGCCGTCGCGGAGGGTGACGAAGATCTGGTCGCCGGCACGCGCCGCGCAGGTGGCCGTCGTGTCGGACGTAGGCTCGCATCCGTCGCCGGGGATCAGCGGGTCCGAGCCGGCATCGCTCACCGTGTAGGCAGGACCTCCGACCGCAACGGGATCGAATGAGATGGTCACGTCGTTGACCTCTCCCCCCGCAGCGCTGAAGAACATGGCGCTCGAGCCGATCCGCTCGACCGAGGCACCCGAGGCGGCCGCAGGCAGCGCGGCGGCGAGCGTGCAGGCAAGCACGAGCGCGCGCCAACCCCGGTGCATCAGTTGAACACGACGAAGAAGGCGCCCCCGACTTGGGGGTTGTCCTGGTCGTAGAAGTACACCGCGGCGTCCCGCAGGCCGGCGGGACAGTCGACGGCGATCACGGCGGAGCCGGCATCTGTACTCGGCATCGCCACGTAGACCTCCCTGACCAGCTCGCCCGAGATGATGGCGCTGGCGAAGTCGACGCTCGCGACCGCGTTGACCGCCGCGACCTCGAGGTCGAAGCAGTACACGCGCCAGGACTCATTCGGCACCTGCCGGACCTCGTTGACGCCCTTCGACGCGCCCTCCGTCGGCGTTCCGCTTGCGCCGACCTCCGTCGGGACGTGGGCGAACGCCAGCGCCTCTCCACGCGGCCCGCCGGCGCCCTGCGGCCCAGGCTCGCCCTTCGCACCGACGGGTCCCTGCGGTCCCCGCGAGCCCTCCGCGCCGGGCGCGCCGCCGGCCGGGGCGGTGATGGCGCGGCGGGTCGCCGGCGTGAGATCGCGCAGGCTGACGCCGCGGTCGTCGGCGAGGTCGCCGCTGTTGATGGCACCTGTCGCGACCTGGCTCGAGCGCTTGATCAGCACGGTGGCCGCGGCGGCGGTGCCACTCAGTGCGATGACGAGCGCCAGCAGCGCCACGGCCATCGCAGGTGAGCAGCGGATGCGCCTCACGGTGCAACCCTACGCTCCTTCGGCCAGGAATTACAGGCCGGGCGGGTGGCGGGCGACGAATCCGCCGGTGGGGCGCATCTCGCGCGTCCAGCGCGTGCCGCCGCCGCGCAGCGCCGTCGTGTCGAAGCGCCAGCCGCCGACGACCATGAACATGTGACCCGGGTTGGTGTAGATCGTGATCCACTTGCCGGGGCCGCTCTCGCCCCAGGTCAAGAAGCCGCCCGAGGCCATCGGAGAGCTGACGAGCCCCGCCGCCGCGAGCGCATAGCTGATCGATCCCGAGCAGTCATATGCGGTGTCCTTGAAGCCGGCGTGGCCGCCGCCGTAGAGATAGGGCAGGCCGGCGATCGCGTTGCCTGCCGCGATCACGAGGCCGACCGCGGCGGGCGCGCCGGCGGGCGCCTGCGCCGTTCCCCCGGGGTTCGTGCGGATGCCGGGACGCGCCTGGCGCGCGAGGCGCTTGCGCAGCGAGGACAGCCGGCTGCGGATCCGCTCCAGCTCGCCGCTCTTGGCCGCGCGCCCGGCCAGGCGCCGGCGCTGCTCGCTCAGCAGCGCGGTCTCGATCGCCTGCGCGCGCTCGCGCCGGCCCTCCAGAGCGGAAGCCAGGCGTAGCTCGCGCGACTGCAGCGTGGCGAGCGCGTCGGCCTGCTTGGTGACGGCTGCGCGCGAGGTGCGCGCGGAGGCCATGATCGTCGCGTTCTGGCGCGCGACGCGCTTGATGAACTCCGCCTGCTCGAGCAGGTCGGTGAAGCCCTTCGCATTGATCACGACGGCGACGAGGTCGGGCTGCGGATGGCGGTAGGCGGCCTGCAGGTTCGAGCGCAGCGCGTCCGTCGCGGCGCGCTGGCGGCTGACGAGCCGCGTGAGCCGGTCGCGGGCGCGGACGAGTGAGCGCTCGACACGCCCGAGCTTGGCCTGCTGGGCTGCGACGTCGAACTGGATCTCCCGCAGGCGGCGCTGGGCGGTTGCGAGCCCGGCCGACGACGAGCGGATGCGCGCGGACTCCGCTGCGACAGCGGCGCGCAGCGCGTCGGCGCGGTTCTGCCCCGCGCGGATGCGGCTGGAGAGGTCGGCGTCCGCGGGGCCCGCCGTGGCGAGGATCGTGACCGCCGCCGCGGCGCACAGCGCCAGCGCGCAGATGATGAGAAGTCGGCGAGGGGAGGATGTCGTCATCGGCAGCGCATGTCGCGACGACGGCAGCGCGCTGCCACCCCGGCCCGACCGCGGCGACGCTAGCAGCGGCCATCGCGAACCGGCGACCAACCCCTGCTCCTGCAAGCGATCGTGCACGGGTAGCGTGGCGGCGTGCGCGACGACGACGTCTGGATCGGTCTCGATGTCGGCACGCAGGGCGCTCGCGCGCTCGCCGTCGCGGCCGGCGGCCGCGTGCTGGGACGCGGCACGGTGGCGCTGCGCAGCCGTCGTGACGCAGGCCGCCACGAGCAGGACCCGCGAACGTGGTGCAGCGCCGTGGCGACGGCGAGCCGCGAGGCGCTTGCAGGGGTGGCGCCCGAGCTCGTGCGCGGCGTGGCGACGTGCGCGACGTCGGGCACGATCCTGCTCGTCGACGGCGCGGGCACGCCGCTGACGCCGGGTCTCATGTACGACGACGGGCGCGCGGTGGCGCAGGCGCGGCGGATCGACGCCGCCGGAGGCCTCGGATACCGCATCGGACCGGCATGGGCGCTGCCGAAGCTGCTGTGGATGCTCGAGCAGTGGCCGCAGCTCGCGCGTGGCGCGCGCCTCGCCCACCAGGCCGACGTCATCACCCGCATGCTTGTCGGACACGCGGTGCCGGCAGACTCGAGCCACGCCCTGAAGACCGGCTATGACCAGACCCAAGACAGGTGGCCGCACGAGGTGCTCGGCGCGCTGGGCGTGCCCGACGGCATGCTGCCCGCGGTGGTGCGCTGCGGATCGGCGCTCGGCGAGGTCTGCGCGAGGGCCGGCGAGCAGACAGGCATCCCGGCGGGCACGCCGGTCGTCGCCGGGATGACCGACAGCTGCGCCGCGCAGTTCGCGGCCGGGGCGGTCCGCGAGGGCGACTGGAACTCCGTGCTCGGTACGACGCTGGCGCTGAAGGGCCGCGGCGAGCGGCTCGTTCGCGACGCGGCCGGCGTGCTCTACAGCCATCGGGCGCCGGACGGCGGCTGGCTGCCGGGCGGCGCGTCGAGCACCGGCGCGGGCGTGCTGTCGCAGCGCTTCTCAGGCCGCGATCTCGACGAGCTCGGCCGGCGAGCCGCGGCGCACGAGCGCACCGGCGTGCTCGCCTATCCGCTCGTCGGACGCGGGGAGCGCTTTCCGTTCGCGGCCGCGGGGGCCGAGTCGTTCGTGCTCGGCGAGCCGGCGGGGGAGGCCGAGCTCTTCGCCGCGCTGCTGCAGGGCGTGGCCTTCGTCGAGCGCCTGTGCTTCGACTACGTCGACCTGCTCGGCGCGCCCTCGGGCGGCCGGCTGACGCTCACCGGCGGCGCCGTGCGCAACCGCGAGTGGTGCGCGTTGCGCGCCGACGTCCTGGACCGTCCCGTGCGCCTGGTGCAGCAGCCGGAGGCGGCGTTCGGCATGGCGGTGCTGGCGGCCTCGGTGGGTGGCGAGGACGCTTGCGCACGGGGGGCTCGCGTGGGCGCGTCCGCGGCGGACGCGATGGTCCGCACGCGCGAGCTGATCGAGCCGCGGCCCGCGCGCGCGGAGTACCTCACCGCGCCCTACCTACGGCTCGTCGGCGAGCTCGAGCAGCGCGGCTGGCTCGACGCCGCCCTCGCGCGGCACGCACGCACGCGAGCTGGCGAGACCAGCTCAGCAACCTGAGTTGACAACGGGGGCTTGTCAACTAGGGTTGACCACGTGGCGTTCGTACCGACCGAGGAGGAAGCCGTTCCGCGCGATCCCGCCGAGGGTCTCGCCGCCGTCGTCGCGCTGCGCCGGCTCGCAGACCGGCTCGAGGCGGGGCAGGTCGAGCGCGCGATCACCGATGGCTGGTCGTGGACGGAGATCGCGGCATCGCTCGGGGTCACGCGCCAGGCGGTCGACAAGAAGCACGCCAAGCGGCTGCGAGCGCGCGGCGTGCACAGCGGGAGGCGCAATGCTTGAGCGGTTCACACGCGACAGCCGTCGCGCGGTCACGCGGGCGCTGGACGCGGCTCGGCGCCTGGGCGCCGAGCAGGTCGAGCCCGAGCACCTGCTGCTCGCGCTCGCCGAGGACGACGACGGCCCGGCCGCGCGCGCGCTGCTCGAAGCCGGCCTCGACGCACAGGTGATCGCCGAGGCGATCGAGCAGGATCTCGTCGCCGCGCTGGAGGTCGTCGGCGTGCCGGCATCCGTGGATCGCCGGCACGCCGAAGCCCGGGTGATCGGCCCGTGGAAGCGCCGGCGTCGCCGCGACAGGCGCTCGAGCAGGCGCTGCGGGCGGCGGTGTGCCGCGGCAAGCGGCGCATCGGAGCCGAGCACGTGCTGCTCGGGCTGCTCGAGCCACCCAGCGTCGGCCTCGCGCGCGTGCTGGCCCGGCTGGACGTCGAGCCCGCCCGGCTCACGGCGCTCGTGCAGGTCGAGCTGGCCGCAGGCCGCTGATAGCTTGCGCCGCGGATGTCCTACGACGCCCCTGGGCACGCCGACGAGCTGCGCGAGCGCTGAAACGAGACGATCGCGCGCGCCTACGCGTCGCAGAGCGATGCGTTGAAGTCGCGCTTCTTCACGCTCGACAACGATCAGCTGAACGTCGGGACCTACGCGCCGTGATCGGGGATCAGCGCGGCGGCGGGCTCGATCGGCCCGCGCGCCGGTAGCAGCTCCTGCAGGCGCAGGTTCTCCAGCGGGTCGAGCACGGAGTGCTGGGTGCAGGCCGGGACGAGCGTGTCGGACTCGGGATGCGCCATCGCGTAGGAGCAGGCCTGCAGGCGCTCCTGGGTCTCGCGGATCTTCGGGTCCTCGCTCATCTCGCCACGCTGCAGCAGCTCCCAGGCCGGGCGCACGTGCCTGGCGTCCATGAAGGAGTGCATGACGTAGGTGACCGCCTTGGGCTTCTCGCGCTGGATCGTGCGCGGCCCGCCGATGCGGCGCACGAGCCGCCCGGCCCATGGCACGCCGCTGCGCAGGACGGCCGGGTGACTTGCGACGGCGCGCGCGCAGCGGGCCGCGCGCAGGCGGCGGCTGCCGGCCTCGAAGTCCATCCCGCCGAAGGCCGCGATGAAGTCGTGCAGCGCCTGCGCGTCGCGCGGGTCGTCCTCGTCGAGCAGCGTCTCGTAGCGGTCGCCGACGTAGATGCCGTGGGCGGTGCGGTTGCAGCGCACGTCGCCGACCTGCTCGGCGTTGAAGTGCAGCCGTGCCCCGACGCCCTCCTCGATGCGCTTCCAGACCTCGTCGGTGGAGAACTCGCGGTAGGAGTCCTTCCAGCGCGCCTGGTTGCCGATGAAGGCGGCGGGCTGAAAGGAGAACATGCGAAAGCCCATCTGCCGGCAGTCGCGCACGAGCTGCGGGATCTGATCCACGTTGCGCGGCGTGACCGTGATGTTGTGCGCGAGGTAGTGCGAGACGCCGTGCTCGCGTTCGAGGCGCTGGAACATCTCGCAGAAGCGCCGGCGGTAGGGGTTCAGCTCGACTTCTGAGTCGACGCGCTTGATGCCGCGGCGGCCGAACATCATCGAGTCGAAGTGCCCGGCGAAGGCGAGGTGGTCGAAGCGCCGCTCGCCGGTGCGCGAGTCGATCGCGAGGCCGACGAGGTAGTCGTAGTCGAAGTCGCCGTGCGTCATCGACATCGGCTTGCGGCCGTGGCGGATCATCGACTTCAGAGCACGGGCGTGGTCGTCGGCCCCCAGCAGGGTGACCTCGCCCCCGATCAGCTGGGCATGCTGGCCGGGCCCGCGCAACCGGCGCAGCAGCGCCATCTGGGCGTCGACCTCGATCTCCGTGTGATCGCCGTCGGTGCGCACGCGGTTGGCTTCCTTGGCGTGATAGCAGGGCGTGCAGGCGAGGTTGCACTTCGGAAAGACGCCGTGCGTCCCCTCACAGCCCGTCATCCGCTTGCCGAGCATCTGGTTGGGCTGCTTGACGTGCGCCGGAAGCTCCTCCCAGCGCTGTGCGAGGGCACGCGTGAGATCGGGGTGCTCCGGACGGGTCGCAACCTCGAGGGCGCGCAGGCGTGTCAGCAGCGAGGCCATGTGCAGACGCTAGCGCACACGTCCTGCGGCCCCGGTTCACTTGGCGCGCCACCGGGTGGAGTGGGCCGGCCGCGTACACCCGCTCAGCGAACCGCGCGGTACAGCCGCGCGAGCCGCGCGGGCGAGATTCCCGCGACGTACAGCCAGCGGATCACGAACCAGGCGAGCACGGTTCGGGGGATCCCCATCGAGCGCCAGCGCCGCGACGACGTGACGGCGGGGCCCGGCAGGCAGCGGGTGCGGCCACTGCGCTCCAGGCGGCGGACGAAGTCGTAGTCGTCCATGATCGGGATCTCGCGATAGCCGCCGAGCGCTTCCCAGCGGTCGCGGCGCACCCAGATCGACGAGTCCCCGTAGTAGAAGCCGTGGCGGCGCTGGAAGGCGTAGACGAATCCCAGCACGCGTTCGAACGTGCCTCCGCCCGCGAATGCCAGCGCGAAGTTGCCGCCGCCGACGTCCGGCGTGCGCCACGCCTGCGCCAGCGAGGCGTAGGCATCGCCGGGCAGGCGGCTGTCGGCGTGCAGGAACAGCAGCACGTCACCGGTCGCCGCGCGCGCGCCCGCGTTGAGCTGAGCCGCGCGGCCGCCGTGCGCCTGCAGCACCACCGGCTGTGCGGGGTGCGCCCGCGCCAGCACGGCCGTGGCATCGCGCGAGCCTCCGTCGACGACGATCAGCTCCCAATGGCCCGGCAGCTTCGCGAGCTCGCCGAGCAGTGCCGGCAGCTCGCGCTCCTCGTCGAGCGCCGGCATCACGACCGAGACGAGCGGGGCGCAAGCCGGTGATGGCGTGGCGCTCACACGGCGCAGTGGAAGGCGGGCGGCAGCGATCCGTCCTCCTGGCGCAGCACGAGGAAGCGCTCGACGATCCGGCGCTTGGCCTCGGCGAGCGAGACCTCGCCGCGGGCGACGAGGAAGTCGGGGCTGGAGTCGATGTCGCCGCCGACGGGGTGCCAGTGAGCGCCGTCGGCGGTGATCGTCAGCTCGGGCACCATCACAGCATCGGAGATCTGCATCGCTCCGGCGGCGGCCGCGTCCGCCGCGAAGCCGCGCTGGACCAGCGGGCGCACCGCGAAGTCCTCGCCGTGGATCCCGAGGCCCTCGAGCGCCTCGCGCAGCGGCTGCACCTCGCCGCGGTTCTCGGGGGTCTCCGTCATCGCCACCCGCAGCGGCAGGCCGAGGCCGGCCGCGTAGCGCAGGCCCTCCATCGCCCTGACCCACGATCCGGCGCCGCGCCAGCGGTCGTGGGTCGCCGCGCACGCGCCGTCGATCGAGGACTGCAGCGTCAGCCCCGGGCGCCCGGCCAGCCGCGCGAGCTCCGTCCGCCGGCGGCCGGTGAAGAGCATCGCGTTGCTCAGCACGACCGTCGTCATGCGGTCGGCGGCGTACTCGATCATCTCGACGATCTGCGGGTGCACGAACGGCTCGCCGCCCGTCAGGTACAGCTCCTCGAAGCCCTCGCTCAGCGCCTCGTCGACGAGCGCCGCGAAGCGATCGGCGCCGATCTGGCGCCGCCGGGCGGACGGCGAGCTCGCCACGACGCAGTAGCCGCAGGCGAGGTTGCAGTGGAAGTTCGAGTACACCCATAACCGCGGCGGAAACAGCGCCGTGCCGAACAGCGAGACGACGGGCCTGCCGTCGTCGACCGGCGCCGGCGCGTCGGCCCAGCCCGCGCCGCCGGCGGCGAAGCCGGTCGGCATCGCCTCGCGGTAGACGTGGTAGGCGCCGCGGGCACGCTCGCGCGGCGGGACGATCTCCAGGCAGGTCGTCCACCAGCCGGTCTCGATCGTCTCGACGAACGGCTCAGGCAGCCCCGCCGCCCGCATCGATGCCGCCTGCGCGCGCCAGTCGTAGGCCAGCGCCACCAGCTCGACACCCGAGATCTCCCCGCCGTCGAGGTCGATCACGGCGTACCAGACGTCGGTGCGCCCGTCGTTGGCGGGACGGCCCGCGGCGCCGACGTTGACGATCAGCGTGCCGTCGACCTCGCGCTGCCAGGGGATGCCCGTGTGTGTGCACAGCAGTAGCCGGGCGCCACTTGCACGCACGCGCAGCGACAGCTCGTCGTCGTCCAGCGACTCCCACATGAAGTCGTTGATTGCCAGCGGCGAGCCATGGACCATGTGCACGTCGACGCCGCCGATCTCGCAGCGCAGTTCGCCCGGCAGCTCGGCCATCCAGGCGGCGAACGCGGGCGAGGTGTTGGCCTTCGTGTAGTCGTACATGAGCTGCGCGAAGTGGTTGTCGCGCTCGTCGCCGTAGCCGCAGCC
>Ga0136640_10000194_pt1 | contig 21973 bp, 23 predicted proteins | sample AntDrymUQ8642106_2_FD_105498 | JGI IMG/M metagenome (GOLD analysis project Ga0136640, IMG submission 105498) | Polar desert sand microbial communities from Dry Valleys, Antarctica - metaG UQ864 (21.06) | ecosystem: Environmental > Terrestrial > Soil > Desert | place: Antarctica: Dry Valley...
ATCTGGTGTGTTGCCGTAACACGTCGGGGTCGACTACCCTGGCAGCGACTCCGTCCCCTGCCGGCCGCGATCGGTCGCCCAGGCGTTGACGACGGCTCGCGTTGACAGGCTGCTCGCAGCGACCGGCGACCCGGTGCTGCGCCGATCAGGGAGCGCTGACCGATGGCTGCTGCACCGCTCACGCCCGACCCGGTCACGCTGCTCCCAGCCGCCCAGCCGGTGCAGTTATTGGACAACCAGGGTGCGCTCCACGAGGTCGACGGTTACCCGCTGGACCTCAAGGACGAGGACTTTCGCAACCTGTACCGCTTCATGGTGCTGGCAAGGCGAGTCGACAAGCAGGGGATAAACCTGCAGCGGCAAGGCCAGCTGGGTGTCTACGCGTCGCTGCTCGGCCAGGAGGCGGCGCAGGTCGGCGGGGCCTACGCCCTCGACGAGCAGGACTGGGTATTCCCGTCCTACCGTGAGATGGGCGCGGCACTGGTCCGCGGGGTTGACCCCGGCAAGATCCTGCAGCTGTTCCGCGGCACCTGGCTGTCCGACCACGACCCGCATGCCACGCACTTCGGACTGCTGTCGATCCCGATCGCCACGCAGGCCCTGCACGCCGTCGGCTTTGCGATGGGTGCCAAGCTCGACGGCAAGGATCTCGTCGTGATGAGCTACTTCGGCGACGGGGCGACCTCCGAGGGCGACGCCCACGAGGCGATGAACTTCGCCGCCGTCTACGACTCGCCGTGCGTGTTCTTCGTGCAGAACAACCAGTACGCCATCAGCGTCCCGCTGTCCAAGCAGACCAAGGCGCCGACCATCGCGCACAAGGCGGTCGGCTACGGGATGCCCGGCTACCGCTGCGACGGTAACGACGTGCTGGCGTCCTACGCGGTGGCCAAGCAGGCGGTCGAGCGGGCACGGGCGGGGGACGGCCCGAGCCTCATCGAGGCCGTCACCTATCGCATGGAGGCGCACACGACGGCCGACGACCCGACGCGCTACCGCACCGCTGAGGAGCTGGCGGAGTGGAACGCGCGCGACCCGATCGCGCGCTTCGAGACGTTCCTGACCAAGGAGGGGCTGCTCGACGACGCGTTCCGCGCGCAGATCGACGATGAAGCCAAGGCCTACGCCTCGCGCATGCGCGAGGAGATCTACGACGCGCCGCACGGTGATCCCTTGGAGCTGTTCGAGCACGTGTACGTCGAACCGCCGGCGTCCTATGAGGAGCAGCGAGCGCTGCTGCGCCGAGAGCTGGGGGCCCAGTAGCGATGGCGATCACGATGGCGCAGGCGCTGAACACCGCCCTGCACGACGCGATGGAGGCCGACGACAAGGTCGTGATGTTCGGCGAGGACGTCGGCATCCTCGGCGGGGTCTTCCGCATCACCGACAAGCTGCAGGAGCGCTTCGGCGAGAAGCGTTGCTTCGATACCCCCCTTGCGGAGTCGGGCATCGTTGGGACGGCGATCGGCATGGCCATGTACGGCTACAAGCCCGTCGTCGAGATGCAGTTCGACGGCTTCACCTACCCGGCCTTCGAGCAGATCGTCAGCCACCTGGCGAAGATGCCCAACCGCTCACGCGGAACCGTGCAACTGCCTGTGGTCGTGCGCATCCCCTACGGCGGCGGGATCGGCGCCGTCGAGCACCATTCGGAAAGTCCCGAGGCGTTCTTCTCCCACGTCGCCGGGCTCAAGATCGTCTCGCCGGGCACCCCGTCGGACGGCTACTCACTGCTGCGCCGCGCCATCGACTCGCCGGACCCGGTCATCTTCTTCGAGCCCAAGCGCCGCTACTGGCTCAAGGAGGACGCGGAGCTCCCCGTCACCACCGAGCCGTTCGGCACCGCCGTCGTCCGCCGCGAAGGCACCACCGCGACGCTGTTGGCTTACGGCCCGATGGTCCGCACGGCTCTTGACACCGCCAAGGCCGCCGAGGAGGAGGGCTGGGACCTGGAGGTCGTCGACCTACGAACACTGAACCCCTTCGACGCCAAGACCGTGGTCGCCAGCGTCCGCAAGACCGGTCACGCGGTTGTCGTCCACGAAGCGCAGGTCTTCGCCGGCTTCGGTGCCGAGGTCGCCGCCCAGATCACCGAGCGCGCGTTCTACGACCTGGAGGCGCCGGTGCTGCGCGTTGGCGGCTTCGACATCCCCTACCCGGCCGCCAAGCTCGAGGAGTTCTTCCTGCCCGACACCGACCGCATCCTCGACGCGGTCGAGCGAAGCCTGAGCTTCTAAGTGGCGGCGCGCGACTTTCTGCTGCCCGACCTCGGTGAGGGTCTCACCGAGGGCGAAATCGTGGCCTGGCTGGTGGCGGTCGGCGACACCATCGACGTCGACGAGCCCGTCGCCGAGATCGAGACCGCCAAGGCCGTGGTCGAGGTGCCCTCGCCATTCGCCGGGACCGTGTCGACGCTGCACGGCCAGGTCGGTGAGGAGGTGGCGGTTGGCACCCCGCTGGTCACCATCGAGGTCGGCGGCGGCGCTGCGCCGGCTGCGGCGCCGGCGGCGGGTCACGCCCCGGAAGAGGCCGAGGTCGCCGAGATGGTGCCCGATGTCGAGGCCGACGCTGGTGACGACGAGGTTGTGGCCGACGCGGGCTCGGGCAACGTCCTGGTCGGTTATGGCACCGGTGCGCCCAGCAGGCGCCGCCGCCGCTCTGCGGGCGGCGCGCCGGCTGGTGCGCCGGATGGGAGCGCTTCGCGCCCTGGGAGCGGACCCGGTGGCGGTACGGGGGCCAGCCGACCGAGCAGCCGACCGGGCGGCCGGCCGAGGGCCAAGCCGCCGGTGCGGAAACTGGCCAAAGACCTCGGGGTCGACCTCGCTTCGGTCGGCGGCAGTGGACCCGACGGGGTCATCACCCGCGAGGATGTCCGGACCTATGCGGGTAACGGCGCCGGGGGTGCGGCGGTCCCTGCCGCCGAGGACTATCAGGAGCTGCTGCGGCAAGCCGGTGACACAGGGGACATCACGCCCACCCATGTCGGCGCGGGGAGGCGCATCCCCGTGCGGGGGGTGCGCAAGGCGATCGCCGAGAAGATGACGCTGTCACGCCGGGAGATTCCCGAGGCTGTGACCTGGGTCGACGTCGATGGGACCGGGCTGTGGGACCTGCGCCAGTCGCTCAACGCCAGCCAGACGGACGTCAAGGTCAGCCCGCTGGCGATCATCTTGCGCGCCTGCGTAGCGGGGCTGCGCCGCCACCCCGAGATCAACGCCAGCCTGGACACCGAGGCCAACGAGATCGTCCTGCACGACCACGTCAACCTCGGCTTCGCCGCTGCCACCGACCGAGGCCTGGTGGTGCCGGTGATCAAGGGCGCCCAGGCGCTGTCAACGCTGGAGATTGCCGCCGAGCTCAACCGGCTCGCCGCGGCGGCTCGCGAAGGCAAGATCACGCCCGACGAGATGCGCGCGGGTACCTTCACCGTGTCCAATTACGGCTCCTTCGGCGTGGACGGCGGCAGCGCGGTCATCAACCATCCGGAAGCCGCGATCCTGGGTGTGGGGCGGATCACCGACCGGCCGTGGGTCGTCGATGGAGAGCTGGCCGTGCGCAAGGTGACGCAGCTGTCGATCGCCTTCGACCACCGCATCTGCGACGGCGGGGAAGCCGGAGGGTTCCTGCGCTTCATCGCCGACTGCGTGGAGGACCCGGCCGTCCTGCTCGGGGCGCTGTGAGCTCCGACATCGTCGTCCTCGGCGGCGGGCCAGGTGGCTACGCCGTGGCGCTACGAGCGGTGACGCGCGGCCAGACCGTCACCATCGTCGAGTCCGACAAGGTCGGCGGCACCTGCCTGCATTGGGGCTGTATCCCGTCCAAGGCCATGCTGTACGTCGGCGAAGTGCTCGACACCGTCGCCCATGCGCAGCGGTTCGGGTTGGACCTGGCCGTCAACGGGGTGTCGGTCGAGGGCATCGGCGCGTTCCGGGAGAAGGTGGTCGGCAACCTGCACAAGGGGTTGGCGGGCCTGCTGCGCAGCAGGAACGTCGAGGTGGTCGAGGGTCACGGCACCGTCGCCGACGACGGGCGGACTGTCCTGGTCGGCGACCAGCGGGTCAGCGGCAACGCGCTGGTGGTGGCCACCGGCTCGAGGGTGCGCAGCCTGCCCGGTATCGACGTGGACGGCCACGTTGTCATCACCTCCGACGAGGCCACCCGCTTGCCGCGGATCCCGCGCCGGGCGCTAGTCATCGGCTCCGGGGCCGTGGGCCTGGAGTTCGCGTCGCTGTGGCGGTCGCTGGGCGCGGAGGAGGTCACCGTCGTCGAGGTGCTCGATCGCATCGCGCCCCTGGAGGACCCCGACCTGTCCAAGCAGCTGGCGCGCAACTACCGCAAGCGAGGCATCACCACCCTGGCCTCGGCCCGGGTGGAGTCGGTCAAGGTAGAAGGGGAAACGGCCCGCGTCGAGATCGTCGAGGGCGAGACCACCCGCAAGCTGATTGTCGACACGGTCCTGGTCGCCGTCGGGCGCGCGCCACGCAGCGACGGCATCGGCTTGGAGGAGCTCGGCGTTGTCGGCGAACGCGGCTACGCCACCGTCGACGAGTGGTGCCGCACCCCGGCCGACGGCGTCTTCGCCGTCGGCGACCTGCTGGCGCCGCCGGCGCTGGCCTTGGCCCATGCGGGCTTCGCCGAGGGCTTCTTGGTGGCCGACATCATTGCCGGCGCGGGAGAGCCGCAGGGTGGCTGGGGCGGAGGTCGGGGTGGCCGGGGCGGAGGTTGGGTGCCAATCGATTACGCGCAGGTGCCGAGGGTGACCTACACCTCGCCGGAGGTGGCGTCGGTCGGGTTGACCGAGCCGCAGGCCCGCGACGCCGGCCACGACGTGGTGGCGACGCAGTACTCCTTGCGCGGCAACGCCAAGGGCATCATCCACGACTCCGACGGCTTCGTGAAGGTCGTCGCTGCCTCCGACGGCGAGGTGCTGGGCGTCCACGTGATCGGGCCGCACGCCACCGACCTCATCGCCGAAGCCCAGCTCATCACCTCTTGGGGCGCCCTGCCGTCCGAGGTCGCCCAGCTCGTCCATCCTCACCCCACGCTGGCCGAGGCCATCGGCGAGGCGCACCTCGCCGCTGCGGGCACCCCCTTCCACACCCACTGATTCAGTCCTCATGTAGCGAAGCGGTCGGACATACAAACAGGAGGTCGTTGTGGCCACAGGAATCCAGGTCACCTTCGATGCCGCTGATCCGGACGGGCTGGCGCGCTTCTGGGCCACCGCCCTTGGCTACATCCTGCAGCCTCCGCCGGAGGGATACGTCAGCTGGGAGGAGTGGGCCACCGACGTGGGCATCCCGCCGGAGGAGGAGAACAGCATGAGCGCGGTGCTCGACCCGGACGGCGACGGTCCGCGGCTGCTGTTCCAGCGGGTGCCGGAGCCGAAGACCGCCAAGAATCGCGTGCACCTCGACGTCAACGTCGGCAAAGCGGTGCCTGAACGGCAGCGGCGCACGCACGTCGACGCCGAGGCCCAGCGCCTGGTGAAGGCCGGCGCCACGCAGCTGCGCGCCGCCGAGGAGCGCGGCGAGTACTGGATCGTGATGGCCGACCCGGAGGGCAACGAGTTCTGCCTCCAGTAGGCGTGGGACGGCGATCTTGTGATGGACGCTTCGCGCGCCCGCGCTACCTCGACTCGCTGTTCCCAGCCTCTGCAAGAGCCACCCGGAAGCGGTCGAGGTCGTCGAGCCGGTTCTGCAAGATCTCTACCACGCGGGAGTCGTCCACTGCGGTGTAGCCGTGCACGAGCAGGTTGCGGAAGCGCGCCGCGTCGCGGAGTTCGGCAACGGTAGCGGCGTCGAGCAGGTCGCCTTCCCCGAGCACGGTGAAGACGTCGGCGTAGTCGGTCGGTGCGCGCAAACCCTCGGAGGCGACGACATGGCGCCCCGCGTCGATGCAGGCCTCGATCGCTACGATGAAGCGGTACTTCACCGCTGCCAGCAGGTCTTCGTCGTCGGCCAGCGTCGATGGCGGGAGCGCAGCCAGGCGCCGCAGTGCGGCAAGTTCAGTGCCGAGCCGGTCCAAGAGCGCCGCGAGGCGCAGCGGGTCGACCATGGGTCAACGCCGCCGCTGGGCGGTGGCCGCCAGTAGCGCGCGGTCCAGGGGGGCGGCCCACACCTCGACGTCGTCGGCCATCCGGCCGAGCAGCGACTCGTAGGCGACGCGGGCAGGCTCGTCGCGCGAGAAGATCACGATGCGCTGCCGCAGGACCCGTCCGACGAAGCGCAGCGCGGCGTCGTTGAGGGCGACGGCCTCCAGCCCTCCGACACCTGAGGCGGCCGCCACGGCGTCGACACAGCGGTGGACGGTGACCAGCCTGTCGTCGTCGCGAACGGTGTCGTCCAGCAGCAGCGCAATGTCGATGTCGCTGTCTGGCCGCGGGCGCCCGGCCGCGCGTGAGCCGAATAGATAGGCAAAGACCACCGGCAGCTCGTCAAAGGCCTCGGGCGCGGCGTCGCGCAACCGCTGCACCAGCGCCTGGTCCATGTCACGGATCCTAGCCGCGCTCCTCGATCCGGCGGCGTTGCGGCCCGACGGTGTACTTGGGGTCGGCCGCCGAGATGAACCCGGCCCGGTAGACCGCCCAGCGCTGGCACACCGACCCGGCCAGCAACAGGGCGCTGCCGACCACGGCGGCTGCCCGCCGTCGCCGCCCGCCAAGGCCGATCAACGCCGTGCCCGCCGCTGTGCAGGCGGTCGCCGCGCGGGACCAGCGGCCGGCGTCAGCCAGCCGGTAGGGCTCGCCCTGCTCGCCAAGGCGGACCCGCATCACCTCGGCGGCACCCAGCTCCAGCAACCCGCCGGTCACCGCCAAGCGGCGAGCCGGGCCGGCCTCGGCCGCCGGCGCCAGCAGGGTCGCCGCGGCGCCAGCGCTGGCCGCGGCGCTGCCGGCAAAGACGAACGGCAGCTCGTGGCGGGCCTCGTGCCAGACCGGTATCGCAGTGTCGGCGACGAGGACGGCGGTGTAGGTGGCCATCACGGGTCCCAACCCACCCGCCACGGTCTCGGCCAGGCGTTGCAGCCGCGGCCACCATCCCAGCTCAGCCAGCACCGCGGACGCACCCGCTGCCGGGCCGAACACGGTCAGGACCCAGGTCCCCACGCTCATCGGTGAGGTCGGTCGGAAGATCCGCAGCATGTGGTGAAACCGTTCCGGGCGCCCGAGGTCTGAGACCAGCAGTGCGGGGCTGACCACCACGCCCCCGAGGGCGATCCGGCGCGCCGCACGCGCCAGCAGCGGATGGCTACGCCGCCGTGCGATCGCCCCCAAGCTGGCCGAGGCGCCGGCCAGGCCACCGGTGAAGAAGTAGGCCGGGATCTCCCAGGTCCACACCGGCTGCTTGAGGACCGGGCGGTCGTAGTAGGTGCGGATCTCTGCGGCCGGGACGACCGAGCCGGGTCCGCCGCGCAGCCGGCGACGGCCGCGGCCGCCGGCGCCCGGGGCCGTCACCGGCGCCCGCCCACGAAAGCGGCGACCACGGCGCCGACCAGCGTGACGGCCGCCGCGGCCGCCGCACCCCACATCGATGGGAGGTCCTTGCTGGTGGCGATCGGGTCGGGAGGCAAGCCGTAGACCTCGGGATCGTCCAGCAGCAGGAACACCGACCCGGTGCCGTCCACGCCACCGCTGGGGCCGTCGCCGTACAGCTGCGCGCCCGCTCGGCCGGCGGCGACGACCACGTCGAGGCGGTCCGCCGCCATCGCCGTCATCGCCTCCAACGTCCCGAAGTTGATCGAGTCGGTCGGGCAGGCCTTGGCGCAGGCCGGCTCCTCGCCGACCTTGAGGCGGTCGTAACACAGCGTGCACTTCCAGGCGCGCCCGTCTTCCTCGCGGCGGTCGATGACGCCGTACGGGCAGGCCGGCACGCAGTAGCCGCAGCCGTTGCACACGTCTTCCTGCACCACCACGGTCTCGAACTCGGTCTTGAACAGCGCACCGGTGGGGCAGACATCCAGGCACGCCGCGGTCGTGCAGTGCTTGCACACGTCCGAGCTCATCAGCCAGCGGAAGTCCTCGGCTTGACCTGCGGATTGGCCTGCGCTCGCTGAGTGGCCTGCGCTCGTTGATTCGCCCGAGCCCGCTGCGAACTGCCCTCCACCCTGCTCGATGAAGGCCACGTGCCGCCAGCTGTTGGCACCCAGACCGCTGGTGTTGTCGTAGGACTCGCCGGTCCAGGCAAAGGGATTCTCGGGGACGCCGTTCCACTCCTTGCAGGCGACCTCGCAGGCTTTGCAGCCGATGCACACCGACGTGTCGGTGAAAAACCCCATCCGCGGCTGGCCGTCGTCATACCCCGTCATTCATCAGTCCTTTGCTCGACATAGGACTCGACCAAGCGCCGCAGCGCCGGCCCGCGTGGACGCCGGCCGGGGCGGATGTCGCAGCTGGCGGCTTTGACTTCCTGGATGTGCACGTTGGGGTCCAATGCCAGCGGGAACAGGTCATTGGCCGAGTCGCCGGTCACGAGTCCGCGCCCGCCCCAATGCCAGGGAAGGCCGACTTGATGCACCGTGCGGCCCTGCACCCGCAGCGGCGCGATGCGCCTCGTGACCAGCACGCGCGCCTCGATGGCGGTGCGGCTGCTGATGATCGTGGCCCAGCCGCGGTGCTCCAGGCCACGCTCCGTTGCGAGTTCTGGGCTGACCTCGCAGAACATCTCGGGTTGCAGTTCGGCCAGGTGCGCCTGGAATCGGCTCATCCCTCCCGCGGTGTGGTGCTCGGTCAGCCGGTAGGTCGTCATCACAAAGGGGAACCGCTGCGCGCCGGGTTCGCCGGGACTCGGGTTGTAGGCGTTGACCGGATGGTCGACCAGCTCGCGCGCCGGGTTGGCCTGCTGGGCGTACAACGGGTTGCGCACGACAGACTCGTGCGGCTCGTAGTGGGTTGGCAGCGGCCCGTCCACCAGGCCGCTGGGCACGTACAACCAGCCACGCCCGTCGGCCTGCATGATGAACGGCTCGCGACCGCTCAGCGCCTGCTCCGCGGTGGCGTCGGGTGCCGGTTCGTAGTCCGGCGGCGTCGTGGCCGGGAAGTCGGGGACGTCCTCGCCGGTCCAGCGACCCTGCGCGGCGTCCCACCACACGTAGCGCTTGCGCTGCGACCACGGCTCGCCGTCCGGGTCGGCCGACGCGCGGTTGTACAGGATCCGACGGTTCGCCGGCCACGCCCAGCCCCACTCCGGGGCCACCCAGCTCTGCTCGGCCCCGGGCCTGCGCCGGGCCGTCTGGTTGACGCCGTCGGCGTAGCACCCGCTGTAGATCCAACAGCCACACGACGTCGAGCCGTCGTCGCGCAGCTCGCCAAAGCCCGACAGCAGGTTGCCGGCGGCGTCGTAACCGTTGATCTCGCGCAGGACCGCGTCCGCGCTGGGCTCGCCCCACTCGTCATGCTCGTCGGGGGACTCGCCGCCACCGGACTCCCCGAGATAGTCCCAGGTCAGGTCCAGCAGTGGCCGATCGCGGGGATTGTCGGAACCCACCAGCCGCTCGCGCAGGAGCCGGCCGAGATGGTAGGTGAACCACAGGTCGCTGCGGCAGTCCCCCTTGGGCTCCACCGCCTTGTGATGCCACTGCAACAGCCGCTGGGTCTGGGTGAAGGTGCCGTCCTTCTCGGTGTGCGCGGCCGCCGGCAGTAAGAACACCTCGGTGCCGATATCGGCGGTCCGCAGCTCACCGGTGTCGATCTCCGGAGAGTCCTTCCAGAAGGTCGCGCTCTCGATCTCCACCAGGTCACGCACGACCAGCCAGTCGAGCTTGGCCATGGCCAGGCGGTGCATCCGTCCGTTGGCGGAGCCGACGGCAGGGTTCTCGCCGAACAGGAAGTAGCCGTTGACCTTGCCGTCGAGCATGTCCTGCAAGGTCTGATACGTCGAGTGGTCGCCGGAGATGCGCGGCAGGTAGTCGAAGCAGAAATCGTTGTCGGCGGTGGCGGCGTCGCCCCACCAGGCCTTGAGCAGACTCACCAGGTAGGCCGACATGTGGCCCCAGAAGCCCGTGGGCGCCGCGTTGCGCCGCACGTAGTCGGAAAAGTCGCCATAGGCCTGCGCATGCGGCATCGGGATGTAACCGGGCAGCAGGTCGTACAGGGTGGGGATGTCGGTCGACCCCTGGATGCTGGCGTGGCCGCGCAGCGCCATGATGCCGCCGCCTGGCCGGCCGATGTTGCCGAGCAGCAGTTGGATGATCGACGCGGTGCGGATGTACTGCACACCGACGGAGTGCTGGGTCCAGCCGACGGCGTAGCAGAAGGCCCCGGTCCGCTCGCGGCCGGAGTTGTCGCACAGCGCGTCGGCCACCCGCGCGAACAGCTCAGGAGGGACCCCGCACACCTGCTCGACGACTTCGGGGGTGTAGCGCGAGAAGTGGCGCTTGAGGACTTGGTAAACGCAGCGCGGGTGCTGCAGCGTCTCGTCGCGCTCTGGGGGGTCGCCGTGCTCCAGCTTGGCGCCGCCCGCGCCGGTGGTCTCCGCGGCCGAGGTGGCGATCTCCCGGTTGCCCGCTGCCGACCCCGCTGCCATGCCGGCGTACTGCCAGGAACTGATGTCGTAGGACCTGGTGTCAGGGTCCCAGCCGCTGAACAGCCCGTCGAGGTCCTCGGTGTCGACAAAGTCGTCGCGCAGGATCGTGGCGGCGTTGGTGTAGGCGACCACGTACTCGCGGAAGTCGCGTTCGTTGCTCAGGATGTGGTTGACGATGCCCCCGAGGAAGGCGATGTCGCTGCCCGCCCGGATCGGCACGTGCACATCGGCCAGAGCGCTGGTCCGCGTGAAGCGCGGGTCGACGTGGATCACGGTGGCGCCGCGGCGCTGCGCCTCCACCACCCACTGGAAGCCGACGGGGTGGGCCTCGGCCATGTTCGAGCCCTGGATGACGATGACGTCGCTGTTGGCCAGGTCCTGCTGGAAGGTGGTCGCGCCGCCGCGACCGAATGACGTCCCCAGACCGGGGACGGTGGAGCTGTGTCAGATCCGCGCCTGGTTCTCGATCTGGATGGCACCCAACGCCGTCCACAGCTTTTTGATGAGATAGTTCTCCTCGTTGTCCAGCGTCGCGCCGCCGAGGCTGGCCAGCCCCATCGTGCGTCGCAGGGGATTGCCGGCCTCGTCGAGGTCCTGCCAGGTGTCGCGGCGGGTCGCCAATACCCGGTCGGCGATCATTCCCATCGCCTCGTCCAGGGACAGCTCTTCCCATTCCGAGGCGTGGGGGCGGCGGTAGCGCACGCGCTGCTCGCGGCTGGGTCCGGTGACCAGTTGATGAGTAGCCGACCCCTTGGGGCAGAGCTTGCCGCGAGAGATCGGGCTGTCGGGGTCGCCCTCCACGGCGATGACCTCGCCGTCGCGCACGAAGACCTGCTGGCCGCAGCCCACCGCGCAGTACGGGCAGACGGAGCCAACTACCTTGTCGGCGTCGGCGGTGCGCGCGCGCAGCCCGGCGGACTGCGGTGACTGGGCGGCACGACCGCGACCGAGGTGGTCAGCGGTGGTGAGCTGGCGGGCGACCGGCCAGGTGGGCAACAGCTTGCGGATCACCCTGCACCTCCTTGCCGGTCGCGGCACGCAGCGCCACGGGGGCGCATGTCTTACCAGAGTTGCGCCCCGTTCACCGGTGTGCCGAGCACGATCCGGCCACTGCCTGTTCAAGATGTGGCCGCCTGAGCCAGGCGCCGCTGGGACGCTGCGGGCGCCGCGGCCCGTAAATAGAAGGGTTGGTCACACTATCGTGACCAACCCTTCTAGTTGGCGCTCATGTGGCGACAGCGGGAGCGCCCAGGTACTTGACACCGGGAGGCGACAGGTCCCGTCGTCCTGGGGGCGCTTAGACGGTGGACGCCGCCGAGTGCAGCGGGTTGCCGACGCCACGACCGGTCAGGACTGTGAAGCGTTCGCCGCAGTAGCAATCCATCACCAGCTGGATGCCGCGCGGGGTGTTGTGGAGGCTGTGCAGATGGGAGTAGGAGTACAGCTGCGTCACGTCGCAGACAGGGCAGTGTGCAGCAAGCATGAGAACCGCTCCTTGCAGCCGGGCCGAGGCCTCGTCAAACTGATGGTGTAAGGGTCATCCCTTCTGGCACCGCTTACAGTAGCGCCACCGCAGTAAGGAGTCAAGTGGATTTCGACCATTACACGGACTGTACGGTCCAGCTCGCCGTCGACCTGGCCAACGGCGGTGCAGCGGACGGCGGTGCCCGCGATAGCGGCGCGCCAACCCACGACGGCCTGGAGACGGTCGCGGCGCTGCGCACGTTGTTGCGTGAGCACGAGGTAAGCCACCCGGGCAAGATCGGCCGCCAGGATGTGGCCGAGGTACGGGCACTGCGATCGCGGTTGCGCGCGGTATGGCAGGCCGGGACTGCTGAGGAGGCCGCGAACCTGGTCAACGCCATGCTGGCCCAGTCCCAGGCGTTGCCGCAGCTGACCGACCACGACGGCGACGCGTGGCACCTGCACTTCACACCAACCAGTGCACCGCTGGCGATGCGCCTGCAGGCCGAAGCCGGGATGGCCTTGGCGGGTGTCCTGCGCGCCGACGGCTTCGCTCGGCTGCGAACCTGCGCCAGCGACACCTGCTCGGACATCTTCGTCGACGCCTCGCGCAACCGCTCCCGCCGCTACTGCGACCCAGACACCTGCGCCAACCGCGTCAACGTCGCCGCTCACCGTGCCCGGCAGCGGGCCGACGATTAACAGCGCTCATGTGGCCGGCGGCGTTAGCGCATCGGTGAGCGCTCATGGAGCCGGGGCGGCAGGGCACTCACGACTTCGGGTCGCGTCGGCGTGACAGCGTGTCGCGGCGGGTAAGCAGCCGCCATGTTCCTCTTCTTCTCCAACCGTCTCGGGTGCCTTGGGTCGCTGCTGGTTTCCGCGATCATCACCGGCCTGCTGATCGTCGCGCTGCAGTCCTGCCGCTGACGCCGTGGCGGGTCCTTGACCTGGGGGACACAAGCCTGGACGCTGGCGGTCAACCGTCGACGTGGAGGTGTGGTGGCTGACCCGGCTCCGCAAGCGGTGGGGGAGGAGTTTCCCCGCGTACCCGCCTATGCCTGGGCCTGGCTGCAGCGCTCCCGCCCCGTGGTGACCGAGGCCGCGCAGCGCCTCACCGGGAGCGCTCCCGCCCCCGGCTTCGTGGAGGATCTGCGTGGGCGCTTTCCCGCCGATGCGTTCATCCGCGACGTCCTCATCGGCGCCATCGCCGACGTGGCGTTCGGTGGCCGGCTGCCCACGCGCCGCCCACTCGGGGCGTCATGGGACCGGGGACTGACCTGGTGGGCCGCGGCCATCGCGGGGACAACGCCTGGCGAGTTCGAGGCCCGCACGGCGACGTCGGGCACGCAGCGTCGGTTGTTCGACGCCGAGGAAACACGCGCCGCCGCGCCGGCGGAATCCGGCAGCGCAGCGCTCATGCAGCCGAAGGCGGTAGCGCACTTGGCGGGCTCGCCGCCGGACAGGGTCGTGTCGGTCGAGCGTCGCATGTTGGTGGGGGCGTTGCGGGACCTGCTGGCCGGCGCTGACGGCGACCAGGTGCCGGTCTCGGCGGTACGTCAGCTACTTGCCACGCTGGAGGCAGGGGTGGAGGGGGCGGCGCAGCGCCGAGGGCAGTAGCGTGGGGCGGTTCCCCCGCCAAAGGTCGCCGCGCTGTCCAACCCTCAACTCACGTTCTGCCCCGACACGCAGGTTCCCGCCTACGGGCGCCTCGTGGTCGCCGACCCCGCTGGCGAGGAGGTTCCCGCCACGGCCATGCAGCGCCTCGGTCTGCCAACCGGCCGCTGCGCCACCGTAGGCATGGCAGTGCTCACTGCCTCGGGCGTCACGCTGCGGTCAGTGCCCGTCCGCTGCATCGAACTCGTCGAAGGCCTGCCTGCCTTGTTGGCAGTGCCGCTGCACGAGGCCCCCGCCTACCGCCGCCCCCCCGACAGCGTGCGGGCGTGGGCGGTGGCCGCCCGGCTTGCGTTGCGTGTCGTTGCGGGGCACCGGCTGGCACCCACACTGCGGCGATCGCCAGGCGGGCCATTGCGGGCGAGCTGGTGCGCCCTGGTAGATGATGATGCGGCCGCGGCGGGGGCCCTTGCCCGCCTGGCGGCCAGCTTCCCGCCCACCGCGCACGCCGTCGCGCTGGACCACAACCGGGTCTGGGACCCCGCCGGCCTGGTGCGCGCGTTCGTCGACGCGGTGGCTGACACGGCTGTCCGCCACGGTGGCCCGCCTCCGAGAGCCGGGCGCCCTCGGGATCGGCTCCTGCCGTGGACCGCTCGCTGGGCAGAGGCGCTCGGCGATCCCGACGACCCGGTGGTCCCGATCCGCGACGACCCCGACGAACTGGTCGCCGCGGTCACCGGCTGGCTCTCGGGCGGGAGTGACTCGGCGGCTGGTGTAACCGAACTGCGTCTTGAGGCGCCTGTGCAGCAGGCCGACCCGTGGCCGCTCCATGTGGCGCTGCGGATGGAGGACGGCTCCCTGCTGCCGGCCGAGCGGGTCTGGGCAGGCGATACGGGTGACACCGATCCGGTGGTGGCGCAGGAGGCGATCCTGCGGGGTTTGGCGCGCTGCGCCCGCGTCTTCGAGCCGGTCGATCGCGGCCTGCGTGAGGCCGAGCCGACCTGCGTCCCGCTGACCGTCGAGGAGGCCTGGACGTTCATCTGCGACGCCGAGCCGCTGTTGCGCGGCAGCGACGTGGTGGTGGTCCTGCCCAGCGACGTCGCCGAGGAGGACCTGCGGCTGCGGTTGCAGCTGGGTGGTGACGAACCGGGCGCTGCCGACGGCGATGAGGTGTTGGACGCCGAGCTGCTTGGCGACGCTCACATGCCTGGCGAGACCGACCTGCGCGACGACACCGAGCTGCCCGACCACGTCGACTACGCCTTCCAGGTCACCATCGGCGATGAGGTGATCGACGACGAGGAGCTTGCGGCCATCGCCGCGGCGCACGCACCGCTGGTCCGCTGGCGCGAGCGCTGGCTACGGGTCGATCCCGAGCAGGTGGGACGGCTGCGAAACCTCGGCCCCAGCGGGCGGTTGGGACTCGCCGATGCGCTGGTCCTGGGTTTGGGTGGGTCCGTTGGCGCGGGCGACGTCGCCGGTCTGCCACTGGACGACACCCGGCCGGGAACACGCGTCGAGGTCGTGGCCCAAGGCCGGCTCGCGAGCCTGCTCGACCGCATCCGAGGGGCCGCCGAGATCCCGGCCGCCGCGCCGACCCCACCTGGCTTCGAGGGCGTACTTCGCCCCTACCAGGGTCGCGGGGTCGCCTGGCTGGCGGGCATGAGCCAGCTCGGCCTCGGCGCGGTCCTCGCCGACGACATGGGGCTGGGCAAGGGCATCCAACTCATCGCCTACCTGCTGAGCCGGTCGGATCCAAGCCCGACGCTGGTGGTCTGCCCGACCTCGGTGGTGGGCAACTGGCAGCGCGAGTTGCGCCGCTTCGCCCCCTCGGTCGCCGTCACCCGCTGGCACGGCACCGACCGCCCGGTGACCGCGGACGAGGCCACCGGCGTGGTGCTGACGACGTACGGGACGCTGCGCCGCGACATCGACGTGTTGGCCACCGTGGACTGGGGGGTGGTCGCCCTCGACGAGGCGCAGCACGTCAAGAACCCGCAGACGGCCGCGGCTCGCGCTGTGCGCCGTTTGCACAGCCAGCAGACGGTGGCGCTGACGGGTACGCCGCTGGAGAACCGGCTGGCCGAGCTGTGGGCACTGCTGGACGCCACCAACCCCGGCCTGCTCGGCAGCCAGGCCGCTTTCGCCCGCCGGTTCGTGACCCCCGTCGAACGCCAGCACGACCCGGCCGCGGCTACCCGGCTGCGACGCCTGGTCGCTCCCTTCCTGCTCCGCCGCGAGAAGACCGATCCGGCGGTGATTACTGATCTGCCGCCGAAGATCGAACGCAACGTCGTCTGCCAGCTCACGCCCGAGCAGGCGTCGCTGTACGCCGAGACGGTCGAGCGGGCGCTGGCATCGCTGCGTGACGCGACACGCATGGAGCGGCGCGGGCGGGTGCTGGCGCTGCTGACCCACCTCAAGCAGATCTGTAACCACCCGGCGCAGTTCCTCGGCCAGAAGGCCCCCGAGCTGCTGGGCCGCTCCGGCAAGTTCGCGGCGTTTCGGGAGATCGTGGGCCAGGTGACCGACGCCGGTGATCGGGTCTTAGTGTTCAGCCAGTACGTGCAGATGGGGCGCCTGCTGGTGACCCAGCTGCAAGCCGACCTCGGCGTGGACGTGCCCTTCCTGCAGGGCAGCACCACCGCGCGTGGCCGGGAGCGGCTCGTAGAGGCCTTTCAGGCGGGGGAGCCGGGGTATCCGGGTGACCCGTCGGGGGCTCCGCCGGTGCTGGTGGTGAGTCTGCGCGCTGGCGGGACTGGTTTGAACCTGACGGCGGCGACCCATGTCGTGCACTACGACCGCTGGTGGAACCCAGCCGTGGAGGATCAGGCGACCGACCGGGTGCACCGCATCGGTCAGCGGCGGACCGTGGAAGTTCACAAGCTCGTCACCGCCGGCACCGTCGAGGAGCGCATCGACGAGCTGCTGACCTCCAAACGGGCGTTGACCGACCGGGTGATCACCGCCGCCGAGTCGTGGATCACCGACCTGGGTGATCACGAGTTGCGCGAGCTCGTCGCCCTGTCGGCCGACGCGAGCATTGGGGAGCTGGACGAAGACGACGAGATGCCGTTGGGGCGACGGCCCGCCGAGGTGTTCGGATGAACAGCCGCTGGGGGCAGCGCTTCGCCGAGCAGTTCGAGCAGGCGCATCCGGGCGCGAGCCAGTCGCGGGTCAAGGGCCGCGCCCTGCTGCGCTCCGGCCGGGTCACCGATGTGCGGGTCAGAACCGGGCTGGCTAGCGCACGGGTGCAGGGATCGCGGGCGACCCCGCTGACGGTCACGCTACGCCTGGCGCCGCTGACCGAGGTGCAGTGGCAGCGCGTCTTGGTCGCACTGGCGGGACAGGTCCGTCACACCGCGCGCCTGTTGGCCGGGCAGGTACCCGAGGGCTTGGAGGCGGAGCTGGAGACGGCGAACGTCTCGCTGTTCGGACCGGTGACCGCCGAGTGCACCGACGGCCGGACCGCCTGCGAGCACATCGCCGCGGTGTGGCTCGCGGCCGCCGAGCGCATCGCCGCGGACCCGTTTGAGTTGCTGCGGCTGCGCGGCCGTGGGCGGGAACGCCTGCTGGCCGAGACCGCGGGTGTGCGCAGCCGCGGTGGCGCCGGGGCGCCGGAGCCCGGCGTCGATCCTGCAACATTGGATCCCCAGCGTTGGACGCGAGCGTCGACCGACCCACTGTCGCTGGAGCTGGGCCTGGAGCCGGAACCGCGCACACCGGCGGGCCCTCTGCGCCTACTCGGCGACCCTCCCGGCTGGACCGGGGGCGTGAGTGCCGGCGACCTGTTCGCCCCTCTGGTGATACGGGCCGCAGCCTGGGCGCGCCGTCTGGCGTCAGCCGACGACGCGGGGGATCACTCCGGCCGGTAAGTCGCCGCCTGGGTCAGTCCCTGGCCAGGCCGTGGCCGCGACGATGACCTTCGAGGTCGGGCCGGAGGTCTTCTCGGGCGGGCCACGTCCAGGACTCAGCCCGCGGCCGGATTTCCCGTACTGCCGAGCGCACGCCACGCCACACCGACTAGGTCGTAGATGCGGGCGGCACGGATGTCCGCGGTTACGAGCACCGCACCCCCCAGTTTGGCGGTCAGTGCCACAACGGCGTCGTAGACCGCACCACCGATGTGACCAGTCGCCGCGAGCCTGCGCACGAGGGCGCGCTGCTCTTGGGCTGGCGGTGGCTGCAGAATCGTGGGGAAGCTGTGGTCCAGCCAGGTGTCGACCAGATCAGGAGCCGCGCGGTGGGGCGGGGGGAAGCCGGTTAACACGGAGTAGGTCTCCAGCAGGGCGTGTGCCGGCAGGACCGCGTCCTCGTCCAGTACCGCCCGCGCGGACTCGTTGAGCCGGTGCCAGTCCCCGAACGCGGCGACCGCCACCGAGCTGTCGATGGCAATCACCGCCGCAGCGACTCCATGACCGCTCGGACGTCGTCCGCGTCGACTGGCGGGAGCGGCTCATCGGTCGTTGCGACGAAACCGTTGCCGCGGCGCACGAGGCGCATCGGCGTCGCGACTGGTTCGAGTTCCAGCTTTCCGTGCAGCGCGCGAATCTCCAGCGTCGTCCCACCTTCCAACGTCAACTGGTCGCGCAATGCTTTCGGCACAACGATCCGGCCAGCTGCATCGATGGTTACTCGCATGGTAGGAATCTACCATGGCAGCAACCGTGGCACGGCCGGTGTCATGAACACCCAGCGGGCCTCGGCCCCGTGGGCCCTCTCCCTTGCTCGGTAACCCCGGCGGGGCTGGACGTAAGCGCCGCCGCTATGGACAGCGGGCGGGCTGGTCGGCTCTGCCGAGGGCCGGGCATTTGGCGCGCCGGTAGCGCCGATGCAGGTCTTGCGGCTTCTCCTGTAAGCCGAGCGCGTATGGGAAGGCCATGCGCCACTTCCCCCACGCTGCCCGGGTCTCGCGTCCTACGCCGTCCTCCTTGACGCGATAGGCGACCATGACCTCGGGGGTGACTCGTTCGATGACGCGAACGGCAGTCCACTCGCCATCAAGGAGACCGCGGGCCACCGTGGTGGTGGAGATGACCTCACCGGCAATGACCGCGCCACTGAGGCCATACAGCACGTCACCCATCACCATAGAGGCCACGCAGAGAGGCCACGCAGTCACCGGCGACGGCACCAAGGACGTCATTGCACGGTTCACGCGTCAGCTCTAGCGGCCAACTGCGACGCGGTGGCAGTTTGCCGTGCGTCTTGGGCTCGTCTGGGGCGACGGGACGCTCTCGTCGCCCGCGGGGACGCTCCGCGGTTTCGGTACGACCGTCCCGATTGGCGAGTGAACCGCTTGTGCGGCGGGTGGCAGCAGCGTTCGGCGAGTCAGTACAGCCGCTGGCAACGGCGGTGAGCACGAGCGTCAGCAGCGCGGCGGCAATGCATGGGTAAACCTTCTGCGGTGGCGTCGGTACTCCGACGCCCGAAAACCCCTCAGGGTTCCAACCGCAGTGCTGGGCACCGGCTATGCGGAGACGTCCTGCAGGCCCGGGGGCAGAGCGCCCGTGAACTTCTCCCAAGCACCGGCCGCGCCCCGCGTGGCGATCAGACGGGCGATACCCACCGCGATGCTGGTGGCCACGGTCCAGGTCAGTGCCTCCACCCAGTCCGTCTCGCGGTCGGCCGGGTTGGTCGGCGGGTCGGAGTGCTTGGTCTTACGCCATCCGGCCATCAACATCTTGCGGGTCAGGATCCCGGCGACGATGGCGCCACCGGTACCCAGCACCTTCCATGCGGTCTTCTCGGCCGTGTGACCCATCTGTGCGCGCACCTCCGTGTCGAGTGTGTCGAGATCCCGTCCTAGGCGTGCCCGCGCCGCTTCAACGGCGGCGACATGCGGCGCCAGGCCGTTGAGATTCGCGCGACGGGCGCCGGTGGCGCCGCTCAGCGACTGGGCAGATGTGCTTTGGTCCACGCCACATCCTCCTCGACATTGGTCTTGGTGGTGTCCAGCGACACCGGGGTCTCGAACTTCTTCTTGCCGAGCAAGCCCGCCACCGCGGCCCCCGCCAACAGCAGCAGGGTGACCACCAGCGCCGCCACCCAACCCGGCATCACCAGGGCCAGCAGGAATCCCAGGGTTATCAACAGGCCCTGCAGGCCGAGCCAGCCGAGCACGGCGGCGCCCACGAAGGCACCGATGCCCATGGCCTTGGGCTTGATCCCGGCCATGAGCTCGGCCTTGGCCAAGGCGATCTCGGCCTTGATCAGCGCCGATAGGTCCTCGGCGACGGCCTTGCCGGCCGGGCCTACGCCCACGGTGGGCTTTACGCCGATCCAGCGTCGCCAGTCACCGGGCGGGCCGCCGCCAGGAGGCGGACCACTGGTCGAGGCCGGCAGGGCCGGTTGCTGCGTCACTGCGGTCATCCCAGGTCGACTCCATCTTCGTGGTCGGGTCTTCATGTTCGGGTCACGTCGGCGCGCGATGGCATCACGCGTGCTGTGGCTTCGCCTACCCGAGCGCCCTCGCCGCGACACCGGAACACAACGCTAGGGTGGAACAACAACAAAAGTGCTTCCCGGAAGGTCCGGTTAGGCGTACCCTCATTATGAGGATCTAACGGCACACGACCGGGGGAGCATCTCCCAGACGTGAGCAGTCCGCAAGAGCGCGCCGACCGGCCGGCGCGTGCCACAAGATTGAAGACTCCCGGGCCACAGTCGCCCGGTGCGCTATGCCATGTCCGGGCACCGCACCGTGTCAGCTGCCCCGCAACCAGGAGAGGGTGAAGGCGACCGTGCCACCTGTTGTCGAGGAGATGCCGCTGCATGACCACGTGCAGCTGTACCTCCGGGAGATGGCCCGCACGGCGCTGCTCACGGCCGAGGAAGAAGTCGACCTCGCCAAGCGCTACGAGGCCGGGTTGGAGGCCGAGCGGCTCCTGGCCGAACGCAAGCGCGTGGCGGCGGCGCGCAAGCGCCAGCTCAACTTGGTCGACCGTGACGGCAAGCGTGCCAAGGAACGCCTGGTGCAGGCCAACCTTCGGTTGGTCGTTTCGGTGGCCAAGCGTTACCAGGGCCAGGGACTGCCGCTGCTCGACCTGATCCAGGAGGGCAATCTCGGCCTGCTGCGGGCGGTGGAGAAATTCGACTACCGCCGCGGCTACAAGTTCTCCACCTACGCGACGTGGTGGATTCGCCAGGCGGTCGGTCGCGGAGTGGCCGACAAGGGCCGCACCATCCGCCTGCCGGTCCACATGATGGAGCGCGTCCGCCGTGCGCTATCCATGCAGCGTGACCTGGCCGAGGCACTCGGTCGCGAGCCCGCGCTGGAAGAACTCGCCGCAGAGCTCGGTGAGGACATCGCCACCGTGGAGGAGCTGCTCACCTACGCGCGCACGCCTACGTCGCTTGAGACCCCCGTCGGCGAGGACGGCGACGCCGAGCTGGGCGACTTCATCGAGGACCGCAACGCCGACGACCCGCTTGAGGTCGCCGCCAAGGGCCTGGCTCGCCAGGAGCTGCTGGATGTCGTCGCCGGGTTGCCAGAGCGCGAGCGGATCATCCTCGAGCTGCGCTTCGGCCTGCTGGACGGCGAGGCGCGCACCCTGGACGACGTAGGCCGCTACTTCGGCCTGACCCGCGAGCGCATCCGCCAGTTGGAGGCGCGCGCGCTGTCTAAGCTGCGGCACCCCTCGCGCGGTCGCGCGCTGTCCGACACCGCCGCCTGACCCCGCAGAGCTTTCGGCGGATGGCTGCCGATCCCGTGGCGGTCGATCCGGCCCGCCGCCGTCCCGATGACGACGGTCGCCTCCTGCGCTGGGGCTTGCTCGGCGCCGCGCGCATCACGCAGTCGGCCCTGGCGCCGGCGATGCGCAAGGCGGGTCACGACCTGGCCGTGGTCGGTTCCCGGTCGGTGACTCGCGCGCGGGCCTTCGCCGCGAACAACGGGGTACGCCGGGCGTGCGGCTCCTACGAAGAAGTCGTCACCGCCGATGACGTCGACGCCGTCTATGTCGCGTTGCCCAATGACGCGCACGAGCAGTGGACAATCGCCGCGCTGCAGGCCGGCAAACACGTGCTGTGCGAGAAGCCGCTGTCGACCGACTCCGCCTCGGCCGGTCGCATGGCCTCTGCGGCGACGGCCAACCCACGAGTGTTGATGGAGGCGGTCATGACCCGTTTTCATCCTCGAACCGTCGCGCTGCTGGAACTGGTGCACCGCGGCGAGCTCGGCAGCTTGCGACTCCTCCACGCCACCTTCGCGTCCCCCATGCGCCACCCCGACGACTACCGTTACCATCCGCAGCACGGGGGTGGGGCGCTGCTGGATGTCGGCATCTACGGTGTGGCGATGGCCCGTTGGCTGGTGGGCGAGGAGCCCGACGGGGTCCACGCTGTGACGCGGCGCTGGGCGACGGGCGTGGACGGGA
>Ga0136640_10000195_pt1 | contig 21950 bp, 22 predicted proteins | sample AntDrymUQ8642106_2_FD_105498 | JGI IMG/M metagenome (GOLD analysis project Ga0136640, IMG submission 105498) | Polar desert sand microbial communities from Dry Valleys, Antarctica - metaG UQ864 (21.06) | ecosystem: Environmental > Terrestrial > Soil > Desert | place: Antarctica: Dry Valley...
CGAAGGCGGCGCAGACCGCTGCGAAACGCGCGGACCGGGCCATCAGGCACCGATGGCGCCGAGTAGGGGTCTCCTGAGTAACGGCGCCAAAACGGCGGCCAATGCTGCTGCTAACGCGAGTTAGAGGTCCCCGCTACGCCGAGCAGACCGACCGCCGACGCCGAGCTGGCCTCGCCGAGCCCGCCCGCAGACTTCCCGAGATCAACAGAAACCGGAGCGGCCGACGCATGATCGCGAGCCTACTCCGCGGGCCTGATGAGCCGGTGTTTGACCGCCGGGAACCAGGGCATCCTGACCAGGTTCGTCCACGAAACCGGGGGAACTCCACTCGGCACGTCACCAAGCACCTACCGTCCGCATTCCCGCCGAGCCGCCTGACGCAGCCACGATCCCCGCTACGGGTCCAACAGGGATTCGCGAGACAGCGATCGATCAGCGGCCAGCTCGCTCGAGCTCTCCTCGCTCGACCGTCAGGCGGCCGATGGAGAGGACGTAGGGGTCGGGATCGGGCGTGGCGGCGCCGGTGAAGAAGACGTAGAGGGTCTCGCGGTCGGCGGAGGTGTCGCCATAGGCGATCGAGGGTCCGTAGGTCCCGCTCGCGTACCAGCGGGCGCCGCGGTCGGCATCGAGCAAATGGACGGCCCGCGCGCTCCAGTCCGCGCGGTCGCCGGAGGGCCTGGGCGAGGACAGCCACCACAGGCCCTGTGAGGGAAATCCTGGAGTGCCGAACATGTTCGGAGCGCGGGTGACGACCATCTCGCTCCCCCCGCCCACCTCGATCCCGACGGCGTCGAAGTAGTTGTCGCGCTCGTCGAAGAGCACCTGCGGATCGCTCCAGCCAGCGATGCCGTCAGCGCTCTCGAGGTAGTGGATCTGGTAATCGGGCAGGTCGTCCGGGCCGGCTTCCTTCGCCGTGGCCATGACCCACATGCGCCACATGCCCCGGCTCCAGACGACCTTCGGCTCGAGCACGTTCACGCGGTCGCCGCGCCCCCGCAAGACGGGCTCTTCACGCCGGCGCCACCCCCGGTCGCCGCGTTCCAGGACACCGATCGAGAACGACCGCTCATCCCCGGAGGCAGATCGACTGCCGGTGAAGTAGATCCGCTCGCACATGCCCGTCGCGTCACCGGCCGGGCCTCGGGCGTAGCTGGGCGTGTGCAGGAACTCGTCCCAGCGTCCTTCCTCGGGGTGCTCGACAAGCGGCGCGGCTCGTGTCGGATCGCCGGGCTCGGTGGTGATCGTCCACGCGTCACTGCTCAAGGGAGCGCCCGGGGGCAGGCTCGCGCTGAAGATGTTGACCTTGCCGCCCGTGTGGGCGGCCCCGACGAACATCCACCACTGGTCGCCGAACTTGTGCACGTTGGGATCGCCGATGGCGATCAGGTTCCGCACCGGAGCAAAGCCCGCTGTGGTGTCGAAGATCTGCACCGGCTCCCGGGTCTCGATCGGCATGCGCCGACCTTAGAGGCTCAACCACGCTTGAAGTCAAGCGCAGACGAGCGCGGTGCGAGAATGCCGCTGGTGAGGCGTGACAGACCTACCGGGGGTCCGTCTAGCAGCGGAGCAGAGATGCTGGCGTTGGATTAGCGGAACCGACCGCTGTCTCCGCCACAGGAGTCTGAGCACTGGCGCCACGCTTCCGCGGTTCGCTTCGTCTAAATGTCCTTAGTGGAAGCCCAACTGTCCCCAGCTTCTAGGGGTCGCCTGTGTAACCGGGCGGAAACGGCGGACCGTGTTATTGGAAGCTGAGAGCCACGAGCGCCGCGTGACGTCGACCGCTGGACGACCCACTGCGAACGTGATCGTCGATCTCGGCGCTGGCCGCCCCTATCAGGCGAAGGACGTTGGTCCTTAGCGTGACTTTTCGTTCCGCTGTTCCCCAAACCCCTGCCCCATCGCGGTCGGGCGAGGTCACGAGCGACAATCCGGGCTCATCTAAACGTATGCGTTTACCTAAGATCATTATCGAGCATTGAAGATGGCCTGAGCACTTCGCCCCCAGGTTTGGCCGCCGTCCACAGGCTGAGGGACCGGAACGACCGAGGCCCCGCCGTAGCGGGGCCTCGGGTCAGTCAGTGTTCCCTGCCAGGCTGTCTAGCGGCCGGCCGGCAAGTTCTTGCCGCCGGTTGCGACGAAGCTCACGCAGTCGCCCTGGTTCTTGAATCGGAGCGAACCGTCGTAGTAGCTCTTCCAGCCGTCCTTCTTGCACGCGTCGGCCGATCGCGGCAGCACCTTGGTGTCGATGACATCGCCGATGCCGTCGCCGTCGAGGTCCTGCTGATCGGCGTTCGGCGTCCGCGGGGCGTTGTCGACGTCGTTGGCGATCCCATCACCGTCGACGTCGGAGTCGCATGCGTCGCCCTTGCCATCCCGGTCGAGGTCAGCCTGATTCGCGTTGAGGGTCGTGCGGCAGTTGTCCTTGACATCGCCGACGCCATCACCGTCCGTGTCCACCGTCTCGGTCGCGTCGTTCGGGAACTTGTCGGCGTTGTCGCCGACGCCGTCCTTACCAGCTGAAGTGGAGCGATGTGACCGAGTCGTGCGGTCCGGCTGCATTGATCTCGATGCTGGTCGCCGCCGTAAGGGCGCCATCGGTGTCGAGCAGTTGGCGAGCTTCGTCGGCGCTCTCAGCCTCATCTGTCCGTTCCGCTCTCCTGAGCTCCACGGTGAAGATGGTGGGCTGTGGCCACGTGCGCGCGCAGAGGCCCACGAGCGCGTCGAGGACACCCCGCTCAGGCCTCCAGGACGACCAATCGTGGCTCGGGTGAAAGCGTGTCCTCACCGTCCTCAGCCTTCCAGCACGTCGAACAACCGCCAGTGGGGGTGCGATGTCGGGAGCATAGCGGTCGAAGTCCGCGCCGGCGGCGAGCCGACGGACGTGTTCGGCTTCCCACGAGCCCGGGCGCGCGGCGACTAGCGAGTCAGAGCCGCCGCGTTCGCGGGCGACCTCCTCGAGCACGTGCGCGAGCCAGCCCCCGAAGTCCTGTTCACCGTCAAGCGCGGCTCGTACGGCGTCTTTCGCTGCGTCCGTGTAGGCGTTGACGCTCATGACGCACTCGCCTCGTCGTATCTCGGGTCCTCCGCGTTACCGCGCTCCGGCCGGCTGGCCCGGAGCGCTCGGGGTGGTCGTGATCACGACGCGTCCGCCGGTGGCTCGTCGTCGCGGGTGGGTGCGCCGAGGAACTGCACGCTGTCGGCGACGATCTCGACAGCCTGGCGCTTGGCGCCGTCCTGCTCCCACTCGCGCCACTCCAGGCGTCCGTCGATCGCGACGCCGCGGCCCTTGGCCAGGTGCTTGGCGACGTTCTCGCCCTGCGCGCCCCAGACGGTGACGTCGAAGTAGTTGGGCTTGTCGACGTACTCGCCGCTGGCCGAGTCCTTGCGCCGCGTGTTGCAGGCGACGCGCAGCTTGCAGACCGAGGTGCCGCTGGGCAGGTTGCGCAGATCGGGATCTGCTGTGAGGTTGCCCGTCAGAACGACGCGGCTGATGTTGACCTGGCTCATGTGGTGCCTCCTGGTGGTGGTGTGCTGATGCGAGGCCCGGCAAGCCAGCGCGGCGGTCGAACGCACGCGCCAGCTTCAAGCCCCTGGGCGCTCGGACAACGTCCGATGAAGCTGGCGTGGCGGATTGACCGCAAGCGGCACCGTTGGGTTGAGAAGTAAGCGCTCCACCGCCTGGTGGCACCATCCGCGCCATGTTCAACGCCCCCTGTCGTTCGGGGGCAGATCGTCGCCTGGCTGATCCTCACGGTTCCCGGCCGGCGCCGCGGGCGCCCACGCGCCGAGCGCCGCCTGCGCAGACGCGCGCGCAGCTCGACGAACTCGCGGCCCCGCGTCGCCAGCCCGAACACTTCGGCTCCGAGGTCGAAGATCGACCCGCCCCGCCCGCAGCCGTAGCAGTACCAGCCGGCGGCAGGGTCCTCGTAGACGCGTGCTGATCGGCGCGCGCGAGGGAGTGGTGCCTGACCTCACCGGCGATGGCGCTGTCAGCGTCGTTGCCGTCGGAGAGCTGTACGCCGGCGTCTTGCTCGGAGACGACGCGAACCAGGCGTTACGACTGAAACGACTGGCGCAAGTGCTGTCGGACGCCACCGTTCTGGATGTCGACCGCGCGGTGACCACGGCCTACGGCGAGATTCGCGCAGCAGCCGGTCACTCGCCATCGAACGACCTCTGGATCGCCGCGACGGCCCTCGCGCACGATCTCACGCTGGTGACCATGGACCGGGCACAAGCCGCGCTCCCGCTCGTGCGCACGACGCTGGTCTGATCAGGACGCTGCGACGCCCTGCTCGAGCTTGACCCCGACGCGCTCGGCGACGACGTCCAGATCGGTGCGGTGCTTGACGATCACCGACAGCGTCTCCTCGAAGACCGCGCGGTCGATGTCCTGCGCGCCGAGCAGCAGCAGCGCGCGCGCCCAGTCGATCGACTCGGCGATCGACGGCGGCTTCTTCAGGTCCAGGTCGCGCACCATGCCGACGATCTCGACGAGCCGGCGAGCGATCGTCTCCTGCAGCTCGGGCGTGTGCAGGCGCACGATCGCGAGCTCGTGCTCTAGGCAGGGGTAGTCCAGCCACAGGTACAGGCAGCGACGCTTGAGCGCCTCGGTCAGCTCGCGCGAGTTGTTGGAGGTCAACAGCACGACGGGGTGCGAGCGCGCCTCGATGCGACCGAGCTCGGGGATCGAGATCTGAAAATCCGACAGCAGCTCGAGCAGCATCGCCTCGAACTCCTGGTCGGTCTTGTCGATCTCGTCGATCAGCAGCACGATCGGCTGCTCGGAGGTGATCGCATCCATCAACGGCCGCGACAGCAGGAACTCCTCGCCGAAGATGTCGTCCTGGACCTCGCTCCAGCCGGTGCCGGTCGCCTCCGCCTGGATGCGCAGCAGCTGCTTGCGGTAGTTCCACTCGTACAGCGCCTTGGCCTCGTCGAGCCCCTCGTAGCACTGCAGACGCACGAGCCGGCGCTCGAGCATCTTGGCGAGCGCCTTCGCGAGCTCGGTCTTGCCGACGCCCGCCGGGCCCTCGACGAGGATCGGCTTGCCGAGCTTGCATGCGAGATAGGAGACGAGCGCCGTCGAGCTGGCGGGCAGATAGCCGACCTCGCGCAGCCCCGCGGTGACGGCTGCGACGGAATCGGGGACGTCGGCCATGGCCGCTGAATGATAGGAACTCCGGCGTGCCCACCCTCGCGCTCGGCGCGTCGTCGCTGCCATCGAGTCTCGTCGCGGCGCTGATCGCCGCCGGCGCGCTTGTCGCGATCGGCGGGCAGCTCGCCGGGTCGCGGCGGACGATCGTGACCGGGCTCGTGCTGCTGTTCGCCTCGAGCGCGTTGATGATCGCCGGCGGCTACCTCGCCTACCGCGACGACCCGAAGGATCCGCGGCCCTGCGCGCAGCCCGGGACCTGCTGACCGCGATTCAGGCGACGATCGCGAAACTGCGGCGCTCCGGCGTGGCAGACTAGGTCGTCACTGAACGGAGGAGGCGCGCGATGAGCCCGAAGACGAAGGTCATCATCTTGTTCGTGGTCGTCGAGGTGCTGTTCGTCATCGCGGTCGTGGTGCTGAGCGGCTGCGGTGGTGACGACGACGAGTCGCCCAACGCGCGCACGACGACGAGCGCGAAGACAACCGGCACTGCCAAGAAGGGCGACGACAAGCCGGCTGAGAAGACCGGCGGCGCGACCGCCGACACCGACGACATGCCCGCCCTGCGCACGTTCGCAAGCGGTCGCGCCAAGGGCCTGAAGGCCAGCGCGACGGCGAACGGCCTCGTCCGGCGCCCGAAGGAGCTCTGGCTGCGTGTCAGCGCCGCACCGAAGCAGAAGGTCCGCGTCTCCTACAACCTCACCTGCGGCGCCGGCAAGAACGGCGGGGGCGACTTCATCATCACGCCGCCGGACATCCGTCAGATCAAGCTGCCGGAGAAGAACCCGAAGGTCTGTCCCGTCGGGGTGGCAGCGCAGCTCGACGGCAAGGGTCGCCTGAAGGTCGCGCTGCTGCGCGACCGCTGACGCGCGAGCGTCGTCAGCGCACCGCGCGCAGCTGCGCGGCGACGTCGCCCGTCAGCGGGCCGAAGTGCCCGGGCCAGCACGTCCTGGGCTGCAGGGCCGCGAGCTTCTCGATCGATTCCGGCACGCGCTCGGTCGACCAGTTGAAGGTCGGATGGGGGATCCGCGGCCTGCCCGCTCGCGGAAAGGCGGGATCGAACAGCGCAAAGCAGTCGTTGCTCAGCGCAAGGCGGTCCGATGAGCGCCACAGACCGATGCAACCGGGTCCGTGTCCCGGAAGGTGGATGACCTCGAAGTCGCCGACGGGGTCGCCCTCGACGAGCGTCTTTGCGACCTGCAGCGGCCCGTCGTCCCACGAGCTCATGAGCCGCGGCGTCAGCGGGCGGGCGACCAGCGGCAGCCTGGAGAAGTCGAAGTAGTGCTCGCCGCCGTCGCCTTCCATGTCGGCGCGCTCGTCGAGATGGCAATGGACGGGTGCGCCGATTGCCCGCGCCCCGCCGCGGTGATCGGCGTGCGCATTGCCGATGACGACGCGGGTCGCGCCGCCGAGCGACTCGGCGGCGGCGCGGATCTTCGGCCCGAGCTGCTTGGTCGCGGCGTCGAAGACCGCCACGCCGTCGTCCTCGCGGATGAAGAAGACATTGATCTTCAGCGGCCAGCCGAGCGTCACGCGCCACACGCCCTCGGCCACCGGTGTCGGCGCTGCGTGCGCGGAATTCGTCATGGGCGAGGCTTATCACGTCCGCGCATTACGGTGGGCGAGATCGCCGCGCCGGCTCGCGGCGCGGCGCCAAGCCGGTGCGGCTGTCCCCGCGATGCTGCATCCTGTCGTGCATGCGTCGCCGCGCCATGCCGATCGCCGCGGTCCTCGTCGTGCTGGGCGCGCTCGCGCTCGCGCCGCAGTCGCTGTCGTCGTCGGCCCCCAAGCCGCCGAAGGTCGGGCTGGCCGACCAGCTGGGGGCGTCGTTCGCCGATTCGCGGCTGACCGCCCTGCCCGTCCGCCACGCGCGCCTGTCGGTCCCCTGGGACGCGATGCGCTACCGCTGGCAGCGACAGGAGATCGAGTACTGGATGCAGACGACCTCCGCGGCGCAGATGGCCCCTGTGGTCACCTTCGGGCGCAGCCGAACGCGCCCGTTCAGCCTGCCGCCGCCGCTGGAGTACCGCAGCCAGGTGCGGCGGTTCATGCGGCGCTTTCGCACGGTGCGGGAGTACAGCCCGTGGAACGAGCCGAACCTCGCGATCAATCCCGTCAACTCCAACCCGCGCCGGATCGCGACGTACTACCGGACGCTGCGCGCGCTGTGCCCGAGCTGCAGGGTCATGGGCGCCGACGTCGTCGACAACTCGAGCCTCGGGCGCTGGATGAGCGCCTACCTGCGGGCGTTCGCGCCCGGCAGCGCGCCGCGCCTGTGGGGACTGCACAACTACGTCGACGTCAACTCGAGCTCGGACTGGGGCACGCGCACGATGCTGCGCCTCGCCCCCGGTGAGATCTGGTTCACGGAGACCGGCGCGATCGTGGATCGCGACAAGCCGTCAAAGACCGTCAAGGGCGACCGGCGCCTGCTGATCCGCACCGGCTTGAGACGGGCGCGGGCGGCGACCAAGCGCGTGTTCGCGCTCGCGCGGCTGAGCCCGCGGATCAGACGCGTCTACATCTACCACTGGCGGGCGAGCAAGCGCTCGAGCTGGGACTCCGGGCTCGTGTCGGAGGAGGGCACGCTGCGGCCGTCCTTCGACGTCTTCGCGCGCCAGGCTCGGCTCGCCGCCGGGCCGGCTGAACCGCCTCCCGAGCCGCCGGCCGAGCAGCCCGCAGCGACCCCGCCGGCGTAGCCGGCCGGCCTCGCAGGTTCGCCGCGTCGCTGCTCGCCCACGGCACCGGCTCGCTGGCGGTGCGCCGCTCGTCCGCCCGGCTCGGGGAGCCCCGCTGACCCGCTAACGGTCGCGCGTGCGCGGAAGCTCGTCGCCGCGCAGCGTCGGCTCGTCGTCGCGGCGCAGGGCGGGCCCGACCTCCGTGTGCGCATCGGACCGGACGACGACCTGCGTCGCGTGCTCGCCGGGTTCGGAGAGGGGAGGCGTGCGCGGGACGCGGCGCGCGCGCGGCGGCGGCTCGGGCTGCGCGGCGGCGCGCATGCGCTGACCCGCGAACGCCAGCGCGCCGGCCGCGACGAACGCCACGAAGAACCCCCATTGGATGCCGACCGTGCCGCCCTCGCCGCTGACGTCGGGACGGTCGAAGACGCGGTAGAAGATCAGCGCGCCGGCCCACAGGCCGGCCGCGAGGACGATCGTCCCGTCGCCTCCCGGCAGGTGGAACCTGCCGCCCTCCGCGCGCGTGAACACGAGCACGAGCACGCCCGCCGAGACGAGGAAGATCGCGGCCTCGACGAACGAGACCGCCCCGAAGGCGCTGATCGTGTCCGTCGCGAACGTCCGGCTGCCCGGGATGACGACGGACTTCTCATACCAGGGCAGGAACATCGTCGCGAGCAGGGCGCCCGCGGCGGCCGCGGCGAAGCGCTGGTCGCCGTCGAGCGCGTCGCCGGCCGCGCGCAGGCGCGACGCGCTCGCCTTCACGTGATGACGCCGGCGGCCATCGGGCGATTGTACGCGGGCGTCCCGGACGCACCGCCGGGGCCGGGCCGGCGCGGATTCAGCGGCGCTTGCGGCGCGCCTTGCGCACCTCGAGCTCGCCCGTCGCCGAGCCGGCGTTGCCGGCGAGATCGGTTGCGCGCAGCATCACCTCATAGCCCTCTCCGGCCCGCGGGCTCGCCCACACGAGCGTGCGCCGGCCGCTTGCGAGGCGGGCGCCAAGGACGGCGACCGTGCGGCGTCCGTCGCGGATGGCGAGCTTCACGTAGGACGGCTTGGAGAGGTCGAGCTTCAGCGTCGCGGGCTTGCCGGCGCGGACGCGCCGCGAGACGAGCGCGACGACCGGCGGCTGGCGCAGGTAGCTCGAGAAGCGCGTGCCCGCGTCGCAGTAGGGCGCTGCGTCGGCGAGCGGCTGCGCGGGCAACGGACGGGCCGGCAGGGCGCCGCCCGTCGTCGAGCCGCCGGCCGAACCCCGGGCCGCGGGCGGCGCGACCCTCAGGCGCCCGCACAGGCTCACAAGGAAGTCGCGCGCGAGCTTGTGGTAGCTCAGGTCGGCCTCGCGCTGCAGGGAGTAGCGCGACCACGCGCCGGTGTCGTACGCCGGCAGCTCGGAGCGCAGCTGGGCTTCGCCGGCGGCAAACAGCGCCCGGCCCTCCGCATCGTTGGCGAACTGCGCGAAGTCGTGCAGGCCGTTGAGCGCCTGCGTGAACGCGTTGAGCACGCGCAGGCGCGGCGCGAACGAGTAGATCAGGTAGTGGGCGCCGAGCGGGGTATTCACGCGCACGCCGCTCGGGGGCGCCTCGCGGAAGACGCCCAGCGCCGCCCGCGCGGCCTCGAAGTAGCGCGGCTCCCCGAGACGCACGGCGGCCCGCGAGAGCGCCTGGATCCCCGTTCCCTGGGCGAGTCCGCTGACCCACGGCGGTCGCCCGCCGTCGAAGCGAAAGAGGTACTCGAAGCCGATTCCGCCGGCGCGCTGGGCGGCCAGCCCGAGCGCGGCGTCCAGCAGCCTGCGCAGGTCGGCGTCGTGCGTGCGCGACTTCCACAGGGCGTTGGCCTTGCCGAACGTCCCCAGCCACTGGATCTGCAGCCCCTCGCCCGTGTAGTACTGCCAGACGAGCGGGCTGCCCTGGAACGTCACGCGCCGGCCGTAGCTCAGCAGCGGCCCGCGCGACCACCAGTCGCGGTTGCGGGCGACGGTCTCGAACAGCGCCGGCAGCCGCGACACCGTGAGCTCGCCGCGGCCGGCGATCTCCTCGAGGTTGCGCAGAACGGAGCCCATATCGGCCCGCCGCGCCCCGCTGAGCTTGCGCAGCAGCCTGCGCGCAGCGGCATACGTCGTGCGGCGCGCGTCGTGGGTCGGTTGGTCGATCGCGCCCGCCGCGAGCATCCGCGCGAGCTCGCCGCGAACGGTGCGCTTCGGCGCGCGCTCGGCCGCGGCTAGCACGAGCTGCGCCCGCGGGCGCGTGACCGGGCGCTGGATCGCGGGGTCGATCTCCGCGGGCAGGTAGCGGTCCTCGCGCGCGAAGGTGCCGCCATCGTGGCGCAGGGTCAGCAACGGCGACGCCGATGCGGTGGAGGCGAGCGCCAGCGTCAGGGCCAGCGCGAGCCCCGCGACTGAGGTTCGGCGCACACCACGATGCTAGGTCGCGCGCCTCCCCGGCGCTGCAGTTGTCGTTGCACGCCAATCGAAGATCGCTTCCCGGCGGCGCCCCGTACCCTGTGTCGATGCGTCGGCCGTCCCACCTCGCGATCGGAACCTGGAGCGGTGGTCGCTACCTGCACTTCGGCGAGCCGGTCGCCGAAGAGCGCCTCGAGGCCGTGCTGCGCCCCGGCGCCGGCCTCGACACGCTGCTGACCGCCGACGCCTACGGTGCCGGCGAGGCCGACCTGCTGCTCGGGCGCGCGCTCGAAGGCGTCGATCGCGCGGACTTCAGCATCGTCGGGGCGATCGGTCACGACTTCTACAACGCCGAGCGCGACGGGGCGAAGGGCTATCCGCGCTTCACGGATTCGTCGCTGCGCGGGCCGCAGGACTACGGCGAGTACGTCCGCATGGCGACGGAGCGCAGCCTCGAGCGGCTCGGCATCGACGCCTTCGACGTGCTGCTGCTGCACAACCCCGACCGCACCGGCTACACGAGCGAGGTCGTCTGGGACGCGCTGCGCGCGGTGCGCGACGAGGGCCTCGCGCACAGCCTCGGCATCGCCCCGGGCCCCGCCAACGGCTTCACGCTCGACGTCATCGACTGCCTCGAGCGCCACGGGGAGCTGATCGACTGGGCGATGGTGATCCTCAACCCGCTCGAGCCGTGGCCGGGCGAGCTGTGCCTGGCGGCCGCGGAGCGCCATGGTGTCCAGATCATCACGCGCGTCGTCGACTACGGCGGCATGTTCTGGGACGACGTGCGTCCCGGCCACGACTTCGCTCCCCGCGACCATCGTCTCTACCGGCCGAAGGGGTGGGTCGAGACGGGGGTCGAGAAGCTCGACGCGCTGCGGCCGATCGCCGAGCGCCACGACCTCACGCCGATGCAGCTCGCCGCCCAGTGGTGCTTGGCGCACGAGCCCGTCGCGTGCGTCGTGCCGACGCTCATCCAGGAGCCCGGGGGTCGCGCGATCGAGGACAAGCGCGCCGAGCTGCTCGCCACGCCGGCGCAGATCCTGCTCGACGCCGCCGAGATCGCCCAGATCCGCGCGATCGGCGACAACAGCGGCAGCATGGCCCTGAAGGGCGCGGGCCCCGACCATGACGGCGACGCGCGCCCCGACCGCTGGGGCATGAGCCCGCGGCTTGACGACGTCGCGCGGCGCTGGGGCATCGAACCCGACCGCGACCTGCGACAGCTCACCGCCGCCCGTGGCTGATTCCCCCAAGAAGCCCGCCCCGCGCGGCGAGGAGGCTGCCCCCGGCGCCAAGAAGCCCGCGCCGCGTGGCGAGAAGCCGGCCCCCGGCGGGGACAAACCCGCGCGGACGGGCGAGAAGCCGGTTCCGGACACCAAGAAGCGCGGCGGCATCGGTCGCTTCCTGCTGTCGGGATCGGGCTGGCCCTACCTGCTCGTCCCGTTCATCCCGATCGCGATCGCGCTCGAGCTGGGGCATGCCGACGCGGTCCTGATCTTCGCGGCCGCGGCCGCCGGCGTGATCCCCACCGCGGCGCTCATGGGCCGCGCGACGGAGGAGCTCGCCCACCGCGCCGGTCCGGGGATCGGCGGCTTCCTCAACGTCACGTTCGGCAACGCGCCGGAGCTCATCATCGCCTTCTTCGCGCTCAAGGAGGGCCTGCAGGAGGTCGTCAAGGCGTCGCTCATCGGCTCGATCCTGGGCAACATCCTGCTGGTGATGGGCGCCGCGATGCTCGTCGGCGGTCTCAAGCGCGAGCGTCAGACGTTCAACCCGACCGCCGCGAACGTGCAGTCCTCGATGCTGCTGCTGGCGGCCGTCGCGCTCGTGATGCCAACGATCTTCCAGCTGGTCTCCGGCGGCGGCCTGCCGGGCGTCGGCGAGGAGCGTGTCGACTTCGGCTCCGACCTCGAGTCGATGTCGCTCATCGTCTCGCTGATCCTGCTCGCGTCCTACGCCGGCGGGCTGCTGTTCTCGCTGCGCTCGCACCGTGCGCTCTTCAACCCGACGGCCGAGGCCGAGGAGCACGTCGACGAGCCGTGGACGGTCAAGAAGTCCGTCATCACGCTCGCCGCCGCCGGCGTCGCCGTCGGCATCATGTCCGAGATCCTCGTCGGCTCGATCTCGGAGGCATCGAGCACGATCGGCCTGAGCGAGTTCTTCGTCGGCCTGATCGTCGTGGCGATCGTCGGCAACGCCGCCGAGCACTGGGTCGCGATCTACTTCGCCGCGCGCGACAAGATGGACCTCGCGGTCAACATCGCGATCGGCTCGAGCGCGCAGATCGCCCTCTTCGCGGCGCCGGTGCTGGTCCTGATCTCCTTCGTCGTCGGCCCGAACCCGATGGCCCTGGTGTTCAACGGCTTCGAGCTCGGCGCTGTCTTCCTGGCGATCCTGATCGCCAACCACGTCACCCACGACGGCGAGTCGACGTGGTACGAGGGCGTGCAGCTGCTGGCCGTCTACGCCGTGCTCGGCGTCGTCTTCTTCTACGCCTAGTGGGGCGCTAGATGCTGCTCGAATTCGGGGGGCTCGTCGTCCTGCTCATCGTGCTGCTGCTCATCGACGTGCGCTTCTTCGCGCACGGGCGCGAGGCGACGTTCCGCGAGAGCGTGCTCTGGTCGCTGGGCTGGCTTGCGCTCGGGCTCGCCGTGACGGGCGTCGTTTTCGCACTGGAAGGCAGCGAGAACGGGATCAACTACCTCACCGTCTATCTCATCGAGCGCTCGCTGTCGCTCGACAATCTGTTCGTCTTCATCCTGCTGTTCGCGTACTTCGGCGTGCCGCACGAGCATCGTGCGCGGCTGCTGTTCTGGGGCATCATCGCCGCGCTCGTGTTGCGCGGGCTGGCGATCCTCGGCGGCACGGCGCTGATCGAGCAGTTCCACGTCGTGCTCTACGCGCTCGGGGTGCTGCTGCTGATCCTCGCCTATCGCATCTATCGCGGCGTGGGGGAGAACGTCGACCCCGACAAGAACCTCGTCGTACGCGGCGTGCGCCGCGTCTTTCCCGTCACCGACGGCTTCCGCGAGGGGCACTGGTTCGTGCGCGAGGACGGCCGCCGCCACGTGACGCCGATCTTCCTGTGCCTGGCCGCGATCGTCGCCGCCGACATCGCGTTCGCCGTCGATTCGATCCCGGCGGCGTTCGCGATCACCCGCGACTCGCTGATCATCTGGGCGGGCAACGTCTTCGCCCTGCTCGGCCTGCGTGCGCTGTTCGTGCTCGTCGAGGGCCTGATCAAGCGCTTTCGCTACCTCGACGAGACGATCGCCATCGTGCTGGCGCTCGTCGCCGTCAAGCTGCTGATCGAGGACTTCGTGAAGATCGGGCCGCTGCTGAGCCTCGCGTTCGTCGCGATCGCCTTCGTGATCGGCATCGGCGCCTCGCTGATCGCCGACCGCCGCGATCCCGAGGGAGCGAAGCAGCGCAAGGCGGAGGCCGAACAGCCCGTCGAGCCGTCGGATGCGAGGGCGCCGACAGACCCCTGACGGCTACTCCTCCTCGAACTCGCCCTGTGCCCCGAGGGTATCGGCCTCGGGCTCCGCGTTCTCGTCGTCGTCGACGACGTCGTCGCCCGGGCCGAGCCCGGCGGAGAGGGTTGCGCCGTGACGCACCTGGAACGCCTGCATGAGCTCGTCGCGAACGGACTCGTCGATCGGCGACTCATCTGAGATCAGGACCCAGTCGGCGCCTTCGAAGCCCTCGAGGTTGAAGACCTCGGTGTCGACGTCGGGCGAGTCGTCGATGACGATCAGCACCTCGGTCTGCGGGTTGAAGTACGTGCCGGGACGCACGACGATGTCCTCGAGTTCGAACTGTCGAGCTTTGGCCATAGCCCAATCTCTATCACGTCCGCTCTGCGATCGTGCGTGGCGCCACTCGAGGGGTGCGCCGAGCGGTGGAAGGTCTTCAGAGGCGGTGGTAGGCTGTCCCCGGACGCCGTTGACTGACCAGTCAATCGAGCCCGCTGCCACCCCTCTCCAGGAGCCCCACATGGTCGACTTCACCCTGACCGACGAGCAGCAGGACCTCCGCGAGCTCGCGCACGACTTCGCGGAGAAGGAGATCCGGCCCGTCGCCTGGGAGCTCGATCGCGACGGCGCCTGGCCGCAGGCGATCATCGACAAAGCGCACGAGGTCGGGCTCATGAACACCCACGCTCCCGAGGAGTACGGGGGAGCGGGCCTGAACTGCATGGATGGCTGCGTCATCGAGGAGGAGCTGTCCTGGGGGTGCTCGGGCGTGCAGACATCGCTCGGCGCCAACGGCCTGGCCTCCGCGCCCGTGCTGCTCGGTGGCTCGGAGGACGTCAAGCGGGAGTACTTCGAGGACCTCACGGGGTCGGCGAAGCTAGCCTCCTTCTGCCTGACCGAGCCCGACGCCGGATCGGACGTCAGCGGCATGCGCACGCGCGCCACGCGAAAGGGCGACAAGTACGTCCTCAGCGGCTCGAAGTGCTTCATCACCAACGGCAGCTACGCCGACTGGTTCGTCGTGTACGCCAAGACCGATCCGCAGGCCGGCCATCGCGGCATCTCCGCCTTCCTCGTGCCCAGGGACGACACGGTCATCGTGGACAAGAAGGAAGACAAGATGGGCCAGCGCGCGTCCAACACCGCGACGATCACCTTCAACGACACCGAGGTCGACGCGAGCTACCTGCTCGGCGAGGAGAACAAGGGCTTCAAGCTCGCGATGATGGTCCTCGATCGCACGCGCCCCGGCGTCGCCGCGATGGCGACGGGCATCTCGCGCGCGGCCTTCGAGATGGCGACGAACTACGCCAAGGAGCGCGTGCAGTTCGGCGTGCCGATCGCGATGCACCAGGCGATCCAGTTCATGCTCGCCGACATGGCGACGAAGGTGCACCTGTCGCGGCTTGCGACCTGGAACAGCGCCGTGCTGCTCGACCAGGGACGGCGCAACACGCTCGAGTCCTCGCACGCCAAGCGCTACGCGGCCGACAGTGCGATGGAGGTCACGACCGACGCGGTCCAGATCTTCGGCGGCTACGGCTTCATCAAGGAGTACAAGATCGAGAAGCTCATGCGCGACGCGAAGATTATGCAGCTCTACGAGGGCACGTCGCAGATCCAGCGGCTCGTGATCGCCCGCGAGACGCTGCTGCCGCGGCGCATCGAGGAGCCGGTGACGGTCGTCGCGTAGACGATCGTGGACGGCGTCCCGCCATACTGCGCCGATGGCGTCCCGCCGTCCCTCGACCGAGTCGGCCGCCGCCGAGGCGGCGGCCCGCAGCGACGTCCGTGTCGCGGCGGGCGGCCCGGCGGCCGGCGGGCCGGGCTCGGCGGACCCGCTCGTCGGCGGCCTGCGCAAGGCCGGGCTGCTGCGCCTGCTGGTCCTGCACCTGCTCGGCTCGGGGCCGTCCTACGGCAACCAGTTGATGGAGCGCATCGGCGAGCTGACGGGCGGCCTGGTCGGCGTCAATCCGAACACGATGTACCCGCTCTTGCGCGCGCTCGAGGCCGAGGGCCTCGTCGCGGGGGAGTGGGAGCACCCCGAGCGGCGCTCGCGGCGCTTCTACCGGCTGACGGCGGACGGCGCGGGCGCGCGGGAGCTGCTCGTGTCGGAGATCGGCCCGCGGCTGGACGAGCTCGCGTGCGCCGTCGCCGAGCTGCGGCGCGAGCTGCTGGGCTGAGGATCGCTTCATAGACTTCCGCGGCCGCGGGCCGCCCCCCCGACAAGAGGAGCTTCACAAGCGTGTTCGTGTTCAAGGCCGCGGTCGTCGGCGCAGGGACGATGGGCGGCGAGATCGCCCAGGTCATCGCATCCGCGGGGATCGCGGTCGTCCTCAAGGACGTCCGCCAGGAGTTCGTCGATCTCGGCCTGCGCAAGGCCGAGGAGGTCACGCGCGCCCAGCTCGGCGTCCTCGTCGCCAAGGGGAAGATCAGCGAGCAGCAGGCCGGCGAGCAGGCCTCGCAGGTCCTCGGCCGGATCGCCGGGACGACGAGCTACGACGGCTTCGGCGACGTCGACTTCGTGATCGAGGCCGTGCCCGAGCGGATGGAGATCAAGCAGGCGGTGCTCGCCGAGCTCGACGGCGCCACGCCCGGACACGCGATCCTCGCATCGAACACCTCGTCGCTGGCGATCAGCGAGATGGCCGACGCCACGAGCCGCCCGGACAAGGTCGTGGGCTTTCACTTCTTCTATCCGGCGTCGTTCATGCGCCTCGTCGAGATCGTCGAGGGCGCCGACACCTCGCCGGAGACGATGCAGGCCGCGACGACGTTCGCGCAGACGATCCGCAAGCTGCCGATCGCCTGCGGCGAGGAGCCCGGGTTCGTCGTCAACCGCGTGCTGAACTCGGCGATCAGCGAGGTCTGGCGCATGCAGGAGGAGGGCGGGCTGTCGATCAAGGCGATCGACGACGCGATCGCGGCGTCGCGGGTCGCCCCGATGGGGCCGTTCTTCCTCACCGATCTGCTCGGCCTCGACACGGTGCTGCACGTCGCCGAGCACCTGCAGGAGTGCTACGGCGACAGCTTCCACGTCCACGAGGGCATGCGCGCGCTCGTCGCGGCCGGCGAGCTCGGCGCCAAGACCGGCAAGGGCTTCTACGAGGACAACGAGCCGCGGACGGAGGGCTCGAGCGACTTCGATGTCGACGAGCTGACGCAGCGCTTCGTGCTGAAGGCGTTCGTCGAGTCGTGCCTGCTGCTGGAGGACGGCATGGCGACGGTGCGCGACATCGACCTCGGCATGATGGCCGGCGCCGGCCTGATCCCGCCGCCGTTCGCGCGCGCCGACCAGACGGGGCTCGACGACCTGCTGGCGACGCTCGAGACCGCCGCCGCCGCGTGGGGCGAGCGCTACGAGCCGCCGCAGATCCTGCGCCGGCTCGTGGCGCAGGGACGCCTCGGCGCCAAGACGGGGCAGGGGTTCTTCGCCTACGCGCGACCGGACGAGGCCGGATACGAGCAGGGGGAGGCCGTCCGCCTGGAGACCCGCGACGGCGTCGCGATCGCGTGGCTGGACCGGCCGCCGGCCAACTCGCTGACGCCGCAGGTGATCGCCGAGCTCGCGCGCCTGTGGGAGCACGTCGACGGCGACGATGCCCTGCGCGTGCTCGTGATCGCGTCCGCGAACCCGATGCTGTTCTGCGCGGGCGCCGACATCAAGACGTTCACGACGCTCGACGCGCAGTCGGGCGCCGCGCTGCTCGAGGACGCGCACGGGCTGCTGCGGCGCATGGAGCGCTCCTCGACGCTGACGATCGCGGCCGTCAACGCGGTCGCCTACGGCGGTGGCTGCGAGCTGGCGATGGCGTGCGACGTACGCATCGCGGCGCAGTCTGCGAGCTTCGGCCAGCCTGAGATCAACCTCGGGATCATTCCCGGCTTCGGCGGGACGCAGCGCCTGCCGCGGCTCGTCGGCACCGCGCGAGCGCTGGAGCTCAACCTCACGGGCGAGCCGATCTCCGCCGCCGAGGCCTACGAGATCGGCCTCGTCAACCGTGTCGTGCCCGACCACGAGCTGCACGACGTGGCGATGGCGTGGGCGCGCAAGCTCGCCGGCCAGGCGCCACTGGCAGTGCGGGCGATCAAGCGCACGACCGCCGGCGACAACGATCTCGACGAGGGCATCGAGGCCGAGAAGCGAGCGTTCGCCGAGGTCTTCGCGACCGCGGACGCGCGCGAGGGCATCGGCGCGTTCCTCGCCAAGCGCCAGGCGGCGTGGAAGGGCGAGTAGACGGCGCCGCAGCGCTCGCGGAGCTCGTCCGCTCCGCGGGCTCGGTCGTCGCGCTGACCGGCGCCGGGATCTCGGTGCCGTCCGGGATCCCGGACTTCCGCAGCCCCGGGACGGGAATCTGGGAGCACGTCGACCCGATGGCGGTCGCGCACATCGACGCCTGGCGCGCGGACCCCGAGCGCTTCTGGAGCTTCTACGGCGAGCGTTTCGCGACGCTCGGCGACAAGCGCCCCAACGGCGCGCACGAGGCGCTCGTCGAGCTCGAGCGGCGCGGCATGCTCGACGGCGTCGTGACGCAGAACATCGACATGCTGCACCGCAGGGCGGGGACGCGCGAGCTCGTCGAGGTCCATGGCTCGATCGCGTCGAGCTCCTGCCTTGCTTGCGGGCGGCGGTTCGAGCTGCAGGAGGTGATCGCGCGGCTCGCCGGCGACGGCGTCGTGCCGGCGTGCGACTGCGGCCGCCCGCTGAAGCCCGACGTCGTCCTGTTCGGCGAGTTGCTGCCCGCCGCCGCGATCGAGCGCGCGAGCGAGCTCGCCTCGCGCGCCGACCTGCTGTTGTGCATCGGCTCCTCGCTCGAGGTCCATCCGGTCGCCGGGCTGCCGGGGCTGACGCTGCGCGCCGGCGGCACGCTCGCGATCGTCACGCAGGGACCGACGCCGTGGGACGACCGCGCGGCGATCAAGCTCGACGGCGACGTCGAGCACGAGCTGCGCGCGCTGCTGGCGGCGTTGTAGCCCGACAGCACGAAACCGCCGTGACCACGTCACGGCGGCTTCGGTGCTGCCTGCGACCGGGAGGCCCGGTCGCCATGACTGCTACTCGGCTACGTGCGCCGCGCTCGCGCGCTTGAGCGTGGCCTTGATCGCGTACTTCGACGGCTTGACCGCCACCGTCGGGTTGTCGATCTGGCCGAGACGCTCGATCAGCTTGACCCACTGCGACGGCTTGAGGATCGACTCCGCGAGCTTGCCGGTCTTCGCATCGAACGCCGGTCGGAAGCCGATATGGATGTGGTCGGCGTGATCGCCCATCGCGAGGGTGTTCTCCGCGCCGGCGTACTTCATCAGGGTGATGATTTGCGCGGGCTTCATCGTGCCCTGCAGCGTCAGCAGCCTGCGCACCGTGATGTCGGTGATCGAGCCGGCACCCTGGTTGCCCAAGATCGGGAGCCCGTTGATCTTGGCGATGTCGATCGCGTTGCCCGACGAGTGCGCCGAGACGTTGCCGCTCGTCGTGTACAAGCCGTGACCGCAACGCAGCGACGTCACGCTCGGCTTCAACCCGTTCTCCGCGAGGAACTCGAGCACCGCGAGACCGCGGCGGTCGATGATGCCGGCGGCGATGTCGCGACGACCGCACGAGTAGATCTCGATGCGCGGGTTCGCCAGGACGCGCTTGGCCAGCGTGTCCTTGTTCATCAGCAGGATCTGGCCGATCGTGGCGCCCTGGGCGTCCTCCCCGAAGAACGGGTTCTTGCCCTGGGCACGGTAGATCGCGGTCGCCTCGAGAACCTTCCAGCCGTCGAGGATCGGCTGCGGATCGATCCGCGGCGCGCCCCGGCCGGCCGGCCGGATCTCGAACAGCATGTGCGGAGCGAGCACCGCCGAGGTCTTGCCAATGCGTCCGAGGACCGTTCCCGCGATGACGCGGCGCCCCGGCACGAGCGGCTTGAGCACGACGTCCTCGCTCTTGAGGCCGTAGACGCCGGAGAAGTACTGCTTGAAGTTCGCGCCGTCGACCGGCGAGGACTCGGACTCCAGCAGCTGGCGCTTGCCGCCCGCACGCAACGCCTTCGGGCGCGTCGGGTTGGCGAACAGCCGCTCCTTGGCCACGGTTGCGGCCTTGTCGACGACGGCCGCGGCCTGGTCGACGCTCTTGGCCGTCTTGTCGACGCTCTTGCGTGCGGCCTTGTCGGCCTTGTTGCCGGCGCTTGCGGCCTCCGTCGGCTTGGCGTCACGCGGGAGCTGGAGCTCCTTGGCGATCGACGCCTTGCTCTGCGTCTTCTCCTTGGGCACCGGCACCTTCGTCGCGATCTTCTTCAGACCCGCGTAGGTGTAGGAGTTGCCGTAGGCGTCGCGCAGCACGACGAAGTTGCCGAGCCGCTCGCTGTTGCCGACCTCGACGATCTTGCCGTCCTGGACGGCGACGACCGGCGAGCCCGACTTGGCGTAGATGTTGATGCCGCGCCGCGAGGCGTTGGCCTCGACCGGCATCGCCGCGTTCTTGCCGCGGGCGACCCGACGGCTCGCCTCGCGCTCGGCGATGTCGTTGGCGTACTTCGCCGCGGCGTGCACCGGGAAGCGGCCCTGGGTCAGGCCGCTGAGCGAGCCGACGAGGTCGGCCGGCATCCCGCCGATGAAGCGTGCCCGCATGAGCACGGAGTTGACGTACCAGTCGGCGTGGTTGTAGGCGAAGATCGCCTTGCGCAGATCCTCCTGGGCGCCGGCGGCCTTGAGGTAGCGCCCGGCAGCGAAGATCGCGTCCACCGGGTTGTAGGGATCCTTCTTGCCGTCCCCGTTGGCGTCGACGCCGTAGGCCTTCCAGCTGGACGGGATGAACTGCATCCAGCCCATCGCCCCGGCGCTCGAGATGTTGAGGTTGCGACCGTAGTTCGTCTCGATCTCGTTGATCGCGGCGAGCACCTCCCACGGCACGCCGTACTGGATCCCGGCGGCCTGGTAGATCGGCAGCAGGAAGACGGGGATGCGGAACTTGTTGATGAAGAAGCTCGGAACGCCGACTGCCACGGGGCCCGGGAGTGCCAGCGACATCGTCGGGTTCTGCAGCGTCGGGACGCCGTTGGAGAAGCGCAGGTCGGTCTTCTGCGGCCGCGTGCGCTGCAGCTTGCGGACGATCTTGTCGCTGATCACGTTGCCGGCCGTGTCGAGCGCGCGCTCGCCGGCGCGGGGGATGCGCTTGTTCTTGCCCGTGATCTTCTGGCCGAGCGCCTGCTCGGCCTTGCCGATGGGCTCCGCGAGGGCCTCGCCCGCAGGATCGGTCGTCGTCACGCCAGGCACGTCGGCCGGCGGAAGATCGATGGCCGGCGCGGCCGGCGTGATCTCCGTGATGCTGAGGATCGGCAATCCGAGGACCGACGGCAGCTGGATCTGGTCGATCGGCACGTCGGCGCCGACGTCGACGGTGATGGTCTTCTTGATGTTCCCGACGACGGTGACCACGAACGTCCGCTGAGCGGCGTTCGCGGTTGCAGCGACCGATCCCAGACCGGCGGAGATTCCGCCGGCCGCGACCAGAGCGATGAGCAGCCTACGCTTGTGGTGCATGTGTTCCTGCATCTCCCCCCTGGAGGTGTTCCAGATACGCGACTCCCGATGCGCGTGCGCGGCAGCCTACCGGGAAATCGCGCAAAGCGCTAAGCCCCGGTTAAAGACCGCCTGCAGACGGGCATTCCACTGCCTGGGGTGGACGGAACCCCGCACGGGGTCCGCGGGCGACGCTCTGCGCTAGCCTCGGATCGGCCCCCTACAGGCTGGAGGATCGCGCCCAGATGAGCGACGAGACCGAGTTCGAAGGGCTGCGCGAGCGGCTCACCAAGCAGAGCGAGGACACGCTTGGCAGGCTGGCCGAGGACCTGCTCGCCAACCCGCTCGTGAGCGGCGCGATCGCGCGTGCGTTCGACGCGCGCGAGAAGGCGACCGCCGCGCAGGAGGCGGCGTTCGGGGCGCTGAACATCCCCACCGCGGCCGACATCGAGCGTCTGACGCGGCGCGTACGATCGGTCTCTCAGCGCCTGGAGGGCATCGAGGACGGCATCGACCGTCTCGACGAGCGGCTGGCGACGCTCGCATCCCCCACCGCGATCGACGGGCGCCTGGAGTCGATCGAGGGGCAGCTCGCCGCGCTCGTGCGCGAGCTGGCGTCGTTGCGCACGGCGCTGCCGGGAGCGACCGAGCCCGTGCCCGCACACCAGGAGCGCATGAAGGTCACGGGCTGAGCTGCGATCCGGGCAGGGGAGGCTCGGGGCCGAGGAGCGCCGC
>Ga0136640_10000196_pt1 | contig 21923 bp, 18 predicted proteins | sample AntDrymUQ8642106_2_FD_105498 | JGI IMG/M metagenome (GOLD analysis project Ga0136640, IMG submission 105498) | Polar desert sand microbial communities from Dry Valleys, Antarctica - metaG UQ864 (21.06) | ecosystem: Environmental > Terrestrial > Soil > Desert | place: Antarctica: Dry Valley...
GCCCACGGGTGAGGTGGTCAAGGCGGCCGAGCTGTCCGGCCAGGCCGGGTTGCTGTTCATCCGCAACTCCGTCACCGGCGCCGTCGAGGTGCGGGCCCGGACCGGCTCGTGGGGGGGCCTCAACCCCGCTCTCCACGCCAACTGATCAAGGCGGCGCAGCCATTCGAGGGACCAGCGACACCATGCGAACTGGGCGCACCTTTGCAGCCCCGGGGGTGCGGTTCTGCGCCCAGTTCGGAGAGGGATCGGCGCTCAGCGCCAGCCGGGTGGGCCGTAGCCCGTGGGTGGGCCGTAGCCCGTGGGTGGGCCGTAGCCCGTGGGTGGGCCGACGACCGGAGGCCACGACGGCGGACCGGTTGCGGACCGGGCCGCTCGTTTGGCCCGGGCCCGGGTGACACCGAGGATCACCGACGCCAAGACGGCGAGCAGGAACGACACCACGACGATGGCCACGGCCCGCTCCAGACCCTCCCGCAGCTTGCGGAACGGGCTCTCCGAGACGAGGAGGGCCGAGCGGTTGCGATCGAGCCGGGAGACGGGTGCTGACCTCAGCGTGTAGTCGCCCGTCTCGGTGAAGCGCACGGTCTGCAGCGGCACGTACTGCTGGCCCTCGTCGCCGGTCAGATCCTGGAACCCGTCGTAGGGGCGCAGGATGAGGGGCGCACCCCCTGCGTCGGGCGTGATGGTGACGCTCAGCTCCCGAGTCAGCTCATCCTTCTCCATCTCGTTGGAGACGACCTGGGGTCCGCCGTAGGCGACGGTGTAGCCGCCCGTCTCGGTGATGGTGAGCTGTTGGTCCTGGCCGGGGTTGGCCAGGCTGGTGTCGAAGCCAACCTCCTGGGCGTCGTCCCACGCCCGCACCGCGGTGAAACCGCCGACCACGAGCCCGACGACGAAGACGCCCCACGCAGCCACGTACCACCATCCGGACGGGCGGATGGCGGGTCGGGCTGCGGGGATCACGACTTCCGTCGCCGCACGGGTCGGGACCACGTCGAGGCCATGGCCTCAGCCAGGAGGGGGCGGCGGCGAGCCGAACGGTGGTGGAGGCGCGTAAGCACCCGGCGACGGGGGCGGCCCATACCCGCCCGGGGCGGCGGAGCCGTATCCGCCAGGCGCGCCGTAAGCCGGCGGACCTGGAGCGCCGAACCCTCCCCCGCCGAAGCCGCCGCCGAACGAGGCCTGACGGATCTGGCGCTTGGACCGTCCGCGCTTCACGGCGATGACGATGAACACGACGAGGGCGATCAAGAAGCCCAGGGTGCCGATGCCGAAGAACCAGGCCACTCCCCTGCCGGCTTGGCTGAGGGGGTTGCCGCGCCCGATGGCGAAGGTGGCCGGCTGGCCGTCGTCGGCGGTGGCCGTGATCTCGTAGCGGCCTGGCTCGGAGATGTTGAAGGTCTGGACCGCAATGCCGTCGCGGCTGCCGCTGGAGTACTGGAGATCGGTGGTGCTGTCATAGGGCTCGACGGCGATCTCGTCACCCCCCCTCATCACGGTGACCGTCGTCGGCGGTCGTAACGTCTCGGAGTCGACCCCCGGGCACTCGAGCCAGACCCGGTAGCCGCCCGTCGAGCTCAGCTCCACCGTCTCGGTGCGGCCCGACTCAATGCGGGCGAAGTCGTCGATGATCGAGCCGTACTGGGCGCCCTGCTGGATGCCGATCACGACGGCGGCGATCGAGAAGAGGGCCCAGATGGCAGCGGGGATGATGTAGGTCACCCCGCTCGGGCTGGGCTTCACACCGAGAGCGCTCATGGGGAGATCATGCCCGTCGGGCGCAGGTCTTCGGGGCCGGGGCGGGCCGGGGTCCCGGCCCCGACGTCAGATCCCGCCGAGCCGCGACGCGAGGGCGTCGAGCCGATCGTCGGGCAGCACCAGGGCCAGCCGCACGTGGCCTCTTCCGCCGGGGCCGTAGCTCGACCCCGGCGTGACCAGCACCCCGGCCCGCTCGGCCAGGTGACGGGTGAGGTCGGCACCGTCGCCGGTCGGTGCCGAGACCCACAGGTAGAAGCCGCCGCCCGGCCCCGACACGTCGAGGCCCGCACCGCGCAGGGCACGGATCACGACGTCGAGGCGATGGCGGTACACGGCGCGTTGGGCTGCGACGTGTACGTCGTCGTCGAGGGCGGCCGCGCCGACCTCCTGCACCGGCCCCGGGACCATGAGCCCGGCGTGCTTGCGGACCTGGGCGAGGTAGTCGACGAGGTCTGGGTCGCCGGCGTAGAAGCCCACCCGCAGCCCAGCCAGGTTGGAGCGCTTCGACAGGGAATGGACGGCCACCACGCCCTCGATCCCTGTGGCCAGCACGGTGCGGGGCGCCCCGGTCCAGGTGAGCTCGGCGTAGCACTCATCGGAGAGGACGGGCACGTCATGGGCACGGCCCCACATCGCCGCTGCGTCGAGATCGTCGAGGGCGCCGGTCGGGTTCGAGGGGCTGTTGGACCACAGGCACACGGCCCGGGCCGCATCGGCGGAGTCGATCGACGCCAGGTCGAGGGCACCGTCGGGTCCGATGGCCACGGCCACGGCGCGACACCCAGCCAGGCGGGCGCCCATGGAGTACGTGGGGTAGGCGATGGCGGGGTGCAGAACGGTGTCGCGCTCCGGTCGGCGTAGGCGCAGCCAGTGGGGCAGGCCGGCGACCAGCTCCTTGGACCCGACGGTGGCGGCGACCTGATCCGGGCCGATGTCGACACCGAATCGGCGCCCCATCCAGCTGCCCGCGGCCCGGCGGAAGCCGAGGGTGCCGATCGACGGGGGGTATCCGCGCACCGTCTCTGACCGGCCGAGCACCTGGGCCACGAACGCCGGCGGCGGGTCGATCGGCGTGCCGATGGTGAGGTCGATGGCCCCTCCGGGGAACGCCGCCGCCGTGGCCTGCACCTCGCCGAGGGTCTCCCACACCAGCGGAGGCGGCTCGAAGCCGGCGGCGCTCACGAGCCGGGGACCGCAACGCCACCCGGGTCACACGCCCTCACCGAAACGAGCTCGGAGCCGGGCCGGGTCGCGTCCGCGCTGCTCACCCACCCGCCTCGATGTCCGAGCTCCAGCAATTCGTCGCGGTCCAGGGTGCGGGCCGCGGCTTGGACCGAAGCCGATCGGGCCGCGTCCAGGCGAAGCCGACCCGCCCTTCCGGCGGCGAACACGGCCTCGATGTCGAGATGCGCCGGGCCGTCGCTCTGGCTCAGCCCGTGGGCCAGGCCCTCGAGGGCGGTGGCGAGCTGGTCCAGCCGCTCGGCCAGGGCGTGGTGGTTGGCCGCTGCCATCTCCGCACCCAGCGTCGGGTGTCCCGCCGCGACCCGTGTCAGGTCGGCGAAGGATCCCGCAGCCAGGGCGCGGGCCAGGCCGGCTCGGGGGTCGGAGTCGAGCATCGCGGCGACCGCAGCGGCCAGGGCGTAGGGGAGGTGACTGACCAGGCCCACCGCCGAGTCGTGCTCGGTGGAGGTGACGGGGACGACGTCGGCCCCGACGGCCACGGCCACGCCGGCCGCCGTAGCCCAGCGGTCGAGGGCAACCGGCTCCTCTGCGACGAGGGCCCAGCGCCGACCCTCGAACAGGTCCGGATCGGTTGCCTCCCAGCCGGCGTGCTCGGTGCCGGCCATGGGGTGGCCGGGAACGAACCGGGCCCCCAGCCGTTCGGCCCCGAAGGCCGCTATCGGCGCCTTCACCGAGCCGACATCGGTGACCGTCGGACCTGTCTCCTCCGAGGCGTCTTTCAGGGCGTCGGCCACGGCGGACAGGGCGCCGTCCAAGGCCGGGAGGGGCACGGCCAGCACGACCAGGTCGGCCCCCTCCACGACGGCGGAGATGTCGTCGACGACGGTGATCCCCGCCGCCGCTGCGCTCCGCCGGACCTCCGACGACCGGGTGGTCGCCACCGCGTGCCCGCCCCGCTCTACGACGGCTCGGGCCAACGATCCGCCGATCAGGCCCAGGCCCACCACTCCCACCACTCCCGCCGGCGGGACCGGCACCGTCGTCACCCGCCCCTCCACGCCGGGTAGGAGCCGAGGCTCTTCACGTCGCAGCCGAGCCCGACCAGGTCGCCCAGGGCGTCGACTACGGCTGGATCGGAGGAGTGGCGGTCGACGGTGAGCACGAAGCAGTAGACGCCGAGGCCCTGGCGCAGTGGCCGGCTCAAGATGTTCGACAGGTTGAGCCCGACATCCGCGATGGGTTGCAGGATGCGCAGCAGGATCCCGGGCAAGTCCGAAGGCGGGGTGACGACCACCGTGGTCTTGTCGTCGCCGGTCGGGCCGACCTCTTCGCGAGCCACGAGGGCGAAGCGGGTCTCGGCCCCCGGGTGGTCCTCCACCCCCTCGGCCACCGAGGCCAGGCCGAACAGGGCGCCGGCCTTGTCCGAGGCGATGGCCACCAGCCCGGGCTCGTCGGCCTCGGCCACCAGCCGGCAGGCCTCACTGGTCGACGTCGTGGCCCGGCACTCGATCCCCCGGCTGCCCCACCACCGGGTGGTCTGGGCCAGGCCCACCGGGTGGCTCAGGACGGCGACGAGGGGCGCGTCGTCTCCCGGGCGGCGCAGGGCCGAGAAGGTGACCGGCACCACGACCTCCTCGCGGATCACCACTCCGGCGGTCTCGAACACGATGACGTCGACGGTGCCGGTGACACCTCCCTCGATCGAGTTCTCGATGGGCACCAGACCCATCTCGCAGCGGCGGCCCTCGACGTCGTGCACGATCTGCTGCACCGTCGTCCGAGGCTGGAGCTCGGCGCCGGTCGGGGTGGTGCGCAGGAGGTCGGTGCCAGCGTGGGCGAAGGTCCCCTCGGGCCCGAGGTACTCGACGACGGGCATGGGTCGGCCCTCAGGTCGCAGGGACCGCAGCCGGGCGCAGCAGGGCGGCCCGCTCGACCGGGCTCGACTGGCGCCCCACCGACGCCGGCGGCTCCGCGAACGGGACGACGACCTGAGCACCGGCCCAGTTGGGGTAGGAGCCCACGACCTTGACCTGGGCCCCGGCGGTCCACAGGGCCTCGATCGCGCCGCTCATCCGCGACTCGGTGAGGTGCGCCTCGGCGGTGACGAGGAAGCAGTATCCGGCGTCGGACCGGAGAGGCCGGCTGTGCAGGCTCACCAGGTTGACGTCATGGGCCGCGAACGCCTCCAGGAAGTGGTGCAGGTTGCCGGAGCGGTCGTCGGGCTGGGCCAGCATGAGGGTCGTCTTGTCGTCACCCGTTGGCGCGGCCACCGTGCGACCCACGAGGAAGAAGCGGGTGCGGGCCTCGGGCACGTCGATGACCGATGCGGCCACGGGGACCAGGCCGTAGGCCTCGGCCTCGGCTCTGGGGGCGAGGGCCACGAGGGCGGCGTCACCAGCGTCGGCGACGACCCGGCAGGCCTCGAGCGTCGAGCCCACGAAGCGGGTCACGAGGCCGTTCTCTCGTATGAAGCGGTGGCAGTGCTCGATGGCGCGTGGGGCCGAAACCGCCACCCGACCCTCGGCCGGCGCGTCGGTGCGGACACCGAAGGCCTCGAGCGTCTCGGCCACCACGACCTCCTCGCTGACGAGCACCCGGGAGGTGCCGAACACGAGGCGGTCGAGGACAGCGGTGTTCTCCCCCTCAAAGGAGTCCTCGACGGGCAGCAGGCCGGCGCAGCCGGGGGTGTTCTCGACGGTTTCGAGGACCTCGGCCACCGTCGCCATGGCCAACACCTCCCCGACCGCGACGGTGCGCAGCCGGTCGATGGCCAGCAACGACAGCGGGCGATGAGAGGTGAGGTGCAGCAGCACCGGGGCGTCCACGGTGGGCGGGGATCCTAGGGGCGGGCGGTGCCGGCGCCGTCGACCACGAACGGCATCAACCGGGCCCGACCGGCGTCGTCGAGACGGGCCCGCACGACCATGCCGTCGGCGCCGGCCTCCTCGGAGAGGACCTCGCCCTCCCGGTGGATCTCGGCCAGGACGTCGCCCCGGGCGAACGGCACCACCAGATCGCACACCGAGGTGACGGCGCGCAGCCGCTCCGACAGCGCGGCGAGGAGATCGTCGATGCCCGTGCCGGTCGCTCCCGAGACGGCCACCGAGCCGGGGTGACGGTCAACGAGGCGCTTCCACTCGCTGGTGCGGTCGCATTTGTTGAAGCACAGCAGCTCGGGGACATCCGCGGCGTCGATCTCGTCGAGCACCTCGCGCACCGCCGACATCTGCTGCTCGGGGTCGGGGGCCGAGGAGTCGACGACGTGGATGAGCAGGTCGGCGTAGGCGGCCACGTCGAGGGTGGAGCGGAACGCCTGCACGAGCTGGTGGGGCAATTTGCGCACGAACCCGACGGTGTCGCTGAGCAGCAGCGCCTCGCCACCGGGGAGCTCGAGGCGCCGGGTGGTCGGGTCGAGGGTGGCGAACAGGCGATCCTCGACGTGAGCATCAGCGTCGGCCAGGCAGTTGAGCAACGTCGACTTGCCGGCGTTGGTGTAGCCCACCAGCGCCACCTGGGCGGCCCGGCTTCGGAGGCGGGCCTTGCGCTGGGTCGTCCGGTGCCCGGCGATCTCGCGGAGGTCGGCCTCGAGCTTGTGGACGCGGCGCAGCACGCGGCGGCGGTCGACCTCGAGCTGGGTCTCACCGGGCCCCCGCCGGGCACCCAAACCTCCTCCGGCTCCGCCGGCCTGCTGTGACAACGACCCTCCGCGACCTCGCAGCCGAGGAAGGCGGTATCGGTGCATGGCCAGCTCGACCTGGGCCTTGCCCTCCTGGCTGGAGGCGTTCTGGGCGAAGATGTCGAGGATGACCGCAGTGCGGTCGATGGCGCTGCGGCCCAGCATGCGCTCGAGGTTCGTCTGCTGCCCGGGGCTGAGCTCGTCGTCGAAGACGACGGTGTCGCAGTCGACGGCGACGGCCAGCTCCTTGACCTCAGCCACCTTGCCCTTACCGATGTAGGTCGCGGGCTCGGGCCTGGCTCGCCGCTGGATCACCCGGCCCACGACGTCGGCCCCCGCGGTGTCGACGAGCAGCTCGAGCTCGTCGAGGCTGGCCTCGGTCTCGTCCTCGTGCGCCGGCGGTTGCGTCACGCCGACGAGCAGGATCTTCTCCCGGAAGGTGCGCTCGATGAACGCTCCACCGGTCGCGCCGAACTCGCCGAAGCCCCCTCTGTGGGTGTCGTCGGTCTCGGTCGGAGGTGCAGGCGGAGGCGGAGGCGTGGGGTCGTCCGCGCTCATGAGTCAACCTCCACCAAGGCGACTCGGACCGACGGGCCACGGATCGTCAGGCGCTCGCCGACGGCGACCGAGACGTCGCCGCCGGGCATGTGGACCACCACGTCGGTGCCGACCAGGCCCCAGTCGTGAGCGGCGCGGGCGACCGCCGCGGCCCCTGTGCCGCACGCCTCGGTGGTACCGACCCCCCGCTCCCAGATCGCCATGGTGAGGGCGTCGGCCTCGCCCGGGGTGGGGGCCACGGCGTGGACGTTGATGCCCGCCGACCAGGCCGAGGCCCACGTCGGTCCGGCTGCGGCCATGACGACCTCGGCCGGATCGTCGACGAGGAGGACGAGGTGCGGGTTGCCCACATCGACGGTGCTGATGTGTAGGGGCTTGGCCGCCAGCTGGGCCGGCGACAGCTCCGAAGCATCGGCGGGAGCTGCGTCGCGATCGGGATCGGGCCCGGGACCAGCCACCCCCATGTCGACCGACGCCAGTACTGTGTGGGCATCCGGCGCAGGGCGGACCTCGACGGTGCGCAGGCCGGCGTCGGTGGCGATCCGCAGGTCGACGGAGGTGAAGTTGCGCCGGTCGGCCTCGGCGTGGGCCAGGCAGCGGATGCCGTTGCCACTCATCTCGGCCCGGCTGCCGTCGGCGTTGCGCAGCGTCATCACCAGGTCGACGTCGGGGTCGTCGAAGGCGCCCACCAGCAGGCCGTCGGCCCCTATGCCGCGATGGCGGTCGCACCACCGCCGGGCGTGGTCGTCACCTACGCCGCCCAGCTCCGAGCCCGGCCCGAGCAGCACGAGGAAGTCGTTGCCCAGTCCGTGGTGCTTGGTCAGGCGGTAGGCCATGGGCTCGGTGCGCTCGATCGTTGGGTCGGTCGTTGGTGAATCGGACCTGGCGCAGTCTCGCAGCCCCCCGCCCCGACGCGCCCGGCCATTCGTCCCAGTTGGCCCGGCTCGTTGGGGATCGACCTCGGTTCTTGCGCCCAGACCGGCCGCCCAACGGCCCATCTCGGCGCGAGAAGGTGAGCGTCCCGGCGTCAGGTGTTGGCGACGGCGAACGCCTCGGCCACGAGATCGGTGACGGCCTCGGCGGCCTCCATCGGGTCGGCGTCGGCGTCGACCCAGGTGACTCGCGGATCCCGTCTGAACCAGGCCCGCTGACGCCGGGCGAAGGCCCGGGTGCGACGAACCGCGAGCTCGACCGCCTCGTCGATGGTGGTCTCGCCCCGCAGGTGGGCGAACAGCTCGCGATAGCCGAGCGCCTGGGTCGCGGTGCGGCTGGGGGCCGGGTCGAGATGGGCCAGGGCCTCGACCTCATCGAGGAAACCGTCTGCAAGCTGCTGGCCGTAGCGTTGCTCGATGCGGGTGGCGACGACCGGTGGGCGTAGGCGGATGCCGACCTGGGCGATGGCGTCGGGCGCCGGCGCGTCGAGTCCGGGCCCGTAGGACGAGAAGGCTCGTCCGCTGCCGATCGTGACCTCCAGGGCGCGGATGATCCGACGGCGGTTGTCGGGCTCCATGCGGGCGGCAGCCACAGGGTCGAGCTGGTGCAGCCGACGGTGCAGGCTGCGGGTGTCGGATTCGGTCTCCAGCTCGGCCCGCACCTCGGGGTGCTGGCCTGGGATGTCTAGGTCATCGATCACCGCCCGCAGGTAGAGCCCCGTCCCGCCCACGAGCAGAGCACGCTGACCACGAGAATCGATGTCGGCCAGTACCGCCCGGGCGTCGGCCTGGTATCGGGCCACCGAGTACTGCTCCCAGGGGTCGACGACGTCGATGAGGTGGTGACGGATCTCGGCCTGCTCCGCCGGGGTCGCCTTGGCCGTGCCGATGTCCATGCCGCGGTACACCTGCATGGAGTCCACCGACACCAGCTCGACATCATCGAGCGTGCGAGCGAGGCGGAGGGCCAGGGCCGACTTGCCCGACGCGGTGGTCCCCAACAGCGCCACGGTGGGCGGGAGCGCCGAGCTCATCGTCGTGGCGCCGATGCCCACACCGTCTCATGATGGCGGTCTCGGCCGGGTCCCTGCGAGGCCCGGCGTAGAGCCATCGTCCAGCCCGACGATGAACCGACCCTCATGCGTTGGCCGGCGGGCAGGGCTACTCTCGCCGACTCGTCGGTCGCGACGAGGCGGCGGTCCATCATCGACGGCCACGGCTCGCTCGGGTCGATTCCCATCACCGGAGGTGCCATGCCACCCCAGCAGGAACCTGGCCTGGCCCGCCGTCTGGCGGCTGAGCTGTTCGGGACGTTCTGGCTCGTCCTCGGCGGCTGCGGCGCCGCCGTGCTGGCCGGTCCCCACGTCGGTTTCGTCGGTGTCTCGCTGGCGTTCGGGCTCACGGTCCTGACCATGGCCTATGCCTTCGGGCACATCTCGGGCGGCCACTTCAACCCGGCTGTCACCCTCGGCCACGTCGTGGCCCGACGCTTCCCGGCCTCCGACGCCCTTCCGTACATGGCCGCCCAGGTCGTCGGGGCGGTCGCCGGTGCCGGTGTGCTGCTGGTGATCGCCAACGGACGACCGGACTTCGCTTCCGACGGGAACTTCCTCGCCGCCAACGGCTTCGGCGCCGACGGCTCCCCCGAGGGCTACGGCCTGCTCGCCGCCCTAGTGACGGAGGTCGTCCTGACCTTCGGGTTCCTGCTCGTCATCCTCGGAGCCACCGACGATCGGGCCCATCCCTCCTCAGCCGGCATCGCCATCGGCTTCGCCCTCACGCTGATCCACCTCATCTCCATCCCGGTGACCAACACCTCGGTCAACCCGGCCCGGTCGATCGGCCCGGCGCTGTTCGTACTGGGCGATGCGATCGCCCAGCTCTGGCTCTTCATCGTCGCCCCACTGGTGGGCGGCGCCCTGGCCGGGCTGCTGTACCCGATCCTGTTCGGCGACGTCGAGGGCGACACCTCGGCGGCCTGACCGTTCCGGCCTCACAGGACGGGTGGGGCGAGATCGAGGCCGAAGCACAGCGACAGCGTGTCGTCGGCGTACTCGCCGTAGGGGACCACCGAGTGCCAGCCAGCCCGGTGGTAGAGGGCGGCCGCCTCGGGCTGGCGGGTGCCGGTCTCGAGGACCAGGCCGGTGAAGCCCAGCTCGTCGGCGGCGACGACGAGACGGTCGAGCACGGCCCGCCCCACTCCCCGGCCGCGAGCGTCGGGCGCGGTGTACATGCGCTTCACCTCGCCGATGCCGCAGGGACCGCCGGGCAGTGGACGCAGAGCCCCGCACCCCACGGCGCGACCGCCGATGCGGGCGATCACGAAGGTTCCGTGGGGTCGGACCACGTGAGCCGGATCGATGTCCCAGGCCGGATCGTGGGGCGGGGCCGACTGTGGGGCCGGCCGGGCGTCGGGGACGACGACCGCCTCCCCGCCGGTCGGCTCGGGCTCGTAGCGCCGGTCGATGTCGGCCATGAGCGCGGCGACCAGGGCCGCCGCCTCAGCCCTTCCGTACAGCTCCTCGCTGACCGTGACGCCGACGGTCGTCGAATACCCGGCCATCGGCCCATCCTGGCTCTCGGGCGGTGCCGCTACCAGGAGATTTGGCTGACGATCTCCCCTGGCAGCGGTCAGGCCATGGCTACGGGGATGCGGGTGCGGTGGCGCGGGCCCACGGTGACCTCGACCAGCTCGCCGGTCAGGTGGTGCGAGGCGGCACCGGTGACGCGCACGGTGGCGTAGGCGCCGGACCGGATCATTGTCGGAGCGGCGAAGTGGATGAGCTTGTTCTGACCGGTTCGCCCGGTGAGCAGCGACGGGTCCTTGCCCGACGGCCCTTCGACGGTGACCTCCTCCATTCGACCGATGCGAGCGCGGTGGCGAGCGACCGCCGAGTGCTCGACCACGACCCGAAGGCGCTCGAAGCGTTCGGCCACCACATCGGCCGGCACGGCCTGGTCGAGCATGTCGGCCGCCTCGGTGCCCGAGCGGGAGGAGAAGATGAAGGTGTAGGCCGAGTCGTACTCCGCCTCGGCGGCCACTTCCAGGGTGCGGGTGAAGTCGGCCTCGGTCTCCCCCGGGAACCCCACGATGATGTCGGTGGTCACGGCCAGGTCGTCGATCGCGGCTCGCGCCGCGGCTAGGCGCTGGAGGTAGCGCTCCGCGGTGTAGCCGCGGTGCATGGCAGCCAGGACGCGGTCGCTGCCGGACTGCAGGGGCAGGTGCAGATGGGGGCAGACGGCCTGGACCTCGGCCATGGCTGCGATCGTCTCGGGCCTCAGGTCCTTGGGGTGCGGGCTCGTGAATCGAATGCGGCGGATCCCCTCGACAGCACCAGCGGCCCGGAGAAGGTCGGCGAACAGCGGTCGCACCGCCACGTCCCGGCCCGACCGACGCGCCGTGAGGGTCAGGTCGCGCCCGTAGGAGTTGACGTTCTGGCCCAGCAGGGTGATCTCGCTCACCCCGTCGGCGGCGAGGGCCCGCACCTCGTCGATGAGGGCGTTGAAGGGGCGGCTCATCTCCGGGCCTCGGACCGCAGGCACGATGCAGAAGGCGCAGGCGTTGTCGCAGCCGATCTGGATCGACACCCACGCCGCATGGCCCTGCTCACGTCGGGCTGGGAGAGCCGACGGGAACATCACGGCATCGTCGGCCACGGCGGCATCGAGGATCTCGGTGACCGGACCACGTCCCTCTCGCGAGGCCCGTATGAGATCGGCGGCCCGGTGGACGTTGTGGGTGCCGAGCACGACATCGACGTGCGGCGCCCGCTGGCGGACAACCTCGCGGTCCTTCTGGGCCAGGCAGCCACCGACCACTATCTGCAGAGCGGGCCGGGCGTCCTTGCGGGACTTGAGGTGCCCGAGCGTGCCGTAGAGCCGGTTGTCGGCCTTCTCGCGGATGCAGCAGGTGTTCAAGACGATGACGTCGGCGTCGTCCTCGTTCGTCGCAGGTGTGAGCCCGTCCGCCTCCAGCAACCCGGCGATGCGCTCCGAGTCGTGCTCGTTCATCTGGCACCCGAACGTCCGCAGCAGGTAGCGGCGGGGTGCATCGTCGCCGGCCATGGTGCCGCCAACCCTAGGACTCGGCTGGCCAAGTTCCCGTGGGCGTCGGGGCCACGGCCTCGCCCGGCTGGGGCGTCGTGACGCTCGCCCGCTGCCGATCAGCGCAGGTCGACCACGCTGCGGTGCCGGTTGCTCGCCGGCTCGGGTCGGTCGGTAGCACCGGCCGGAACGGGCCGACGGTCGCGGTCCTCGAGGCGCAGGCGGAGGGCGGTGCGCTGCTGGCCGTCGATCTCGATGTTGGCGAAGGCCGGCACGCACACGATGTCGAGGCCGCTCTCGGCCAGGATCCCGCGGGCGATGACCGACGCCTTGACGGCCTGGTTGAGAGCACCGGCCCCCACCACCTGGATGATCACCGCCTCACCCGAGCGGATGGCCCCGGCGATGGCCCCGGCCACCGAGTTCGGGTTCGACTTGGTGGAGACCTTCAGGACCTCGATGTCACCCCGCACGGTCATGTCGCCAAGGTTCGACAGCGTCAGCGGGAATCCCTCCCGCTGACCTGCGGCCGGGTGGACGGCGGCGTGTGGGGCAGGCCACCGTCCACCCGACCCTGGTGCGCCGGCCGGGTCGGGCGCCCGGCCGGCACGATCAGGTGGGTCAGTCGAGCGCGTCGAGGCTGATGGGCTCGTCGTCCGCCGTGGTCATGGTCTCGCCATCCTCGGCGTCGACGTCGACACCGATGCCCATCTCGGTGCGGATGCGCTCGGACACCTCGACCATGACCTCGGCGTTGTCGGAGAGGAAGGCCTTGGCGTTCTCCCGGCCCTGGCCGAGCTGCTCGCCCTCGTAGGTGTACCAGGCACCCGACTTCTTGACGATCCCGAGGTCGACACCGATGTCGAGCACCGACCCCTCCCGGCTGATCCCCTTGCCGTACATGATGTCGAACTCGGCTTGGCGGAACGGGCTGGCGCACTTGTTCTTCACGACCTTCACCCGGGTGCGGTTGCCGACCACCTCGACACCGTCCTTGATGGACTCGATCCGCCGGATGTCGAGGCGGATCGACGAATAGAACTTCAACGCCCGCCCACCAGGGGTCGTCTCAGGGGATCCGAACATCACCCCGATCTTCTCGCGGAGCTGGTTGATGAAGATGCAGATCGTGTCGGTCTTGTTGAGGTTGCCGGTGAGCTTGCGCAGGGCCTGGGACATGAGCCGGGCCTGCAGGCCGACGTGGGTGTCGCCCATGTCGCCCTCGATCTCGGCCCGGGGCGTGAGGGCAGCAACCGAGTCGATGACCACCACGTCGAGAGCCCCGGAGCGGACGAGCATGTCGCAGATCTCCAGAGCCTGCTCGCCGGTGTCGGGCTGGGAGATGAGCATCTCGTCGACATCGACGCCGATGCTGGCGGCGTAGATCGGGTCCATGGCGTGCTCGGCGTCGATGTAGGCGCAGATGCCGCCGTTGCGCTGGGCCTCGGCCACCACGTGCATGGCCAGGGTCGACTTGCCGGAGGACTCCGGCCCGAAGATCTCGACGACGCGGCCCCGGGGCAGCCCGCCGATGCCGAGGGCGATGTCGAGGGCCATGGCCCCGGTGGGCACCGCCGAGATGCCCATCGTGGTCTTGTCGCCCATCTTCATGACCGAGCCCTTGCCGAACTGCTTCTCGATGCTGCCGAGGGCCATCTCGAGTGACTTCTCACGATCCACGGTCGTGTCCTTTCGTAGGGTTGGCCCTACCGGGGCCGAGTGCGTTGTGCCGGCTGCGGAGCGCCGCAGCGATCGATGGGGGAACCGTACGCAGGGGGTGTGACAGTGAACCGACACCCTGATCAAAGCCCGTGGCCAGCCAGGTTCAGCGGAACGACACGATCGTAGTTTCGAACAGTCGTTCGGTCAAGGATCCCCGGCCGAACTCCAGCCGACCTCCTTGGTCAGCCAGGAGACAACGGCAAGGACGCGAGGGTCTCGTAGCGGTGACCGTCACCGAGGTGGCTGCGCACCACCGCCACCTCGGTGACGGTCCAGCTCGACGTTGCTGCGACCGCCTCGATCCCCACCGGATCCGGGAGGGCTTGGCGACCGCGCGCCCGGGCGATGGTGACGTGGCCCTGGAACGGGCGGCGCTCGGGGGGGAGGCCCAGGTGAGCGGTGGCGTCGGTCACCGAGGCGGCCAGCTCGTCCAGTCCCGCCACCGGCAGGGCGAACACCCCGCCCAGGTGGACCGTCGCCGGGCCCAGGCTCGCCGTCGTCGGCTTGAGCCCGGCGACGGCGGCTCGCACCGCTTCGGTCACTGTCTCAGCCCCGTCGACCTCGCCCAGGAATCGGAGGGTGACGTGCCACCGCTCCTCCGGCGTGGCGCGCAGACCGACCACCTCGGTCCCCACCAGGCCCCGCAGCACTTCGCGCACCGCCGGCGACGGCCAGGCGGCGACGAACAGCCTCACCGACGGGCGACGAGGCGGGTGCGCAGCAGGCCCAAGGCGGAGATGACCGAGAACTGCCGGACTCGCAGTCGATCACCGGGGAGGTGAAGGCGAACCGACGACACGTCGCCCGCGAGGTCGAGGCCCACGAACACCGTGCCCGGCTCCTCACCGTCCTGGGCCGTCGGGCCGGCCACGCCGGTGAGAGCCAGACCGACATCGGCGCCGAGCACCCGCCGGGCGCCAGTGGCCATGGCCTCGGCCGCCTCGGCGTTCACCACGGGCCCCTCGGGCACGGCGAGCAGGTCGAACTTCACGTCCGCCGCGTAGGACACGATCGAACCCCGCACCACCTCCGACGCGCCGGGCACGTCGGTGAGGCGCGACGCGACCATCCCTCCGGTCAGCGACTCGGCCAACCCGAGGGTGAGACCGGCGTCAGCCATGAGTCGCACGACGGCGTGCTCCATGGTCTCCTCGTCGACTCCGAAGACCAGATCGGGACCGAGGATCGCCCGCACCTCGTCATCCTCGGCGGCCAGCAACAGGTCGGCTTCCTCCGCCGTCTCGGCCTTGGCCGTCAGGCGGACCTTGAGCCCCTCGATGCCCGAGGCCAGGAAGGCGATGGTGACAGCCTCGCCCGAGGCCGCCTGACGGTCGAGGGCCTCGATGCGCCCGGCCAGGCGCTCGGCCAGGCCCGACTCGCTCTCGCCCCACGTCCGCAGCGTGCGACTGCGGATCACGGCCCGCACCCCGGCCCGGCGCTGCAGGTCGGGCAGCACCGCAGCGCTGATGATGTCGCGCATCTCGTGGGGCACGCCGGGCACGGCGTAGATCACCTTGTCGACCGGCTTCCCGGCTGGGCCCGGGCGGCTCAGCGGGCAGATCAGCCCGGGCGCCGTGCCCGGCTGTGGGTCCGCTATGGCGGTGGCCCCGACGGGCACCTCGGCTTGGCGCAGGTTGTTCATCGGCATCCGTCGGCCCCGCCCCCCGAACATGGCCTCGATGCGCGCCGCCACCTCGTCGTCGAGCTCGAGGTCGACGCCCATCACCCGGGCGATGGCGTCACGGGTTATGTCGTCGTGGGTCGGTCCCAGGCCGCCGCACACGATCACCGCATCGGCCCGCCCCAGCGCCTCTTCGAGGACGGCGACGATGCGCTCCATGTTGTCGCCCACCTTGGTCTGACGTAGGGAGTCGATGCCGACCAGGGCGAGCTGCTCGCCGATCCAAGACGAGTTGGTGTCGACGAGCTGCCCCAGCAGCAGCTCGGTCCCCACGGCCACGACCTCGCAACGCACCGCCGCACGGTAGACACGGTCCCCAACTTTGAGCGAGTTGCCACCGTGGCAGTGGTCAGAGGCTCAGAGTTCGGCGGTGGATGGGCTGCGGTCAGACGGTGTGGGTCTTGGCGTGGATGGCGTCGGCGACCTTGTCGGGCAGCCAGGGCAAGGACCGGAGGTCGTCGAGCGAGGCGACCTGGACGGCTCGGACGCCGCCCAGCTCCTTCACGAGGCGCTTCTTGCGGACCTCGCCGAGACCCGGGACGCCGTCGAGGACCGACTTGGTCATCCGCTTGTCGCGGAGCTGTCGGTGGTAGCTGATGGCGAAGCGGTGGGACTCGTCGCGAATTCGCTGCAGCATGTAGAGCGCCTCGGACTGGCGGGGCAGACGGATGGCGTCGGCCTGGCCGGGCACGAACACCTCCTCGAACCGCTTGGCGAGGGAGGCCACGGGGATCTCCTCGTCGAGACCAAGCTCCTGCAGGACCCGCATGGCCACGCTGAGCTGGCCCTTGCCCCCGTCGACCAGCAACAGCTGCGGCGGGTAGGAGAAGCGGCCCTCCCGCTCGCTGACCGGCTTGCGCCGCTCGACCAGGTATGCGGTGAGGCGTCGGGTCAACACCTCGGACATGGCCGCGAAGTCGTCGTTGCCGGGCACGTCGCGGATCTTGAAGCGCCGGTACTCGGACTTCTTCGGCAGCCCGTCCTCCACCACCACCATCGAGCCCACGTAGTCGGTGCCTTGCAGGTGGCTCATGTCGTAGCACTCGATCCGCAGCGGTGAGAGGGGCAGCTCGAGCGCCTCCTGCAGCTCGTTGAGAGCCCGCGCTCGGCTGTTGTGGTCGCTGGCCCGCTTGAGGCGGTGGCGCACCAGCTCCTCTGACGCGTTTCGGGTCACCGTCTCGGACAGGTTGCGCTTGGCCCCGCGCTGCGGCACCCGGATCGACACCCGCGTGCCCCGTTGCTCCTCGAGGAAGTCCTCGTAGAGGGCCAGGTCGTCGGGGTCGGTGGGCACCAGCACCGTGCGGGGAAACCCCAGCGGCGGCGGCTCCTGGTAGAGCTCGCCCAGGATCCGGCCGATCAGCTCGCCCTCGCCCAGGTCCTCGACCTTGTCGACCACGAAGCCCTTGCGACCCAGCACCCGGCCCCTGCGGACGAAGAACACCTGCACAGCGGCTTCCAGCTCGTCCTCGGCGATGCCGATGACGTCGAGGTCCTCGCCCTTCTCGACCACCATCTGCTGACGTTCGATCGCCTTGCGCACCGTGGCCAGCCGGTCGCGCACCCGCGCCGCCCGTTCGAACTCCAGGTCGGCGGCCGCTGCACCCATCTCCTTCTCCATGCGCCCGACGATCTCGTCGGTGTCGCCTTCGAGGAACCGCAGCAGGTCGGCGGTCAGCTCCTGGTAACGCTCGGGCTCGACCTCGCCCACGCACGGCCCCGAGCACTTCTCGATGTGGAACAGCAGGCACGGCCGGCCCAGCTTGCGATGGTGCTCGAACTTGTTGTCCGAGCAGGTGCGGAGCGGGAACGTGCGCAGCAGCAGGTCGAGGGTGTCGCGGATGGCGTAGGCGTGGGCGTAGGGCCCGAAGTAGCGGATGCCCTTGCGCCGCTTGCCCCGCATGACCATCGGCCGCGGCCACTCGTCGGACACCGTGACAGCCAGGAACGGGTAGCTCTTGTCGTCGATCAGGCGGACGTTGAACCGGGGCCGGTGCTGCTTGATCAGCGAGTACTCGAGCATGAAGGCCTCGACGTCGTTGCCCACCTGGATCCACTCGACGGTCTCGGCCGAGGCCACCATCTGGGCGGTGCGGGAGTGCAGGTTTCGAGGGTTCTGGAAGTAGCTCGACAGGCGGGAGCGCAGGCTCTTGGCCTTGCCCACGTAGATCACGCGGCCGTCGACGTCCTTGAACTGGTAGCTGCCGGGAGCGTCGGGGATCGTCCCGGCCGGAGGACGTTGGACCACGCCCCCAGCGTGCCTGATCCGATCGCCTCAGCGACGCCGATGGCCGACAGGAGGCAACAGCAGTCGCCGGTCCCCGCGAGGCGGCCGGGGAATGCCGGGTTGGCGGACGCGGGTTGACTACCGGTGAGCGGCGTACACTCATCGTTCACACGGCCGGCCTGGTATCCGGTCCCATATCGGTTCCGAGACCGACATCCCCGTGGCGAGGCGACCAGGCTGTCCCCACCGGTCACATCGGAGCCCCTCCCCCGGAGGCCCAACCCCTCATGATCCGGCTCCAGCCCCCGCTCCCCGAGCGGTACACCGCAGCGCCCTTGTCCGAGCTCGACGACCGCATCGTGGCCGCCAAGGCTGCCCTCGGTGTCCGCCTCTTCATCCTCGGACACCACTACCAGCGCAACGAGGTCATGCGCCACGCCGACGCCCGGGGCGACTCCTATCGCCTCTCGGTCCTGGCCCAGGAGCAGCCCGAAGCCGACTTCATCGTGTTCTGCGGGGTCCACTTCATGGCCGAGTCGGCCGACGTGCTCACCGATGACCACCAGCAGGTGATCCTCCCCGACCTGAACGCCGGCTGCTCCATGGCCGACATGGCCGACATCGATGAGGTGACCGAGGCGTGGGAGGCGCTGGCCGAGGTGACCGACATAGCGCGCGTCGTGCCCATCACCTACATGAACAGCTCGGCCGCGCTGAAGGCCTTCGTGGGTGAGAACGGCGGCGCCGTCTGCACCTCGACCAACGCCCGCCAGGTCCTCGAGTGGGCGCTCGACCGTGGGCCGGGCACTCAGGTGCTGTTCTTCCCCGACCAGCACCTGGGTCGCAACACGGGGATCGCCATGGGGTTCGGCCACGAGGACATGCGGGTGTGGAACCCGCGCTTCGAGCGGGGCGGTCTGACCGAGGCCGACTGCAAGGAGGCCACCCTCCTGCTGTGGAAGGGGCACTGTTCGGTACACCAGCGGTTCCGCCCCGAGCACGTGGCGGCGTTCCGGGCCGAGCACCCCGATGGCATCGTCGTCGTCCACCCCGAGTGCGCCCACGACGTCTGCTCGGTGGCCGACCAGGTCGGATCGACGGACTACATCATCAAGGCCGTCGAGGCCGCACCCCCTGGCAGCACCATCGCCGTCGGCACCGAGATACACCTCGTGCAGCGGCTCGACGACGAGACGCCCGACAAGACGATCGTGTCGCTCGACCCGCTGATCTGCCCGTGCTCCACCATGTTCCGCATCGACGCCGCCCATCTCTGCTGGGTGCTCGAGAACCTGGTAGCCGGCAAGGTCGTCAACCGCATCACCGTCGACGCCGGAACTCAGCACTGGGCCCGGGTGGCCCTCCAGCGCATGCTCGACATCACTGCGGCCGCCGAGGACCACGTCCCACCGGTCGCGGCGCCCGGCAAGCCCACCGGCGACTGAGGCTTCGGTGGCTCAGCGGGTCCCGTCCAGGACCTTGGCCAAGAACTGGCCGGTGTAGCTGTCGGCTGTCTTGGCCACCAGCTCCGGCGTGCCCTCGGCCACCACCTTGCCTCCCCCGCTGCCGCCCTCGGGGCCGAGGTCGATGATCCAGTCGGCGGTCTTGATGACGTCGAGGTTGTGCTCGATGACCAGCACCGTGTTGCCTTGGTCGACCAGGCGCGACAGCACCGTCAGAAGGCGGCGGATGTCCTCGAAGTGAAGGCCGGTGGTCGGCTCGTCGAGCAGGTAGATGGTGTGGCCGGTCGAGCGCTTCGACAGCTCCGAGGCCAGCTTGATGCGCTGGGCCTCGCCCCCCGACAGCGTGGGGGCGGGCTGGCCCAGGCGGATGTAGCCGAGACCGACGTCGACGAGCGTGCGCATGTGGCGGGAGATGGCTGGCTGGTTGGCGAAGAACTGGAGCGCCTCCTCGCACGGCATGGCCAGCACCTCGGCCACGTTCTTGTCCTTGAACGTGATGTCGAGGGTGTCGCGGTTGTAGCGGGCGCCGTGGCACACCTCGCACGGCACGTACACGTCGGGCAGGAAGTGCATCTCGATCTTGATGGTGCCGTCGCCGGCGCAGGCCTCGCAGCGCCCACCCTTGACGTTGAAGGAGAACCGGCCCGGCAGGTAGCCCCGGACCTTGGCCTCCTGGGTCTGCGCGAACAGCTTGCGGACGTGGTCCCAGACACCGGTGTAGGTGGCCGGGTTCGAGCGGGGGGTGCGGCCGATGGGCGACTGGTCGATGTCGATGACCTTGTCGAGCAGCCCGATGCCCTCGATGCGCGTGTGGCGGCCGGGCGGCACCTTGCCCCGGTAGATGGCCTGCATGAGCGCCCGGAGCAGGATGTCGTTGACGAGCGTGGACTTGCCCGAGCCGGACACACCCGTGACGGTGACGAAGCAGCCGAGGGGGATGTCGACGTCGATGCCGGCCAGGTTGTGCTCGCGGGCGCCCTTGATCGACAGCCACTCGTCGCCCGGCGAGCGTCGCACCTCGGGCACCGGGATCGATCGCTTGCCCGACAGGTACTGGCCGGTGATCGAGCCCTTGGCCTTGAGCAGCCCCGTGTAGGGGCCGGCGTAGACGACATCGCCGCCGTGCTCGCCCGCCCCCGGGCCGATGTCGACGACGTGGTCCGACACGCTGATGGTGTCCTCGTCGTGCTCCACGACGAGGACCGTGTTGCCCAGGTCGCGTAGGCGCAGCAGCGTCTCGATCAGCCGCCGGTTGTCGCGCTGGTGCAGCCCGATGGACGGCTCGTCGAGGACGTAGAGCACGCCCACCAGGCCCGAGCCGATCTGGCTGGCCAGACGGATGCGCTGGGCCTCGCCGCCGGCAAGGGTCGCCGCCGAGCGCGACAGCGACAGGTAGTCGAGGCCCACGTCGAGGAGGAACCCGAGCCGGGCGTTGACCTCCTTCAGCACGGCCTCGGCGATGAGGCGGTCGCGCTCGGACAGGACCATGGCGCCCAGCACCTCGGCCACGTCGCTGATCGACATGGCGCTCAGCTCCGAGAGCGACCGGCCGTCGATGGTGACGGCCCGGGTGAAGGGCTTGAGCCGGGCCCCGTCGCACTCCGAGCACGGCACCTCGCGCATGTAGCCCTCGAACTGCTCGCGCTGGGACTCGCTGTCGGTGTCGGCGTGGCGGCGCTGCAGCCACGGCACCACGCCCTCGTAGTTGGCGTGGTAGGTGCGGACCCGGCCGTAGCGGTTCTTGTAGCGGACCTCGACGCGGCCCACGCCCTTGCCCGAGAGCAGCTTGCGTTGCTGGGGCGCCTTCAGCGTTCGCCACGGCCTGTCGAGGGGGATGCCGTGCTCATCACCGACGGCTTCGAGGATGCGGTGGAACCAGGTGGCGTGGCCGCTGGCCCACGGGTGGATGGCCCCCTCGCCGAGGGACAGGTCGGGGTCGGGGACGATCAGCTCGGGGTCGACCTCGAACCGGGTGCCCAAGCCGTCACAGCGGGGACAGGCGCCGTAGGGCGAGTTGAACGAGAAGCTGCGGGGCGCCAACTCGTCGAAGCTCTCGCCGTCGACCGGGCAGGCCAGGTGCTGGCTGAAGGTCAGCATCTCCGGTTCGTCGCCCTCGGGGACCTCGTCCTCGCGCGGCACGAGTTGCACCTCGGCCACGCCGTCGGCGAGCCGCAGCGCCGTCTCCAGCGACTCGGTCAGGCGGTGCTCGATGCCGGGCCGACGCACGAGCCGGTCGATGACGAGGTCGATGGTGTGCATCTCATAGCGGGCCAGGTCGATGTCGTCGCTGAGCTCGTGGAGCTCGCCGTCGATGCGGGCCCGGGAGTAGCCCTGCTTGGCCAGGTCGGCCAGCAGCGACTCGTAGTTTCCCTTGCGCCCCCGCACCACCGGCGCCAGCACCTGGAACCGGGTCCCCTCGGGCAGCTCGAGGATGCGGTCGACGATCTGCTGCGGCGTCTGGCGCACGATGGGCGCGCCGTGGGTCGGGCAGTGCGGGATGCCGATGCGGGCGAACAGCAGCCGCAGGTAGTCGTAGATCTCGGTGATGGTGCCGACGGTCGACCTGGGGTTCTTCGACGCCGACTTCTGGTCGATCGAGATGGCCGGCGACAGCCCCTCGATGAAGTCGACGTCGGGCTTGTCCATCTGGCCCAGGAACTGGCGGGCGTAGGACGACAGCGAC
>Ga0136640_10000197_pt1 | contig 21859 bp, 21 predicted proteins | sample AntDrymUQ8642106_2_FD_105498 | JGI IMG/M metagenome (GOLD analysis project Ga0136640, IMG submission 105498) | Polar desert sand microbial communities from Dry Valleys, Antarctica - metaG UQ864 (21.06) | ecosystem: Environmental > Terrestrial > Soil > Desert | place: Antarctica: Dry Valley...
CGCTGCCGTTCCACCGTGCGACCTGGGCCAACCTGCGGCACGGCGCCGCCACCATGGACACGCTGATCACGCTGGGCACCGGCGCCGCGTTCGGCTGGTCGCTCTACGCACTGTTTCTCGGTGGTGCGGGCGATCCGGGCATGACACATGCCTTCGAGCTGACCGCGCGGCCCGCCGACGGCGGGTCGGCGATCTATCTCGAGGTCGCGGCCGGGGTGACGACCTTCCTGCTACTCGGCCGCTATCTGGAGGCCCGCTCGAAGCGGCGGGCCGGCGCCGCGCTGCGTGCGCTGCTGGAGATGGGGGCTCGCGACGTAGCGGTGCTGAGCGACGGGCCGGGCGGCGCTGCCGAGCAGCGAGTGCCCGTCGACCAGCTTGCTGTCGGCGACCGCTTTGTCGTACGCCCCGGAGAAAAGGTGGCGACCGATGGGGTCGTGACCGAAGGCACCTCGGCAGTGGACCGCAGCATGCTCACCGGCGAGTCCGTGCCGGTGGAGGTCGGCGTGGACGACGAGGTGGTGGGCGCGACCGTCAACGCCGGCGGGCGGCTGGTGGTGCGGGCGACCCGCGTCGGCACCGACACCCAGCTGGCGCAGATGGCCCGGCTGGTCGAGCAGGCGCAGACCGGCAAGGCGGCCGTGCAGCGCCTCGCTGACCGGGTGTCGGCGGTTTTCGTACCGGTCGTCATCGTGCTGGCGGTCGCGACGCTGGCGTTCTGGCTCGCCGTGGGCGCCGACGTCGACATGGCGTTCACCGCCGCAGTGGCGGTGCTGATCATTGCCTGCCCCTGCGCGCTGGGGCTGGCGACACCGACCGCGCTGCTGGTCGGCACCGGCCGTGGCGCCCAGCTCGGCATCGTGATCAAGGGACCGGAGGTACTGGAGTCGACCCGGCGCATCGACACCGTCGTGCTCGACAAGACCGGCACCGTCACCACCGGGCAGATGACGTTGGTCCACGTGGTGACCGCCGACGGGGTCGACACCGCCGAGCTGCTGCGGCTGGCCGGCGCGCTGGAGGACGCTTCCGAGCACCCGATCGCCCGCGCGGTCGCTGCCGGCGCCCGCGAGCGGGTCGGGCCGCTGCCTGCCGTCCAGGGCTTTGCCAACGTCGAGGGCCTCGGCGTGCGGGGCAGCGTCGAGGGTCAAACTGTTGTGGTGGGGCGGGCCCGGCTGCTGGCCGACGACGGGCTCACCGTACCGTCGGCGCTCGCTGACGCGGCCGCGGCGGCGGAGCGGTCGGGGCGTACCGCGATCACCGTCGGCTGGGACGGCGCAGCCCGTGGGGTGCTGGTTGTCGCCGACGCCGTGAAGGCCTCGTCGGCGGAGGCAGTCGAGCGGTTGCGGGGACTGGCACTGCGCCCGGTGCTGCTGACCGGCGACAACGCGGCGGTCGCCCGCTCGGTGGCCGCCGAGGTCGGCATCGCTGCGAGTGATGTGGTCGCCGAGGTGCTGCCCGGCGACAAGGTTGCCGCCGTTGCCCGGCTGCAGCACGAGGGTCGGGTGGTGGCGATGGTCGGCGACGGGATCAACGACGCCGCCGCGCTGGCACAGGCCGACCTGGGGCTGGCAATGGGCACCGGCACCGATGTCGCCATCCAGGCGGCCGACCTGACCCTGGTGCGCGGCGACCTGCGGGTCGCGGCCGACGCCGTGCGGCTCGCCCGGCGCACCTTATCGACGATCAAGGCCAACCTGTTCTGGGCGTTCGCCTACAACGTAGCGGCGCTGCCGCTCGCGGCGGCCGGTTTGCTGAACCCGATGCTCGCCGGCGCTGCGATGGCCGCCTCGTCGGTGTTCGTGGTGACCAACAGCCTGCGGCTGCGGCGGTTCCGCCCGCTCAGCTAGGTCGTCGTCGGGTGAAGCGGCGGTGGCGGACCGGCCTGCTGGTGGGGTCGACGTGGGTGGGTGGACCAGCTCGGGGATGTGGTCAGGCGCCCAGACGACGGTCCAGCCGTCGTCGTGCACCAGGTGGTGGTGCTGACCGCACAGCAACACCCCGCCCTGGTCGCCGGTCACGTCGGTGCGCCCACCTTGGGACCAGGGGGTCGGATGGTGGACCTCGCAACAGGCGGGCGGCCGGTCACAACTGTCGGCCACGCAGCCCCGCTGAGTGGTGGCAATCGCCCGGCGCTGGTGATGGTCATGGAACCGGCGTCCTCGCCCTGCATCCAGCACTACCGACTCCCCGCCCAGCACCTGCGGGACGAGACCGGCGTTGCAGGCTATTCGGCGGGCCTGGGATGCCGACAGCTTGGTGCCGGTCGACAGGGTGGCCGCACCCAGCCCTGACCGCAGCGCGTCCAGGTCCATGGTGATCGTCACGGTCGGGGTGGATCGGCCCGCCTGCGGCAACGCGTCGACGGGCAGGTGCTCGATCAGCTCACAGAAGGCCAGCCCGAGCCGCTGGGAGTAAGGCAACCGCTCGGCACCCAACGCCGGCTCGGGATCACCCGGCTGCTGGTCGAGGCGGTCGGCGGCGGGGCGACGTGGGGAGGTCATCGACTCCAGCGCCACCTTCAGCATGTCGGCCTCCTCGCGTTCCAACAGCCTGCCTTCGACCTCGTCGGCACCGTCGGGGTCGATGACCTCCCACACCCGCCGACCGAGCACCCGCAGGTGGTCGGGGTCGAACGTGGCCGCTAGGTCGACCAGGTGGGCCTCGCAGGCCAGCCGCTGGTCCTGGGTGACCTCCTTCGGGAGCCGGGCGATCGCGGCCGCGATCACCCGCGCCTGCTCGACGTTCAGCTTCGGATCCCGGGTACGATCTGCTGATGACCCGCCGACCTCCAGCGTGAAGTCGTCGGTCTCGAGGCGAGTTTCGATCATTGGCCGGGTCAGCGGGAGCAGGAACAGCCGCCGCGTCATCAGCATGGTCACGTCATCGCATGGGCGTCGAGCCATGCCTTCGCCCTGCGCGCCGAGGCGCGAGACAACCAGGCGTCCTGGACCAGCTCGGCCAGCTCCTGTCGGGTGAGATCACCGATCCGGCTCGCCCGCAGCAGCACCGACGGGTGCCCGTCGAAATGCGGGGTGGTGAAGAACGGCGACGCCTCGTCGCGTACGAGCGCCTGCTTGTCGGCCTCCGATGGCACCCAGAACACGATCACGTCGGGGTAGCGTTCACCCGTCTCGGGGTCGGTGGCGTCGGGTCGGGGATTGCGAAAGAACACGAACGACTTGCCGCCCACCTGGTAGACGGGGTTGTCCCCGGTCCCGTGGTCGACGGTGACGTGCGGCATTCCCGCTGCCAGGTCGTGCACGTCCTCGACGCGTGCCCGCCGGTGCCCAGCCGCCATCGCTGCAGCGTACGCATCCGCACCCGGTCTCCATCGGTGGTGGTCGCCGGCGCACCCGGGCCGGACCAGGTGCACGGCCGGGCCCCGCTCCGCGGCTGATCGAGCGGCTCACTGCACCACGTGGGACATACCAGTAGCGTGCCGTCGGTCCTGCTCGTCGGGGCAGCGGTGGCAGACTGCCCGCCATCTCCGGACCGGATGCCAAGGCCGACCTGCTGCGCGAGCGGATCGACGGCCGCGTCGGCCAGTGACCCTGTCCGAGCCAAACCACCAGCCACGATCGCGTGTGGGCTGCTGTGGGTGACCCCACACGGAAAACCATTCGACCCCAGCCACCCTCGGTGGGACTCTCGACGCGTATCACCCGACGGGACCCAGGAGAAACACATGCGCGCAGCCACCACACCCCGGAACCTGTTCCGTCTCGTCGTGGAGCTGCCCCGTGTCCTCAGCCCAGCCCTCAGTACTCAATGTCGGGATCGTCGCGCATGTTGACGCCGGCAAGACCAGCCTGACCGAGCGCCTGCTGTTCGAGGCGGGCGTTGTCGGCTCCCCCGGGAGCGTCGACGCGGGCACGACCCGCACCGACTCGATGGTGCTGGAGCGTCGGCGCGGGATCACCATCCGCGCCGCAGTGACGTCGTTCGTCCTCGGCGATCTCGACGTCAACCTCGTGGACACGCCCGGGACACCCCGACTTCATCGCCGAGGTCGAGCGCTCCCTTGGCGTGCTCGACGCGGCCGTGCTCGTGCTGTCTGCGGTCGAGGGCGTGCAGCCGCAGACCGTGGTGATCTGGCGCGCCCTGCACCGCATCGGGGTTCCGACGGTGCTGTTCGTCAACAAGGTGGACCGGGCCGGGGCCGACGTGGACGGCGTGCTGGAGCGGGTACGCCGCCGCCTGACGCCGTCCGTCGTCGAGCTCGCGCAAGCCCTGGATCAGGGCCGACACGCGGTCCAGGCCGCCGCTGTCCCCTACACCGACGAGTCGGTTGTCGCCGTCGCGGCCGAGGTCGACGAGAAGGTGCTCGTGCGCTGGGTGGCCGGGGAGCCCGCGTGCCGCCGAGACGTCGTGCGGGCACTGCGACACGGCGCGCTGACGCCGGCGGGGTGCGGCTCGGCGATCACCGGCGCAGGCCTGCCCGAGCTGCGGCGGGTGCTCACCGAGATCCTGCCCCGCGCGTCCCGCCCTGCGGGTCCCGTCGCTGGCACCGTGTTCGCCGTCGACCGGGACGAGCGTGGCCGGCGGGCGTGGGTCCGGCTCTGGGCGGGCGAGCTCCGGGTGCGCGACCTGGTCGCGATCGGCGGGGCACGGCCGGTGCCGGTAACCGAGCTGGCGGTCAGCAAACCCGGCGGCGCAGCGGTCGACGCCGTCGTGCGGGCGGGCCAGATCGCCGCGATGCGCGGGCCGGCGGCGCGGATCGGGGACACGCTTGGGCAACCACCCGGTCGCCGTACGCACCGCTTTGCGCCGGCGACCGTGCAAGCGCTGGTCCAGCCGGTGGACCCGACCCAACGGTCGGCACTGTTCACCGGTCTGACCGAGCTGGCCGACGAGGACCCGCTGATCGACCTGCATCTGGCCGAGACCGACGGTGAGGCGTCGGTGCGCCTGCACGGCGAGGTGCAGAAGGAGGTGATCGTGGCGCTGCTCGAGGAGCGCTATGGCGTGCGGGCGCAGTTCTTGGCGACGTCGGTGGTGTGCCTCGAGCGCGTGCTCGGGACCGGCGCTTCGGTGGACCGCATCAAGGTGGGCGACAACCCCTACCTTGCCGGGATCGGCCTGCGTGTCGAGGCAGCACCGGTCGGGCATGGCATCGAGTTCTCGTCCGGCGTCGAGCGCGGAAATCTGCCCCCGGCGTTCGTCGCCGCGACCGAGGAGGGCGTGCGGTCGGCACTGAGCCAGGGACTGTACGGGTGGGCCGTGACCGACTGCGTCGTCACGATGACGGAGTCCGGCTACTACCCGCGGCAGAGCAAGCCGCACCAGACGTTCGACAAGTCGAACTCCAGCGTGGCCGCGGACTTCCGCAACCTCGCCCCGGTGGTCGTGCTGGCGGCGCTGAGACGGGCCGGGACACGCGTGTGCCAGCCGGTCGCCCGGTTCGAGCTTGACCTGCCGGACGAGGGGTACGGCCCGGTGGTCTCGCTGCTGGGCCGGCTGGGCGCGGCGACGCTGGACTCGGTCGCGGCCGGCGGTGGCTACACCCGCCTGGCCGGGCATGTACCGGCCGCCGGCGTCGCAGACCTCACCGCCCGGCTGCCGGACCTCACCAGCGGCGGCCTTGTGCTCGTCACGGCGCTGCACCACCACGCCCCGCTCACCGCTGGCCCGCCGCCTTCGCGGCGACGCACCGGCTTCGACCCGCTCGACCGGACCACCTGGTTCCGGCACGTGCCGCGCTAAGACGCGAGCGCTGCCACAGCGGTTGGGTAGGCTCGCCAGGATGTCCCCGCCCCCGCTCGTCGACGCGCTGGATGCACCCGGGGTCGCCGATCCCGACGGCGTGTTCGACACGTTCACCGGCTGGGCCACCTCGACCGGGCTGGAGCCGTACCCGGCGCAGGTCGAGGCGCTGATGGAGATCGTCAGCGGCAGCAACGTGATCCTGTCCACCCCCACCGGGTCGGGGAAGTCGCTGGTCGCGACCGGCGCGCACTTCGCCGCGCTCGCCGATGGACGACGCACCTTCTACACCGCGCCGATCAAGGCGCTGGTGAGTGAGAAGTTCTTCGCGTTGTGCGAGGTCTTCGGGGCTGATCGGGTCGGCATGCTCACCGGCGACGCCAGTGTCAACGCCCGCGCACCGGTCATCTGCTGCACCGCCGAAGTGCTCGCCAATCAGGCGCTGCGCGAGGGCGCCGACGCCGACATCGGCCAGGTGGTGATGGACGAGTTCCACTACTACGGCGACCCCGACCGCGGCTGGGCCTGGCAGGTGCCGCTGCTCGAGCTGCCGCAGGCGCAGTTCCTGGCCATGTCGGCCACCCTCGGCGACGTCACCGTCATCGCCGATGACCTCACCCGCCGCACCGGCCGGGAGACCGCCGTCGTCACCTCGGCAGAGCGGCCGGTGCCGCTGCACCACTACTACGAGCGCACCCCTCTGCAAGACACCCTGACCGACCTGCTGGGGGGCGGGCAGGCACCCATCTACGTCGTGCACTTCACCCAGGCTTCGGCGTTGGAACGTGCCCAGGCGCTGACCAGCATCGGCGTCGCCAGCCGCGAGCAGCGCGACGCGATCGCCGAAGCGATCGGCGGCTTCCGTTTCGCCGCCGGCTTCGGCCGCACGTTGTCGCGGCTGGTGCGCCACGGCATCGGCGTGCACCACGCCGGCATGCTGCCGCGCTACCGACGGCTCGTCGAGACCCTCGCCCAACAGGGGTTGCTGGCGGTCATCTGCGGCACAGACACGCTTGGCGTGGGCATCAACGTGCCGATCCGTACGGTGGTGTTCACCGCCCTCGCCAAGTACGACGGGGTACGCCAGCGGCACGTGCAGGTGCGCGAGTTCCACCAGATCGCTGGCCGGGCTGGCCGGGCCGGCTTCGACACCGCCGGCACCGTCGTCGTGCAGGCGCCCGAGCACGAGGTGGAGAACGCCCGGCTGATCGCCAAGGCCGGCGACGACGTGAAGAAGCAGCGCAAGATCGTGCGGAAGAAGCCGCCGCAGGGGTTCGTCTCGTGGAGCAGCGCGACCCACGACCGGCTGGTGGGCTCCGACCCCGAGCCGCTGACCAGCCACTTCCGGGTCAGCCACGCGATGCTGATGCACGTGATCGCCCGGCCGGGTGACCCATTCGCCGCGATGCGGCACCTGCTGACCGACAACCACGAGCCGCCGGCCGCACAGCGGCGGCACATCCACACCGCCATCGGCGCGTACCGCGCGTTGCTCGCCGGCGGGGTCGTCGATCAGCTGTCGGAGCCGGACGCCAACGGTAGGACGGTGCGGCTGACCGTCGACCTGCCGCCCGACTTCGCGCTCAACCAGCCGCTGTCCACGTTCGCGTTGGCGGCGCTGGAGCTGCTTGACACCGAGGCGCCGACATACGTGCTGGACACCGTCTCGGTCATCGAAGCGACGCTCGACGACCCACGCCAGGTGCTGCGGGCGCAGCAGCACGCGGCCCGCGGCGAGGCGGTCGCGCAGATGAAGGCCGAGGGCATCGAGTACGAGGAGCGGATGGAGCTGCTGGACGACGTCACCCACCCCCAGCCGCTGGCCGAGTTGCTGGACGCGGCGTACGAGATGTACCGCAGCGGGCACCCGTGGGTCGCCGACCACGAGGTGTCGCCCAAGTCGGTGGTGCGCGACATGTGGGAGCGGGCGATGACCTTCGGCGAGTACGTCGCGCTGTACTCGCTGACCCGCTCGGAGGGTGCGGTGCTGCGCTACCTGGCCGACGCCTACCGGGCGCTGCGCACCGGGGTGCCCGCCGTCGCCCGCACCGAGGAGCTCGACGACGTGGTCGAGTGGCTGGGTGAGCTGGTACGCCAGACCGACTCCAGCCTGCTGGACGAGTGGGAGCAGTTGACGGCACCGGACGGCGGCGGCGAGGTGGTGGCGGTGCGGCCGGTCGAGACGGCCGAGCGGCCGGTGACGGCGAACCCGAGGGCGTTCCGGGTGCTGGTGCGCAACGCGATGTTCCGCCGGGTCGAGCTGGCCGCGAGGCGCCGGTGGGACGCGCTCGGCGAGCTGGATGCCGACGCCGGCTGGGATGCCGACGCGTGGGCGGCGGCGATGCGGGCGTACTACGACGAGCACGAGTGGCTGGGCGACAGTGCCGACGCCCGCGGCCCGCACCTGTTGATGGTGACCGAAGAGCCCCCGGCGGACCCCGAGCGGTGGCTGGTGCGGCAGATCTTCGATGACCCGGAGAGCCACCACGACTGGGGCATCTCGGCGGTCGTCGACCTCGCCGCGAGTGACGAGGCGGGCGCTGCGGTGGTCGAGGTGACGCGGGTGGACCAGCTGTGAGGGGTGAGCACGGCACCGGAGAGCTGGGGCTGCCGCTGCCGACCCCGCTCGTGTCCGCGGCCCGTGCAGCCGCAGCCGACGGCACCGACGAGCGGCCGGCCATCATCGCCATCGACGGCCCGGCCGGTGCAGGCAAGACAAGCCTGGCCGGGTTGCTGGCCGACCGGCTCGGGACGGTCGGCGCCGCCGCTCCCATCATCCACATGGACGACCTGTACCCAGGCTGGGACGGGCTCGCCGGCGCCGTGCCGAGGTTGCTCGAGTGGGTATTGGAGCCGCTGTCGGCGGGCCGGCTGGCGCGGTGGCAGCGCTACGACTGGAGCGCCGGGGCGTACGCCGAGTGGCATGAGCTCCCCCGCTGGCAGGTGATCATCGTCGAGGGTGTCGCAGCGGGGTCACGTGCCTGCGCTGCGCACGAGGCACTGCTGGTGTGGGTCGAAGCGAGCCACGACGTACGGATGGAGCGGGGCCTGGCGCGGGACGGCCAGACGTTCGCCCCGTACTGGGAGCGGTGGGCGGCCCAAGAGCAGGCGCACTTCGCCGCGGAAGCCACCCGGGAGCGGGCCGATCTGTGGTTAGCGACCGACGACGGGCTCCCCCGCCTGCTCTGACCCCCTCCGAGTTGTCGCTGGTGGGGTCAGGCGAACTGCTCCTCCTCCGTCGACCCCTTGAGCGCCAGGGTCTCCGCGTCGGGGTTGATCGCGCTGGCGACCAGGTCGAAGTAGCCGGCGCCCACCTCCCGCTGGTGCTTGGTCGCGGTGTACCCGGCCGCCTCCGCCGCGAACTCCCGCTCCTGCAGCTTGACGTAGGCGCTCATGTCGGTCTCCGCATAGCCCTTGGCCAGCTCGAACATCGAGTAGTTCAACGCGTGGAAGCCGGCGAGGGTGATGAACTGGAACCGGTAGCCCATCGCCGCGAGCTCGCGCTGGAACGTCGCGATCGCACTGTCGTCTAGGTGGGCCTTCCAGTTGAACGACGGCGAGCAGTTGTAGGCGAGCAGCTGGTCGGGGTGCTCCTTCTTCACCGCCTCGGCGAACAGCCGCGCCGTCTCGAGGTCCGGGGTGCCCGTCTCCATCCACAGCAGGTCCGCGTACGGCGCGTACGCGATCCCGCGGGCGATGCACGGCTCGATCCCGTTGGACACCCGGTAGAACCCCTCCGCGGTCCGCTCGCCGGTGACGAACTGCTGATCCCGCTCGTCCACGTCGGCGGTGAGCAGGCTGGCCGCCTGCGCATCGGTACGCGCCACGATGACGGTCGGGACGTCTTGCACGTCGGCCGCCAGCCGAGCGGCGTTCAGGGTGCCGATGTGCGCCCCGGTCGGGATCAGCACCTTGCCGCCGAGATGGCCGCACTTCTTGGCCGACGACAGCTGGTCCTCCCAGTGCACGCCCGCCGCGCCGGCCTGGATCATGGCCTTCATCAGCTCGAAGGCATTGAGCGGCCCGCCGAAGCCGGCCTCCGCGTCGGCGAGGATGGGCACGAACCAGTCAGGGGCGTCGGCCGTCCCCTCGCTCCAGCTGATCTGGTCGGCGCGGGCCAGCGCGTTGTTGATCCGCCGGACGACGGCGGGCACCGAGTTGGCCGGGTACAGGCTCTGGTCGGGGTAGGTCTGCCCCGCGAGGTTGGCGTCGCCGGCGACCTGCCACCCGGACAGGTAGATCGCCTGCAGACCCGCCCGAACCATCTGCACGGCCTGACCGCCGGTCATGGCGCCGAGGGCGTGCACGTACTCCTCGTCGTTGACGAGCTGCCACAGCCGCTCGGCGCCGCGGCGCGCGAGGGTGCACTCCTCCTGCACCGACCCGCGGAGCCGGACGACGTCATGTGCGGTGTACCGGCGCCGCACCCCCGCCCAACGGGGGTCGCTCGCCCAACGGGTCTCGATCTCGTCGGCCTGGCGCTGCATTTCGTCGGCGGTCGTCATGGGACAGTCAGTCCTCCAGATTCGGTGAAAATTCTGTGGTGTCACCACCATCGGTGCCGCACAGCCCGGGTCGCACCACCCGGTGTCTGTGAAATTCTGGCAAAGTTCAGCTAGCGTGCCGGTTGTGCCGGACTTCTCCGAGCCCACCTTCGACCTGGTCACCCTGGGCCGCCGGGTGCGCCACACCCGCCGCGCCCAGCAGCTGACGCTCGCCACCCTGGCCGCCCGGGTGGGGACCGCGATGTCGGCGCTGAGCATGATCGAGAACGGGCGCCGCGAGCCAAAGCTGTCGCTGCTGCACAAGCTCGCCGACGCGCTCGACGTCCCCGTGGACGAGCTGCTCCGCCCCGAGCCGCCCAGCCGGCGGGCCGCGCTGGAGATCGCGCTGGAGCGCGAGCGGCGGCATCCCTCGTTCGCGACGCTCGGCCTGCCCCCGCTGCGGCCGGGACCGCGAGTGCCGACCGACGTGCTCGCGCACGTCGTGGCCCTGCACGAGGAGCTGAGACGACGCGACGAGCGGTTCGCCGCCACCCCGGAGGCCGCTCGGCGAGCCAACGTCGAGCTGCGTCGGCGCATGCGCGCACAGGACAACTACTTCCCCGACATCGAAGATGTCGCGGCGCAGGCGCTGGCCGCCATCGGCTACTCCGCCGGTGCGCTGCAGCAGCGGGCGATCGCCGAGCTGGCGCGGCACTACGGTTTCAGCCTGCACCACGCCGCGGACCTGCCGGACTCGACGAGGTCGGTCAGCGACCTCGCCCGCCGGCGGATCTATCTGCCACCGCGACCAGCAGGACACGACGAGCGGCACGTGATCTTGCAGACCCTCGGGCACTTCGCCCTGCGCCACACCGACCCGCAGGACTTCGCCGACTTCCTGCGCCAGCGAGTGGAGGCCAACTACTTCGCCGCCGCGCTGCTCGTACCGGAGCGGACCGCGACACCGTTCCTGCTCGAGGCCAAGCGCGACCGGGCACTGTCCATGGAGGACCTGCGCGACATCTTCGCGGTCTCCTACGAGACGGCTGCGCACCGCTTCACCAACCTGGCCACCCGGCACCTCGGGCTGCGGGTGCACTTCACCCGCACCGACGCGACCGGCACCATCTACAAGGCGTACGAGAACGACGGGCTGCCCTACCCGGCCGACAGCACCGGCGCGATCGAGGGTCAGCTCGCTTGCCGGCATTTCGCCTCGCGCCGCGTGTTCGGATCCACCGACCGCTACGGGACCTACACCCAGCTGACCGACACTCCGACCGGAACGTACTTCTGCACCTCGCACGTGGAGCCGTCCGCCGGCGGCGAGTTTGCGGTCACCGTCGGGGTGCCGTTCGCGCATGCCAAGTGGTTCCGCGGGTCTGAGCCTGGTCGGCGCCGGCGGTCGACCTGCCCGGCGCCACAGTGCTGCCGGCTGCCCCCGCAGGAACTGGCCGACAGATGGGCAGGACAGGCCTGGCCGTCGGCGCGCGCACACAGCCACCTGCTGGCGGCCCTGCCGCCCGGTGTGTTCCCGGGCGTCGACAGCACCGACGTCTACGCGTTCCTCGAACGGCACGCCGCCGACGACGAGGTCGACGGGCAGAGCGGTCGCTAATCCCGGGCCGCCGGTGGGTCCGTACGTACCCTGGTGTCCCATGTCCGCCGACGACTCGCTCGACGACCCCCGCGCGGTCTGGCGCAGCGGCAGCTACGCGGTCCTCGGGGACTGGTTCAGTGACGCGTCCCGAGAGGTGCTGTCAGGCACGGACGCACCGCTCGGCTTGGCCGGGCGCGACGTGCTCGACGTCGCCTGCGGCACCGGGGCGGTGGCGATCGAAGCGGCGCGGCGCGGCGCCCGGGTGACAGGTCTCGACCTCACCCCTGAGTTGCTGACAACTGCCGAGCAGCGCGCCTCGGCTGCCGGTGTCGATGTCACCTTTGTTGAGGGCAGCTATGACGACCTCGGCGCTGTCGGCGCCTTCGACGTGATCGCGTCCTCGTTCGGGGTGATGTTCGCCGACGACCCGCACGCGGTCGCCACCCAGCTTGCCGGGGCGTGCCGGCCTGGTGGCACGGTTGCAATCGCCGCGTGGCATCGCGACGGTGCGTTCGGCGGTCCGCCGGCATCGCTGCGCGCCCTGCTGCCACCCGCTCGAGTGGACGCGTCCCGCTGGGCAGAGGCTGAACACGTGGCCGGCTTCTTCGCCGGCACCGGGCTGACCGTGGCCGACGCCCGCCGAGCAAGCCATCCCATCCCCTTCGCCTCGCCCGAGGCCGCCGTGGAGGCTTTCCTCACCCACTCAGGGTCGTGGATGTCGATGTTCGACGCGCTGACCGCCAAACGCGAGCCCGCGGACATCCGTGCTGAGTTGGCGGCCAACCTGGCCAGGCGCAGTGACCCGACGGCCGACGGCATCGCGCTGCGTGCCGAGTACTCCGTGATCCACCTGGGTACGTCGCCGCACGGCTGACCGGTCAGCGATCCTGCCACCGCTCGGTCCCGCAAGCACCAGAGCCGAGCGCCGGACGGTGCTCAGCGCACCGAATGAGGAGCCCGAACGCTGCGAACTGCACACCGCGAGCGCCGGCTGGCGTGACCCGGCACCATGGGGATGTGCCGCAAGCGACCGTCGACGCACTGAACGACCTAGTGGATCTGGTCCGCGGTGGTCGCGTCGTGGCCTTGACCGGCGCAGGGTTGTCCACCGATTCCGGCATCCCCGACTACCGCGGCCCCGATGCGCCGGCTCGCCAGCCGATGACGTACCAGGAGTTCGTCACCGGCCTGGATGCGCAGCGGCGCTACTGGGCGCGTGCGCATCTCGGCTGGGCGCGGATGGGTACGGCGCGTCCCAACGACGGGCACCTCGCGCTCGCCCGACTCGAACGCATGGGTGTGCTGGCCGGGCTCATCACCCAGAACGTTGACGGGTTGCACGCTCGGGCGGGCAGCCGCGAGGCCGTCGACCTGCACGGACGCATCCACGACGTCGTCTGCCTCGGCTGTCGGCGGGTCAGCAGCCGCCGGGCACTGCAGGCAACGCTGGACCGCCTGAATCCTGGCTGGACCGAGCAGACTGTGATCGTGCGGCCGGACGGCGATGCCGACCTCGATCACACCGGGTCGTATGTGCTGCCTGCCTGCCCCAGTTGCGGCGGGCCACTGAAACCCGATGTGGTGTTCTTCGGTGAGAACGTTCCCAAGGACCGGGTAGCGCGGTGCACCGCGATGGTGGCCGGTGCGGGCGTGCTGCTGGTGGCAGGGTCGAGCCTGACAGTGATGAGTGGTCTGCGGTTCGTCCGCCAGGCACACAAGGCCGGCACCCCGGTTGTGCTGGTCAACCGCGGACCGACCCGCGGTGACGACCTCGTCGACGTCAAGGTCGATGCCGGCTGCTCCGAGACGCTGCGCGCGCTCACCGACGGCCTGCATGGCTGATCTCAACCGGCCTGCGTAGCTGATCTCAACCGGCCTCGACGTCAGCGGCGTTGTCCGTGCAGCCCGATACGCTGTCATGCACACGCCACGGCCGACACGCAGCCCCGGACGGTGTCACCGCAATGGACCGCTTCAGCCTGTACGGCGCCTCGCACCTGGTTGCGCTGGCACTGCTGCTGGTCGGTGCGGTCGCTGTCATCGCCTTCGCCCGCACCCGCGAGACCGGCGGCGCGACCGCACGACGTGACGGGCGCATCTTGGCGATCATCATGCTGGCGTTCGTCCTGCCGATGCAGTTGCTGACGCTGCAACAGTCGGGCTGGGACGTGCAGCGGACCCTGCCGGTGCAACTGTGTGACCTCGCGGCACTGGTCGCCCCGTACGCGCTGTGGACCAGGGCCCGGTGGGCGGTGGCGCTGACCTACTACTGGGGGTTGACCCTCGTCACCCAGGCCGCGCTCACGCCTGACCTGGCCGCGGACTTTCCCGATCCGGTCTACCTGCTGTTCTGGGGCATGCACCTGGCTGTCGTGTGGGCGGCGTGCTACCTGACCTGGGGCGTCGGCCAACGACCCACCTGGCGCGGCTACCGCAGTGCCGTCGTGGTCACGGCCGCCTGGGCTGTTGGCATCTTCGGCTTCAACGCCGCACTCGGCACCAACTACGGCTACGTCAACGCCAAACCCAACGCGGCGTCGGTGCTGGACTACCTCGGCGACTGGCCGTACTACCTGTTGGCCGAGGTCGTCATCATCGTCACCGTGTGGGCGCTGCTGACCTGGCCGTGGGTCGCCAGGGCCGGCACCCGTCAGGGCATCGAACCCATGACGACAACCTCGCAGTAATACCAAATGGTATTACTGCGACTATGATGGCCCCATGCGTGTCACGAGCAAGGGTCAGGTGACCATCCCGCAGGGTGTACGACGACGTCTCGGCATCGAGCCCGGGAGCGACGTCGACTTTAAGGTCGACGACGACGGCGTACGGCTGGTTCGGCGCGCTGAGGGATCCGGAGCAGCGGCCATCAAGGCCATGCGCGGTCGCCGCCTGCCGATGACCACCGACGAGATCATGGCGCTGACCCGCGGCGAGTCCTGAGCGATGGCGTTCGGGACGCTGGTGGACTCCAACGTGCTGCTCGACGTGTTCACCGACGACCCGCGCTGGGGCGACTGGTCAGCCGAGCACCTCGCGAGCGCGTTCGACGCTGGGCCCGTCGCGATCAACGCACTGACCTTTGCGGAGCTGTCCGTGGGATTCGATCATATTGAGGACCTCGAAGATGCTCTGCCCGATCTGATCCACCGCGAGGATCTGCCCTGGGAAGCCGCCTTCCTCGCAGGACGCTGCTTCCTGCAGTACCGCAGCCTTGGCGGCGCTCGCCGCTCACCGCTACCCGACTTCTACATCGCCGCCCACGCAGCCACGACCGGCCGAGTGCTGCTCACCCGTGACCGTCCGCGGCACGTGGATCTCCTGCCCACGCTTGAGATCATCTGCCCAGACTGAGCCGGTCAGGGCTCGGCGCGCATGACGACCACGTCACCGTGGGTGCCGTAGCCGAGCTGCTTTTCCGCAAACTGATCCCCGTCGAAAGTCACCAGCCACCACCCGCCATCGGACAGCGGCACCAACTGCGGGTGCGGAATGTTGCTGCCGTAAGGGGCGTCCAGCCTGCCCCCGCGGCGCTGCATCGCCAGGTCGTACGCAAGATAGGCGCGGTGCCGGCCGTCGCTGGCCAGCAGCGACCAATCGTCGCCGACCCGCTGCAGGATCGGGCCCTCGCACTGCTCGAGGTCGGTGTCGGCGCCGACCAGCTCGAGGTCTGCGAAGGGCTCGCCGCCCGCGGGGCCGACCGCCAGCGCCGGGTGGAAGTCGAACGGGTCACCCTGGCTGGGGCTCTCGACGAACGCGACATGCCAGCGGTCGTCGATGCGGGTGATGGCTGGGTCCCAGGCGCCGACGTCGGTCGGCAGCGCCACCGGCTCGGTGTCCAACACGTGCACCCCGGACAGCACATCGATTGTGGTGGTGGCCTGCCGGACGTGCACCTGGCTGCCCGGGCTGCCGAAGTCGCCCCACGCGCTGACCCCCACCAGGCAGCGACCGGAGCTGTCTTCGACGACAATCTGGCCGGCGTGGTCGCCGAGCAGCAGCCCGTCGCGCCGTGAGTACAGCTGGGCGACCTGCCGCAGCGACGTCGAGTCGGCCAGGTCGAGGGTGAAGACGCCCCAGTGAGCCGCGTGGAAGAATCCCATCCCGGCACAGGTGGCGGTGAGGTAGGCCTGGCCGTCTCGAACGTACGGCCGACCGTCGTCGTACTGCACCAGGTGCAGGTCGCGCAGCCCGGTGTAGCCGAATGGACCGGCCCGCACCTGACCGAGCTGCGCCGGCGCCGCATCGACCGGCGCACCCCAGGCGTAAGACAGGCCGTGCAGCGTGGCGGGGTCGCGGAGATCGATGAGCTCGCCGACGCGGTCGCGCTCGGTCAGCAGCGCGCTCCACTGGCCGGCACCATCCTCGGCGAGCACGGTGACCTGATTCTCGCAGAGCACGAACGCCAGCCGGCACGGTGCGCTGAGCTGGACCGACTCGTCGGCCACGGTGTGCGTGTCACCGTCGCACTGCAACTGCAGCTGGAGACGTCCCCGGTGGGCGTCATAGACGGCAAGCAGCTGGGCGGCCGCTGGATCGGTGGCATCGCCGGCCAGCCCGAAGGCGAACCGGTCGGTCAGGTCGGTGACCTCCGCCTCAATCGCAGCGAACGGCGCTGTCGGCGAGATGCCAGACCGGCGCAGCCCGGCGGTGGCACCGGCGGCCGGCTGGTCGACCTGCTCGAAACCGGGCGCCACGATCGAGAACGGGCGGTACTCCGCCAGCGGCTCGAAGTGCAACCCGAGCACGCCGGGCGCGTCTGCTGCAGCGCGACGGCGGCGACGCCGCAGCAGCAATCCGCTCAGACCGCGCAGCCGTCGGGCCCGCATGCAGCACCATCGCTGGTGGACGCCTCGGCGCCCACCAGCGTCAGAGGATGGTTGTCGGACCAGACCTTGCGCAGCACCTCCAGGTGCGCGTCTGCCGGTTGCGCGCCGGAGACGCCGTACGTGCGGTCGTAGACGAAGAACGGCACCCCGCCGATGCCCAGCTGCATCGCCTCGGCCTGCTCGTCGCGGACAGCGGCGGCAGCGGTCTGTTCGGCCAGCGCGTTGCGCACCCTGTCGGCGTCAAGGCCGGCCTCGGCGGCCAGCCGCACCAGCACCTCGCGGTCGCCGACGGCCTCACCTTCGGTGAAGTAGGCCAGCAGCAGTCGCTCTTTGACCGCGTCCTGCAGCTCGTGCTCGGCTGCTGCGTGGATCACCTGGTGGGCGTCGAAGGTGTTGGCGCGCACCGCTCGCTCGAAGTGGAAGTCGAGCCCCTCCTCTGCGGCCGCCTCCGTCATGGTGTCGATCATCTGCTGGGCCTGGGCGATGTCGGTGCCGTATTTGGCGGCCAGCCGGGCGGCGTACTCGCCTGGACCGCTGGACTCGCCGGGCGCGGCGGACTCGGCATGGCGGTCCAGCTCGAAGGCTCGCCACACCACCTCGACCTGGTCGCGGTGCTCGAACTGCTGGAGCGCAGCCTCGAAGCGGCGCTTGCCGACCGCACACCACGGGCAGACGACGTCGGACCAGATCTCGACGCGCATGTCAGCTGGTCCGCGGCGAACGTGCCTGCAGCTTGTCGATCAGCTCGGAGGCCTGCGCCTTGGAAAGCCCCTCGGGGACCTCTTCGCCGCTCTCGCGGGCGAGGGTCTCCAGATAGCTCTGCTGCGGGCCGGTGATCGGCTCGTCGCCAGTGGCCCACTGGTCGGTGGGCTTCTCGGCCGAGCTGTCAGGTGTCGGGTTCTCGGAATCGCTCATGCGCCAAACCTACGGACCGGCGCCGACAGGTGCACCCTGGCCCCAGCTCACAGCAACTGCGTCAGGGTGTGGATCACCAGACCGACCAACGCGCCGACGAGCGTTCCGTTGATGCGGATGAACTGCAGGTCGCGCCCCACGTGCAGCTCGATCCGCCGAGCGGCGTCGTCGCCGTCCCAGCGTTCGACGGTGTCGGAGATGACGGTGGCCATCTCGTCCCCGTAGGAGCGCACGACATACGCGGCGAAGTCGGCCGCCCAACCGTCGAGTCGGTCCCGCAGCGCGGCATCGTCGCCGAGGCGCCGGCCAAAGCCGACCAGCTCAGCCACCGCCCGGGTGCGGACCAGGCTGTCGGGCTCGTCCAACGCAACCAGCAGCGCCCGGCGCACGGCGTTCCACAACGAGGTGACGGTCACCGCCACCTGCGGCGCCTCCAGCATGCGGCGCTTGAGCCGCTCAAAGCTCTGCATCGTGTCTGGGTCGTGCTGCAGGTCGCGGGCCAGGTCGCCGAGCAGGGTGTCGAATGCGTGCCGGGCCGGGTGCAACGTGTCGTCTCGGATGTCGGCCACCCAGGCGACGGCCTCGACGTGCAGCCGCCGCGCGACCCGCTCGTCCAGCCAGATCGGAGTCCACCACGGGGCTCGCTCCCCCACCACCTCGGCGACGGTGTCGGCGTTGGCAACCAACCACCGGTGCAGCTCGACCAGGGCGAGGTCGACCAGGCCGTGATGGGCGCCCTCGCCGACCACCTCCTGCAGCAGCCGGCCGGTGACCTCGCTGAGCGGCTCGTCGGCCAACCGCGGCAGCAGCTCGCCCGTCACCAGGCTCGCCACGTCGTCGTCACGCAGCCGGGTCAAGCCGTGCCGCAGCATCGTGCTGGCCTCGGCCACGACCCGCTCGCTGTGCTGGGGCTCGGCGAGCCAGCGGCCGGCGCGCAGGCTGATCTCGGCGCGCTGCACCCGCGCGCGCACGACATCCTCGGCCAGAAAGTTCTCGGTGACGAAGTCCTGCAGGCTCCTGCCCAGCGCGTCCTTGCGGGTCTGCACGAGCGCGGTGTGCGGGATCGGCAACCCGAGCGGGCGGCGGAACAACGCTGTCACGGCGAACCAATCCGCGATGGCGCCGACCATCGCCGCCTCGGACGCGGCATGCACGTATCCCCAGAAGCCAGCACCGTCGAGGGTGAGCACGTAGATCACCGCCGCCAGCGCAAGCAGGGCCAGCGCAACCGCGCGCATCCGGGTCAGGCCGCGCTGACGTTCGGCGTCGGCGGCGCTGTCGCCGGGCAGCACCAGGGGGGTGCTGCTCACCGCGCGCCGTTCCGCAGAGACAGGTGCCACCAACCCACGTCGACCCACTGCCCGCCCTTGAAACCCACCTGCGGGAACGTGCCGACCCAGACGAAGCCAAGCCGCTCGTGCAGAGCGACGCTGGGCTCATTGGGCAGTGCGATCCCGGCGAATGTCTGCCGCCAGCCGCCGGACACGCAGGCGTCGAGCAGCGCCCGCATCAACAGCGCCCCGACACCACGGCCGGGGACTGCGGTGTAGACGGAGGTCTCCACCGTCCACTGGTAGGCGGCCCGGGTCCGCAACGGGACCGCGTAGGCGAAGCCGGCCAGCGTTCCCTCGTCATCGCTGGCGACCAGCCACGGGTGGGCTGGGTGTGCGGCGATGCGGCCGGCCATCTCGGTGGCGTCGGGAGGCTCGTACTCGAAGTTGCTGACCGTCTGCTCCACGTACGGGCGGTACAAGGTGGCGATCGCCTCGGCGTCGGACACGGTGGCCGGGCGTACGGCGGGTAGCGGGTCCGGCATGCGGTAACCGTACGGTGACGCCATGAGCAGCAGTCTTGACACCGTTGTCCTCGACGTCGACGGCACCCTGGTCGACAGCAACTATCAGCACGCGATGTCGTGGTTCAACGCGTTCCGGCGCTTCGACGTCACCCCGTCGCTGTGGCGCATCCACCGGGCGTTGGGGATGGGCGGTGACAAGCTGGTGACCGAGGTCGCCGGTGACGAGGTGGAGCAGCGGCACGGCGACGGGCTGCGGACCGCATGGGAAGAGGAGCTCGGCGCCTACCTGCCGGAGATCTGCGCGGTACACGGCGCGCGGCGGCTGCTCGAGCGGCTGCACGAGCGGGGGTGTGTCGTCGTGATCGCCAGCTCGGGCACGTCCGACCACGTGAACCACTACCTCGACCTGCTGAATGCCCGCCCGCTGGCTGACGCCTGGACCAGCTCGGCCGACGCCGAGCAGACCAAGCCGGCCCCCGACCTGCTGACCACCGCGCTGGACCGGGTCGACCACGGCAATCCGGTGATGGTCGGGGACTCGATCTGGGACGTCATCTCTGCCAGCGAGATCGACCTCGGCACGCACTGCCTGCTGACCGGCGGATTCTCGGTCGCCGAGCTGGAGAAGGCCGGCGCTGCCGGGGTGCATGAGGACCTGGATGCATTGTGGACAGCACTCGACCCGCTGCTCATTGGGCGTCGCCACTAGAACCTATGTTCGAGTTGGGCGTATGCTGGTGGCATGACCGCGGTGCTGCAACCCTCGCTGCTGGACGCCGTCGACCTGGCCGGCACCGTCGAGCGCACCGCCCTCAGCGTCGACGCCTGGGTTGACCCCTGCCCGGGCTGGCTGGACGGCGCGGACGCCCTGTTCGACCGGCTGGTGACTCATGTGCCGTGGCACGGCGAGCGGCGGCAGATGTACGACCGCGAGGTTGATGTGCCGCGGCTGCTCAGTTTCTACGGCGAGGACGACCCGTTGCCCGACCCGGCACTCGACCACGCCCGCGCGGCGCTGAGCGACCGCTATCGAGGCGAGTTGGGCGAGCCCTTCCGTACGGCGGGGCTGTGCTACTACCGCAACGGCAGCGACAGCGTCGCCTGGCACGGTGACCGCATTGGCAGGGGCCGGCAGGCCGACACCATGGTGGCGATCGTGTCCCTGGGTGCGCCGCGGGCGCTGCTGCTGCGGCCGCGTGGTGGCGGCCCGGGCCTGCGGTTCTCCATCGGGCACGGCGACCTGCTGGTGATGGGCGGCTCGTGCCAGCGCACCTGGGATCACGCCATCCCCAAGACCGCTCGGCCCGTGGGCCCGCGCATCAGCGTGCAGTTTCGGTCCCGCGGGGTGCGCTGACCAGCGATTGCCCACACTGGTCGAGTGACCACCAGCCCTGGCGGCCACCGGGGTACCGCTGGGCGCTGCGGTGGACGCCGGGTCGTGGGCATGGGCGGGCCCGGTTGTGGGTGTCGGGGCGGCCGCTGCCGCGTTAGGTGCGCTGCTGGCACTGATCGCCGGCGTCGGACGCACGACGATGGCGATGGCCCGCACCGGTGACCTGCCGCGCTGGCTGGCAGCGGTCCATCCACGTCACCAGGTGCCGCACCACGCCGAGGTCGCGCTGGCCGTCACGGTCTGCCTGCTGGTGCTGACCCTCGACCTGCGCGGGGCGATCGGCTTCTCGTCATTCGGCGTGCTGGTGTACTACCTGGTCGCCAACCTGAGCGCGTTGCTGCAACGCGGCTCTGCCCGGCGCTATCCCCGGGCGCTGCAGATCGTCGGGGCGGTCGGGTGTGTCGTGCTGGTGGCCACCCTGCCGCTCAGCAGCATCGTGGCCGGGGTGGGGGTGTTCGTCGTCGGAGTCGCATACCGCGGCTGGCAGCTCGCGACGGCCAGTCGAGTGCGGCGTTAGCGGGCACGCGTCCGCGTTGCGATGCCCCACAGCACCGCACTGGATCTGGTGTCGGCCACGCGCCTACGGTAGCGGGCATGGACCAACGGCTGAGCGTCATCACTCTCGGCGTCGCCGACCTTGGCCGGGCGCGAGCGTTCTATGAGGGACTGGGCTGGACGACGGCCGCGCGGCCGGTCGACGATGTCGCGTTCTTCCAGGTGGGCGGCATCGTGGTGGCGCTGTGGGACCGCGCCTTGCTCGCAGCGGACTCAGGCGCCACCGACAGCGGCGGCTGGGGTGGGGTCACGCTCGCCTACAACGTCGGCTCACCCGCGGAGGTCGATCAGGTGCTCGCCGAGACTGCTGCGGCCGGCGCGGAGGTACGCCGGTGGGGCGCCGACACCTTCTGGGGTGGCTACTCCGGGCTCTTCGCCGACCCCGACGGACATCCGTGGGAGGTCGCGCACAACCCGTTCTGGACGCTGCGCGATGACGGGTCGGTGGATCTTGGCGCCTGAGGCGCCGACGGCGATTGATGTGGCCGTGCTCGGCAGCGCCAACCTCGACCAGGTGCTGCGGGTCGCCGCGATCCCGGCTCCGGGCGAGACCGTGCTGGCGACCGGCCAGGACCTACATGC
>Ga0136640_10000198_pt1 | contig 21766 bp, 21 predicted proteins | sample AntDrymUQ8642106_2_FD_105498 | JGI IMG/M metagenome (GOLD analysis project Ga0136640, IMG submission 105498) | Polar desert sand microbial communities from Dry Valleys, Antarctica - metaG UQ864 (21.06) | ecosystem: Environmental > Terrestrial > Soil > Desert | place: Antarctica: Dry Valley...
CATCAGCTCGTGCAGGCGCGCCGTCGAGATCGTGCGGCGGCGCTGCACCTCGCGCCGCTTGCGAAGCGTCGCCGGCGCGAGCGCCAGCGCCTGCGCCCACCCGCGCAGGTGCGCGCCGCAACCACCGCGCACGGCGCTCGCGACGAGCCACTTGAGCTGAAACGCGAGCATCAGCGGCCCGAGGCGCAGAAGCGAGGCCGCCGGCATGCACTTCATCAGCATCAGCAGGCTGTTGCGCGAGAACAGGTGCGCGTAGGCGCAGCGGTCGCGGCTCGTCGTCGCGCTGCCCATGTGGAAGGCGATCGCCGTCGGGACGAAGCGGCACGCGTAGCCGCACAGCGCGGCCCGCAGCCCCCAGTCGGCATCCTCGAAGTACGCGCCGAAGTCCTCGTCGAAGAAGCCGACGCGATCGAACGCCGCGCGCCGGTACAGCGCCGCGCCCCCGCTGGCGCAGAGAATCACCCCGGGACGGTCGAACTGGCCGCGGTCCTGCTCGCCGAAGCCGCGTTTGCAGCACTCGCCGGTGCGCGCGATGAGGTCGCCCGCGCCATCGATCTCGTCGCGGCGATGGAAGTTCAACAGCTTGCAGTCCGCCGACCCGCAACGTGGATCGGACTCCAGCGCGCCGCGCATCTGCTCCAGCCAGCGCGGCTCGAGCTCGAGGTCGTTGTTGAGCAGCGCGACGTAGACGGTCTCGGCGGACTGCACGGCACGGTTGAGCGCGCGCGTAACGCCGATGTTCTCGGGGATCCTGATCACCGTCACCCGCGGCCACTCGCGCGTCAGCCACGCGACCGAGTCGTCGGTCGAGCCGTTGTCGACGACGTTCACACGAAAGCCCTGCGCCGTCTGCGCGGCCACCGTCGGCAGCAGCCCCTCGAGCAGATCGCGGCCGTTGTAGTTGAGGATCGAGACGGTGACGTCGGCGGCGTCCATCGTCATCGCGGCTGCGAGCTCCACCAGTCGAACGTCGCGGCCAGTCCTTGCTCGAGATCGAAGCGCGGCTCAAAGCGGACCTCGTCGCGCAGCCGCGCGACGTCCGCCACGATGACAGCCGCGTCGCCCGGACGATCGGGCAGGGCTCCGACGTCGAGCAGCTCCGGCAGGCCGCTCGCCCGCGCCAGCCGCTCGGCGATCGATCGCACGGTCACCGCCTCGCCCGACGCGACGTTGATGGCGCCGCCGACGTCGGAGCGCAGGATCGCCACGAACGCCGCGGCGACATCGTCGACGTGCAGAAAGTCGCGCCGCTGCAGGCCCGCGCTCGTCGCGGCCCGCTCACCCGCCGCGAGCGCGCGGGCGACCCCCGCCACGAGCCGGCGCTCGTCCTCCCGAGGCCCGTAGAGAAAGAAGATCCGCCCCCACGCGAACGACAGGTCGGAGAGCTGCGCGAGCCCCTCGGCAATGCGCCGGGTCGCGTCCTTGCAGGCGCCGTAGTACGTCGCCGGCGCCAACGGCGCGTCCTCGGCCAGCGGCTGCGGCGCGGACCAGTCGTACTCCGCGCAGGTCCCGGCCAGCGTGGCTCGCACGCCACCCGCGGCCGCGAACTCGTCCACGAGGCCGATCGTCGCGGCGACCCAGCCCGCGTTCTCGCGTGCCGTCCAGAACGCGCCTGGCTCCGCGTACCACGCGAGGTGCAGGAGGTGCGACGCGCCGATGGCCGCCACCAGCGCGCGGCGCGCGGCGGCGTCGAGCAGATCGGCGCCGTGCCACGTCACCTCCGCCGGGGTGCCCGCCGGCGCGCTCGCACCGCGCCCGACGGCGTGCACGTCGAAGCCGCTCGCCGCCAGCGGCGCGAGCGCGCGCCGGCCGACGAACCCGCTCGCGCCAGTCACGAGCACGCGACCGCTCACGGAACGAAGTCCGCATAGCCGGCGTCACGCTCGGACAGCGTCCGCTCGCCGTGCGGCGGCGGCCAGGCGATCGCGAACGCCGGGTCGTCCCAGCGCACCCCGCGCCCCGCGTCGGGAACATAGGCGTGACCCATGAGGTAGTGCACCTCGCAGTCGGCAGCCAGGGTCTGAAAGCCGTGCGCGACCCCGGCGGGCAGGTAGAATCCACGGCGGTTGTCCGCGGAGAGCTCCACGCCGTGCCACCCCAGGTACGTGTCGGAGTCGGAGCGCAGGTCCACCGCGACGTCCCAGATCGCGCCACGCACGCACGTCACGAGCTTGGCCTCGGCGTGGGGATCGGCCTGATAGTGCAGGCCGCGCAGCGTGTCGCGCGCGGCGTTGAACGAGCTGTTGGCCTGCACGCCCACACGCTCGAGGCCGTGCTCGTCGAACAGCGCCTGGTCGTACGTGCGCGCGAACCAGCCGCGCTCGTCGCCGATGAGCTCGGGCTCGACGACGTGGGCCCCGGCGAGCGCGGTCGGCACGAGCCTCATTGCAGCAGCCGCAGCTCCGGCGATCTGGCGGCGAAGCGCCCGCCCCACTCGCGGATGTAGGCAAGCTGCGCCATGACCTCGTCCTTGATGTTCCACGGCAGGATCAGCACGACGTCGGGCCGGTGCTCGCGGATCGCGTCGGGCGCGAGAATCGGGATGTGCGTGCCCGGCAGGACGTGGCCCTGCTTGTGCGGGTTGGCATCGCAGGTGAAGTCGATGAAGTCGCGGCCGACGCCGCAGAAGTTCAGCAGCGTGTTGCCCTTGGCCGCCGCGCCGTAGCCGGCGATCGAGTTGCCCGCACGCTTGAGCTCGATCAGCAGATCGAGGATCTGGCGCTTGTCCTCGACGACCCTCGCGCCGTAGTTCAAGTAGGTCTGCACCTGCTGCAGGCCCGCCGCACGCTCCCGCTCGAGCATCCCCAGGGCGGCGTCGCTCGCCGGGCGCGGATCGTCTGCGTGACAGCCGAAGATCCGCAGCGAGCCGCCATGAGTGGGGAGCTCCTGCACGTCGTACAGCCGCAGGTCGTGGACCTCGAAGACGCGCCCGACGGTGCCGAAGGACAGGTAGGAGAAGTGCTCGTGGTAGATCGTGTCCCACTGGTTGAGCTCGATCAGCTTGAGTAGGTGCGGGAACTCGATCGTGATCGTCCCGCGAGGTTTGAGCGCGATCTTCATCCCGGCGACGAAGTCGTTGATGTCCGGAACGTGGGCGAGCACGTTGTTGCCAAGCAGCAGGTCGGCCTGCGCCTGCGCAGCGACCGCGCGTGCGGTCTGCTCGCCCCAGAACTCGACGCGTGTCGCGATGCCCTTGTCCAGCGCGACCTGCGCGGTGTTCGCCGTCGGCTCGACGCCCAGCACCGGGATGCCGCGCGCCTGGAAGTACTGCAGCAGGTAGCCGTCGTTGGACGCCAGCTCGATGACCTGGCTGGACTCGTCGAGGTCGAGGCGCTCGATCATCTGCTCGGTGTAGCGGCGCGCGTGCTCGAGCCACGACGTCGAGTAGGAGGAGAAGTACGCGTACTCGTCGTCGAAGATCTGCCCCGGGCTCTCGAAGTCCTCGAGCTGCACGAGAAAACAGACCGAGCAGACCAGCGCGCACAGCGGATAGAACGGCTCCATCGCGTTGGCCCGCGCGACCGGCACATTGGCGTTCGCCAGCGGCGACATGCCCAGGTCGGCGACGACGTGTTCCAGTGGCGCGCCGCAGAAGCGACACGGCGACGGGCCGGGCGCTAGGCCCACGTGCACCACGCCGGCCGCCCGGACTCCCATTGGGACTGCAGCTCGTTGCGATCGCGCAGCGTGTCCATCGCCTGCCAGAAACCGCGGTGGCGGTACACCGACAGCTCGCCCTGCGCGGCGATGTCGCGCAGCGGCTCCTCCTCCCACTTCGTCTCGTCGCCCGCGATCGCCTCGCCGACGGCGGGCTCGCAGACGAAGAAGCCGCCGTTGATCCACGCGCCGTCGCCGCGCGGCTTCTCCGCGAAGCGCGTGACGGCGTCCGCGTCGAGCTCGAGCGCGCCGAAGCGCCCCGGCGGCTGCACCGCCGTCACCGTCGCCAGCCGGCCCTGCTCGCGATGGTGCGCGATCAGCGCCGTGACGTCGACGTCCGCGACGCCGTCGCCGTAGGTCAAACAGAACGTCTCGCCGCCGACGTACCCCAGCACCCGCTTTAAACGGCCGCCGGTCATCGTCTCCTCACCCGTCTCGACGAGCGTCACCCGCCACGGCTCCGTCGAGGAGCGATGGACCTCCATCTCACCAGTGCGCATGTCGAACGTCACATCGGACGTGTGCAGCGCGTAGTTGGCGAACCACTCCTTGATGACATAGCCCTTGTAGCCGAGGCACACGACGAAATCCTCGACGCCGTGCGCGGCGTAGATCTTCATGATGTGCCAGAGGATCGGCTTGCCGCCGATCTCGACCATCGGCTTGGGCTTCAGCGTCGTCTCCTCGCTCAGGCGCGAGCCCAGACCGCCGGCGAGGATGACCGCTTTCACGCCGCCAAGATAGTCTGCGGCGCGCTGATGGCGCGCTCAGCTCTCATCACCGGCATCACCGGCCAAGACGGTTCCTACCTCGCGGAGCTGCTGCTCGAGGAGGGATATGAGGTCCACGGCATGGTGCGCCGCGCGTCGATGGAGAAGTTCGATCGCATCGAGCACCTGCGCGACCGCATCACCCTGCACCAAGGCGACCTGCTCGACCAGCGCTCGCTCGTCGACACGCTGCGCGCCTCGCAGCCGCAGGAGATCTACAACCTCGCGGCGATGAGCTTGGTCGCAGTCTCGTGGCTGCAGCCGACGCTGACGGCGGAGTTCACCGGGGTGGGCGTGACGCGGATGCTCGAGGCCGTGCGCGAGGCGACGCCCGAGGCGCGCTTCTACCAGGCGTCGAGCTCGGAGATGTTCGGCAAGGTGCTCGAGATCCCGCAGACCGAGACGACGCCCTTCTATCCGCGCTCCCCGTACGGCGTGGCGAAGGCCTACGGGCACTTCATCACCGTCAACTACCGCGAGTCCTACGACCTCTTCGCCTGCTGCGGGATCCTCTTTAACCACGAGTCCGAGCGCCGCGGGCTGGAGTTCGTGACGCGCAAGATCACCTGGCACGCCGCGGCGATCAAGCACGGCCTGCGCGACGAGCTGGCGCTCGGCAACCTCGACGCCCAGCGCGACTGGGGCTACGCGAAGGACTACGTCGTGGCGATGTACCTCATGCTCCAGCAGGACGAGCCCGAGGACTACGTCATCGCAACCGGCGAGACCAACACGGTGCGCGAGTGCGTGCAGATCGCCTTCGACGAGGCCGCCGTTCCCGACTGGGAGCGCTACGTGAAGATCGACCCGGCGTTTCTGCGCCCGGCCGAGGTCGATCAGCTCATCGGCGATCCGGCGAAGGCCAAGGCGAAGCTCGGCTGGGAGCCCAAGACGGGCTTCGAGGAGCTGATCCGGCTGATGACGCGCTCGGACCTGAAGCTGCTCTCCGGCTAGCCGCCCCCCGGCGGCCGGCGACCGATTCAGCCGCCGCGTCTGCGTAGCGTGGTGGAGAGCGTCGAGCGGCGACTCGCGCCGCCCGGCGTGGTCTCGGCGACGAGTTTGACCCCGAGCTTGCCCTTGGCCCTGGCGAACAGCCGGCGGCCGGTCCTGCTGAGGAAGATCGTCGCGTGGCCCGTCCGCTTGGGCGCGATGGCGAACCTTGCGGAGCCCAGTGACTTGGGCCTGGGTCCGCGCGTCATGACCCGCAAGGTGCCGACGCAGCGTGACGAGCCGGGCAGGCAGAACAGCGACACGCTGAGCTTGCCCTTCTTGCTGACGGTCACCTTCTGCCCGGCGGGCAGCGTGGCCTTCTGAATCCTCGGCGCAGCCGCAAGAGCAGCCTGCGACGGCGACTGCGACGGCGGCGGCGCTGCGCCGATCAGGCCACCGGGACACAGCGCCGTGGCATGCTCAGCGGTACCCAAGGTAACCCTCATGAGCAACTCGTGGCTCGGCAGCGGCTTCGGCGTGACGGTGTTGCCGTTGTTGTCATGTCCGCGGACTCAAACTGAGACGCCACGGCGCCCGGCATGCGCGAGAAGATCTGCAGTGGGGTGCCGCCCGGATACGACCTGCTCTGGTTCACGATGCCGTCCCAGCCGCCGACCGTGTTGAAGAGACCACGTCTCCGGCCCTCGCACAGAGGTTCTCCGGCTGATAGGTCGTGATCGCCTGAGGGTCGGCCAAGCGCGGTGGCAGGTAGAAGGCCCCGCTCGTGCCGCCCGGATTGCGGATCTGAAACGTGCCGTCGGCGCGCGGCGCCCATCACCTGCACGTGGAACATCGTCTCGCCGCCCGGCTCCCCTTCGACGGGGCTTGCCAGCGCGATGCCTTTGATCTGCACCGACCTGATCTGACCATCGGCCTGGACCACCGGCGAGCGCCCGTCGGCAAACGTCGTCTGCCAGTACGCGGTATCGGCTTGACGTGCCTCGACGAGGTTGGCGGGCGCCGCCAGATCCGAGCCGAAGGGGATGACCGCTGCGTTGCTCGAAGCGGGCGTCAACGCGAGCGCGAGGACTCCACCGGCGGATGCCACTGCGCTGATCCTGCGGCAAAGAGTCTTGTAGGGCATGGTGCCTTTATCGGTTGAAAGCTCCGACATGACTGTGCGCACAGGTTCTGCTCATCCGGGCGCACCGGCAGCCGTGAACGCGTGGATCTGCGCGAGCGTGACCTCGCGCATGTCCTCGCCCTCACGCAGCGCGCGGTACCAGCTCACGACGCCGTCCAGCGAGCTCTCGAGATCCCACGTCGGAGACCAGCCCAGCCGCTCGCGGGCCTTCGCGGAGTCCAGCGCGAGGTAGTGCGCCTCGCGCGGATGCGGGCCCGGGTCGATCTCCCAGCGCAGATCACCGGGCCACAGCTGCGTGACGCGATCGGCGATCCAGCGGACCGTGCGCGCATCGTCGTGTCCCGGCCCGAAGTTCCATCCGCCCTGCATATCCGGGGTTTCATGCAGCGCCTCGGCGAGGCGCAGATAGCCCGAGAGCGGGTTGAGCACGTGCTGCCACGGACGCACGGCCTCGGGGTTTCGCACGGGGATCGGCTCGCCCTCGAGCGCGCCGCGCATGACGTCGGGGATCAGGCGGTCCTCGCCCCAGTCGCCGCCGCCGATGACGTTTCCCGCACGAGCCGAGGCCACGCGGGCGCCGTCGCCGGAGGCGAGGAACGAGCTGCGATAGGCGTCGCCGACGAGCTCGGCGCAGGCCTTGGAGCTCGAGTACGGGTCGTGGCCGCCCAGCGGGTCGCCCTCGACGAATGGACGATGCGCGCGCACCGGATCGTTGGCGTAGCACTTGTCGGAGGTGACGTTCACCACGACGCGCACCGACGGCGTCGCGCGCACCGCCTCGAGCACGTTGACCGTGCCCATGACGTTCGTCTCGTAGGTCGTCTGCGGGTCGGCGAACGAGCGGCGCACGAACGCCTGCGCCGCCATATGGAAGACGACCTCGGGCTCGGCCCTGGCGAACGCTTCGAGCACCGCCGCGCGATCGCGGATGTCGGCGCGAACCTCGCCGACGCCGGCGCTGACGCGCGCGCGCTCGTAGAGCGATGGCGTCGTCGGGATGCCGTCGGCGAAGCCGCTGACGCGCGCGCCGAGAACCTGCAGCCAGAGCGTCAGCCACGCGCCCTTGAAGCCGGTGTGGCCGGTCAGCAGGACGCGGCGGTCCCGCCAGAAGTCAGGATCCACGAGCGGCCGCATCCGCCGTCGATGCTAGTGCAGTGTTCCGTGAGCCCGTCTGCCGTTGGGCGGTTGCTGAAACAGCGGTCGTGCAGTCAACCATCTAGGGTGCGGTTCGTGGCGGTTTCGCTGTTCGACACCACGTCGCCGCTGCTGGCGCTGCGCCCGCAGATCGACGCCGCGATCGCGACCGTGCTCGATTCCGGGCGCTTCATCCTCGGCCCGCAGGTCAGCTTGTTCGAGCGCGAGTTCGCCGCCTATTGCGGCACGCGGCATGCAATCGGAGTCGCCAACGGCACCGAGGCGCTGACGATCGCGCTGCGTGCGATGGGCGTCGGCCCCGGCGACGACGTCGTCGTACCATCGTTCACGTTCTATGCCAGCGCCGAGGCGATCCCGCCGACGGGGGCGCGCCCGGTCTTCTGTGACGTCGATCCGCGGACGGGCTGCGTCACGGCCGAGACCGTGCGTGCGGCGCTGACGCCGGCGACGAAGGCCGTCATCGCCGTGCACCTGTTCGGCAACGTCGCGCCGGTCGCCGAGATCGAGGCGCTCGGCGTGCCCGTGCTCGAGGACGCCGCGCAGGCCCTCGGCTCGACTGGCGCGCAGGGCCGCCCGGGCGTGCTCGGCCGCGCTGCGACCTTCAGCTTCTTTCCCTCCAAGAACCTCGGCTGCTTCGGCGACGGCGGCGCGATCACGACCGACGACGACGACGTCGCCGACCGCGTCCGCACGCTGCGCTTCCACGGCTCGCCGGACAGGATCAGCTACGAGCACGTCGGCTACAACTCGCGCCTCGACGAGCTGCAGGCGGCGATCCTGCGCGTCCAGCTTCCGCATGTCGACGCCTGGGCGCAGGGCCGCCGCGCGGCGGCCTCGCACTACGAGCAGGCCGGGCTCGGCGAGCTCGCGACGGCGATGGCCGCGACGGCGGGATCGCAGCCGGCGTGGCACCTCTACGTCGTCTGCCTCGAGCGCGCCGACGAGCTCGCCGCGGGACTCACCGCCGCCGGCATCGGGGCGCGCGCGTACTACCGCACCCCCGTGCACCTGCAGCCGGCGATGGCCGCCTACGGCGCTCATGCCGGGCTGCCGGCCACCGACGCGCTCGCCCGCACGCACCTCGCGCTCCCGATGAGCCCGCTGCTCAGCGCGGAGCAGGCCGGCGAGGTCGTCGCCGCCGCGCGCGCGACGCTGTCCTGACCCGGCGCGCGCGCCGGTCTCTACGTCGCCGCCAGCGCGGCGAGATCGGCCCGCACCATCTCCTCGATCATCTGCTCGAAGCCGATCTCGGGCCTCCATCCGAGCCGCTCGCGCGCGAGCGTCGTATCGCCGACGGGCGGCGTGCGCTCGGGCGGGCGCACGAGCGCAGGGTCGACGCTGACGTGATCGGAGGCATCCAGTCCGACGACCGCGAACGCGACGTCGACGAGCTCGCCGACCGTTCGCCCCACGCCGCCGGCGAGGATCACGTCGCCCGGCTCGTCCTGCTGGAGCATCAGCCAGAAGCCGCGCACGACGTCGCGCGCATGGCACCAGTCGCGCACCGCGGCGAGATCGCCGAGCTGCAGCTCGTCCTGCAGGCCGAGCTTGATCGCCGCGGCGCCGCGCGAGACCTTGCGCGGCAGAAAGCGCTCGGGCCGGCGCGGCGACTCGTGGTTGTAGGCGATCGCGCTGCTGGCGTGCAACCCGTGTTCGCGGCGCAGCACGTCGACGAGGCCGAAGGCGGCGAGTTTGGCGACGCCGTAGGGAGAGCGCGGGCGCATCGCCGTGCGCTCGCTCTGCGGCGATTGCGCCGCTGCGCCGAAGATCTCGCCGGAGCTCGCCACGAGCACGCGCACGGCACGGTCGGCCTCGTGCGCCGCCTGCAGCAGCGTGCCCGTGGCCCCTGCCACCAGCGCGAGCGCGGTCGCGGGGTCCTTCCACGACGCGGGGACGAACGTCGGCGCAGCGAGGTGGTAGAGCTCGTCCGGCGCTGTTTCGATCACCGCCGCGCGCAGCGACGCAGGGTCGTCCAAGTCGCCGTGCACGCAGCGCACCCCGGCGATCGGCGAACGGTCGGAGCGGACCATGCCGACGACCTCGTAGCCGCGCTCGAGCAGCAGCTCGGCGAGGTAGAACCCGTCTTGGCCGCTGATGCCGGTGACGAGCGCGCGCGGCATCCGAGTAGCGTAATGCCCCGGCGAACGCTGTTTAGAGTGGTTTTCCCTGGGTGCGACCCTTGAACGCGGTGTTGCAAGATCGCAACCTTTCTCCGATCCACGCGTTCTGACTCGTAACTTCATCAGAACGCAATGCGTCGTCGATCAGCACGACCCTCTCCCACACCCTCCCCGGCCCCGTCGCCGGCGGCCCCATGACCCTCCCCACAAGCCATTCCCGCCCCGTCGCTCCGCCCGCGCTCGCCGCGGCCGAGGCCGGCCCCTCCGAGCCCGTTCCCGCGCTCGAGTGCCAGTCCGTGCTCGGCCTGCCGCTGGCGCTGGCGCGCTACGACGACGTCATGGACTGGATGGACGCGGTCGTGCGCAGCGACCAGCGCGTCTCGGTCAGCGCGGCCGCCGTCCATCTCGTGATGGTGGCCCGTGAGGATCCGGAGATCCACGAGGCGCTGCTGAACACCGTCACGGTTCCGGACGGCCAGCCGCTCGTCTGGGCGCTGCGCGCGCTCGGCCACCCGGAGGCATCCCGGATCTACGGCCCCGAGCTGATGGCGCGCTACTGCGAGCGCGCTGCGGCCAGCGGCCTGCGCATGTACCTCTACGGCGGGCGCAACCAGGGCGCGCTCGTGCAGCTCGTGCTGACCCTGCGCCGGCGCTACCCCGGCCTGATCATCGCCGGCGGCTACTCGCCGCCCTTCCGGCCGCAGAGCGACGAGGAGCGCGATGCGATCGCGGCGGAGATCAACGCGTCGCGCGCCGACATCGTGTGGGTCGGCACCGGCCAGCCCAAGCAGGAGAAGTGGATGGCGGAGATGCGCGACCTGCTCGACGCGCCGATCCTCGCCGGCGTCGGCGCCGCATTCGACTTCCATGCCGGTCTCGTGCCTCAGGCGCCCAACTGGATGCAGGCGGGCGGCCTGGAATGGACCTACCGGCTGGCGCACGAGCCACGCCGTCTATGGCGCCGCTATGCCCGTTACAACCCCCGCTTCGTCGCCGGATTCGCGGGCCAGTACGCGCGCAGCAGGCGGACCGTTCTCTCAGAACGGTAGATTCCCCGCGCAACATGCTCCCCGAGGTCGCCGTCATCGGTTTGGGTCGGATCGGCCTCCCGCTGGCCGTCTCCTTCGCCGACCACGGGCTCAACGTCCTCGGCATCGACAAGGACGCCGAGCGCCTGCAGGCGGTCCGCGACGCGCAGATGCCCTTCGAGGAGCCCGGCGCCCAGGACGCGCTGCAACGCGTGCGTGCAGCCGGCAGGCTCGTGGTGTCCGACAGCGTCGCCGACGCGGCCGCCGCCGAGCACATCGTCATCACCCTCGGCACGCCGTCCTTCTCGCACATCGAGATCGACATCGGCGACATCCGCTCGGCGCTCGATCAGCTGCTGGCGCTGCTGCGTCCGGGGCACACGCTGACGCTGCGCTCGACGATCGCCCCCGGCACGACGGACTTCGTCGCGGGCTACCTCGCCAAGCACCGCGGCTTTGCGATCGGCGAGGAGGTGTTCGTCGCGCACTGCCCCGAGCGCATCGCGGCGGGGCACTTCATGGAGGAGATCCAGAGCCTGCCGTGTATCGTCGGCGGCGTCGGCGCGGGGTCGGGCGAGAGCGTCGGCTCGCTGTTCGGCGTCTTCGGCGCGCCGATCGTGCAGACGACGCCGGTGCAGGCCGAGCTGGCGAAGATCTGGACGAACATCCTGCGCTACGCGAACTTCGCGCTGCCCAACCTGCTGATGATGGATTGCGAGCAGCACGGTGCGAACGTCTTCGACGTCATCGAGCTGATCAACCGCGACTATCCCCGCGGCGGCATCGCAAGCCCGGGCCTGACCGCCGGCACCTGCCTGCGCAAGGACTTCGCCTTCAGCGAGGAGCGCTCCAACGCCCCCGGCATGCTGCTCGCCGTGTCGCGCGTCAACGAGTCGGTGCCGCTGTTCCTCGTCGAGGGGATGAAGCGCCGGCTGGGCTCGCTCAACGGCCGCAAGATCGCCGTCCTGGGCCTCGCCTTCAAGGGCAACACCGACGACGAGCGCGACTCGCTGGCACACAAGCTCGTGCGCCTGCTGGAACGCGAGCTCGCCGACGTCACGGTCCACGACGCGCGTGTCCCGACGCCGACGCCGTCCTTCGAGCAGGCCGTCGCCGGCGCCGACGCGATCGTCGTCGCGGCCAACCACGACGAGTTCCGCGGATCCGAGCCGCTGCACGAGATCGCCGCGCTGGCGGGCGGCGACGCGCTCGTCGTCGACCCCTGGAACTGCTTCGGCGCCCAGCAGGTCTTCGCCTACGTCGCCGAGCTCAGCGCGGTCACCAACGGGCGCGTGACGATGCCGTGACGCGCGTGCTGGTCACGGGCGGCGCCGGCACGATCGGCGCCGCGGTCGTCCGGCGCCTGTTGGGCGACCCGGCGTTCGAGGTTCGCGTCTCCGACCAGCGCCCAGCGCCGCAGTGGATGCGCGAGGGCTGCGAGGTCCACACCGGCGACCTGCGCCTGCCCGACGAGGCGAGCGCGGCGACGGCCGGCTGCACGCACGTCATCCACCTGGCGGCGATCGTCGGCGGAATCGCGAACTTCCACAAGCTCCCGCACACCCTGACGTCGGTCAACTCAGCGCTCTACGACGCCGTCATCCAGGCGGCCCTGGACCACGGCGTCGAGCGCTTCACCTACGTCTCGAGCTCGATGGTCTTCGAGCGCGCCACCCAGTACCCCACGACCGAGGAGCACGTCTGGGAGGTGGCGATGCCGCGTTCGGCATACGGCTTCTCGAAGCTCGCGGGCGAGGTCTGGTGCCGCGCGGCGCACGCCGAGCACGGCCTGCCATATACGATCTGCCGCCCGTTCAACGCCTACGGACCGGGCGAGATGCCAGACGACGAGCCCGGAATCGCACACGCCGTGCCCGACCTGATCCGCAAGGCGCTGTCCGGCCAGCATCCGCTGCAGATCTTCGGATCGGGCGAGCAGACGCGCACGCTGACGCACATCGACGACATCGCCGACGGCGTCGTGACAGCGATGGCCTCCCCCGCCGGCCTGCACGAGGACTTCAACATCTCGGCAGCCGACGAGCTGACGGTCGCCGAGATCGCGCGCATCGTCTGGGAGGTCTGCGGGCGCGACCCGGAGAGCTTCGAGCTCGAGCACCTGCCGACGTTCGAAGTCGACGTGCAGCGGCGCTGGCCGAGCGTCGAGAAGGCTCGCGACATGCTCGGCTGGGAGGCGCGAATCGGCGTGCGAGACGGGATCGAGCAGACCGCGAACTGGCTGCGCGGGGTGCTCGCGGCGCCTGGCTGACGCGACGTTCGCTCGCCCGCGCGCGCTCCGTGGTCAGCGGCGGGGCGCCCTGCATTCGTTTGGCCGGGGCGCGGCCGGGTAGGCGATGATGTTCCCCTTCCGATCTCGAGGAGCACCCCCCGAATGAAGCTGCGCAGGCGTCAGAAACGCACCACAGAGATGAAGTCGGCGCTGCGCTCCAAGCGCTTCAAGGTGATCGGCATCATCGGGCTCGCCGGCGGCGCCGGCGCCGCGATCCTCAAGAAGGTCAAGGCCGACAAGCCGCCGGTCTACAGCGGGCCGGCGCCCTCGGTGGCCGTCGATGCGGCCGCTTCCGCGCCGGACGCCCCGTCGCCGTCGCTCGCGGTCGCCCCCGACCCGGTGCCCCGCGCCAACGAGACGCCGGCTGCCGGAGCGGCCGCGCTGCACGACGGCGGCGACGCACACGACTCCGCGAGTGACGAGCCCACAGCCGGCGACGACGCGGCAGACGCGCCCGACGGCAAGGCGGACGCCGAGGAGCCCGCGGCAGACGCAACCGCGGACGACGACTCCGAATCCGGGGAGCCGGCAAAGGACTGACGGACGGCTCCGTCACGGCGCCGGGGTGTCGCACCGACACTCCGGCGCCACGATTCGCGCTGCGGGAGCCGGGGCGCGGCCGCGCGCGCCGGCGCTACCTCACTCGCAGCGTCATCGACTGGTCCGCGCCGCCGTGGATCTTGCAGACGATCCGGTAGGTGCCCCGGCGGGTCATGCGCCGGGTGTAGCTGCCCGAGTCCATCGCCCTGGACTTGAACCTCACCGGGCCGCCGACGACGGTGACGTCGTGAAAGCTGTTGCCCGACCAGCGCCAGCGCACGCGCGTGTCACGCGTGACGGTCACGGTCGGCGTTCCGCCGTCCCTGACGAAGTAGTTGTCGCCGACCTTGACCGTGCGGATCGTGGCCGTCGTCGCGGGCGCGGCGAGCCCCGCGCAGGCGGCGAGCGCCAGCAGGACGGACAGCACCCTGGTCATGGGCGCACGGCGATGACCTGCGTCATCGTGATCGGGTGCAGGTAGCAGAAGAGCTTGTAGGTGCCGGGCGTGTTCAAGGTCCTGGAGTATCGCGCACCCTTGCGTACGTTGGCGGAGCCGATCAAGCGCGGACCGCTCGCGAGCGTGATGTTGTGCGTCGCCGCGTCGACGAAGTCCCAATTCACCCGCGTCCCGCGCGCCACCGAGAGGTTGGCCGGCAGGATGCGCTCGCGCGCCAGCGACACCGCCGCCGTCGGCGACATGGAGAACTGCTCGGGCCCCGCCGGCCGGTCGATCTCGCGCACCTGGCCGTCCGCGCCGATCCCGTTGAGCGGGATCTCGACCACCGGAGCCTGCGTCCTGCCGCTCTTGCGCGTCCAGAGGATGCGCGCGTCCGTCGGCGGCGGAGCGCACGCGCGCGGAGCTTCGCGCTCGGCAGCGATGTACACGTGGCTGATCGCCATCACCTGGACGTGCGGCCGCGTGCCGTCGTAGAGCCCGGTCACCCGCAGAAACTCGCCCTTGCGGACCGGGATGCCGGTCTGCGACTGGAAGTGGCCGGTGGCGATCGGCCCGGGCTCGTGCAGGATCGGCTTGGCGCGGTAGACGATGTCGCTCTGCAGCCCATAGAGCGGCTTGTGATCGATCAGCGTGCGGTCCGCGCAGCGGGGCTGCTGCACCGTCATCCCGTACGAGCTGCCGTGCAGATGCGCGCTCGCGGCGACGATGCGCCCGCTGATCGGCATCCGCCACAGGTGCTGGCGCTTGTGCACCCCGCCCGGCGGCATGTCACCCTCGATGTCATAGCTCGGATGCTTCGTGCAGCCGTTGGCGCGCAGCCACAGCGGCTTGACGCGCTTGCGCCGCTCGCCGAGGACCATCCGCACCCGGTAATGGACGCGCACCGTGTGAGCCCTCAGCGAGTGGCTCATGAGCATCGCCTGCATGTTCCAGCGCTCGCGTGCGCCGACGGGGTAGCCGTAGCCGGGCGGCAGCATCAGCGGCTGCATCTCCTCCCCCGTGCCCCAGAACGGCTCACTCGAGCGCCCGGCGCACGACGATCGCTTCGGCGCTCCGCCGGGGCGCCCGGCGTTGATGAAGACGATGTGATGCAGCATCACGTCGCGGATCGTCACCTTGCGACCGCGCGCGTCGACGAGCCAGGCGTCCATCTGCGTGACGTAGCCCGCGCGCTCGGGCGTCGGCACTGCGATCTTGGGAAAGATCGTCTGAAAGCCCGACAGCGTGAACGGTCGCGTCTGCATGTCGAAGGTCTGCGTGCGCGCCTCCGCGGCCGCGGGCGCGATCGCCACCAGCGCGAACGCGGCCACGAGAAACCCGGCGAGACCCCCAAGCCGACGCATCGCGGCATCCTACGTCGCGCTCCGGATCGCTGCGCCGCCCGGTCGGCTTCTTGCCGTCAGGCGTCGTAGACGCCCTGCAGCGCCCGCGCGACGATCTGCGGCGAGGCGATCCGCAGCACGCGCCGGCGTCCGGCCTCGCCGGCGGCCTCGTCGGCGTAGCGGGCGCGCACGGCGAGCGCGAGCGCGGCCGCGTCGCCGGGCGCCACGAGGCCCTCGGGGCCGCACAGCTCGGGCAGCGCGCCGATCGCGCTGCCCGCGACGGGCAGTCCGGCGGCCATCGCCTCCGCGGCCGCCAGCCCGAAGGTCTCGGCCGAGCGCGACGGCAGGATCGCGAGCGCGGCCGCGGCGCGCAGCCGTGCGAGCTCGGCGCCGCCGACGTGCCCGGCGAAGCGCGTGTCGGTCCCCGCGGCGCGGGCGCGCAGCTCGCCGAGCAGCGGGCCGTCGCCGGCGATCACGAGCGGCACGCGCGCGGCCGCGCAGGCCGCGATCGCGACGTCGACGCCCTTCTCGGCCGCCAGCCGCGAAACGACGAGCGCGTGGCTACCGGCGGCCGCCGTCGAGCGCGGCACGACGTGACGCACGACATGGCCGACGACGTGCAGCCGGGATCCGTCGCGCAGCGGCGCGCCGAGCGCCCGCAGCCGCGCCAGCGCGAACGCGCTCGGGACGACGACCGCATCTGCATGGGCCAGCAGCCGGCGCTGCCACAGCGCCAGCGACGCGCCGTAGACGGCCGCCTCGGCTCCGGTGCCGCGGCAGTTCAGGCGCACTCCCGGGCGCGTGTCGCGCCCGTGACAGCGCGTGCATTCGGCGCCGCGCGTGAAGCACGTCCCAACCGCGCAGACGAGGCGGTAGTTGTGCAGGTGCAGGACGGTTCGGGCACCGGCGGCCTGCGCCGCCGCAAGCGCGCGCCAGCCCAGCGACGGGTGGAGGTTGTGAGCGTGGACGATGCGCGCGCCGCTGCGGCGCACGGCCTCGCCGACCTCCTCGGGCCGCAGTCCGCCGCGCAGCAGGCCGGCCGCCGCACGCCCGCGGCCGAGCGCGGCGCTGTCGCGCGTCAGCAGCGCTGCGTCCTCGCCGAGCTGCTCGCGGACGACCCACAGCAGGTCGTCGACGGCGCGCTCTTCGCCGCCGGTCGTGCGATAGCGGTTGTGCAGGACGAGGATCACGAGTGGTGCGAATCTGCCGCGCGGATGCGCCAAACCTAGACTCTCGCGGGGATATGCCCTTGACGGCGAGCATCATCGTTCCCACCCGCATGCGGGCGGGGTACCTCGACGTGGCGCTCGCATCGATCGCGCCGCAGGCCGCTGCGGCCGGCGCCGAGATGCTCGTCGTCGACGACGGACCCGATGCTAAGACCGCGGAGGTGGCCCGCCGTCATGGCGCGCGCTACGTGGCGCACACGGCTTCGCGCGGCCTCAACGCCGCGCGCAACACCGGCATCGACGCCGCCCGTGGCGCGCCGCTCGTGTTCGTCGACGACGACGTCGCGGTGCGTCCGGGCTGGCTCGCGGCGCTGCTCGAGGCCGATGCGCACGCCGAGCCTGAGGTCGGCGTGCTGACGGGTCCGATCCATGCGCGCTTCGAGGACCACCCGCTGCGCTCGTGCGGCCGCGAGGGTCCGCCGATCTCGAGCCAGGACTTCGGCGCGAGCGATCGCGACGTCCCCCATGCATGGGGCGCGAACATGACCGTGCGCCGCCCCTGGCTGCGGGAAGCCGGCCGCTTCGACGAATCGCGCGAGCTCTACGGCGACGAACAGGAATGGCAGCGGCGCCTGCTGGCGGCGGGCGGGCGCATCCGCTATGTGGCCGCCGCCGCGCTCGACCACCGTCGCGCCGGCGACGACGCGCGGCTGCGCTCGCTGGCGGGCGCAGCCTACCGGCGCGGCCAGGCGAGCCGGCGCTTCGACGTGCACAAGCGGGCCGCGCCGTCGCTGGCGCGCGAGCTGCTCGTGCTCGCCGGCTGCGCAGCGCACACGCTTCGCCACCGCTGCCCCAACGGGATCGTGCTCGCGGCCCACTCGCTCGGCCGGCTGCGCGCCGCGGGGAGCGCCGGCGGGCGCGCCGCGGACGGCGCCGGCGCGGCGGCCGGGGACGGCGACGAGGACCCCGACTTCCTGTCGGGCTCCAGCGGCACGGTCCGCGGGCTGCGCCGCCCGCCGCTGCGCGCCGCCGACCTCCTGCTCGACCTCGAGGCCGCGGTCCGCGTGCGGCTGCTGGATCGCGCGGCGCGCAGCCATCCGCCGCCGCGGCGCGTGCTCGTGCTCGGCGTGCAGCGGCCCGGGCGGCTCATGAACGCCGCCCGCATCGAGCTTCACCGCACGCGCCACACGGTCGCGATGCACACGATCGCGATGGGCGCCGGCGGCAAGTTCGAGAACCTCAACGAGCTACTCGCCGCCCATCCGCCCGAGGGGCACGACTGGCTGCTGGTGATCGATGACGACGTCGTCCTGCCGCGCGGCTTCCTCGACCGCTTCCTGCAATGCGCGGAGCACGGCGGCCTGCAGCTCGCGCAGCCCGCCCATCGCCTGCACTCCCACGCCGCCTGGGCGGTGACGCGCCGGCGCCGCGGCGGCGCGGTTCGCGAGACGCACTTCGCGGAGATCGGGCCCGTCACGGCGTTCGCGGCCGCGACCTTCCCCGCGCTGCTGCCGTTTCCCGCGCTGCGGATGGGCTGGGGCCTCGACGCGCACTGGTCCGCGCTCGCCCGCGAGCGCGGCTGGACGATCGGGGTCGTCGACGCCGCGCCGGTGCTGCACACCACGCCCGTCGGCGGCGGCTACGAGCGCGCGGCCGCCGTCGCCGAGGCGCGGGCCTTTCTCAGCGAGCGCCCGTACGTCACCCGGACGCAGGCGCGCTGGTCGCGGCGGCTCTTATGAAGGTCGTCGTCGTCGCCGAGTTCTATCCGCGCGCGGCCGACCCGGTGCTCGGGGTCTGGGCGCACCGCCAGGCGATCGCCGCGCGCGAGGCCGGCGCCGACGTGCGCGTGCTCGTGCTGCACCGGCCGCTGCCCTCGCTGGCAACGGCGCGCGCCGGCCCGCGCGCTGCCGCGCGTGCGACCGCGACCGCGCTGGCGCAGCCGCGGCGCTGCACGCTCGACGGCCTCGAGATCTCCTACGTCGCGTTTCTCGCGCCGCCGCGGCCGCGCTCCTACGGCAACTGGGGACGCTGGGCGGCCCCAGCGCTCGCGGTCGCCCTGCGCGCGTTGCGCCGCGGCTTCGCGTACGACCTCGTGCACGCGCACAACGCCGTGCCGGCGGGGGAGGCGGTGCGTCGGGTCATCGAAGGTGGCGCGCAGATCGCACCACCGCTCGTCGTCTCCGTCCACGGCGGCGACGTCTTCCACACCGTGCCCGGCTCGGCGGCCGGCGCGGAGGCCGTACGGGCGGCGCTCGGGCGCGCGCGGCTCGTGCTCGCCAACAGCGCGGGCATCGAGCGCCGCTGCCGCATCCTCGGCGCACGCGCCACGCGCGTCGTGCGCCTCGGCACGGACCTCCCGGCCGCGCGCGCCAAGCCCTACGACGACCCGACGGTGGTCACGACCGGACACCTCGTCGCGCGCAAGCGCCACGCCGACGTGTTGCGCGCGCTCGCGCTGCTGCGCGACCGCCACCCGGCGCTGCGCTACCTCGTGATCGGCGACGGGCCCGAGCGCGAGCGCCTGCGGCGGCTCGCCGCCGAGCTCGGCCTCGCCGACCGCGTCGAGCTCGCGGGCCAGCTGCCCCACGACGATGCCCTGCGGCGAACACGCCGCGCGAGCCTGCTGGCGATGCCCTCCACCGACGAGGCGTTCGGCGTCGCCTACGTCGAGGCGATGGCCGGCTGGGTGCCCGCGATCGGCGCCGACGGCGAGCCCGGCCCGGAGGAGATCCGCAGCGCCGGCGGCGGCCTGTCGCTCGTCGCCCCCGGCGATGCCGGCGCGCTCGCCGCGGCGATCGACGCCCTGCTGCGCGACGAGCGGGCGCTGCGCGACGAGGGCGAGCGCGCCCGCGCGACGGTGCAGCGCGCGTTCTCCTGGGAGCGCTGCGGCGCGGCGACGGTCGCCGCCTACGAGCAGGCGCTCCGGGTCCCGTGAAGCCCGTCCTGTTCGTCACCAACCACGTGCCGCCCGAGCGCGCCGGCGCGTTCGCGGCGCTGCACCGGCGGCTGGCGATCGAGCTGGCGATCTTCGGCGGGCGCTCCAAGCACGCGACCGCCGGCGTGGCCGACCCCGGGACGCCTCACCGCCATGTCCAGCAGCGCGAGATCCGCGCGCTCGCCGCATCGGGCAACTACAGCGCCGTCGTCTGCGGCACCGCCGGGCGCGTCGCGCTGCCGGCGGCGTGGCTGGGCGCACGCAGCGCGCGTATGCCGTTCGTGCTGTGGACCGCGCTGTGGGCTCACCCGCGCACGCCTGCGCATCTCGCCGGCGGCGCCCCGCTGCTCGCCGCCCTGTACCGCGACGCCGACGCGGTCGTCGCCTACGGCCCGCACGTCGCCGCGTTCGTCCGCGCGCGCGGGGCGCGCAACGTCCACGTCGCGCCGCAGGCGGTCGACAACGCGTTCTGGGGGGCGGCGATCACCGGCGAGCGCGCCGCACGGTTCCAAGCGGTGTTTCTCGGCCGTCCGGGCCGGGAAAAGGGCGCGCAGATGCTCCTCGATGCCTGGCGTTCGTCGGGCCTTGGAGCAACCGCCGCGCTCGTCCTCGTCGGCGTGGGAACCGGGTCACCCCGGCCCCCCGCCGGCGCCGCGGTCCTGTCGCTGGCGCCGCAACCGCCCGAGCAGGTGCGCAACTATCTGGCCGCCGCCGATGTCTGTGTCATACCGTCGCTGCGGACCCGCAGCTTTCGCGAGCCCTGGGGGCTCGTCGCCAACGAGGCCATGAACCAGTCAACGCCCATCATCGCCAGCGACGAGGTCGGCGCCGTCGCCGGTGGCCTCGTGCGCCACGAGCGCAACGCGCTCGTCGTGCCCGCCGGCGACGTCGCGGCGCTGGCCGTCGCGCTGCGGCGCCTGAGCGAGGACGACGAGTTGCGCACTCGGCTGGGCTCCAATGCCCGCCGCGACGTCGCTCCCTACACCTTCGACGCATGGGCCGCGGGCTTTGGCGCCGCGCTCGGCTCGCTACGGTGAGACAGCTCATGCGCAGACACCTCATCGCCCTGGCAACGCTGCTCGCCCTGTTCGCGGGCGCCCCGGCCTCCTCGCTGGCCTCGGGCGCGGACGTCATCGACGACTGCACCGACGACGAGGTCATGGCAAAGGTCTACACGCAGAAGGAGTACCGCGAGGCGCTCGCCAAGCTCCCCGCCGACGCCGACCAGTACGGCAACTGCCGCGACATCATCGCCCGCGCGCAGGAGGCCGCTGCGACGAGGGGCGGCTCCGGCAAGGCCAGGAAGGGGGGCGGCTCCGCTGTCGCCACGCCGGCAGACGGCGGCACGGGCGCAGGCCGCAGCCCCGCCCCCTCGACGGCACCGGCGCGCGAACAGCTCGCCGGCGCGACGGCGGAGGATCGTGCCGCCGCCAAGAGCGCCGCGAGGGACCCCTCCACCCCGACCGTCGGACCGGCGGACGCCTTCAGCACCGCGGGCGTCGGGCGGGCCCCGGAGTCCGGCACGATCTCAGACCTTCCCACCCCCGTCCTCGTCCTGCTCGCCCTGCTGCTCGCCGGAGCGCTCGCGCTCGCCGCCGCCCGCATCCGAAGCCTTGTCCACACCCGCCGCGCTTGACGAACGCCCGCGTGCCGGAACGCTGAGCGTTCCCGGCCTCCGGGTGTCATCATCGAAGGTGGCCCAGCCGCTGCTGACGACCGGCCTCGCCGCGGTCCTGTGCGCGGTCGCCTTCGCCGCCGACGGCGGCCTGCAGCTGGGCCGCACGACGCCGGTCGAGATGGCGCTGATCCTCGGCGGCGGCCTCGCGGTGTCCGGCTCGCTGCTGCTGGCGCCGCGACGGCCGCGCCTGTGGGGCCTGGGCTGCGTCGCGCTGCTGCTCGCGCTCGCCGTGCTGACCGCGCTCTCGATGACCTGGGCGGCGAACCCGTCCGACGCGTGGCTGGAGGCCAACCGCACGTTCGCCTACGTCGCAGTCTTCGCCGGCGCCGCGGCCCTCGCGCACGCCGTGCCCGGGCGCTGGAGCGCGGTGCTCGGCGCGATCACGCTGGCGTGCGTCGTCATCAGCGCGTACGCCGTCACGACGAAGATCGCTCCCGGCCCCCTGAATCCCGACGAGATCTACGCGCGACTGCGCGAGCCCTTCGGCTACTGGAACAGCGTTGGCCTGATGGCCGCGCTCGGGGTCCCCGGCGCGCTGTGGCTCGGCACGCGGCGCACCGGCCACCAGGCG
>Ga0136640_10000199_pt1 | contig 21726 bp, 20 predicted proteins | sample AntDrymUQ8642106_2_FD_105498 | JGI IMG/M metagenome (GOLD analysis project Ga0136640, IMG submission 105498) | Polar desert sand microbial communities from Dry Valleys, Antarctica - metaG UQ864 (21.06) | ecosystem: Environmental > Terrestrial > Soil > Desert | place: Antarctica: Dry Valley...
CCACTCGACGAACCAGGATCCGCCCAGGGGGTCGATAGTGCTGGTCACGCCCGTCTCCTCGGCGATGACCTGCTGGGTGCGCAGCGCCACCTTGGCGGCGTGGTCCGACGGCAGGGCCAGCACTTCGTCCAACGCGTTGGTGTGCAGCGATTGGGTGCCGCCGAGCACCGCCGCCATCGCTTCCAGCGCCGTCCGCACGATGTTGTTGTCCGGCTGCTGCGCGGTCAGTGACACTCCGGCGGTCTGGGTGTGGAACCGCAGCAGCATCGCCTTGTCGGCGGTCGCACCGTAGCGCTCGCGCATCCATCGGGCCCAGATCCGACGCCCGGCGCGGAACTTGCCGATCTCTTCGAAAAAGTCGATGTGTGAGTCAAAGAAGAACGACAGCCGGGGCGCGAACGCGTCGACTGCCAGGCCGCGCGACTTGCCAAGCTCGACGTAGGAGAAGCCCGCCGCCAGCGTGAACGCCAGCTCCTGCGCCGCCGTCGAACCCGCCTCACGAATGTGATAGCCCGACACCGAGATCGGGTGGTAGCGGGGCACCTGCCGACTGGTGAACTCCATCAGGTCGGCGATCAGCCGCAGGTGCGGCTGCGGGGGGAACAGCCACTCCTTCTGCGCGATGTACTCCTTGTAGATGTCGGTCTGCAAGGTCCCGGCGAGCTGATCCAGCGCGAAGCCTTGCCGCTCCGCGGCGACGGCGTACATGGCGAACAGCACGACGGCCGGGCCGTTGATGGTCATCGACGTGGTGATCTCGCCGAGCGGGATGCCGTCGAACAGCCGCTCGACGTCGGACAGCGTGTCCACGGCCACGCCGCAGTGGCCAACCTCCCCCGCCGACTCCGCCTCGTCGGAGTCGCGCCCCATCAGCGTCGGCATGTCGAAGGCCACCGATAGCCCGTGCTGGCCGGCGCGCAGCAGGTCGTGATAGCGCCGGTTGGTGTCGCTGACGCTGCCGAAGCCCGCGAACTGGCGGATCGTCCAGGGTCGGCCCCGGTACATCGAGGGGTACACGCCTCGCGTGAACGGATACACCCCCGGATAGCCGATGCGCTCGAAGTCGGGCGTGTAGCTGTCGGGGCCGACCAACGGCGGCACCGGTACCTCCGACAGCGTCGTGAAGTCCTCGTCCCGTTCCGGCGTGGCGGCGTAGCGGCGCTGCCACTCTGCCATGCTCTCGCGTCCTACCGCTTCGCTACTTGAGGACCGGTCGTGGTCGTTCGAGGTCACGGCAAGCTCCTGGGAAGGGCGAGGCGAGGGGTAGCGTGACCATTCTGCCACCGGCGTGGCGCAACCCCAGTGGGCGCAGCGCCAGATGCATGTGAACGGCAGTAGGGACCCGAACCTGGCGAACGAGCAGTGGGCGAACCATCGCCGCGAATACCTGCACCGGCTAACCGCCGCGGCGACGATCCCGAGTGCGGCAAGGCTATGAAGTGCAGCCGCCAGCGGGCCGGCTGGGCACGAGACTGGGCCCGCCAGCCTCCCACATGGCACCAGATAAGCCAGCGAAAGACGAAGCCCCGGCGACATGGCCTGGGCCAGCGGTCCACCGGAGCTTACAAGACCCAAAGGTACGCGAGTATGGCGGCGATGACAACGCCGCCGGGCTCCGCCGCGCCGGCCGCTGGACCTTGGGTACAGCGGTGGTTGAGGTCGCGTACTGGCCCGGGCCACCGCACCGGACGAGCAATGCGGGTCAACTCTTCGCCCCGCTGTACCGGACCAAGAGTCGCCGTCGCGTCGATGTGAACAGCAAGCCGCGGGAGTCCCTGCACCGGGCGGTGTCCAGCGCGGGAGGCGCGGCGACGCCACCCGGCAAGGTTGTCGCCGAGCTCACGTTCGGCTTCTGGCGATACCTCAGTTCAGCCGCACACGAGAAGACGCTGTGGGTGCCGTGTCTGCACCGCTGCTGCCCCCCCGGCACCGACCGGCGCGACGTGGATGGGCCGGTCGGACGCCTTCACGACGTCCGTAACCGCGTCGCCCACCACGAGCCGCTGCTACAGACGAGCGTGGCGGGGCGACTCGCGGACCTGATTGAGATCGGCACGCTCCTCGACGCGCACCCTCGGCCAGCATCTGTCGGCCACAACCAGGGTGACCAGCCTGCTGGCCACCCGCCCGTGAACTCCCGGCCCACGACCGCGACCGCCGCCGTGGTGGCGGGTGCGGCTAGGAGTCGACCTCGGCCGCGCCGGTGTCGCCGGCCGGCACGCTGGTGCCAGCGGCCCCGCTACCCGCCGAGAAGGTGTGGGTGCCGCCGTACAGGCTGACCTGGGTGCCGATGCCCAGCCGCGGATACAGCCACAGCGCGTCGGCCCGGCTGACGCGCACGCAGCCGTGGCTGGCGGGGTAGCTCGGCACGGAGTCCGACCCGTGGATCGCCCATCCGGCGTAGAAGTACATCGGGTCGTACAACGATCCCAGCTCTGCCTCCCGGATGCCGGGAATCTTGCGCTCGACGATGTACGTGCCAACCGGGGTCAGACTGGTGGCAGTGCCGCCCGACGAGGTCTCGTAGGACTCGCCGCTGCCTGAGCTGACCGCAACGATGCGCTGGAGTTGGCCGTCCTGCACGTAGTACAGCACCTGCTTGGTCAGGTCTATCTCGACGCGGGTGGCGGCCCCGCCTTGCAGCTCCGGCGTCACCGGCTTGTCCAGCGCCGCGCGGGTCAGCGGCCCCACCACGCCGTCGGCGGACAGCCCGTTGACCTTCTGGAAGGCCGTGACGGCGCTGATCGTCGCCGGACCAGCGGCTCCGTCGATGGCGTCCACGTAGTACTTCAGCTCGGCCAGCCTGCTCTGCACCGCGGCGACGTCGGCCTTGCGGCGGTCCTCTCGCCGCTGCGCCGCGCGAGCGGCCCTGGCCTCGGCGGCGGCCTCCTCCCTGGCGGCGGCCCTGGCCTTCGCGCGGGCTTCGGCGGCGGCCCTGGCCTTCGCGCGGGCTTCGGCGGCGGCCTTGGCCCTCGCCTCGGCCGCGGCCTTCTCCGCCGCCCTGGCGGCGGTTGCGACCTCGGTGACCTCGGCACGCGCCGGAGCACTCGGCGCGATCCTGGCGACCTCCCGCGCTGACGAGCGCTGGCCACCGGTGCCCGCGCTGACCGGGGAAGGCCCCAGTGCTGCGACCAGTGGGGCAACCAAGGAGCTGACCACCGGGCTGACAGGGGGGCCGACCAACGTGAGGCCGGCCACGAGCGTCGTCATGATGACGGCGGGGACCAACAGCAGCAGGAGCAAGCGGCGCATCTACGAAGCGTAGCCAGCAACGCCGGACCATGCCGGATGTCCGTTCGGACGGTCGCTCGCCAGCGACCCGGGCGCTCCGCCAGCTCGATCGCCAGCGACCCGACGGCGCGCACCAGCCCGTCCATCGCCAGCGGCCCAGGCGCACGGCCGGCCCGTCCTTCGTCAGCGGTCGAAGCGCTCCAGCAGCCGGTCGGCGGCGGTGTACGGATCGAGCTCGCGCTCGGCAACCTCGGCCGCGAGGTGGTCCACCAGTTGCCCGTCGTCGAACGTGGTGAACCGCCGTCGGACCTCGCCCACGGCGATCTCGCGCAGTTGCGTGCGCGCACGCTGCAGGCGACGCTCGGCGAGGCGTCCGGACTCCCGCAGCCAGGCGCGGTGGCCGTCGACGGCGTCGATCAGCTCGGCAACGCCCTCATCACGTGACGCCACCGTCTTGCAGATAGGCGCCAGCCATTCGGGATGGCCCAGGTGCTGCATGTCGCGTAACTCGCGCACCGTGCGATCGACGCCGTCGCGATCCGCCTTGTTGACGCAGAAGACGTCGGCGATCTCCAGGATCCCGGCTTTGGCGGCCTGGATGGCGTCGCCCATCCCCGGAGCCAGGGTCACGATGGTGGTGTCGGCGGCTGACGCGACCTCGACCTCGGCCTGGCCGACCCCCACCGTTTCGACCACCACGATGTCGAATCCGGCGGCGTCGAGGACCAACAGCGCCTGCGGTGTCGCCCACGACAACCCGCCGAGATGGCCGCGGTTTGCCATCGAGCGGATAAAGACGCCGTCGTCAAGCACGTGGTCCTGCATGCGTACCCGATCACCGAGCAGCGCGCCGCCGGAGAACGGCGACGACGGGTCGACGGCGAGCACCGCGATGCTGCGACCGCGGCGGCGCCACTCGGCCAGCAGCCCGTTGGTCAGCGTGGACTTGCCAACGCCCGGCGACCCGGTGATGCCGATGAGCTGCGCCCCGCCGGTGTGTGGGTGCAGCAACCGCACGGCCTCCCGCAGGTGCTGCGCGGAGCCGTCCTCGACGCGGGTGAGCACTCTGGCCAGGGCGCGTCGCTCCCCGGCCAGCAGGCGCTCGACGAGCTCGGCGGTCTGCATGGCAGGCCGAGGCTAGCCGTGGATCGCGTCCCAGTGCCAGACGGTCCGTGCCCGCAGCCGCTCGCCTGGCGCCAACTCCACAAGGCCGGTCCCCGCCTCGCCCTCGGCGTGCAGCACCGGCGCATTGGGCCAGGCGGTCTGGGGTTCGACGCAGACTCCGCGAGGCGGCGTGTGCACCACGACCGTGGCCGGGTCGGCGGGCAGATCCATGGTGAGCAGCAAGTCGGGCCAGCGCACCGTCACGGGCCTGGTCACTCCGATGTAGACGTGATCCAGCCTGCGCTCGGCCAGCAAGGGCGCGTTGCGCAGATCGGTGTTGTCGTCCACTGGCAGCCGCACACCAGTGGGAATCAAGTCGTTGCGGGTCTCCAAGACCTCGTCGGCGACCACGCCGACGCGCAGGTCGCCGCTGTCGGGGCGCCTGAACCACGGGTGCCATCCCGCCGAGGCGGGCATGGCGCTGTCACCGGCGGCGACCTGCGCCTCCAGCGTGAGACGGCCCGGCTCCAGGGTGATCCGTTGCGCCGCCCAGCCGCCGAACGGCCATCGCCCGACATCCAGGCCGCAAGTGAGCGTCACCTCGGTCGCCTCGGTGTGGTCGACCCGCCAAGCGGTGTCGCGCAGTATCCCGTGAATGGCATGGCCGTAGTGCTCGGCCGCCACCTCGCGGGTGTAGCCGTGAAAGGGCACCCTGCCCTCGTCCAACCGCCCCACCCACGGCGCCATCAGGAAGCAGCCCCAACCGATGTTGGCCTCCTTGCCCTCGGGGCGCGATGCGAAGCCGAGGAGGCGCTCGACGCCGCCGGCCACCAGCGACCCGAGGCGACCGCCGACGGCAGGATCCACTACGACGCTGTCGGCGCCGGCCTCGAGGGTGATGGTCACGAGAACCGCAAGCCGCGGGCGGCGAGGGCAGCGTCGGCGAACTCGGCAAGGGTCTGCACCCGGCGAGGATGTTCCACGGTGTGCAGCCCGTGGTGGTCCACCACCCACGAGGTCAGCCCGGCCGCGTCGGCGGCCACGACGTCGTAGGCCACCGTGTCGCCGAGGTACCACGTGCGCTCGGCTTGCAGACCCAACGGCCCCAGGGCGTAGGCGAAGATCGCAGGGTCAGGCTTGGCCACGCCGACGACGCCGGAGTCGACCACGACCTCGAGCAGCTCCGCCAGGCCGGCGCGGTCCAGCGCCGCTTCGACGCGCCCGTCGGAGTTGGACACCACGCCGACACGGATGCCCGCCTCGCGCAGGCGGGTCAGGCACTCCGCGGCGCCATTGATCGCGCGGTCCCACAGATGCAGGTCGCGGTCGGCAGCCCGCCAGGCCTGCGCCATCACCTCCGCCGGCACGCCGCACCGCTGCCCGAAGCTGGTCAGCCAGTGAGGGAACCAGTCGTCCCACGTGCCCGCCGTGGGAGCGAACTCATGATCCAGCAGCACCAGGGTGCGCCAGAAGCTGTCGTCGAGGTCGGCAGGGTCGTGCCCATGCTGACGCAGCGCTTCGGCGAGTCGTTCGGTATGGACCTGGACCAGCGTCCCACCCGCGTCGAACAGCACCCCGTCGGGCGGGCCAACGGCCGTCACTACAGCGTCTCGAACAGCACCGCGTCGCCCTGACCGCCTCCACCGCATAGCGCCGCTGCCCCACGCCCGCCGCCACGGGCGTGCAGCTCGGACAGCAAGGTCGTGGTGATCCGCGCTCCCGTGCAGCCGATCGGGTGGCCCAGGGCAACCGCTCCCCCGTTGACGTTGACTTTGTCGGCTGGCACGCCGAGGCGGTCGGCGGAGTAGATCGCCACCGAGGCGAACGCCTCGTTCATCTCGTACAGGTCGAAGCTGCCGGGGGCGGCACCGATCTTGGCGGCCGCCTTCTCGATGGCGGCAGCCGGCTGGTGGTGCAGCGACGGGTCCGGCCCGGCGACGGTGGCGTAGGACATCACCCTGGCCAGCGGTGTCAGGCCCAGCTCCTCGGCTTTCGCGCGGCTGGTCAACACCACCGCAGCGCCGCCGTCGGAGATCTGGCTGGCGTTACCCGCTGTGATGGTGCCGTCTGGGGTGAATGCCGGCCGCAGCCTGGCCAGGGATTCGGTGGTGGTGCCGGGGCGTACACCCTCGTCGCTGTCGACCAGGATCGGCTCGCCCTTGCGCTGCGGCACCTCGACCGGCGTCACCTCGTGGGCGAAGCGACCGTCCTTCCACGCCGCCGCGGCGCGCTCGTGGCTGGCGGCGGCCCAGGCGTCCTGCTGCTCGCGCGTGATGCCGTAGCGCTGGTTGAGCCGGTCGCTGCCCTCGCCCATGTGCCCGTCGTCGAACGCGCACCACAGCCCGTCGTGGATCATCGCGTCGACGATCTCCCCGTTGCCCATGCGGTAGCCGGTTCGTGCCTTGGGCAGCAGGTACGGCGCGTTGGACATCGACTCCATCCCGCCCGCGACGACCACGTCATGCTCGCCCAGGCGGATCGCTTGATCGGCCAGCGCCACCGCGGTCAGGCCTGACAGGCAGACCTTGTTGACGGTTAGCGCCGGCACCTGCATGCCGATGCCGCCCTTGATCGCGGCCTGCCGCGCAGTGATCTGGCCCTGCCCCGCCTGCAGCACGTGGCCCATGATCACGTAGTCCACGGCATCGGCGGGCACCCGCGCGCGTTCCAGTGCCGAGCGGATCGCCACGCCGCCCAGATCCACGGCCCGCAGGCTCGCCAGGCCGCCGCCCAACCTACCGATCGGGGTGCGGACGTAGCCGACGATGACGGCCTCATTCATGGCAGGGCCTCCAGGTGCGAGGAAACACGGGGGTCAGCCCCATTGTTCCACGCGGCCGGCCGTGCCCGGCGGGCACTCAAGGACGGTGCGGTCAGCGGAGCCGGGAGTCAGCGCCGGTGTGACGGCGGGCCGCCGACCGGCAGCGCCACGTCGATGCGCACGAGGCGGTGGTCGGACGACGGGAACGGGAACGTGCCGACGAGGTCGAAGTCGGGATGGCTGGTGCGAGGCCAGAAGACCGCCGGGTCCGACACGCGCATGCCGTTGCGGGGCAGGACGTAGTCGACGCGCAGGTTGCCGACGCTCTCGCTGAAGTCGGCGGTGTCGAAGGCGGGGTTGCCCCGGTGGCTGTCGTTGGCGCCGCCCTGCAGCTCTGCCTGCTCAGGGCCGCCCTGACTGGACGGGATCGGCCGTTCACGGACCTTCGGGTGGTGCAGCAACTGCTGGATGGCGCCCGGGACGCTGTCGCCGTCGACGGGGTCGGCGTTGAGGTCGCCGGCGATCACGAAGCGGGCGCCGGGGTGCAGGCCGCCGTGGCGCCCCTCATCGTCGTAGATGTACCGCGACGCGCGGCCGCCGCCGATATAGTCGGCCCACAAGCGGATCTCGTCGTGATTGCGCCGGCCATTGCGGTCCTCGACGCCGTCGAAGCTCGGCGGCGTGGGATGGCTGGCGAGCAGGTGGACGGTGTCACGGCCGACACGCACCGGCACGTCGACGTGGTTCTTCGACGACAGCCGGAACACGGCCAGCTCCTCGGGGCTGTACCAGTCGGCCGGGGCAGGCGTATCGGGGTCGTCGGGCAGTAGCGCGCCCGGCATGTCGGCCCAGCGGAAGTGCTGGAAGGTGCGGATCGCCTCGGTGGCGATCGGGTAACGCGAGTAGACCGCGAAGGCGTACTGCCCGGGGAACTCGCCGAAGCCGAACGCGTCGTCGCCGTAGGCCCGCCCGGACGTGCCGATCACGCCGTCGTTGTTCAGATCGAAGCCGCTGGCGACCCCGGTGTTGGAACGGAAGGCCGTGCGGTACGGGTAGCGGATCGGCGCCCGCCCGCCCTGGCTGACGCCCAGATAGCGGTCACCGAACAGCCGAACCGCCTGGCCGCGGCGGTCGTAGTCGAACTCGTTGACCAGCAGGACGTCCGGGCGCTGGAGCTGGACAATCTCGGCCACGGTGCGGGCCTGCTCGTCGCCGGCACGCAGGTCGGCCACGAGTTCCCCCCGCTCGGCGCGGAACAGCGACACGTTGAACGTGGCGAAGCGCACATCCGGATGCGGGCGGCGGCCCGGGCGGGCGCCCGCGGTGATCGGCAGGGCGATGACGGCCAGTACCAGCGCCAGGAGAATCGGCAGGGCGCGACGGCGGATGATGGGCATGGCGACGCTCCTGCTCGACGACGGATCGGCACAGCCTACCGGTCAGGGGTGACGGGGCGACGAACGGCGGCTGACGTTGCGGTATGCCGCCTTGGATACTTCGCGGGTGACGGCGGGTGGCCACGGGAGCGTCGACGAGCGGGAACGCCAGCGCACCTCGGGCGAGGTGTGGACCCCGCAAAAGCCGGTGAGGATGGCGGCCATGGCTGACGCTGAACCCTTCTCTGTCGACACCTTGCTCTCGCTGCCCCGCCTGGACGGGCTGGCGCTGTCGCCCGACGGCCGCCGGCTGATCACGTCGGTGGCGCGACCGGATCCCGAGGGCAAGAAGTTCGTCACTGCGCTGTGGGAGCTGGACACCGACGGCGAGCGGGAGCCCCGGCGGCTGACCCGCTCGACGCCCGGCGAGTCCGGTGCGGTGTTCATGCCGGACGGGGCGCTGCTGTTCACCTCCTCGCGGCCCGACCCGGCCGCAGCCAAGGATGACCCTCGGGGCGAGGCGCCCGCACTTTGGCTCCTGCCAGCAGGCGGCGGCGAGGCGTATCTCATCGCCTCACCTCCCGGCGGCGTGGACGCCCTCGCGGTCGCCCGCCAGTCCGGCACCATCGTCCTCGGCGCTTCGACCCATCCTCGCACGGATGGATGGGACCAGGACGCGGAGCGCGAGAAGGCCCGTGTCGACGCCGGCGTACAGGCCCAGCTGTTCACCGACTACCCCATCCGCTTCTGGGACCACTATCTGGGCCCGCGCGAACGCCACCTGTATGCCGCGTCCCCGCCCTCGGGTGACGCCGCACTCGAGGCCAGCGACCTGTTGCCAGACCCGGGACGGCTGCTTGACCTGTCCACCTTCGACGTCACGCCCGACGGCGCCACCGCGGTCACCACCCGCGCCCAGGACGACGCCGACGTGCGCAACCGCTTCCTCAGCGAGCTGGTGTCCGTCGACGTGGTCACTGGGCAGCAACGCGTCCTCGCCGGCGGTGACTACGGCTACGAGTCCCCCGCCTGTTCGCCGGACGGTCGTTGGGTCGTCGCCATCCGCGGCGAGCGCTCGACACCCGACCGCGCAGGCGACCAGACGCTGTGGCTGGTCGACCTCGCCACCGGCGACGGTAGCGACCTGCTGGGTGGCTTCGACCTGTGGCCCAACGCGCCCGTGTGGGCGCCCGACAGCGGCGCGGTCTACTTCACCGCCGACTGTGACGGTCGCACGCGACCCTATCGAGTGAGCCTCGACAATCAACGGCTGACACGGCTGGCGACCGAGGGTGCGTTCACGGCCCTGTGTCCGTCCCCCGACGACGCGACGGTCTACGCGCTGCGCTCGATGGTCACCGCCCCGCCGCATCCCGTCGTCCTCGACGCCTCCGCCAGCGACCAGGAGCCACGTCCATTCCAAGGAGCCTGGGCCGCCATGGCGCTGCCCGGACAGCTCGAGCGGGTCGCGGCGACCGCCGAGGACGGGACCGAAGTCCGTTCGTGGCTGCTGTTGCCCGCTGACGCCGGCAAGCGCAAGCCCGCACCGCTGGCGGTGTTCATCCACGGCGGCCCGCTCGGCTCCTGGGCGGGCTGGCACTGGCGCTGGAGCCCCCACGTGCTGACCGCCAAGGGCTACGCCGTCCTGCTGCCCGACCCGGCCCTGTCGACCGGCTATGGCCTCGACTACATCCAGCGCGGCTGGGGTCGCTGGGGCGACATCGTCTACGGCGACCTGATGGCGGCCGTGGACGAGACGGTCAAGCGTGGCGACATCGACGAGACCAAAACCGCCGCCATGGGTGGGTCGTTCGGCGGTTACATGGCCAACTGGATCGCCGGGCACACCGACCGGTTCGACGCCGTGGTCACGCACGCGAGCCTGTGGGCCCTCGAGCAGTTCCACGGGACCACCGACCTCGGCGTGTACTGGGAGCAGGAGTTCGGCGACCCCTACACCGAACCACAGCGCTACCGGCAGCACAGCCCCAACCTGCATGTCGGCGACATCCGCACGCCCATGCTGGTGATCCACGGCGAGCAGGACTACCGCGTGCCCATCGGCGAAGCGCTCAAGCTGTGGACCGACCTGCAGCGGCATGGCGTCGAGGGACAGTTCCTGTACTTCCCCGACGAGCACCACTGGATCTTGCGGCCCGGCAACGCGCGGGTCTGGTACGCAACGGTGTGCGCCTTCCTGGATCATCACCTGCTGGGACGAGCTTGGACTCGGCCGGAACTGCTGTAGCCAGACCCACGCGGCTGCGCGAGCTTCCCGCGCTGCTGCGACGCAACCGCGACTTCCGCCTGCTGTTCGCGGCGACCGTCGTGTCGTTCCTCGGTGACTGGTTCGCGTTCGTGGCGGTCAGCGAGTTCGCGATCACCACGACCGGCCGGGAGGGCGCCGGCGCCGTGGCCTTCGCCGCCAACGTCCTGCCCGTGTTCGTGGTGGCCCCGTTCGCCGGCGTGCTGGTCGACCGCGTGGACCGCCGGCTGCTGTTCGTGGCGGTCAACGTGGCTGCGATCGTGCCGTGCCTCGGCCTACTGGCGGCCTTCGCCCTCGGCCAGCCGTGGCTGGCGGTGGGTTGCCTGGCCGCGATCGCCCTGGTCGTGGCATTCGTCGAGCCGATCACCGCCGCCGCGGTGCCCAATCTCGTCGACCCGGCCGACCTCTCGCTGGCGCAGGCGGCGCTGGGCAGCGTCTGGGGGACGATGCTGTTCGTCGGCGCGGGCGTCGGTGGGCTGGTGACGCAGGCGTTCGGCGCGCAGACCAGCTTCGTGCTGGACGCGCTGACGTTCGTCACAGCGGCCGTACTCGTGCTGGGTATCCGCCGCTCCATGCACCAGGTAGCGCCGTCGCGCGACGCCCACGGCGCCGGTCCGGCCCCCGCAGCCGCCGGCGTATGGTCGCATCTAAGGGAGGTGTGGCGCTTCGTCCGCGCCCGCAAGATCACCAAGGCGTTCATGCTGACCAAGACGGGCGTCGGCGTGGCCAACGGCATCGTCGGGCTGCTGCCGGCGTTCGCGTTGACGCGGCTGGGCGGCAGCGCGTTGGCCATCGGCTACCTGTTCGCTGCCCGAGGACTCGGCGCGCTGGCCGGCCCGCTGCTGGGCCGAGCCCTCGCCCGCGACGACGGGCGGCGTCTGCTGTTGGTCTGTGGTGGCTCGATCCTTGCCTACGGCTCCGCCTACGCGTTCCTGCCGCTGGTGTCGTCACTGCCCGCCGCCCTGCTGCTGGTGGCGCTGGCCCACCTGGGCGGTGGCGCGCAGTGGGTGCTGTCGACCTACGGGCTGCAGGTCACCACGCCCGACGCCATCCGAGGACGGGTCACCAGCCTGGACTTTGGCCTTGCCACCTTCGCGGTCGGCGTGTCGTCGTTGCTGGCCGGCGCCGCCGCCGACGTCCTCGGCCTGACCATCGCCTCCTGGCTGATGGTTTCGTTGGCCTTCCTGTACGGGTTGAGCTGGCTGGTGTGGACACGTGACCTGTGGCAGTCGCAGGCCGATCCGCTACGGAGCCCGTCATGACTTGCTTCGTGCCTCGGCAATCGGCGTCGGCCGCCTGGCCTGGGAGGAGATTGCCGGCGTGTCGCTGTCGTCCATGGGCGCTCGGCGGTTCGTGGCGCTGGAGCTGACTCAGCGCGAGGCGACCTGGGCCCGGCTCGGGCCAGTCAAACGGTGTTTGCACAAGCTGAACTGGCGCCTGTACTCCGCGCCGGTGATGCTGCCCGACACGACGTTGCCCTATGACGTGGAGCAGGGTCGTCAACGAGATCGTGGCCTACCAAGAAGCGCTGGGGGGTCACGCGACGCCGCGCGACGCCTGACCCCCAGACTCAGCGACCGACGAGCGGCAGGACGGAGTAAGGGTGCGGTTGCAGCGGATCGACCACGTGGGTTACGCCGTCGAGGACATCGACGAGGCCATCGCCTACCACCGGCGCTTGTACGGAGCGAGCGTCAGCCATCGCGAGGAGATCCCCCGCGACGGCGTGCGCGAGGCGCTGCTCGCCGTCGGCGAGAGCTACATCCAACTGCTGGAGCCGACTCGAGACGACTCGCCGGTCGCGCGGTTCCTGGCCCGCCGCGGCCCGGGCGTGCACCACGTCGGCTACGGGGTCGCCGACGTGGCGGGCACCCTTGCCGACCTGCGGGACATGGGCGTGCGGGTCGTCGACGACACCCCTCGCCACGGCTCCCGTAGTTGCCTGGTGGCCTTCCTGCACCCCAAGTCGGCGATGGGCGTGCTGGTGGAGCTGGTGGAGGATCCGTCGCTGACCGCGGAAGGTGCGTTGCGCAACGGCTGAGATCTGCTAGCGGTGGCGCGGTGGCGCGTGGTTGCGCCCGAGCCGGGAGCGGCGCGGGGCGCAGCCACCTAGACTCGACGGCGTGAGCTGGATCGACCGCTTCAAGCGCCGCAAGGACAAGCCGGGGGGACCCGGCCCTTCGGCGCAAACGCAGGCCAAGCTCACCGACTTCATGGCCACCCGCGACGGCGTCGAGGGCTTCGTCGAGCCTCCCACTTCGGTCTACGCCATGACCCTGTGCCTAGTCGCCGCCGATGGGGAGTACCTGCGCCAGCCCGTGCGCGACGAGCGGCATGCACGCAAGCTGTGCAGCGACCAGGGCGTGCCGCTGTACGACGCGCGGATCGTGGGCTACCCGAGGCGCATGCGCGACTACGAGCGTGGCGTCCGCCAGCAAACGATCGGGCTGGACGACCTGCCGCCTCTGGACGTCATCGATGAGCGGGAGCGCCGCGACGACTGACGCCCTCAGGCGCGGCTAGGCGCGCTGCCCGCTAGGCCCCTTTGAGCTGCCGGTCGGATGCGCTGCTTGAGCGCTGGGTCGGATGCGCTGCCTGAGCGCTAGGTCGGATGCGCTGCCTGGACGCTAGGCCTGCAGGGACACCGACTCAACGAAGACGGTCTGGGTGGGGCTCTCGCCGCGCAGCGGCACCGCCGCGATCCGGTCGACGGCGTCCATGCCGTCAGTCACCTCGCCGAACACCGTGTACTGCGGGGGCAGGCCGACGTCGTCCAGGCAAATGAAGAACTGGCTGCCGTTGGTGTTGGGTCCAGCGTTGGCCATGGCCAGCGTCCCGCGGCTATAGCCGCGGTCGCGGGCGGGCGCCAGCTCGTCGGCGAAGCGGTAGCCAGGGCCACCGGTGCCGGTACCGGTCGGGTCACCCATCTGCACCACGAAGCCGGGCACGACGCGGTGGATCACTGTGGCGTCGAAGAACCCCCGGGACGCCAGGAAGGCGAAGTTGTTGGCGGTGTTCGGCGCCTCGTCGCTGAACAGCTCCACGGTGATGGCGCCGCACGAGGTGGCGATGGTGGCGGTGTGGCGAGCGCGGTCGTCCAGGACCTGCTCGGCCTGCTCGAACTGGGGCTTGGTGATGTCGTGGCCCTCGGGCACGCTGCCGCCGCAGGCGACGTCCATGATGCGATCCTCTCGGTGGTTGCGGAGCGCTCGCTGGGGTTGCGGAGCGCTCGCTGGCGAACGGCATCTGATCAGTCAATGATTTCCACGGATTCGATCCAGGCCACCCTTGCCGGCGCCTCGCCGGCGGGGTCGCCGGGCTGGGCGTCGGGTGCCAGCGTCGGGATCCGTCCGATTCGCGACAGGATGCGGCGACCCTCGGCGTCGGTCCGCCCGAACACCGCGTACTGCGGGGGCAGCTTGAACCGGTCGTTGTAGACGAAGAAGAACTGGCTGCCACCGGTGTCAGGCCCCGCGTTGGCCATCGCCAGCGTCCCGGGGGTGTAGCCGTCGTCCTTAGCGGCCCGCAGCTCGTCGGGGATGGTGTAGCCGACGTCGAAGGCGGCCTCGTTGGTGCCCGCGCCGGTCTGCAGCGCGCCGATGGTCGAGGCGTTACGGAAGATCGCGAGCCCGTCGAAGAAACCCTCCTGGGCCAGGAAGACGAAGCTGTTGACCGTTTCCGGCGCCTGGCGTTCCAGCAGATCCACGGTGAACCGGCCACACGAGGTGGTGATGACCGCTCGGTAGTTGGTGCCCTTGCGGGTGACCTGCTCTGGCTCTTCGAACGTCGGCTTTTGCTTGCCGGCGCCGCGTGGCAGCTGGCCGCCGCAGGCCACCGGTCGCTCGGTGACCGGGACGACCGACTCCGATGCGCCCTCCGAGGCGCCCTCGGATGCCGCAGCCTCCGAGGCCCCCGCCGCCAGTTCCTCCGGCGTGGTCGGCCGCGCGCTGAGGTAGATGATCACGCCGCCGATGGCGACGATGATCAGGATGACGATGCCGGTGAACAGCGTCTGCTGGCGGTGCTTGCGCCGCGCTTGCTCGCGCGCCGCATCCCGTTGCCTGCGCAGCTCACGCTTCGCCTGCTTGCCACTCACAACTGCCCCCTGGTGACGGCGTCGCGGCGCGGTGGCCGCCCGACCGTGCTACTCGCTGACGCCGGTCTCGCGACGGACCTCGAAGCGCCAGCAATGGCGGTGCCAGTGGCGTCGCAGATCACTGTCGCCGATGGGCCACACCACGACGTGGCCCTCCCCCGTCGGCACGGCGTTGCCACACGCCGGACAGACGTACTCCTTGCCGGCCCGCAGCCCGTCGATGCGACGGACCTCATAGCCGTCAAGCGACAGCTCGTCGTCCTCGCTGTGCGACGGTGCCAGCAGATCACCAAAGTTCCGCATCGCGGCAGGGTCCTGCCACGGTCGAGTCGCGCGCTTCTTGCGGGAACCTTTACTCATGTCTGCGTTACTCCTGCACTCCAGCCAACGTCAATACCAGCGCCAACCCTTCATCACCGCCACGCCACAGTTCGTAGACCACGTCGTAGCCGGCGGCGTTGAGCAGCCGGCGGAACGCGAGCACGGCAACGACGGCATCGTCGGCCTGACCCAGCACCGGAATGAAGTCCGGTATCAGGTCGACCGGGCTGAGCAGGTACGCCACGGCGAGGCCGGCGACGACCTTCTCCACCCGGGGCAGCCTCGGGTCGGTCGCGAGGTCCTTCAGCAACAAGACTACGTCTTGCACGACGCGAAGCAGCGCTATCGCCGGGTTGCCGCCTTGCTCCGCGTCGCGCATGCCCTGGACGCGCCGAACGACCGTTCGCGCCGTCGGCCGGCGGCGACCCCTAGGCGGACCGGGAACGGGCGGGATCACGGCTGCACCATGCCGCTGCGCGGTACCGCAGCCCTCAGATGCGCCCGCCTCGGACGCCCTGGATGCGACCGTCTCGCCGCGCAGCCCACCATCCCGACCCTGCTCATGTCTGCGCCGTGCTCCTGTGGTTGGCCGGTTGTCGAGTGTATGCAGGCGCCCTGCAAGGTGCGAACGAGTCAGATGCCCGAGGGGGCACCCGGGCCCGCGACGAGCAGCACGACCTGGATCAGGTTGTAGGTGCCGTGGACCAGGATGGGCACGAGCAGAGACTGCCGGCGCTGGAAGATCCAGGCCAGGAACAGACCCAACGGGAGGATGACGACCACGACGACGGCATTGGCGAGCAACGACCCCTGCTGGGCGTGCGACAGGGCGAAGACCAGCGCCGACACGACGACGCCCACGCTGGTTCCCCAACGCCGCTGCAACCCTTGGTACAGCATCCCTCGGAAGAACAGCTCTTCGCCCAGCGGCGCGCAGACCGCGGCGCTGAACAGCAGCAGCGGCGCCGAGCCCGTGTCGCTGGCGAGGCGGCGTAGATCCTGCTGCACGGTCGGCAGCTCGCCGCCGAACAGCCGCGCCGTCAGCTCCAGCAAGGTGCCGAGGCCCAGGGTGATCACCACGACCGCCACCACACCACCGCCGACGCCCAGTGCGACGTCGCGCCGGTTCGGGCGGCGGCTACCGAACAGCCGGGTGACCGCGCCGGGATAGCGCAGGCGCACGTACGCCAGGACCGACGCACCCAACAGCAGCAGCGACACCACCAGCGCCAGCGGATCGATCAAGTCGGTAGGGGTGACCTGCCGCAACAGCTCGACGGCCGCTCCCCCGGCCAGCACAATCACGACAAGGGCGGCGATCAGGGCGGCGACGGCGTCCAGGACGCCCCATGGCACCGGGGCGGGCGGCGGGTCGACCGCCACTGGCCGGTTACCGGCGCCCCCGACGTGGTCATCTTGGCCGTCTCGGTCGTCGTGGTCGTCGGGCCGCCGTGGCATCTAGACCAGACTCGGCACGACGTCAGCGCGCCGCACGTCACCACCGAGGGCCGACAGACGGGCCGCGAAGTCGGTGTACCCGCGGTCGACGTGGTACGGGTCGGTTACCACCGTCTCGCCCTCGGCGACCAGACCGGCGATGACCAGCGCGGCCCCGGCGCGCAGGTCCGTGGCCCGCACCACCGCGCCGGCAAGTCGCGCAGGCCCTCGGACGATGGCGTGGTGGCCCTCCAAGTGGATGTCAGCGCCCAGCCGGACCATCTCGTCGATCACGGAGAACCGCGACTCATAAACGTTCTCGGTCAGCATGGATGTCCCGCGGGCCTGCGAGGACAGCAGCAGGAAGGCCGACAGCAGGTCGGTGGGCACGCCGGGGAACGGAAGGGTGACGACATCGACCGCCTTCAGCTCGCCGCCGCCGTGCACGGTCAAGCCGTCGTCGCGCTCGGTCACCTCGGCGCCGGCCGCCTGCAGCTTGCTCAGGGCCAGCCGCAGGTGCTCCGGACGCACGCCGTGCAGGTCGATCATCCCCCCGGTGACCGCCGCCGCGACGGCGAACGTGCCGGCCTCGATCCGGTCGCCGATGACGACGTGCCGCGTGGGCCGCAGCTCGCGGACGCCGCGCACCTCGATCTCCGACGTCCCGCCGCCGCGGATGTCGGCACCCATGGACTGCAGGAACGCCACGAGATCGACGATCTCCGGTTCGCGGGCGGCATTGCCCAATCGCGTGGTGCCCGAGGCGGTGACGGCCGCCATCAGCAGGTTCTCCGTGGCGCCAACACTGGCGTACGGCAGTTCGATATCGGCACCCACGAGCCGCCGTGCCCGCGCCTCGACGTGCTCGGCGCCGTAGTCGATCTGCGCGCCCATGCGGGCCAGGCCCGAAAGGTGCAGGTCGATGGCACGGCTGCCGAGGTTGCACCCTCCCGGCGTGGCGATGCGGACATGGCCGCACCGGGCAAGCAACGGTCCCAGCACCACGATCGAGGCCCGCAGCTTGCTGGCCAGGTCCGCTGGCGTGCTGTCGCCCACCTGCTCGGGCACGTCCAGGGTCAGGACCCCACTGCGATGGTGGACCCCTACACCTAGGTGCTGCAGCACCTGGCCCATGACCCGGATGTCGGCGATGTCCGGCACGTTGTCCACCACGGTCCGGCCGGGCGCCAGCAGGGCGGCGGCGGCGAGCTTCAGCGCGGAGTTCTTGGCGCCATTGACCCGCACGGAGCCGGTCAGCGGCCCGCCACCCGAAACGAGAAAGACATCCATGGTTGCTGTTGAGCATACCGGCGCTGTCTGTCATATCCCTCGACCGGATGGCCTGGGCGGGCGCAGGGCGTGTCAAGACGCCAACCACCATGGCAGTCACACTATTGTGACCAACCCTTCTTTTTGAGCGCCTGGATCACCTGACGGACGAACACCTGTGGCTGGTGCCGCAGCCGCATCTCGTCCGCCGGCACCAGCAGCCACTCGAGCAGGTGGAGTCGGTGACGCTGATCGTCATCCGCGCGCTTCTGATCCGGCTCGAAGTGGTGCGGCCCGTCGATGGGAACGCCAACCCGGTAGTCGGGAAAGGCGATGTCGATCTCGGCGACGAATCCGCCCTCGTCGGCCACGACGAACGGCTGGGGATGCGGCGACAGCGGGATGCCGGCGAGCAGTTGCCGTCCCAGACGCTCCAGCTGGGAGTGGTTGAGCTGGCGATCCACCCGCTCCAGCGCCTCGCGCAGACGGCCCTGACCGGCAAACCGCGCCGAGGCTTCCGCCACGCGCCGGACGCTCGCCGGGGTCACGAGACGTAAGCGGTGTGCGGTGGCGAGGTCGTCGACGAGCTCGGCCACCGACGACACCCCCGACAGCGTGCAGATCGTTCGCGCCGGGGCGGTGACCGCGACACCCGCGTGGTGAGCTCCGTCGCCCTCGAGCACGCGCGCCAGGCGGCGGATGTGCGCGTCTTGCACGCGCATGGTGCAGTGTGGCGGGACGACAAACTCCATCGGCCGGGTAAATTGCTTGCGCAGCCCCCACACGAAGGCGGCCGTGCGATGCGACGCCAACCCACGACCGGCAAGGGCCAGGTCCACCGCCTTGACCTGAGCCAGCGGTGTCAACGCCATGCCCGGCAGGAGATAAACCCCGCGAACGACGCGGTGCCAGCCCTGTTCGGCGACGCGGCGCACCAGTAGCTGGCGAGCGATGCCGACCTCCTCGACCTGCCAGACCGCCACTAGGCCGTGTTGGCCCGCCGCCACTCCCGCCAGCACACCCCAACAGTCCATGCCAGGCACCATGCAGTGGCTGCGGGCTGCGCCGGCACTCGAACTCGGCGGGACTGTGGACACCTCAACTAGAAGGGTTGGTCACGATATCGTGACCAACCCTTCTAGTTGTCGCGATGCGGGGCGGTACCGGGCCGTGGGCGGCTAGGCGTCGGAGGCTTCGTCGGCGAGGACCGTCAGGCGGTTGTCCTTGAACTGTAGGAACCCGCCGCTGACGTGGTAGGCGTGCTCCGCGCCGTCGGGCGTCTTGACCCGCACCTGCGAGTCGGCCAACGCCAGCAGGGCCGGCTGGTGGCCGGGCAGGATGCCGATCTCACCGTCCAACGATCGCGCGTAGACCTCGCTGGCCTCGCCGTCGAACAGCGAGGCCTCCGGCGATACGACGTGCACCTCCATCGTCGCCACTTAGCTCACCCTCCCTACCGCTTCGCTACTTAAGGCACGCTCACCGTCCTACCGCTTCGCTACTTGAGGCACGCCCATCGTCCTACCGCTTCGCTACTTGAGGACAAGCTCAATCCTCCAGCTTCTTGGCCTTGGCCTGCGCCTCGTCGATGCCGCCGACGTTGAAGAAGGCCTGCTCGGGCAGGTGGTCGAACTCGCCGTCGATCAGCGCCTCGAAGGACTCGACGGTGTCCTCCAACGGCACCGTCACGCCCGGCTGGCCGGTGAACTGCTCGGCGACGTAGAACGGCTGGGAGAAGAACCGTTGTACCTTGCGGGCGCGCTGCACCGTGATCTTGTCCTCCTCGGTGAGCTCGTCCATGCCGAGGATGGCGATGATGTCCTGCAGGTCCTTGTAGCGCTGCAGCACCTCCTGCACGCGGGTCGCCACGTTGTAGTGGCGCTCGCCGACGACCAGCGGGTCGAGGATGCGGCTGTTGGAGTCCAGCGGGTCGACCGCTGGGTAGATGCCCAGCTCGGAGATACCGCGGTTGAGCACCGTCTGGGCGTCGAGGTGGGCGAACGTGGCGTGCGGCGCCGGGTCGGTGATGTCGTCGGCCGGCACGTAGACGGCCTGCAGCGAGGTCACGGAGCGACCCTTGGTCGAGGTGATGCGCTCCTGCAACTGGCCCATCTCGTTGGCCAGCGTCGGCTGGTAGCCCACCGCCGAGGGCATGCGGCCCAGCAGCGTCGACACCTCTGAACCGGCCTGCACGAAGCGAAAAATGTTGTCGATGAACAGCAGGACGTCCTGGCGCTCGACGTCGCGGAAGTACTCGGCCATGGTCAGCGCCGACAGCGCCACCCGCAGGCGCACCCCTGGCGGCTCGTCCATCTGCCCGAAGACCAGCGCGGTCTTGGACAGGACGCCGGACTCTTCCATCTCCAGCATCAGGTCGTTGCCCTCACGGGTGCGCTCCCCCACGCCAGCGAACAGCGACACGCCACCGTGCTGCTCGGCGACACGCTGGATCATCTCCTGGATGACCACGGTCTTGCCGACGCCGGCGCCGCCGAACATGCCGATCTTGCCGCCCTCCACGTAGGGCTCCACGAGGTCGATGACCTTGATGCCGGTCTCGAACATCTTGGCCTGCGGTTCGAGCTCGTCGAAGGGCGGCGGGTCACGGTGGATCGGCCAGTAGTCCGACGCGTTGATGGTGTCGGGGTCAACGTCCAGCGCCTCGCCGAGAACGTTGTAGATGTGGCCGAGGATGCCTTGCCCCACCGGCACCGAGATCGGCGCGCCGGTGTTGCGCACCGCCGTCCCGCGCCGGACGCCGTCGGTCGGCTGCATGACGATCGCCCGGGCGACCCGGTCGCCGATGTGCTGGGCGACCTCGGCGGTCAGCGTGCGGCTCTCGCCCTCGATGGTGCGGTCGAACTTGAGGGCGAAGTTGATCTCGGGCAGCGAGTTGGGCGGGAACTCGACGTCGATGACGGGCCCGACGACCGTCAGGATGCGTCCTTCGAGGCGCTCGGAGTCCTGCCCGGTCCGGTCGCCGCCGGCGGCTACGGCGCCGCCTGAGGTCCGGCTGTTGGTGAGGTCGGTCATGGCAGTCGCTCCTAGGAGTGGCCCGACAGGGCTTCGGCCCCGCCGACGATCTCGGAGATCTCAGTGGTGATGGAGGCCTGCCGCGCGCGGTTGGCTTCGCGGGTCAGGTCCTCGATGATGTCGTCGGCGTTGTCGGTGGCGGCCTTCCTCGCCCGCTGGCGGCTGGCGTGCTCGGATGCGGCGCCCTCCAGCCGACCTGCGTAGACGCGCTGCTCGACGTAGCGAGGGATCAGCCGCTCCAGGATGTCATCCGGGCCCGGCTCGAACATGAACTGCGGCGGGAAGGCCTGGCCGCCCTCGAACGCGCGAGGGTCGACCGGCAGCAGCTGCGCCGTCGCACTGACCTGCGTCAGGGCCGACTTGAAGTCGGTGTAGGCCAGCCACACGCGATCGACGCGGCCCTCGGCGTACGCCTCCATGACCGTGCGGCCAACGTCCTGGGCGTCGCTGTAGGAGGGCCGATCGGCGATGCCGGTCCAGGTCCGCTGGGGGTCCTGGCCGCGGTAGCGGAAGTAGACCTCGGCCTTTCTCCCCAGGGCGTACACGACGACATCGCGGCCGGCGTTGCGCTCCTCGGTTGCCAGCCGCTCGGCCCGGCGCAACACATTGGTGTTGTAGGCGCCGGCCAGCCCACGGTCGGACGTGACCACCACGATGGCGACCCGCTCGATGGAATCATGCGGCGCCAGCAAGGGGTGGTCGCCCACCTCGTTGGAGGCCGACAGATCGCGGATGACCTGGGTGATCATCTCGACGTACGGGCGCGCCGACACAACCACCTGGCGAGCCAGGTTGATCCGGCTCGCGGCGATCAGCCCCAACGCTCGGGTGA
>Ga0136640_10000201_pt1 | contig 21561 bp, 17 predicted proteins | sample AntDrymUQ8642106_2_FD_105498 | JGI IMG/M metagenome (GOLD analysis project Ga0136640, IMG submission 105498) | Polar desert sand microbial communities from Dry Valleys, Antarctica - metaG UQ864 (21.06) | ecosystem: Environmental > Terrestrial > Soil > Desert | place: Antarctica: Dry Valley...
TCGCCAAGCGAGATGCCGATGCCGGCATTCGCTCCCAGCAGGGCCCCGGAGCCGACGCTCACGACCTGGGTACCGCCTCCCGAGAGGGTGCCCTGGATCGACGACCCGCCGCCGATGTCGGAGTCGGCCCCGACCACGACCCCGGCGCTGATGCGACCCTCGATCATCGCCGGTCCGAGCGTCCCGGCGTTGAAGTTCACGAACCCCTCGTGCATCACCATCGTGCCCTCGGCCAGGTAGGCGCCCAGGCGGACGCGGTCGGCGTTGGCGATGCGAACGCCGGCGGGCACCACGTAGTCGGTCATCCGGGGAAACTTGTCGACTCCGACGACGTCGATGCGTTCGCCCTGCGCCCGCAGCGCGGTGCGCACCGCCTCGAAGCCGTCGGGGTCGGCTGGGCCGCGATCGGTCCACACCACGTTGGCCAGCAGCCCGAACAATCCCTCTAGGTTGAGGCCGCGGGGGAGGACCCGGCGCGACGACAGCAGGTGGAGCCGCAGCCACACGTCATGGCTGTCAGCGGGCGGGGCGTCGAGGTCGGCCAGCACCGTGACCACGGCCACCCGCCGCACCGGTAGGCCGGATCCCCCGTCGTCGTGGGTCAGTGACGAGGCCAGCCCATCCAGCAGCTCGGCGTGAACGCCGCCGGTGCTTGCTGCCTGGCGCAGGGCGGCGGCGTCGACGACCGTCGTGCCCGACGCCGCGCCGACGCCCGCAGCGGCGAGGACCGCGGCGGCCGGGTCGTCCTCGTCGCCCACGGCCAGGATCGGGAACCACGAGTCGAGGACCTTGTCACCGTCGCCGTGGGTAGAGATCGTGGCCAGCCCTACGCCTCGCGCCGCCGCGACGTCAGCGGCGATGCCTTCGGCGGTCACAGGCAGACTGCGGTTCGAGGCACCGGGCGAGGTTAGGGGAGACCGCTGGGTGATGACTCCATCGAACCCGGCACCGCAGCACGCGCATTGGCGGGCCTTCGGTGCCGAGAACGGGTGGTCGGCCTCCAGGGCGGCGGCCGTAGGGTTCGGCCGTGACCGACCTGTTGGCCCTCACCGCGCAGCTGGTCGGCACCCCGTCGGAGAGCTTCCATGAGACCCGGCTGGCCGATCTGCTCGAGGCCGACCTGCGCACCGTCGCCGCCCTCGACGTCACCCGCATCGGCGACAACGTCGTGGCCCGGACCGACCTGGGTCGCGCCGAGCGGGTCGTGCTGGCCGGCCACACCGACACGGTGCCTGCGGTGGGCGGCAACGAGCGGGCGCGCGTCGGGGGCAACACGGTGTGGGGTGTCGGAGCGTCGGACATGAAGAGCGGATTGGCCGTCATGTTAGATCTGGCCCGGTCGGTGGCCGTGCCCTCCGTCGACGTGACGTGGATCTTCTACGCCCGCGAGGAGGTCGCCGCCGTCCATAGCGGGCTGGGCGAGCTGGCCGAGCGCCGGCCCGACCTGCTCGTCGGCGACCTGGCCGTGCTGGGTGAGCCAACCGACGCCACGATCGAGGCCGGGTGCCAGGGCACCATGCGCGCCGACCTGGTGCTGGCCGGCACCCGAGCCCACACCGCCCGCCCGTGGATGGGGCGCAACGCCATCCACCGCATGGCCGACGTGCTCGCCGCGATCGTCGCCGTGCCCGAGCGACGCCCGGTCCTGGCTGGTTGCGAGTACCGCGAGGCCATCCAGGCGGTGGCCGTCGAGGGTGGGGTGGCCGGCAACGTCGTGCCCGACCGGGCTGCCCTCAGCATCAACCACCGCTTCGCCCCGGACCGGACGCTCGATCAGGCCTTCGCCCACGTCCGCAGCGTCGTCGAGCCCTTCATGGCCGATGGCGACTCGCTCCACCTGGTGAACTCGGCCCCGGCCGCCCCGCCAGCGATCGATCACCCCCGGTTGGCCGCGGTGATCGAGCGACGAGAGCTGGAGGTGCGGGCCAAGCTGGGCTGGACCGACGTGGCCCGCTTCGCGGCGCTCGGGATCCCGGCCGTGAACCTCGGCCCCGGGGACCCGACCCTGGCCCACACCCCTGACGAACACGTCACCCGGGCCCCCATCGAGGCCTGCCATGACGTCCTGGTCGACCTCATAGGGTGAGCCGCCGAGTCGGCGCTCCGCCCGCTCACCACCCCAGGAGAGCCATGAGCGTGACGATCGGCGATGAGGCCCCTGACTTCGACCTGCGGGACCAGGACGGCAACGCAGTGCGGCTGTCGTCGCTACGCGGCACCTCCGCAGTGGCCCTCGTCTTCTTTCCCTTCGCCTTCACCGGGGTCTGCGAAGGCGAGCTCTGCCAGCTGCGTGACGACGTGTCCACCTTCGAGCACCAAGGTGTGCAGGTGCTGGCCGTGTCGTGCGACAGCGGACCGACCCAGAAGCAGTGGGCAGAGCAGAAGGGCTGGACGTTCCCCGTGCTGTCGGACTTCTGGCCCCACGGCGAGACGGCCCGGGCCTACGGCGTGCTCAACGAGGACCTGGGCTGCGCCATGAGAGGGACGTTCCTCATCGACCGCGACGGCAAGGTCGTCGACAGCTTCGAGTCCGACGGGCTGGGCACGCCTCGCGAGGTGGCCCGCTACACCGAGGCCCTGGCCGCGTTGGGTTAGGCGTCCAGCGGCTGGACCACGTCGGCTCGGCGCTCAGACCCGGCGCATGACGGTGACGACCCGTCCGTAGATGGTCACCTCGGAGGGGTCGAACACCAGATCCGACAACCGCTCGTTGGCCGGGCGGAGGATGATCGTGTCCCCCTTGCGCAGGAACGACTTGACCGTTGCCTCCTCGCCGGGGATGCCGGCCACGACGATGTCGCCGCGCTCGGCATCGGGCTGGGAGCGGGCGACGACGAGGTCACCGTCGAGTATCCCGGCGTCGATCATCGAGTCGCCGCGCACCCGGAGCATGAACAGCTCGCCCTCGCCGGTGAGGTCGGTCGCCACCGGCATGGATTCGGTGATGTTCTCCGCGGCCAGGACGTCGGTGCCGGCGGCGACCTCGCCCACGAGGGGGATGTGGCGCACGGGACGGCGCTCGACGGGGGAGCCGGACATTGAGTCGTAGCGGACCTCGATGGCCCGCGGCTTGCTGGGGTCGCGCTTGAGGTAGCCGCGCTTCTGCAGGGTGGCCAGGTGGTTGTGGACCGTCGACGGGGAGGTGAGGCCGACGGAATGCCCGATCTCGCGGACCGAGGGTGGGTAACCGCGATCGCGCATGCTGGCCTCGATGCAGTCGAGGATCTGACGCTGGCGGGCGGTGAGCTGCGGGATGGCCATGGGTGGGTGCCTCCGTCATCATCGCCCTGAGGGCGAACGGGCGTACGTCGGAACCGTACCACGCCGAGAGGCCAGAAGCGGACATCTGTTCCGCCCGACAGACGTTCGTCTCACCCCTTGACGCGGAACGTCTGTTCGGGCAAGGTTCGTGGGAACGGGCGTTCCCGAGCCGGGTTCGTGCCTCACTGTCACACCCCCTAACGAAGATGGCCCCATGGCTGCCGTTCTCGCTCCCTCATCGTCACCCCGCCGGTCACCTTCGGTCTCGGCTCCCCTTCTCGTCCGGCCCGGACCCAGGCCGATGCTGCGCCTCATCGACGGCGGACGCTCTATGCCGGCCATGGCCCGCGTCTACCGGCGCCGTCGGCTGCTCGTGGCGCTCGTCTTGTTGACGGCGCTGGCGGTGGGCTGGCAGGCGCTGCAGGCGTTGGGTGACGTGGCCAAGGGTTGGGCCGCCCCCCGCCCGGCGCCGATCGAGGGCCCCACGGTCAGGGTCGAGGCAGGGCCGGGGGACACGCTGTGGACCCTGGCCCGTCGGGTCCAGCCCCGGGGCGATGTGCGTCCGGCGGTCGAGGCCATGCTGGCCGACCGGGGCAGCCCCGAGCTGCAGATCGGCGACGTCGTTCGGGTGCCGGCTGACTGAGGGCCGAGCGCCGTTAGCGTCGCGGCGTGCGTTGCCCGGATTGCTCGGCTCTCGAAGACAGGGTCGTCGACTCGCGTGCTTCCGACGACGGGTCGGCCATCCGGCGTCGTAGGGAGTGCGCCGGGTGCGGCCATCGCTTCACCACCTTCGAGCGCGTCGACGAGGCCCCGCTGGTCGTGGTGAAGTCCACCGGTGAACGCCAACCCTTCGCCCGCGAGAAGGTCGTGGCCGGCGTCCTCGCCGCCGCCAAGAACCGACCCGTCACCGCGGCCCAGGTCGAGTCGCTGGCCACTGACGTGGAGAACAGCGTCAGCGAGCGGGGCGGCGACGTAAGCTCGGCCCGCATCGGGCTGGCCGTCCTCGAGCGCCTGCGCGCTCTCGACGAGGTGACTTACCTCCGATTCGCCAGCGTCTACAAGGACTTCACCGGCATCGACGACTTCGCCGACGAGCTCCGCCTCCTCACCAAGGGCGCCGATGTAGCACCATCCCAATCCTTCCTCCGGGGAGAATGATGGGGTCCTGCGAAGAGCCTCGGGGAAACCGACTGAGAGGTGAGATCGGGCGGGCCGGCGGACTCAGCCGGTTGGTCCTCCAAGAGGGACAGTGGTAGGTGTCCCAGACGGCACAGGCTCGACTGTCGTCCGGTCCGATCTCGCCGCGACGCCGTCGCCCATCGGCCGCCTGACGGTCTTGCGAACTGAGCGCCTCGAAGTCATGACGGATGACGGCGAATGCGTCGTCGTGGCTCCCGGCGAGCGGTCCGATGGGCCCGGCGGCGGGGGCGGCGGGCTGGCACCATGTCGCCATGACCCTCGTAGATCCTGATCGCGCCACCGCGTCGCCGCCTGCCGTCGAGGAGGAGAGGGCGACGCGCACCGCGTTCCGCACCTGCCCGCTGTGCGAGGCCGGTTGCGGCCTGGAGATCACAGTGGCCCGTGACGAAGACGGCGGGGAGCGGGTCACCCGCATCCGTGGTGACCGTGACGATGTGTTCAGCCACGGCTTCATCTGCCCCAAGGGCTCGACGCTGCGCCAGCTGCACGACGACCCCGACCGTGTGCGGCGGCCCCTCGTCAAGCGTGACGGAACCTTCGTGGAGGTCTCGTGGGACGAGGCCTTCGCCGCCGTCGAGCGCCTGCTCGGGGCCGTCATCGAGGCCCACGGACGCGAGTCACTGGCCGCCTACGTCGGCAACCCCAATGTCCACAACATCTCGGCCCTGCTCTACCTCAAGCCCCTGCTGCGGGCCCTCGGCACGCCCAACGTGTTCTCGGCCAGCACCGTCGACCAGCGTCCCAAGGAGATCTCCTCGGCGCTGATGTTCGGCGCCCCGCTCACGGTCCCCGTGCCCGACATCGACCGCACCCACCACCTGCTCCTGCTCGGGGCCAACCCGGTCGAGTCCAACGGCAGCCTGGCCACCGCCCCGGACTGGCCGGGCCGGCTGAAGGCGATCCGAGCCCGGGGCGGCCGGGTCGTCGTGGTCGATCCCCGGCGCACCCGGACCGCGGAGCTGGCCGACGAGTGGATCGCCATCCGCCCCGGCACCGACGCCCTGCTCCTCGCGGCGATCGCCGCCGCGCTCTTCGAGGAGGGACTGGTCGACACGGGCTCGGCCGGGCCTCATCTGGCCGGTGTCGAGGAGGTGAGCTCCTTCGTCTCCCCCTTCACCGCCGAGGCGGTGGCCGAAGTCGTCGGCGTCGACTCAGAGACGATCCGCCGCCTCGCTCGCGACCTCGCTGCTGCCCCCTCGGCCACCGTCTACGGCCGCATGGGCACGACGACCGCCGAGTTCGGCACCGTTGCCTCATGGCTCGTCGACGTGTGCACCGCCCTGACCGGCAATCTCGACCGGCCCGGGGGTTCGATGTTCACCCGTCCGGCGGCCGGTGCACCCTCCACTCGGGGCGCGCCCGGGGTCGGGCGGGGAGTGCGCCTAGGACGCCGCCACACCCGGGTGCGCGGGCTGTCCGAGTCGCTGGGCGAGCTGCCCGTCGCCTGCCTGGCCGAGGAGATCGACACCCCGGGCGATGGGCAGATCCGGGCCCTGGTCACGATCGCCGGCAACCCCGTGTCGTCCACGCCGAACAGCGACCGCCTCGACGCCGCCCTGGGTGGCCTCGAGGCCATGGTCGCCGTCGACGTGTACGTCAACGAGACGACCCGTCATGCCGACGTCATCCTCCCGGCGCCGAGCGCGCTGGAGAAGTCGCACTACGACCTGGCCCTGCTCCAGCTGGCCATCCGCAACGTCGCCAACTGGAGCGACCCGGTCCTGGACAAGCCTGTCGACCAGCCCGACGAGTGGGAGGTGCTGGCCCGCTTGGCCCTCATCGCCCAGGGGATGGGCGCGAACGGTGACCCGGCGGTCGTCGACGAGCTGGTGCTCGATACCCTCATCACGGCGTCGGTGGACGACGAGCACGGTCCCGTCCACGGCCGTGACCCGGCCGAGATCAAGGAGGCCTTGGGGGCGACGCCGGGCCCGGCCCGCCTCCTCGACCTGATGCTGCGCGCGGGACCCTACGGCGACGCCTTCGGCACCCGGCCCGACGGCCTCACCCTGGCCGCCCTCCGCGACGCGCCACACGGCGTCGACCTCGGTGCGCTCGAACCGCGGCTGCCCGAGGTGCTCCGGACCCCGAGCGGGCGGGTGGAGCTGGCCCCGGCGGAGATCCTGGCTGACCTGCCCCGTCTGCGGGCCGCCCTCGAGCGGGGCGCGCCGGGCACCGAGATGCGACTCGTCGGGCGGCGCGATATCCGGTCCAACAACTCGTGGATGCACAACGTGGAGGTGCTGGTGAAGGGCAAGGCACGCTGCACGCTCCACGTCCACCCCGACGACGCCGGTCGTCTCGGGCTAGTCGACGGCGATGCGGCGACGGTGCGCAGCCGGGTCGGCCAGGTGACGGCACCGGTGGAGGTCACCGACTCGATCCGCACCGGTGTGGTGAGCCTTCCGCACGGTTGGGGCCACGACCGGGCCGGGCTGCGCATGGGTGTCGCCCAGCGCCACGCCGGCGTCAACAGCAACGTCCTCACCGACGACGCTGCGGTCGACGCCATCTCGGGCAACGCCGTGCTGAACGGCATCCCCGTCGAGGTGGCCCCCGCTCTCGATTCGAGCTGACTCAGGGGCAGCCCTCGGCGCCGGCGTCGGCGTCGGGTCGCACCCGGGCCCGCACCGCCCGCAGAGCGTCGGAGAGGGAGTCGGCCAGGGTCGGGTCCATGGCGCTGGTGAACCAGCGCTCGATGAGGTCGAGGTGGCCGGGCAGGAGATCACCGATGAGGGCCCGGCCGTCGCCGGTCACCGCCGCGAACGAACCCCGCCGGTCGGTGGGACAGGCCAGGCGGGCGACGAGACCTCGCCCGACGAGTCGATCGACGAGGCGGGTGAGCCCGCTGGCCGACAGGCCGGTCTGTCGGGCAAGGTCCGACATCCGGAGCTGCCCACCCGGACTACGGGACAGGCGCAGCAGGACCTCGAGCTCAGACCCGGACAGCCCGTGCTCTGAGATGTGGGCCGAGAGGACATCCATCAATGCCGTTGCCACCTCGAACAGGAGCCCGATCTCGGTGAGGCGATGGTCCGAGAGCAGCGAGTCGGGGCGTCCCTCGCGGTGAGCGGCAGCGGTCGGAGCTGAGGTGACGTCGTCCATCGGTACATCCTGCGGTGAGCGCGGAACAGATCCGGGCCGGCCCTGGTTGGACCCGACATCGTTGCACGCGCAATGACATCACCCAGCCTTGGAGGACACGCCATGTCCGATGCCACCGCCGCCCTTCCCAGCCGTGAGGTCGAGGGCACGACGCTGCCCCTGCCCGGAACCTTCACCGTCGACCCCGGCCACTCCGAACTCTCGTTCTCCGTGCGCCACATGATGGTGTCGAAGGTCCGGGGTCGCTTCGGCGAGGTCGAGGGTTCGATCACCATCGCCGAGGACCCAGCCGCCTCCAGCGTGCAGATCTCCATCGGAGTCGCCTCGGTAGACACCGGCGCCGCCGATCGTGACGGCCACCTGAGCAGCCCCGACTTCTTCGACGCCGAGACCTACCCCACCATCGTCTTCCGCTCGACCGGGGTGCGAGACCTCAAAGGCGACGCCTTCACCCTCGACGGGGACCTCACCGTCCGCGACGTCACTCGCCCGGTCAGCTTCGGCGTGACCTACAACGGAATGGGCCGCAACCCCTGGGGCCAGGTCGTCATCGGCTTCGAGGGCCGCGTCGAGATCGACCGTGAGGACTTCGGACTGGTGTGGAACCAGGCCCTGGAGACCGGTGGGGTGCTGGTCGGCAAGGTGGCCACCATCGACATCGCTGTCGAGGCCTCCCAACAGGAGGGCTGAGACCAGGCCGCCCGCCGGCCAGACGCCGGCGGTCGTCCCCAGGGATGTGGACAGGACAGGGGAAATCCACGGGGTCGTCCCCCGGAATCCACAGTCTGTTCCCCTTTCGTTCCACAAGGCATCGTCCGTAGGGTCTGTCTTCGTCAGCGGAGGTCGTGACGCTCTCTTGGACTGGGAGGGTGTGGGGCCGCCGGGGAGGCCGTGACCGTCCCGGTGGCAGAGCCTTCGGATCAGGTGTCGTGGGTTCCCGGTTGGGAGATTTCGCGAGCAGCCCCTGACCTGGGACGATGCGTCCCGGCCTCCGTTGACAGCCTGTAGTTACACTGGTGTAATTGTCCCTCCACGCCCACATCTTGTGGTGGGCAGGGGGCTCACCGCCCCATCAGGCACAAGCCCTTGTGGCACCGGGCCGTCGATCGCCCTGGCGGCCCGCCTCGATCAGGACAACCAGGAGACCTCATGGCCCTCGCCCCCGAGCAGACCGGCATCGGCATCCGTCGACACTTCACCACGCCGGGGGTGCACCCCTTCGACGAGCAGACCTGGGAGCGCCGTGACGCCCGGATCACCAACTGGGCCGACGGGACCGTTGCCTTCGAGCAGCTCGGCGTCGAGTTCCCCACCGACTGGTCGGTGAACGCCACCAACATCGTGGCCCAGAAGTACTTCCGGGGTACGCCCGGCACGGCCGAGCGGGAGTCGTCGCTACGCCAGGTCATCGACCGGGTGGCTGACACCATCTCCGACTGGGGCGTCGAGGGCGGGTACTTCGTCGACGGGCCCGAGGCCGACGCCTTCCGGGCCGAGCTGAAGCACATCCTCGTGACCCAGAAGGCGGCGTTCAACTCGCCGGTGTGGTTCAACATCGGCGTTCCCGGCGTCCCGGCCCAGGCCAGCGCCTGCTTCATCCTGTCGGTCGACGACGAGATGGATTCGATCCTCAACTGGTACCGCGAGGAGGGCGTCATCTTCAAGGGTGGCTCGGGGGCCGGCGTCAACCTGTCGAAGATTCGCTCCTCGGCCGAGTACCTGAAGGGCGGCGGCACCGCTTCGGGGCCGGTGAGCTTCATGCGCGGCGCCGACGCCTCAGCCGGCACCATCAAGTCGGGCGGCAAGACCCGCCGAGCCGCGAAGATGGTCATCCTCGACGTGTCGCACCCCGACATCGAGGAGTTCATCTGGTGCAAGGCCCGCGAGGAGCGCAAGGCCCGAGCCCTACGCGACGCCGGCTTCGACATGGACCTCGACGGCCGTGACAGCCACTCGATCCAGTACCAGAACGCCAACAACTCGGTGCGGGTCACCGACGAGTTCATGCAGGCCGTCGTCGACGACGGCGACTGGAACCTGACCGCGGTGACCACCGGCGCCGTCGTGCGCACCGTCAAGGCCCGCGACCTCATGCGCCAGTTCGCCGAGGCCACCTGGGAGTGCGCCGATCCCGGCATGCAGTACGACACCACCATCAACCGCTGGCACACCCTGGCCGCCACGGGTCGGATCAACGCATCCAATCCGTGCTCCGAGTACATGAGCGTGGACGACTCGGCGTGCAACCTCGCGTCGGTCAACCTGTTGGAGTTCCTCGAGGCCGACGGCGCCTTTGATGTCGACGGGTTTCGCCACACGTGCGGGGTGATGTTCACGGGCCAGGAGATCCTGGTCGGCCGGGGCGACTACCCGACCGAGGCCATCGGCGACAACAGCCGGAGGTTCCGCCAGCTCGGCCTCGGCTACGCCAACCTAGGCGCGCTCCTCATGGCCCGAGGTGCGCCCTACGACTCTGACCGGGGACGGGCCTGGGCGGCGGCGATCACCGCGCTGATGAGCGGTCACGCTTACGAGGTCTCGGCCCGCACCGCCGCTCGCATGGGCGCCTTCGCGGGATACGAGGAGAACAAGGAGCACATGCTCCGGGTCCTCGACATGCACCGCACCGCGGCGGCCACGATCGACGAGGAGCTCGTGCCGTCGGAGATCCTCGGGGCGGCTCAGGAGGCGTGGGACGAGGCGTGCGAGCTGGCCGGCCAGTTCGGCGTCCGCAACTCACAGTCAACGGTCATCGCGCCGACCGGCACGATCGCCCTGATGATGGATTGTGATACCACAGGGCTGGAGCCCGATCTCGGGCTGGTCAAGACGAAGAAGCTCGTCGGCGGCGGCACCATGTCCATCGTCAACCAGACGGTGCCGCGCGCCCTGCGGACCCTGGGCTACGACGACCAGGCCATCGCCGACATCGTCGCCTACATCGACACCAACAAGACGATCGTTGGCGCCCCCCATCTCGACGCCGAGCACCTGCCGGTGTTCGCCTGCTCCATGGGCGACAACGCCATCCATCACGTCGGTCATGTGCGGATGATGGCAGCCATCCAGCCGTTCATAAGCGGGGCCCTGAGCAAGACCGTGAACTTGCCGGAGGAGGCGACGGTCGCCGACGTGGAGCAGCTCCACATCGACGCCTGGCAGATGGGGGTCAAGGCCATCGCCGTCTACCGCGACGGGTGCAAGGTGGGCCAGCCGCTTTCGATGACCAAGATGGACGTCGTCTCCGAGCCCGACGCGCCGAGCGCCGGTGAGGTGGTCGAGCGCGTCGTCGAGAAGGTGATCGAGAGGGTGGTCACCGTGAAGGAGCCGGTGCGGCGCAAGCTGCCCCGGTCCCGCGCGAGCCGCACCTTCGAGTTCCGGGTGGCCGACTGCAAGGGCTTCGTCAACGTCGGTGAGTACATCGATGGCCGCCCCGGCGAGATCTTCATCCGGATCTCCAAGCAGGGGTCGACCCTCGCCGGCATCATGGACGCCTTCGCCGTGTCCATCAGCTACGGGCTCCAGTACGGGGTGCCGCTGCGGGCCTACGTGGAGACCTTCACCAACACCCGCTTCGAGCCGGCGGGCATGACCGACGACCCCGACATCCGCATCGCCTCGTCGTTGGTCGACTACATGTTCCGCCGCCTGGCGGTCGAGTACCTGAGCCTCGAGGAGCGAGCCGAGCTGGGCATCCTCACCACCTCCGAGCGCACCCAGCCCACGCTGCCGGGCGTCGAGGAGACGGTCACCGAGACCCGGCAGGGCTCCGACGTCCCGGCCGACCCCAAGTCGGTGCCCTCGGCGTCGGACCTGGCCCGCGAGCTGGCTGACGAGGGTCGCAACCAGCCCAGCCTGCTCGAGCGGGCCGGGGTCCTAGACGCCGAGACGGCCACCCCTCGGGACGTGCCCCAGGCCCGAGCCGAGGTCCGCCACTCCGACGCCCCGTACTGCATGCAGTGCGGTGTGCAGATGATCCGGGCCGGTTCGTGTCACGCCTGCCCCACCTGCGGCAGCACCAGCGGCTGCAGCTGACGCCGGGGCTACCGGTAGGGCGCGAGCACTCGGGCGAAAAGGGTTGCGAACAGACTGATCGGTGCCGATGAGAGGTGAGGGCGACTGCGTTGCCTCGGCCGTGAACCACCGCTGGGGGTCTCCACGGTCTGACCGATCGAGGGAACCACCTGATGTCAACTGTGCTCGTCGTCGATGACAACAAGCTCAACCAGCTCATCGCCGCTGGGACGCTCAAGCGTCTCGGGTACGAGGTCGAGGTCGTCGACTCCGGTTTCGAGGCCGTCGAGGCCTGCACCGCCCGCTGGTTCGACGCCATCCTGATGGACGTGACGATGCCGGGCATGGACGGCATCGAGGCCGCCCGTCGCATTCGCACCGCCGAGGCCAGCCGGGGAGGCCGACCCACGCCGGTCATCGGCCTCAGCGCCCGAGCGGTGCCAGGTGATCGGGAGACCGCGCTGGCTTCAGGTATGGACGACTACCTGAACAAGCCGGTCCGCGAGGACGAGCTCGGGGCTGCACTGCAGCGCTGGACGCTCACCGCACCCTCCGTCGACCTCACCCACTGAGCCCCACCGGCCGTTCCGGGTCAGGAGGGTGGGTCGAGGGGCGGCCCGTCGTGATGGTCGATCGTGGCGAAGGACGCGACTGGGTGTCGGCGCAGGCGCGTGGGTTGGTGGACCGGGCGTCCGATGCCCAGCAGGGCGACGACGGCGTGGTGGTCGGGCAGGTGCAGCAGGGCCGCAGCGGTGGGCTCGGAGGCGGCGAGGAACGTGGTGAGCACGCCGCCGAGGCCCTGGTTGCGCGCCGCGAGCAAGATGTTGTGGACGAACGGGTAGATCGACGCCCCGCCGACCACCGAGAAGCGGTCGAGGTCGCAGTCGGTCACGGCAAGCGTTCGGAGGTCGACGGTGACGACGAGGACTTCGGGAACGGCCTCGATGGCCTCGAGGAGCGGGTGGGCCGGCAGGTCGTCGGGCACCTCGATGTGGTCGGGCGCCCGGTCGACGGGGTTGAAGGCGCGGTAGCCGGCAGCCTGCTCGGCCAGGTAGCGACGCCACGTCGCTGCGCTCAGGTCAGCCAGGCGTCGGCGCAGGGCCGGGTCGCGCACGACGATGACGTGCCAGCCCTGCTGGTTGCCCCCACTCGGAGCGAAGCGGGCATCGTCGAGGATCCGGTGCAGGGCCCCGGGGGGCAGGCCCTCCGCAGTGAACGCCCGGGCCGCAGCCGTCGTGCGCATCACGTCGCTCAGCTCCATCGGATCCCATCCCACCACGCCGGCGGCGACACCGTAGGGTTGACCTAACGGAGCCTGCTCCGGGTGTGCCGGGAAGTCTGGTCGGCGCCTCGCCCGCGACCCCCTGGACCGGTCTTGCCGACGCCTCCGACGCCACCGCCCCTGAGCACCGCGACCCCTCGGCCCGCTGAGGTCGCCCGCGACAGCGCCGAGACCCTGCCCGTGCGGCGTCTCCCCAAGGCGGTGCTGCGGTTCGTCGCAACCGAGGCGGCCGGTGGGATCTGCCTGCTCGTCGCGGCGATGGTCGCCCTGGCCTGGGCCAACTCGCCGTGGGGCAGCTCCTACGACACGTTCTGGTCGACCGACGCGACAGTGGGTGTCGGACGATGGTCGCTCGCCCTCGACCTGCGCCACTGGGTGAACGACGGCCTCATGGCCCTGTTCTTCCTCGTGGTCGGGGTGGAGGTCAAACGTGAGCTCGTCACCGGCGAGCTTCGCGACCGCCGGGCCGCGGCGGTTCCAATGGTGGCCGCGTTGGGCGGCATGGTCGTGCCCGCCGCCATCTACCTCGCCCTCACCGCCGGAAGCGGAGGCAGCGCCGGCTGGGGCATCCCCATGGCAACCGACATCGCCTTCGCCCTCGGGGTTCTCGCCGTGCTCGGGCGACGGGTGCCGGCATCGCTCAAGCTCCTGCTGCTGACCCTCGCCATCGTCGACGACATCGGGGCGGTCCTCGTCATCGCCCTCGCCTACACCTCGGACCTGGACCCGGCCGCTCTGGCCGTCGCCCTGGCCCTGGTAGTGACGATCGCCGCGGCCCGGATGGCTCGGGTGCCGTGGCTGCCGATCTACGGCGCCTTGGCCGTGGCCACGTGGGTCGCGGTGTACGCCTCCGGCGTCCACGCCACCATCGCCGGCGTCGTGATCGGTCTGCTGGTCCCGACCCGACCCCTCGCCCCTGCGGCCGTCGCTCGGGAGTGGGCGGCCGACCTCGACGAGGACCCGTCCGCAGAGGAGGTCGCCGCGCTGAGCCGAGTGGCCCGCGCCGCCGCCTCGCCCGCCGAGCGCATCGAGCAGCGCCTGCACCCCTGGACCGGGTTCTTCGTCGTCCCCCTCTTCGCCCTGGCCAACGCCGGCATCCCGATCACCAGGTCAGCCTTCGACGCCCCCGGTGCCGGGCGGGTGGCGACCGCCGTGGCCGTGGCCTTGGTTGGGGGCAAGGTCGTGGGCATCACCGCAGCGGCGTGGGTGGTCGTGCGCACCGGGCTCGGACGCCTGCCTGACGGGGTCTCCTGGCCACAGCTCGTCGGTGCGGCCGCGGTGGCCGGCATCGGGTTCACGGTCTCGCTGTTCGTCACCGAGCTGGCCTTCGGAACCGATGCGGCCCTGGCCGATGCGGCCAGGCTCGGCGTCTTGGGTGGATCGGTCTGCGCCGCCCTGCTCGGCGCGGCCGTGCTCGTCCTGGCGGCGCGAACCCGGCCCGAGGCATCGCCAACGCCGCTCGATGAGGTACGCTGATCGGCGTCGGGTCCCGCTCACCGAGCGCGGGGGTTGCCGGGACGGACGGGCCTCCAGACATCGACCGAACAGAGCGACAGCCCTCGGGGTCACACGGCTCCGAGGTGGGCGCAGGGAGCGCCCCAGCCACCCATGGATGACGCCACACCCGCGTTCGAGGCCGCCGCGTGGGCGGCCGTCGAAGGCCGAGCCAGCGAACAGCAGCGGACGATGCTGGCGGCCGCGCCCACCCGGCACCTGAGCGTCGTCGAGCGCCTGATCGACGACACCGACGACCGCCTGGAACGAGCCCGCCAGATCAAGGGGCCCGAACGGACCCGGGTGGTGGGCGACTTCGAGTCCGATCTGGGCCTGCTCGAGTCGACCTACGACCTGATGACCCGTGAGGAGGTATCGCTCGCAGCCGGGCTGATCGCCGACCCGGCGGGCGAGATCCGGCTGCAGGCGTCGTGGACGTCGGGCGATCTGGTGCTGTGGGCGGGGGGACCGGGCCTGGGGCCGGCGACCAACGACGAGCTGGCCACGCGCATCGAGGCCACCGGAGCCCCGGCCGGGGGCTGGAAGGTCCACCCCGGCGTCCGGCTTCCCGGTGGGGTGATGGCGGAGGCTCTGTCGATCGGTGTCGCCGACGCTCTCGGCTGGCTGGTCGCCGTGGGCGGGGGACTCGGCGGCGAGGGCCTGGGCACCAGCGTGTACTGGCTCGGACGGGTCGCGGTGGCCGCGGTGCGACTCGTCGCCGGCGGTCGGATCGTGCCCAACCTCCGCAGCGAGGGGCGCTCGGACTCCGATGCCCTCGAGCTGAACGTCCGCTGGGTCCCGGCGATCGTCGACGAGGAGGAGGTGGCGACGCTCGCGGCGGCGATGCCGGGTCCCATCATCGCCCTGGCCGGCCACGAGCCGAAGACCGTCACCCGTGGGGTGCTGGCCGCGGTGGTCGACGCCGTTGCCTCCGACGCGGCGGGGCGACTCGACCTCCCCGCCCCACCGCCGACGGTGCGCAACGCCCTAGCCGTGTCCGAGGCGGTGATCACCCGCCTCGACGGCTCGACCTTCGAGGCTCCGGTGGCCGCCGGGGCCGAGGTGTCGAAGCGACTGCAGCGCTGGACCAAACCCGTCGTCAGCCCCACCCGGCCCACCCTCGTGGTCCAGCTCGACCCGCCCGACAAGGGTGACGCCTGGTTCCTGTCTGTTCTCGGTCCCGGGGCCGAGGGCACGCTGCTGCCGGTCGAGGTCGCCCTCGTCGACGGTCGCGACACGAAGGCGCTGGCCGACGAGCTGGCTCGCCTCGAGCGGATCTTCCCCGCCCTGCTGCGGGCCGGGGCCCTGCGGCGGGGCCAGGTGTACCTCAGCCAGGACGAGGCCTGGGAGCTGATGACCGTCACCGGTGCGACGCTCAGCACGGCCGGCTTCGAGGTTCGGGTCCCGCCGCTGTCGCGCCGCAAGCCGCCGGCCGGACTGCGCCTCTTCACCGAACCGACCGGCGACAGCGTGGTGGGTGCCCACCAGCTGAGCAACGTGAGCTGGACAGCCCTCTTCGACGACGTAGAGCTCACTGCGGCAGAGGTGGCGCGCCTGGCCGCCGAGGCCCGACCCCTGGTTCGGTCCCACGGTCGCTGGGTCGAGCTCGACCGGGCCGATCTGAAGGAGGCGGCCGCCGCCCTGGCCGAGCGGGCCGACATGACCCAGCTGACCGGCGCCGAGATCCTGCGCCACTCCGTGGGGCTGGAGGGCACCCCCCTGGCCGGGGGCCTTTCGGTCGAGGGTCAGGGGTGGGCGAGCGAGCTGCTCGAGAAGGCGGCTGGCGTGTCCACCGCCCCCGATGCCCGGCCTCCGGGGTTCGTGGGTGAGCTGCGCAGCTACCAGGCCGAGGCGCTGTCCTGGCTCGGCTTCCTCGACGCCGTCGGGCTGGGCGGCTGTCTGGCCCTCGACATGGGGCTGGGCAAGACGCCCACCGTCCTCGCCCACCTGGCTCGGGTGCGAGGCGATGGCCCGGCACTGGTCGTCGCCCCGCCGGCGGTGGTCGGCAACTGGGCCGCCGAGGCGGCACGCTTCGCACCAGACCTCGAGGTGGTCATCCACCACGGCCAGTCGCGGGCGGGCCACGACGAGCTCGACGAGTCCTTCGCCGCAGCCGACGTGGTCATAACGACCTACGGCACGGCCGTGCGCGACATCGAGGCGCTGTCGGTGAGGGAGTGGCGTCGGGTGGTGCTCGACGAAGCGCAGGCGATCAAGAACCCGGGCAACGAGACCGCCCAGCAGCTGAGAAGGCTGCCGGCCCGGTCCCGGGTGGCCCTCACCGGCACTCCCATCGAGAACGGGTTGGGCGACCTGTGGTCCATCCTCGACTTCACCAACCCGGGTCTGGTCGGTCCCCGTCCCGCCTTCGTGGCCCAACTCTCGGGCGAGGGCGAGGCCGCCCTCCGAGCGCTGAACGGCATCCTCGTGTTCCGGCGCACCAAGTCCGAGCCGATCGTCGCCGCCGAGCTGCCGGACCGCATCGACGAGCTCGACCACTGCACCATGACCACCGAGCAGATCGGCCTTTACCAGGCCGTCCTCGATGGTCTGGTCGGGGCCACGACGGAGACCGGCGAGCAGACGGGCCCCGGCCAGGGGGCGATCCTGGCCGCCATCACCGCCCTCAAGCAGATCTGCAACCACCCGGCCAACTATCAAGATGACGGGCGTCCCCTGGCCGGCCGCTCCGGAAAGCTGGCCCGGCTGGAGGAGATCGTCGAGTCGGTCTACGCCTCGGGGGAGAAGCTCCTGATCTTCACCCACTTCGCCACCTGGGGGGTGAAGCTGGCCCATCACCTCACCGAGGTCACCGGCGCGGCGGTGTCGTGCTACCACGGCGGCTTGGCCCGAGGCGCCCGCGATCGCATGATCGAGGAGTTCCAAGCCAGCGACGGGGCCGGTGCCCTGGTGCTGTCGCTCAAGGCCGGCGGCACGGGGCTGAACCTCACCGCCGCCAGCCACGTCGTGCTCTACGACCGGTGGTGGAACCCGGCGGTCGAGGACCAGGCTCGCGACCGGGCCTGGCGCATCGGCCAGACCCGCACCGTGGTGTCGCACCGGCTGGTGTGCCCCGGCACCGTCGACGAGCGGGTCGAGGAGGTCGTGGCCGGCAAGCGCCACATCGCGGATCTGGTGCTGCCCAAGTCGAGCTCGCTGGGCGACCTCGACGCCGCCCAGTTGCGCGTCGCTCTCGGCCTGCGGCCCGACACCCTGCTGACCGAGGAGCTGAGCTGACATGAGCCCCGTCCGACCGTCCCCATCCCCGCCGCCGCCGTGTGCGCCGAGCAACGGCGCACCAGGAGGCACCGGTGGCTAGCGCCGTCGCCAAGTCAGGTCGCCGCCGGCGGGGCAAGAAGCCCAAGGCAGTCGACCTCTGGCGTCCGGTGCCCGGCCTCGAACCGCCGGCTCCGATCGAGCGGGCCAACGACGCCACGGCTGTGATGCGCTCCCTCGGCGCACCGCCGTTGAAGGGCCAGGGCACCCTCGCCGAGCAGCACCTCGCCCTTGCCGTGGAGCGCGCCGCCGACATGGCCATGGCCCTGGCCCACGCCGGCGGGCTCGCCGCCGAAGGTCCTCCCGACGACGTCTGACCCATCCGGCGTCTGGCGACGATCGGTCGCCGGGACGGTGTAGTGCCGTGTCAGGTGATGTTCGCGAGTGGACGTTGCCTGGCACGGCACTAGGTCAGACCACGGCGGAGGCGAGGGTCACGAGGGCGGCCACCACGAGCAGGGCGAGGACGAGACGTCGGAACCGGTCCGGCGGCACGCGGGACGCCACCCGTTCGACGGCGAGGGTGCCGACGAGGGCGGCGGGGACCGCCGCCGCGGCTGCGGGCCAACGCCCGGTGTCCACTGCACCCGACAACAGCACGAGGGGCAGGGTCACCACGTTGCTGACGACGAAGAAGGCCACGATCGTGGCCCGGAAGGCGTGCTGCTCCTGTCCACCGGCCTGGAGAACGACCACCACCGGCGGCCCGGAGATGCCGATGCTGGTGCCGAGGATCCCGGACGCGAACCCGGCGAGGACCTCGGCCTTGGGCCCACGAGCACGGCGACGGACGCCAGTGGCCAGCACCCCGACCATGACGAGCACGACGACCCCGACGGCTACGCGCAGCGGGTCCTCGGGAAGACGACGCAGGCCGATGACCCCGATGGGCAGGCCAGGAAGGGCTCCACAGACGAGGCGGAGGAGCACCGGGCGATCGATGAGGGGCCGCAGCCGGTACGCCATCACCGCGCCCCCGGCGAGGGACGCCACGGCACTGATGGCCACCGCATCCTTGGGCCCGACGAGGACCGACAGCACGGGCATCGCCATCAGGGCGAAGCCGAACCCGGCGAGCTGTTGGGCGGCGGCGGCCACGAGCACGGCGCCGGCCACCCCGACCAGCACCCACACATCCACGATCGGCGGACCGTAGCGGTGCCGCACCGATCTTCCGCCGACGGTCCGCCAACGGCGAAGGACCGCGCCCCGGCAGACGCCAGATCCTTCATCGGAACGGTTGCGTGCGACGATGGCCGGATGCCTCGCCACCCCCTCCCTCCCGAGAAGCGTCACCGGGCCCGCCGGGCCGGCCGCCGCTACCTGGTGTCGTCGGCCCTCGGCGCCCTCAACACCGCCAACGCACGTCAGCCTCTGACCCGAACCGGCCGGTTCGCGGTGCTCACCTTCTTTCCCGGGTGGCTCACCTCCGAGCTGCCCCTGCACTCCGTCGGCGTGCAGGCGCTCGCCACGCTCAACGAGGCCCGAAAGGGGGCTCTGCGCACGCCGTCGGGCCTGATCGGGATGGGCCTGTCGATCGGGTCGTGGGCCACCCTGGCCCGCATCTGGTCGCAGTCGGGTGGCGCGGCGGCCGTCTTGGACCACGCCCTCCGCGACGGGTTGGGCGGCGAGCTCGACGCCGGCCGCGACCCGCTACCCGTCTCGGAGCCTGCGGTCGTCCGCCGACGCCTGATCTCCGGACCGTTCACGGCGCATCACCGCTCGTGGCGGCGTCATCGAGACATCGCCTACGGCGAGTTCGGCCGCCGCAACACCCTCGACATCTGGTCCCGGGCCGACCTCCGCCGCGACGCCAACGCGCCTGTGCTGGTCCAGGTCCACGGCGGCGCTTGGATCATGGGCAACAAGGAGCAGCAGGCCATGCCCCTCATGGCTCACATGGCCGAGCGGGGTTGGGTCTGCGTGGCCATCAACTACCGGCTCAGCCCCCGCAGCACGTGGCCCGACCACATCGTCGACGTCAAGCGGGCCCTGGCCTGGGTCAAGGACAACATCGCAGAGCACGGCGGCGACCCTGACTTCGTGGCCATCACCGGCGGTTCGGCCGGAGGCCACCTGTGCTCCCTGGCCGCCCTCAGCGCGAACGACCCCGCCTTCCAACCGGGCTTCGAGCAGGCCGACACCTCGGTCGTCGCGGCGGTGCCGTTCTACGGTGTCTACGACTGGACCAACCGCGATGGCACCGGGTTCGCGGGCCTGGAGGACTTCCTCGGCCGTCGGGTCGTCAAGAGCCCCCTGGCCGACTCTCGTGACGTGTACGAGCAAGCGTCGCCCATGAGCTGGGTCGGGCCCGACGCCCCGCCGATGATGGTCATCCACGGCACCAACGACAGCCTCGTCCCGGTGGAGCAGGCCCGTTCGTTCGTGGCCATGCTGAGGGCCGAGTCCAAGCACCCCGTCGTCTACGCCGAGCTGCCCGGCGCCCAGCACGCCTTCGAGATCTTCGACTCCAATCGCACGCTGGCGTCGGTGGGAGCGGTGCACCGCTTCCTCGCCGCCATCCGGGCCCGCGAGGACCACGACGCCGAGACCGGCGCCGAGGTCGACGCCGACACCCAGGACGACGTTCGGGCCTGAGCGAGGGTCCCGGGCTCGGTTTGGCGACCCATGGCATGCTTGGCTCGTGTCTCGGTCGGTCCTGCTTCGCCGGCTCGTGTGCGGCGTGGTGAGCGTCGCCGTGGTGGCGCTGCCCATCGGATCTTCGCCGGCGACGGGCCAGGCAGGTCCGGGGTCGTGCACTGGGACGAACGCACCCTTCGCCGTCCACGACGGCGGACCCGACGACCCGGCAGCTCCCGATGTCGAGCGCCGTTTCGCCACCGGCTACTTCAACACCCAGCTGACATCGCCCCCCGACTACCCCGACAGTGACGGCGACGGTCTGGTCGATCAGGTCTCCAGCCCGGGCACCGTGTTCACGGTCGCCAACGGGCGAGGCGAGCTCCGGTTCTCCCATGCCGGCGAGCAGCTGTGGGGCGGGAGTGCAGGCGACATCGACGGTGTCCCGGGCGACGAGCTCGCGGTGTGGAGCTTCTCCCCAGGAGGCGATCGCGGTCCGGTGGTCAACATCACCGAGGCGTGGGTCGTACCGGGCTCGACCCCGCCCGGACAAAGTGACCCTGCGGTGGTCGGGCGGTCCGTTGGCGTCGGCATCCCGTCGACGACTGTCGACCGTGACGGTGATGGCGTGCGAGAGGTGCTGCTCGTCGACTATGACGACCAGCGCCTCCTCAGCGGTTCATCTCTGCTGTTGTCTGGTGCCGCCATCGCATCGGCGCCCGTCGGCGGAGCGGTCGGCGGCGACGCGATCCTGGAGCGCATCCCCGGGGTCGTCTACGTCTTCGCCCGCTTCGATGCCGCGTCAGACGACCTCGAGGGGGTCGACTCGGTTTACCGGCGAGACGGCGACATCGTCACCGTCGACATCGACGGTGAGCGCGACCTCGAGCTGCGGCTCTCCCGTGCCGGGACGATCACGACCTATGCGGCGACCCTCGACGTGCCCTATGCGTTTCCCGGCGATGTCCCCGTGGTCTTCGCGTACCAGGGAGAGGACGCGAACTACCTCATCTTCAACTACAACGTCGCGGCGACGATGGGCTCGCGCACGGTCTGGTGGCGGGCATCGGCCTGCCAGCCCGGTCCCTCCATCGAGACGCCCGACGGCACGCCGCCCGACGACACGGCGCCTCCGGCGGCACCCCCGGCCTCGCCGGTCGCGGCCGACGCCCGGTTCACCGGCTGAGTCGTGGTGAGCGATTCGACCGGCGACACCACCCGCGCCTACCCGGGGTTCGGGGGGCGGGTGGGGCGGACCTTCGCTGGCTCGGAGTCGTGGTGGCCCGAGCGATCGTCGGCGACAGGAAAGCCCAACGTGGTGGTGATCCTGGCCGACGACCTCGGCTACA
>Ga0136640_10000202_pt1 | contig 21540 bp, 17 predicted proteins | sample AntDrymUQ8642106_2_FD_105498 | JGI IMG/M metagenome (GOLD analysis project Ga0136640, IMG submission 105498) | Polar desert sand microbial communities from Dry Valleys, Antarctica - metaG UQ864 (21.06) | ecosystem: Environmental > Terrestrial > Soil > Desert | place: Antarctica: Dry Valley...
AGGGCGAGGCCGGCCTCCTGCACGGCCTGCTCGTGCTCGACCCCGAGCAGCTTGCGCACGCTGGCCTCCGGACCGGGCTGGCCCGCCAGCGCGCGGAGGGTGGTGCGGCTGCCGAGCACGGCCAAGGCGTGGGCGTCGATCAGCAGGCCCCCGAGCTGGTCCGCGACGAGAGGGTCGTCGAGCCGGTCGGCGGCCAGGTCCATCAGGGCGGCGACGCCCGGGCCGAACGACGAGCCCGATGCCATCGACACCCGCTCGTTGGCGAGCGTCGTGCGGGCACAGTCCCAGCCCTGGGTGGGCCCGCCGACGAGATCATCGTCCGGCACGAGCACGTCGGTCAGGAAGACCTCGTTGAAGAGGGCCATGCCGGTCAGCTCCCGCAGCGGACGGATGTCGACCCCCTCGGCGCGCATGTCCACGATGAAGCAGCCGATGCCCTCGTGGCGGGGCGCGCCCCGGTCGGTGCGGGCCAGGCACAGCCCGTAGTCGCACTGGTGGGCCAACGTGGTCCACACCTTCTGGCCGTCCAAGCGCCAGCCGCCGTCGGTACGCGTGGCTGTGGTGGTCAGGCTGGCCAGGTCGCTGCCGGCCTCGGGCTCGCTGAAGAGCTGGCACCAGCTCGTCTCGCCTCGCAACGAGGATGGGACGAGGCGCTCCTGCTGCTCGGGCGTCCCATAGGTGATCAGCGTGGGCAGCACCCACCCGGCAACCTGCAGGTGGCGCCGACGGATCCCGACTCTCGCCAGCTCGTCGTCGATCGCGAGCTGCTCGATGGGCGCGGCGTCGAGCCCCCACGGGCGAGGCCAGTGAGGCACGAGGTAGCCGGAGCCGGCCAGGGTGGCGTTCCACTCGCTCTTGGGCCGATCGGCGATGGCGGCGATGTCGGCGGCGATGCGGGCCCGAACGGTCTCGGCCTCTGGCGGCAGCACGACGCCCAGGCGCCGCCGTACGCCAGCCGCACCCAAGACGGCGACGGTGAGTCGACTGGTGCTCGGTGCCGGCAGGAGGTGGCGCACGGCGGTGGCTCGCTTCAGGAACAGATGGGCGTCGTGCTCCCACGTGTACCCGATGCCGCCGAGCACCTGGATGCAGTCCTTGGCGCATCGGAACGCGGCCTGCGGGGCCAGACCCATCGCGGCGTGCAGGGCGAGGCGCCATCCGTCGTCGTCGGGCTCGGGAAGGCCGCTCGGAAAGCAGCGGGCGGCGTCCCACACCGCAGCCCGGGCCGCTTCGAGGGCGCAGAGCATGTCGGCGCAGCGGTGCTTCACGGCCTGGAACTGCCCGATGGGTCGGCCGAACTGGCGTCGGGTGCGGGCGTGCTCGGCGGCGGTCTCCACGCACCAGGCGGCGACGCCCACCGCCTCGGCCGAGGCCAGGAGGGCCACCAGCTCGGCCACCGGCGCTCCAGGCCGGAGGGGGGCACCGGGACCGTGGGCGGTGACGGCACCCAGCCGGCGGGTGGCGTCGAAGCTGGGCCGCTCCTTGGCCTCGACCTCGCCGGCCTGGTGGGCTGCCCACCCGTCGCCGGTGGGTACGACCATCACATCGGCCACTGCGCCGGACCACGCGGCCGAGGGGTCCGCAACCGCCACGCCGCCGATCGCCTCGCCGCCGACCAGCCGTCGGACGAGGGCATCGTCGTCGCCCCAGCGATCGAGGGCGATCGCGACCGCAGCGGTGGGCAGGAGCGGCCCCGGTAGACACACCATGCCGGTCTGCTCGACGACCACGGCCAGCTCGGACAACCCGTAGCCCTGGCCGCCGTTCGCCTCGCTGACGGCGAGCCCGAGCCATCCCAGCCCCGCCAGTTCCGGCCACCAGGGCGGGATGGAGTCCTCGTCGGACTCCACGGCGGCCCGGGCAGCCGAGATCGGGGCGTGGGCGGCCAGCCAGCGACGGGCAGTGGTCGCCAGGGCCAGTTGCTCGTCGCCGACGGCCAGGCTCACCGGCGCGCACCCCCCGTTCGGTGGTCGGTCGTCACGGCCGCACCTCCTGCGGGAGCGGGTGGCGGAACAGCTCGGCGGCGTTGGCGTGGGTGACCTTCCGCTGCTCGTCGAGGCTGAGCCCGGCCAGCCGCTCGCCGAGGAAGCGCTGGGTGTCAGGCCAGGTGGAGTCGGCGTGGGGGTAGTCGACCTCGACCATGATGTGCTCGACGCCGATGCGATCGCGGATGGGCCAGATCGACGGGTCGTCGACCGAGCAGAACCAGAAGCTGCGTAGCAGGGCCTCGGTGGGCGTCAGCTCGGTCGAGGGCCACGCATTGCGCCCGTGGCCCGACCAGTCGTAGATGTAGTCGAGGCGGTCGGCCAGCAGGGGCACCCATCCGATGCCCCCTTCGCTCATGGCGATCTTCAGGCCCGGGAACCGGAGGGTTGCGCCCGACCACAGCCAGTCGGCGCAGGCGTTGAGCGACAGCGACGAGAACAGGGTGGCGGCCACCTCGACCAAGGGCCCGTCGAGGGCCAGGCCCGAGGTGGTGCCCGAGCTGCCGACGTGGAGGCAGATGATGGTGCCGGTCTCCTCGCAGGCGGCCAGCACCGGATCCCACCAACCGGAGTGCAGCGACGGGTAACCGAGGCGGTGGGGCTGCTCGGGGAGGGTGACGGCGTGGAAGCCCCGCTCGGCGTTGCGGCGGATCTCGGCCGCGGCCGCTCCCGGGTCGGCCAGGTAGGTGATGCCGAGCCCGACGAAGCGGTCGGGGAAGGGCGTCAGCCACTCCTCCGCGAGCCAGTCGTTCCAGGCCCCGACACAGGCCTGGCCCAGCTCGGGGTCCGAGCAGTCGGAGTAGACCGAGCCGCAGAAGCCGGTGATCTGGCTGGGGAAGCTGACCGAGGCCCAGATGCCCGCCAGGTCCATGTCGGCCACCCGGGCTGTCGGGTCCCAGCAGCCCTTGCGCATCTGGTCGAAGCGCACCGGCTCCATGGGTGAGCCGTCCCGGGCCCGCCCGACCACGGCGTTGAGGCCGACCTGGGGGTAGGCCTGGCCGTCGAACACCCAGATCTCGTTGCCCTTCGACGTCGTCTTCACGTACGGCGCCCGATCGGCCATCGCCGTCGGCAGACGACCCTCGAACAGGTGCGGCGGCTCGACCAGGTGGTCGTCGACGGAGATGACCGTGAAGGCCACCTCCGCCGGCTCGGGATCCGGGAGCAGCGCACTGCCCGTCACCGGTCGGCCAGCTCTCGGTACCTGCGGTAGCGCGCGGTCGCGGCGTCACCGCGGCCGGCGTCGGGCTCGACCCGGCGGGCCGTGCGAGCCCACCGTGACGAGCCGCTGGCGTCGGTCTCCAGGCCGGCGGTGACGCGGGCCAGGTAGGCCGCGCCGAGCGCAGCTCCTTCGGGCACGGCCACCACGTCGATCGGCACACCCGTCCCGTCGGCCAAGGCCGCAAGCCAGGGGTCGCTGTGGACCCCGCCCCCGGTGGCGACCAGCCGGCCGGCCTCGACGCCGGCCAGGTCGAGGATGTGGCGCACTGCGAAGGCCGACGCCTCGTGGGCCGCCCGCCATGCTGCGGCCGGGCCCATCCCGATGTCGAGGTCGTGCAGCGACGCCCGCCGGTCGGGGTCGTGCAGAGGTACCCGTTCGCCCCGCAGGTAGGGCTGCCACACCGGCACCGATTCGGAGGCGGCCTCGCCGTCGGACTCCGGCGAGGCCGGTCCGAGCAGCTTCTCCACCCAGCCGAGGAACAGCCCGGCGGCGTTCGACGGACCGCCGACCAGCGTGAGGCCGGGGACGGTGTGGGGCACGGTCCACAGGCCCGGCACCTCGACCCAATCAGGGACCACGGCCCACACGATGAGCGTGGAGCCGAGGATGACGAGCACGTCGCCCACCTCGTCGGCGCCGGCGACAAGCTGCTCGCCGTAGGCGTCGATGGTCCCCGGACCGAGGAGCGCTCCGCCAGCCGCGTCGACCTTGCCGATGGCCGACTGGCCGGGCACCAGATCGGGCAGCTTCGTCGTGTCGGCCACGCCGGCCGATGCGGCGATCTCGGCGTCCCAGGTGGCGAAGTCGAAGAGCGGCAGGGTCGTCATGGCCACCACCGTGTCGATGGCGCCGACACCGCCCAGGGCGTGATTGGCCACGGCCTGGGCCGGCCAGTATCCGGCGGCGTCGGGGTGGGCGGCGGCCAGCCAGGTGAGGAATCTCACCAGCTCGCCGGACTCGGCCGGGCTCTTGGTCGGGTCTCCTCCGGCGCCGCGATCGTCGCCGTAGAGCAGGCCGTCGGAGAGGGGCATCCCGTCGACATCGACGGCGCACAGCGACGGCACCATGGCGGCCACGTCCACCGCTGCGACCTCGAGCCCGGCCGACACCTGGTGGGTCGCGGTCACCACCCCGTCTCGCCACGACGCAGCGACGTCGTGGCCCAGCTCCCCGGCCCGCTTCGCCCTCAGGGGCGTCGGGATCCGGGTCCGGGCCACGACCTGCCCGTCAGCGTCGGCAGCGACAGCCTTCACCGAGGTGGTGCCGATGTCGATGCCCACGGTGACCTCGGTGGCCAACCCGACCTCCGATCGCAGCTCGGTGACCCGGACCTGACACGCATGTCAGGTCGGCGAATGTACCCTGCGGCCCTCGTCGACGCCCGGCCCAGGGGGAGCAGGATGCCCAGCTACGGACCCGAGGTGATGGGCCCGCCGGCCCGCCAGCCCGACCAGCAGCACTGGGACCCCGAGGCCCAGACGATGGAGCCCGAGCAGCGGCGCCAGGTCCAGCTCGATCGCCTTCGCGCCTTCGTGGCCAAGGCCCTCGACCGTCCCGACTGCCTCTTCCGGCGCAAGCTCGACGAGGCCGGCCTGGCCAGCGCGGATGACATCGGTGACCTCGACGACGTCAACCGCATCCCGCTCACCCGCAAGCAGGATCTGCGCGACAGCGAGGCCGAGCACCCGCCCCTCGGCGACTACCGCCTGGCCGACCGGTCCCAGTGCATCCGCATCGGCCAGTCGACGGGCACGACCGGCACACCGACCATCACCCTGCTCACCCGCCATGACCTGTGGGTCGAGTACGAGTCGGCGGCCCGGAACTGGTGGCGGAACGGCTGGCGCCCGGGCCAGACCGTGACCCACTGCCACCCGGCCTACATGTACGGGGGAGGGTTGATGCTGTCGGGCACCCTCGAGTACTTCGGCTTCCTCAACCTCTGGGTCGCGCCGCCCGACACCGACGAGCTGGCCGAGCAGGGCATCCGGACCTGGCAGCGCATACGCCCCGACCTCCAGATGGTCACCCTCTCCCAGCACCGGTTCCAGGAGGTGGCCGCCGGCCTCGGACTCGACCTGAGGGAGGACTGCGGCTTCCCCGACTTCGCCATGGGCGGCTTCGGCCGGGGCCTCATGCCACTCATGACGGCCGGCTTCGAGTGCTACGGCTTCATCGGCGGGGCTGATGCAGCGTGCGACGGCGCGCACCTGCACGAGGACTGGGCGATCGTGCAGGCCGTCGATCCCGACACCGGGGCCGACGTGCCCGACGGGCAGTGGGGCAACCTCGTCGTCACCACCCTCGACCGTGACAACGGGATGCTGCGCTATGACCTCGAGGAGGCGGCCATGCTCGAGCCGTCGACCTGCCCGCTGGGCGAGACGAGCCGGGTCGGGTTCTGGGGCGGACGGTTCAAGGACCTGCTGTCCAGCCAGGGCGTCCACTTCCAGGTGTCCGACCTGGAGAAGGCCGTCGGCTCCGTGGCCGGGCTGGCCACTCCGACCCTGGAGTTCGTGGTCGTCAATCCCGGCGGCTCCCCCGACCCGCTGCGGGTCCGGGTCGAGGTCGGCGGCGACGCCGGCTGCCCGAGCGACGAGGCTAGAGCCGGCCTGGCCGGCCAGGTCCGCGATGCGGTGCTGGCCGCGCTCGGCATCGGCACCGACGTGACCGTCCTCGACCGAGGCACCCTGCCCCGCTCCGGCTACAAGCTCAAACGAGTCGTCGACGAGTAGGCCTGATGCCCCCTCCGCCGTACTGGTGAAGATCTGACCGCCTATGGCCGGCGCGATCGACACCAGTTCGGACTTTCGGCCGCTCAGGCGGCGGGGACCTCGATCACCGCCGCCATCCCCATGCCTCCGCCGGCGCACAGGGCGACGACGCCGACGCCCCCGCCGCGACGACGCAGCTCGTGGACGAGGGTCACCACGATGCGGGCGCCCGAGCACGCCACCGGGTGGCCGAGGGCGACGCCCCCCCCGTTCACGTTGACGGCCTCGGGGTCGAGCTCCAGCTCGCGCACGGTAGCGACCGTCATCGACGCGAACGCCTCGTTGACCTCGAACAGGTCGACGTCGGCCACGGTCATGCCCGCCCGCCGGAGGGCCTTGGGGATGGCCACGATCGGTCCCGAGCCGGTGTCGGCCGGGTCGACGCCGACCGCTGCCCACGACCTCACGACCCCGAGCACCGTCGAGCCGTTGGCCTCGGCCCAGTCCCGCCGGGCGACCGCCAGGGCGGCGGCGGCGTCGTTGATGGGCGACGAGTTCCCGGCGGTGATCGTCCCGTCGGCCACGCCCGACAGCACCCGCAGCCCGGCCAGCTTCTCGGCCGAGGTGTTGCGCCGGGGATGCTCGTCGACCTCGAACAGTCCGACGCCGTCGAGCCCGGGCACCTTCACCGGCACGATCTCGTCGTCGAAGCGGCCCTCGTCGATGGCGGCCACGGCCTTCTGGTGCGAGCCCAGGGCCCAGGCATCCATGTCGGCGCGGGTCACCCCGAAGCGCCGGGCCGTGTTCTCGCCGACGGTGACCATCATGTTCATGTTGGGGGCGTCGGGACGGTCGGGGTGCGACGGCGAAAGCCACTGCTCCATCCCCATCCACGGGTAGGGCGACTTCATGAAGCTGATCGGGGCCTGGGTCATGGAGGCGATGCCACCGGCGACAGCCACGGTGTTCATCCCGGCGCTGATCTCGGCCGCGACGACGGTGAGCGCCGACAACCCCGTGGCGCACTGGCGCTGCACAGCCATCCCCGGCACGTCGGTCAGGCCCAGCTCGACGGCGACATGGCGGGCGATGTCGCCGCCACCGTGCAACACCTCTCCCAGCACCAGGTCGTCGACCTCGGTGGTCGGGACACCGGAGCGGTCGAGCACCTCGGTGACCACGGTGCGACCCAGGTCGGCGACCGCCACGTTGGCCAACGCCCCCCGGTAGGCATCGCCGATGGCGGTGCGCACCGCCCCGACGATGACCGGGTCGTTCGGCGCGTCAGCCATGGCGATTCGTCCTCCGAGAGGTGGGTCGAGTCCGGGCTCCGACGCTACCTGACACGCGTGTCAGGTAACTCCCGCGGGCGGGCGCCGGTGCCCCGGATCTTGCCGCCTGGCGGCGTCGAGGCGCCACTGAGAACCGTGCTCGCCCGCTCTTGCTCGCCTCCGGCTCGCGGGCCGCTCGGGCCCGGGTAGCGTCGCCGGCCCATGCCAGGAGTGCTCGACGGTAAGACCGCCATCGTCACCGGGGCCGGACGCGGCATCGGTCGGGAGGAGGCCCTCCTGCTGGCGGCGGAGGGCGCTCTGGTCACCGTCAACGACGTCGACTCCGACGCCGCAGCCGGGGTCGTGGCCGAGATCGAGGGTGCCGGGGGCCAGGCCTGGGCCAGCGGCGACGACGTGGCCTCGTGGGCGGGAGCCGAGGCTGCGGTCGGCGCCGTGGTCGACGTCCACGGGTGCCTCGACGTGCTCGTCAACAACGCCGGGATCCTCCGTGATGCCATGACGTTCTCCATGACCGAGGAGCAGTGGGACGACGTCATCCGGGTCCATCTCAAGGGCCATGCGGCGATGGCCCACGTCGCAGGACGACACTGGCGGGAGCGGTCCAAGGCCGGCGAGGAGGTGACCGGTCGCATCATCAACACCATCAGCGAGTCGGGCCTCTACAGCCTGGCCGGCCAAGCCAACTACGCCGCAGCCAAGGCCGGAATCGCCTCGCTCACCGTGGTCCTGGGCCGCGAGCTGAAGAAGTACGGGGTGACGGTCAACGCCATCGCCCCCCGGGCCCGCACCCGCATGACGGAATCGGTGCTCGGAGCCCTCACGCCCGAGGAGGGTGCCTTCGACGAGTGGCACCCGGGCAACGTGGCCCCCGTCGTGGCCTGGCTGGCCAGCGACGCAGCCGCCGACATCACCGGCCAGGTCGTCGTCGTCACCGCCGACAAGATCCACCTGATGGAGGGCTGGCACCGGGTCGGGCGCGCCGCCAACGACGGCCGCCGCTGGACGGTCGCGGATCTGGACGCAGCTCGAGACGACCTCTTCGGCGACCGTCGCCCCGGCCTCCCCGCCCCCGGCTTCGGCGAATGATGGTTTCGTCATCACTCGCTCGCTGCGCCGACTCCACTCCGTTTCGTAGTCGTTCGTTCGCTGACGCCCGCCAGGGTGCCGCTCCTTCGCACCACTCAGCGACGTGACGGCCGGCTCTGCCGCTGGGGGTCTGGGGGTCCCCCCCAGGAGTGCGAAGCCGATCCAGCTTGCTGGTCGGCGAAGCAAGACAGCGTCGCCGAAGGCGACACGACCAGCTCGTCGGAGTGGAGTGAGCGCAAGCGAACGAACAACGACGAAATCACGGCGAAAGCCGCTCGAGGAAGGCGGTGATGCGGGCGTTGGTGGTGCGGGGGTTGTCGCCGGCGGCGAGGTGGCCGGCCCGCTCGACGACCTCCAGGGTGGCGTCGGGGATGAGGGCGACCAGCTCGTCCGCGCCATCGGCCGACAGCACGTCGCTCTGCTCTCCCCGCAGGATCAACACCGGGCAGCTCAGCGCTCCGGCCGCCTCCTCGATGCCGGCCAGGACCGTGTTGCTCAGGTCGTCGGCCGGGTGCGGCGGCTCCTCGCCCGCGGCTCGGGCGGCTCGGATCCGTGCCCCCACGCCGTGCTTCCACTCCCATCGGCCGTCGGGGCGCTGGCGCAGGTTGCGGCTGAGCGACTCGGACCGGATCGCCTTGCGCTGGGGCAGGTACCCGGCGATCGCCGCCGCCGCCTCGTCCAGGCTGGCGAAGGATTCATGGGCGACCATGAAGTCGACGATGCGACGCACGCCCTCGGGTTCGAGCTTGTGGCCGACGTCGATGAGGACGATGCCCGCCACCCGGTCGGGATGCCGGTCGGCCAGGACGATCGAGCTCATGCCGCCGAGCGAGGCGCCCACCACCGGCACCCGCTCCATCCCGAACGCGTCGAGCAGGGCCGGCACCGTGGCCGCGATGGAGGTGGGCAGGGTGATCTGGTCGAGCTCGGCGTGGACCCGGTCGGAGTCGCCGTGCCCGGGGAGGTCAGGGGCCAAGACGTGGGCCCGGCCAGCCAGCGTCGCCCCCAGCTCCTCGTACATGTAGGCCGTCTGGCCGCCACCGTGGAGGCACAGCACGGCAGGGAGGCCCCGGTGACCCCACTCCAGGTAGTGGACCTGGCGGCCCTCCACCTCGACGAAGCCGCTGCGACCGCCGGTCGGGATGTCGTGGCGGGGGACGTCGCTCATCGCCGCATCCTGCCTCATCGCATCCCCCGAACTTTGAGCGTCTGACCACCGCCACGGTGGTCAGCCGCACAACGAACGCTGTCGATCGGCTCGGGCGGCCGACGCCGATGTCACGTCGCTGCACCAGGATGGGCCGGTGGACCCGCTGCACTCGTTCTCGCTCGGTGATGTGCCCCGGGAGCACCGGCGCAGCTACCCCAGTCGCACGGCGGTGGTCGATGGCGAGGTGCGCCACACCTGGCCCGAGCACGACGACCGCGTCAACCGTCTCGCCCACGCTCTGATCGGGGCCGAGGTGGGTGAAGGAGACGTGGTCCTGTGGACCGGCCAGAACAGTCACCGCATCCTCGAGTGCCTGGGCGCCTGCGCCAAGGTCGGCGCCGTCTGCGGCATCGTCAACTGGCGCCAGCGCTCCAACGAGCTGGCCTTCGTCCTGGGCGACGCCGGCGCCAAGGTCGTCATCTGGCAAGAGGCCGAGGTCGGCGACGAGGTGCGGGCGGCTCGCCACGACGCTGGTGATGGCGGGGCGAGGTGGTTGCGCCACGATGCCGACGCCGGGGACGGCGACGGCTACGAGGCGTTCCTGGCCCGCTCGGAGACCACCGGTGACCCTGACCTCCCCGTCGACCCGGCCGCCCCGGTCCTGATGCTCTACACCGCAGCCTTCACCGGCCGACCCAATGGCGCCCTGCTCAGCCACCAGGCCGTGCTCCTCCAGTCGCTCACCATGGCCAACCTCCAACGCATCGACGCTGGCTACACCTACCTGAACTCGGGGCCGATGTTCCACGTCGCCACGCTGATGACGACGCTGGCGACCTACCTCCTGGCCGGCACCAACGTGTTCACGCCGAGGGTCGACGCCGAGGAGGTGTGCCGGGTCATCGAGGCCGAGCGCTGCGCCGGGGCGTTCCTCATGGGCCCGACCATGGACCAGATGACCGAGGCCAACGCCGAGGGCCGCTTCGATCTGTCGAGCCTGCGAACGTTCCGGGGCAAGCCGGAGTGGAACGCAATGGTGACCGTCGACGACTCGCCGTGGGCGACCAATCCGGCGGGCTTCGGCCAGACCGAGGTGATGGGCATGCTCACCTTCAACGCGGTCGGCGGCGACTGCGAGGGCAGCGCCGGCCGGCCGGCCCCCCTCGCCGCCGTGCGGATCGTCGACCCCGACGGTGGCGAGGTGGCGCCGGGCGAGACGGGCGAGATCGTGGCCCGCGGCCCGCAGGTGATGGTCGGCTACCGGAACCGGCCCGACGAGACGGCCCGCCGGCAAAGCGACGGATGGCACCACACGGGTGATCTCGGGCGTCGCGAGGCCGACGGCTCGCTCAGCTTCGTCGGTCCCAAGGGCCGCCTCATCAAGTCGGCCGCCGAGAACATCTATCCGGCTGAGGTCGAGGCTGCCCTCGGCTCGCACGACTCGGTGCGCGAGGCCGCCGTCATCGGCGTTCCCGACAAGCGATGGGGCCAGTCGGTGAAGGCCATCGTCGTCCTCCACGACGGCGCGAACAGCACCGAGGCCGAACTCGTCGCCCACGTCAAGGCCCGCATCGCCTCCTACAAGAAGCCGAAGTCCGTCGTGCTCCGCGCCGACCCCCTGCCCCGCCACGGTTGGCCCATCGACTACGACACCCTCGACCGCGAGTATGGCGGCGGCGGCTACCCCGGCTCTGGTTGACGGCCGACGGGTTGGTCGCCCTGGAAGACGATCTCGCGGGTGGTGAAGCGCCACCGGTCGTCGTCGCCTAGGGCGAGCTCGTCGTGGTAGCGCCCCATGCTGCTGACCGCTCCGTCGGCGCGGAAGAACAGGTAGTCGGTCACGGCGCGAGCAGTCCGGCGGTCCTCCGCGAGGTCGATGACCGGCGGCATGCACGCGTGGCGACCCCGCGCCTCGGGGGGTTGGACGGCCTCGATGAAGGCGGCGGCCGCCTGGCGCCCCTCGTGGGTCTGGTCGGCGACGAGGAAGCGGGTGTCCTCGGTGAACAGGTCGGCCCACTCCGCGAAGCGGCCGTCGTCGAGCATCTGGGCGTAGAGGGCGATGGTGCGGCGGATGCCGTCCTCCGGCGTGCTCGGCGTGCTCGGAGTGCCCATCGGGGCCACCGTAGCCAGGCACGCTGACACGGGCGTCAGGTACTGTCCGGAGTCGTGGGTGAACGTTGGCGCTGGCTGGACCTCGACCGCCAGGGCCCCTACGAGAACGCCTCGGTCATGCCGGTGCTGGTGCGCTCGGTGGCCATGCACGGCGAGCCGATCGCCCAGACGAGCGTGTGGGGCCGCACCCACATCAACGTGGGTTGGTTCGACGACGTCGACTCCACCCTCGACCTGGCTCGCTGCGACGAGCTCGGCGTCGAGGTGGTGCGGCGCCAGATGTACGGCGGCGGCACCGTCTACTACGAGCAGGAGGCCTCGATGATGTGGGGCTTCCTGCTGCCGAAGGGTGAGACCACCGACCTCGACGCCGAGCTGCGGCGCTTCCAGCATGTGGTCAGCGATGCCCTCGACCGGGTGGGTCTGGGCGACGTGCGCTTCGAGGGTTCGTCGGACCTGCGGTGGCAGGGCCGCAAGCTGGGCGCCCTCACGGCCCAGGACGTGGTCGGCTGCGACTCGGTCGGCGGGTTCCTCAACCTGCACCGTCCGGATCTGTCGACCTACCTGCAGGTGGTCCGCATCCCCGACGACAAGTTCAAGGACAAGGTCGTCAAGGACATGGCCTCCTACGTCTGCACTGCCGAGGAGGTGGCCGGTGGGCCCGTCACCTACGAGGAGGTGCGTGACGCGCTGGTCGCGGCTCTCGCGGACGCGGGTGTCGAGATGGTGCCGTCGGAGCTGAACGAGGGCGAGCAGAAGGGCTTGGACAAGATCTCCACGCGCATCGGCAGCGGCGAGATGATCCGCCGGATCTCTGGTGACCGGTTCCGAGCCGAGGCTCCGCCCGGAACCCGAGTCGGCTTCGCCAACCACAAGGGCCGCAAGCTGTGCCGGGCCGGGCTCGCGGTCGACGTCGAGGGCCGCATCGTCGCTGCGCTCGTGGCGGGCGACATGCACGTCTCGCCGCCCGACACCCTCGACCGCGTCGCCGAGGCGTTGGTCGGAGCGGACGCCGGCTCGATCGACGGCCTGAGAGCGAGCATCGCCTCGGTGTTCGAGGGTGATGACGTCACCCAGGCCGATGAGGTGATGGGCGTGACCACCGACGACCTGCTCGCCGCCGTCACCAAAGCAGCGTCGGCTGCTACCGCCGATCGAGCCGACCGATGACGGGCGCTGGGCTGGCCTCGCTCGACGGCGCCACGGTGCTCGTCACCGGGGCCTCGTCGGGCATCGGCGCGGCGCTGGCTCCGGTGCTAGCGGCCCGGGGGGCGGCGGTGGGTGTGGTGGCCCGACGGGCCGACCGTCTCGACGAGGTGGTCGAGCGGTGCCGGCATGCATCGCCGGGCGATGACCCGGGCCACCGGCGGTGGGCTGCCGACCTGTCCGATCCGCGTGCCGCCGCTGCGCTGACCGTGGAGGCCTGGGACGAGATGGGCGGCCTCGACGTGGTCGTCAACAACGCGGCGGTTCCGATGCGCCGCTCGGTGCAACGCCTCGACCTCGCCACCGTCGAGACCGTCACGGCCATGAACTACCTGTCGCCGGTGGCCATCGCCCTGGCCGTTCTGCCCCACATGGTCGAGCGCGATTCGGGGGTCATCGTGAACGTGTCGAGCATGGCCGGGCGCCTCGGGGTCGGCCGGGAGGCGGCCTACTGCGGGTCGAAGTTCGCGCTGTGCGGCTGGACCGAGGCCATGGCCATGGACCTGTGGCACACCGGTGTGGCCGTGCGGTTGGTGCTGCCCGGGGCCATCGCCACCGAGATCTGGGACCAACCCGGCAACGATCCGTCGCCCTACCAGGGCCCGTTCGAGCCCCCCGAGGACGTGGCCGCCGGGATCTGCGACGCGATCTGCGGTGACCGCTTCGAGACGTGGGTGCCGGACCTCAAGGCCATCGCCGAGTACAAGACGTCGGAGATCGACGAGTTCATGGCCGGTGCTGTCGAGTTCATCGAAGGAGGCCGGTCGTCGTGAGCTCGAACTCAGCACGGAAGTGCGCGCTCAGCGCGCACACTCGTGCTGGGTTGGTGGGGTGGAGGAGGGTGACGCCATGAGGGCGCTGCAGTTCCTGACCGATCCCGAACCGTGGCCCGAGCCGCTCACGGAGGACGCCCCGCGGCTGCTGCGCAACCTGGCCGCCTCGCCGATGGCCCTGCTCAACCTCCCGGACCCGCCGCTGCTGGGCGATGACTGGCTCGTGTTGCGCAACCGCCTCACCGGAATCTGCGGCAGCGACTCCAAGCAGGTGCTCGTCGACTTCGACGACAGCGCCGACAACCTGATGACGGCGTTCATCTCGTTTCCCCAGGTGCTGGGCCACGAGGTGGTGGCCACGGTCGATCAGATCGGTCCAGCCGCCGAGGGCTTCGAGCCCGGCCAGCGGGTCGTGCTCTACCCGAACCTCGGGTGCCGGGCCCGCGACCTCACTCCGCTGTGTCCGGCCTGTGAGCGGGGCGACTACTCGATCTGCGGCCGGTTCCACGACGGGAGGCTGTCGCCGGGCATCCACACCGGCAATGCGACCGAGGCCACCGGGGGCTTCGCCGACCTCCTGCCCGCCCACACCAGCATGGCCATCCCGGTCCCCGATGAGGTCGACGATGAGGTGGCGGTGCTCGCCGACCCGTGGTCGGTGTCGTTCCACGCCGTCACCCGCAACCCGCCGGCCGAGGGATCGAAGGTCGTCGTCTACGGCGCCGGGGCCCTGGGCACCACGGCGACGGCCATCTTGCGCCAGCTCTACCCGACCGTCGAGGTGGCCACGGTGGCCCGCTGGGACGCGCAGGCCGACCTGGCCGCCTCGCTGGGAGCGAAGGTGTTCCGCTCCGACCCCGTCGAGGACCTGGTCGAGGCCCTGGCCGAGTGGTCGGGAGCGACCTTGCGCCGACCCTGGGAGGGCCTCCCGTGCGCCTACCCGGGCCAGATCGACGTGGTCTACGACACCGTCGGTGCTCCGGGCACCGTCGAGGCGGGCATCCGGGTACTGCGAGAGCAGGGCACCCTCGTACAACTCGGTGTCAGCTCACCGGCCCGCTTCGAGTGGACACCTTGGTACTTCAAGGAGCTGCGACTGATCGGCTCCAACGCCTTCGGCGACGAGACGTTCGAGGGCGAGCGCAAGCACGCCTTCGAGCACTACTTCTCGCTGGTGGCCGAGGGTCGCATCGACCTCACGGGCATGCTCACCCACCGCTTCGCCCTCACCGAGTGGCGCGAGGCCTTCACCACCCTCGTCGGCCAAGAGCACACCGGAGCCATCAAGGTCGCCTTCGACTTCCGCTGACCCGGCGGCGGGGCTCTCGCCGTGAGGACCCGGCCGTCAGTCCGCGAACACGTCGCGGCTGAGCTGGAGGAAGAACGTGTGGTCGTTGCCCTGGCCGGTGTCCTCGGCGTTGTACTTGGCGCTCGTCGGTGACCCGTCGGGGAGGTGTTCCTCGGAGTAGATCGCACCGACGGGACAAACGTCGGGCTGGTAGCACGCGGTGCACGAGGTGCACTCCTCGAGGTTCACGTACAGCAGGCTGTCGCCGAAGATGGCGATCGCGTCGGCCTGGGGGGTGTGGGTCGTCTCGATGACGCCGCTGCCGGCCACCTCCTCCGACACCAGGGTGTTGGTAGCCGGGTCGAACTCGTAGATGCACTGGACAGGGCACACGTCGACGCAGGCCCGGTCCTTCACATCGATGCACGCTTCGGTGATGATCGCGAGACCGGCCATGTGTGTGTGTCAGCTCCTCGTGGCGACCCTTGTCAGCGCGAGTCTGACAGCCCGGCGGCGTTGGGCGGTCATGGCCGTCGACCCGGTTGCGAGGTCACGACGCGAAGTCGGGGCTGGCGGCATGGGCCTTCTCGGCCCGGCCCTCGGGCTCCTCCCAGTCCTCTTGGCGTCCGAGGGCAGTCAGGTCCAGGAAGGCGTAGGAGCCGCCGGTCCACTCGGCCCCGCGACCGAAGCTGGAGTAGGTGTGGAACACCCGGTCGCCGTCGCGGAGGAAGCAGCTGGTGCCCGGCTGCTCGCCGGCCCAGCCCTTCCACGCCGGGTCGATCTCCGCCCACTCGTCGAGGGTCCGGTAGTTGTACTCGGCCGGGGCCACTGACTCGTCGAGGGTGACGTGGAAGTCGTAGTTGAAGTCGCTGCCGTGGGAGGAGTACCAGGGGAACGTCCACCGCTTGCGAGCCTTGTAGTCCTCGATCTTGGCGATCGGAGCCCGGGACACGTAGGCAAGGGAGGTGTCACGGGCGTGTAGGTGGGCGAGCAGTCCCGGCGCCATCTCCTCGGCGCCAGCGGTGCAGCTGGGGCAGCCGTCGTCCCAGGCCGGATCGAACATGAAGTGGCCGACGATCAGCTGGCGGCGGCCGTCGAACACGTCGAGCAGGCTCGCCTTGCCGTCGGGACCCTCGAACTCGTAGGCCTCGGTGATCTCGACCATCGGGAGCTGGCGTCGCTCGACGTTGAGGGCGTCGCGGGCCCGAGTGGCCTCCTTCTCCTTGGCCAGCAGGGCCTTGCGGGCCTCCAGCCACTCGTCTCGGGACACGACATCGGGAAGGCTCATAGGGCACTCCTCATCAAGGTGGAGATTTCGTCGTACCCAGATTGGACGGATCGGCGCGGCCGGACTGATCGGTCGCAGTCCTCCCGGGCGCCAGCGCCGCTGCGCCGGCGCCGACCGGTCAGATGACCGAGGCGCCGGATTCGACCTTGGCCCGCAGCAGGGCAGCCAGGCGGGTGCGGTGGGCGCTGGCGTCACCGAAGGACAGAGCGTCGAGGTGGGCACGCTTGAGGTAGAGGTGCAAGTCGTGCTCCCACGTGAAGCCGATGCCCCCGTGCACCTGGAGGGCTGAGGCCGTCACCCGCCCGACCGCGTCGCTGCACCACACCTTCGCCGTCGACGCCGCGACCGAGGCGTCAGGGTCTCGGGCCGAGACGCACCAGGCCGCCCAGTACACGGCCGAGCGCATGCCCTCGACGTCGACGAGCATGTCGGCGCAGCGGTGCTTGACCGCCTGGAAGCTGCCGATGGCCCGGCCGAACTGCTGTCGCTCTCCGGCGTAGGCAACAGACAGGTCGAGCACCTGTTGGGCGATGCCGAGCATCTCGGCGCTGTAGGCGACCGAGGCCACGTCGCGGAACCGCTCGACCTCGTCGCGGCCACCGAGGTCTCGGCGGGGGGCGTCGACGAGCACGGCTGATCGCAACCAGCCGATCGTCCGGGTCAGGTCCATCGCCGGCTCGCCGCCGGGACGGTGGCCGGTCAGGTCGATGGCCACGAGACGGTCCTGCTCGATGGCGACGACCACGTCGGCCGACGGCGCGTACGGGACGGGACCGTCCAATCCCTCGGCCACGGTCGCGATCGTCGATCCGTCGAGCAACCCCGCCGCCCACTCCGACGAGGCGAGGACGTCGAGGGCGACGAGCTGCGACAGGATCGGTGCCGGCGCGACCGTCGCGCCCACCTGCTCGAGCAGCACGGCGGCCTCGACCCACCCCAGGCCGACCCCTCCGTCGACCTCGGGCACGGCGATGCCGCACCAGCCTTGGTCGACCATGGCGGCCCACAGGGCGGGGTCGGGTGCACCCCCTCGGTCCATCGCGGTTCGCACCACCGTTCGCCCCGACCGGGATCGGAGCAGGCCCGCCGCCGCCCCCCGGAGGGCCTGCTGGTCGGCCGAGAGGTCGAAGTCCATGGCCGGGCGAAGTTACCTCCCCTCCGAACGAACTGGGCGCAGAACCGAACGTCAGAGCGTGCAGAACTGCGCCCAGTTCGGATGGGGGGTGGCGGGGCGGTCCCCTACGCTCGGCGACGATGGACCTGCACGCCACGGCCGATCAGGACGCGGTGCGGTCGGAGTGCCGGGCCTGGCTGCGCGAGAACCTGCCCTGGGAGTACGGCTCGGGCCTGCCGCCTCGCTTCGCATCCCTGGACGACGAGGTGGCCTTCGGGCGTGACTGGCAGGCCAAGCTGGCCGCCGGGCGCTGGGTCGGTGTCGCCTGGCCCGAGGCCTTCGGCGGACGGGGTGCAGGGCCGCTCGTCCACTACGTGGTGCAGGAGGAGCTGGCCCGGGCTCGGGCGCCCGAGCTGGTGGGGCGCATCGGCATCAACTTGGTCGGCCCGACGCTCCTCGCCCACGGCACGCCCGGCCAGCAGGAGCGATGGCTGGGTCCGATCCTCCGCGCCGACATCCTGTTCTGCCAGCTGTTCAGCGAGCCCGGAGCCGGCAGCGACCTGGCCTCCCTGTCGACACGCGCGGTGCGCTCCGAAGGCGACGATGGCTGGGTGCTCGACGGCCAGAAGGTGTGGACCTCCTACGCCCAGTTCGCCGACTGGGGCCTGTGCCTGGCCCGCACCGACCCGACGGTCAAGAAGCAGGCCGGCATCACCGCCTTCGCCGTCGACATGCGGGCACCCGGCGTCGAGGTCCGTCCCCTGCGCCAGATCACCGGCGAGTCCGACTTCAACGAGGTGTTCCTGAGCGGGGTGGTGGTCGCTGACGAGTGCGTGATCGGACTGGTCGACGGAGGCTGGGGAGTGTCGTCCTCCACCCTCACCCACGAGCGAGGCACCAACCCCCGCCAGCTCGTCATCCACGCCCAGCACCTAGAGGAGCTGCTGCGCCTGGCCCTCGACCGGGGCGGCTTCGACGACCATCGCACGGCCCAGCGCCTGGCCCAGGCCTACGTCGAGGTGCGACTGTTCCAGCTCCACAACTGGCGGTCGCTGTCGCGCCTGGAGGCAGGTCGGCCCGTCGGTCCCGAAGGTTCGGCGCTGAAGCTCTACTGGTCGGAGATGAGCCAGCGGCTCCACCGACTCGCCCTCGACGCCCTCGGTCCGGCCGCCCCGCTGTCGGGGACGGCGGACGGCAACCCGGCGGACGGCGAGTGGCAGCGGTCGTGGCTCTACTACCAGGCCGCCTCGATCTTCGCCGGGACCAACGAGATCCAGCGCACGATCATCGGCGAGCGGGTGCTGGGCCTGCCTCGCGAAACAGCGCCGGCGTCGGCGGCATGAGCGAGGCCGAGGAAGGCAGCGGGTTCGCCACCCTCTCCTACGGCGTCGACGGGTCGGTGGCCACCATCACCATGAGGCGACCGGGATCGGCCAACGCCCTCGACGCCGCGATGATCGACGAGCTCGACGCTGCATTCGACCGGGCCCAGGCCGACGACGCAGTTCGGGTCGTGGTCCTGGCGGGGGAGGGGAAGCACTTCTGCGCCGGCCACGACCTCAAGGAGCTGTTCGAGGGCACCGAGCACTGGGCGGCCAAGCGGGCCACGGCCGAGGGCAAGCTCGAGCACGAGCAGGTCATGTACTTCGACCGTTGCGTGCGCATCCGCGACTTCCCGAAGCCGACGATCGCTGCGGTCCAGGGCGCATGCGCCGCGGCGGGGCTGATGCTGGCCTGCATGTGCGACCTGATCGTCGCCGCCGATGACGCTCGCTTCTCCAACCCGGTGCTGCGCATGTCGGGCGTGGGCGTCGAGCTGCTCGTCGAACCGTGGGAGCTGGGTCCCCGCAAGGCCAAGGAGTTCCTGCTGTGCGCCCAGGTGCTCAGCGCCGAGCAGGCCGAGCGCTTCGGCCTCGTCAACCGGGTCGTCCCGGCCGGCGAGCTGGACGATGCCGTCCGGGAGCTGGCCGAGCAGGTCGCTCTGGTCCCTCCGATAACCGCTCGGGCGATCAAGGACACGATCAACGCCACGACCGACCGCATGGGCCAGCGCGACTCGTGGCGCTACCACTTCATGGTCCACCAGTTCGTGTCCAACACCGAGACGGCGCGGACGATGATGGCGGCCCGCAGCGACGGTGGCATGGACCACGTCAAGCGCGAGCAGCGCGACCCCGGCGGGTGAGCGGCCCGCTCGGCGGGCTTCGAGTGCTCGATCTGGGCACCCGCATCGCCGCCCCGTTCTGCGCCGGGCTCCTCGGCGAGCAGGGGGCCGAGGTCATCAAGGTCGAGCAGCCTGGCACCGGCGACTTCATGCGCGAGATCGGGCCCTTCGTCAACGGCTACTCGCTGTTCTGGGCCGTCGAGGGACGGGGTCGCAAGAGTGTCACGGTCGACCTGCGCCACCCGGCCGGTCAGGATCTGGCGCGCCGCCTCGCCGCCCGATGTGACGTGGTGTGCGAGAACTTCCGCCCCGGCACGCTCGAGCGCTGGGGCCTCGGGCCCGACCGGCTCGACCCCCGGCTCGTCGTGGTCCGCATCTCGGCCTTCGGTCAGGACGGGCCCTACGCCCAGCGCCCGGGGCTAGACCGCCTCGGCATCGGCTACGGCGGACTGCTCAACATCACCGGCTACCCCGACCGACCACCGGTCCGCCCCGGCGTGACGACCAGCGACTACCTCACCGGGGTGTTCGCCGCCCAGGCCGCGGTCGCCGCCCTCTACCGGCGCGACGCTGGACCGGCCGCCACCGGACAGGGCGCGGTGATCGACGCTGCTCTCTACGGGTCTGTGCTGCGGATCCTGGAGTGGACCATCGCCGGCTACGACGCAGCCGGCATCGTGCGCGAACGGGAGGGCAACCGCCTCTCCACCTCCGCGCCGCTCGACAACTACCGGACCGCCGATGGGAAGTTCGTCTGCCTCGTCGCCGGCAGTGACACCAACTTCGCTCGTCTCTGCGCCGCGATGGAGCGGCCCGGCCTGGCGACAGATCTTCGGTTCGCCCGCCTGGCCGACAGGGCCGGCCGCAGCGACGAGATCAACGGCATCGTGGCCGACTGGGCCGAGACGCTCACCGCGGCCGAGGTCGAGCAGCGCGCCATCGCGCACGACGTCCCGGTGGCCACCGCCTACACCGCGGCCGACATCAGCTCCGACGCCCACATGGCGGCCCGCAACGACCTGGTCGAGGTGGCCGACCCGGTGGTCGGCTCCCTGCGCCAGCAGGCTCCGTTCCCCCGCTTCGTAGACGAAGCCTCGCCCATCCCGTCCGGTGCGCCCCGGCTCGGCGAGCACACGCGGGAGGTCCTCGCCGACCTACTCCGCCTCACCGCTGCAGAGCTCGATCGGCTCGCCGCGGACGGGGTCATCTGACCGTCAGGCAGGCCGGCAGACGTCTTGCAGCACTGCTTCCAGGCGATGGGCGACCGCAGTCGACGTCCATAGCTGGCTGCGTCGTCTCAGCTCCGCGCCCTGCCGCCGCTGTTCGCCTCGATCCGCCAGCACGACCTCCAGCTTGTCGATGAGAGCATCGAGCGTGACCTCGGCGTAGAGGCTCCCCGACGACGGGCCGACCAGCTCTGGGTACGAACCGACCGCCGGCAGCACACAGCAGTTCTCGGTGTACATCGCCTCAAGGGTCGCTATGCCGAGGCTCTCGTGCGACGCCGTCGACACCTGGATGTCGGTCGTCCACAACGCCTTGGCGTACTCCTCGAGCGACAGACCTCCGGCCACGCGCACCCGGACCGGATGGCGCACGTCGAGACGAGACACGAGGTCCATGTAGCGCCTCGGGACTCGCCTCGTGAGCAAGACCTCGATGTCGTGCCCGGAGCGGAGAAGGTGATCCATGGCTGTGGTGAACAGCTCGGGGTTCTTGCTCGGCGTGAACGCATGGTTGAACAGGATGCGCGTTGGAGGATCCTCCGGATCGCGTTCGGATCGGTGACGGTCGAGCCACTCCTCATCGAACGGCAGCGGCACCCTCGCCATTCGGTCGCGAAGGTCTGCCGCCATGCTCGGGGATGCCGAACCGATGTTGCGGAGCAGCACGTCACGTGAGGACTCGCTCAGGATGAGGATCCGGTCGAGAGCGGCCAGGTCGGCCAGGTCCAGGAGCTCCAACCCAGGATGGTGGATCCAGCGAATCGCGTCGGTGGGATCCCAATGGCTCCCGGCCACGAACCCGACGAGGCGCGTCCCCAAGTCTGTGAGCTGGACCAGGCGGCGCAGCTCGGCGGCGGAGCTCTCGAACGCGTGCATCAAGAGAGCGACATCCGGCCGTTCGGACACGAGGCTGCGAAACA
>Ga0136640_10000203_pt1 | contig 21511 bp, 20 predicted proteins | sample AntDrymUQ8642106_2_FD_105498 | JGI IMG/M metagenome (GOLD analysis project Ga0136640, IMG submission 105498) | Polar desert sand microbial communities from Dry Valleys, Antarctica - metaG UQ864 (21.06) | ecosystem: Environmental > Terrestrial > Soil > Desert | place: Antarctica: Dry Valley...
GCCGGGAACGGGTCGCGTCACGTATGGCGTCGGGCCGGGCCCTCAGCCGATGCCACCCTCCCCACATATCGTCGGGCGCCTGCCGCCCACCGCACTCCTGGATCTCAGGCGGCTGGCGATGCTCGCGGAGGTCGCGCGCCGCGGCAGCTTCTCGGCGGCGGCGGAGGCGATGTGCTTCACGCCGTCGGCGGTGTCCCAGCAGATGTTGGCCCTGGCCCGCGACGCCGGCGTGGTCTTGTTCGAGCGCACGCCTCGCGGCATGCGCCTGACCGAGTCCGGCGAGGCGCTCGTCGCCCATGCCGAAGCGGTCTTCGCGCAGCTCGTCGAGGCGCAAGCGGAACTCGAAGCGATCGCCGGCGGGGTCGGCGGGCGGATCCGCTTCGGATCGTTTCCGACAGCGACGATGGCGTTCGGCGCCCAGGCTATCGAGGTCTTTCGCAGCAGTTGTCCTGGCGTCGAAGTGCACTTCGCCGACGGCGAACCGTACGAGAACGTGGCGCGCCTGAAGGAGCGGGTGCTCGACCTCGCCGTGCTCTTCGACTTCGACCACTGGACGGCCGTCACCGACTACGACGGTCGCGCGGTCTGCGACGACCGCGACATCGAGTGCGTCAATCTGTTCGAGGACCCCTTCCGCGTGGTGATGGCGCGCGAGCACCGGCTGGCGGGGCATGCGCGCCTGGAGCTGTCAGACCTCGCCGGCGAGCGCGTCGTGGGCAGTCCGTCGGACTGCTCGCCGTGGGGGCTGGACCTGCGCGGGCTCTGCTCGCGGGCGCAGGTCGAGCCCGTGTTCGAATCCTGCTACAGGACGGTCGACTTCGGATCGCTGCAGGCGATCGTCGCCACCGGCCGCGGGATCACGCTCATTCCCGAGCTCGCGCTGACCACGGTGCATCCGGGCGTCGTCGCGCGCCCGCTAAACGGCGGCCCGGTGCGCCGCGTCCGCCTAGCCATGCTCGCCGGCCTCGCGCCATCGCCGGCCTGCGCGGCGATGGCGTGTGTAGTGCAGGAGCTCACCGCGCGCAGAGGCCGGCCTCAGGCGCCCGTCCTGGCGGTCGCCGGCAGGTAGACGCGCACGCTTGGCTCCGCGCGCCGCCGCCCCGGCCCAGAGCCTGCCGCCATGCGCCTCGACGATCGTCCGGCGATGACGAGGCCCCGTCGTCCCAGCCGCGCGGGCGGGGATCGCGCGAACCGCGGGCCTGGGGCGGATCGCCTGCGTGGCTGCGGAGAGGCCCGGTCCGGCGTCGTTGACCTGGATCTGCACCCGGCGTTGGGCGTCGCACGCCTGGTGTGGCTCAACGCCGGCGCGACGTCCGCGTCCAGCGACGCGGCGAAGACCGAGGTCGCCAAGCTCGCCAAGCTCGCCTACCTTGAGGCCCTGGGCGCGGACCGCCTCGATCTGAGCGCGATCGCGCCCGAGCGGCTACGCCAGCTTGCGACCATCGCACGGCGCTCAACGCCGCGGGCGCTGCGCCAAATGGACCTCGAGCGCCGCCACCCGATTCTGCTCGCCGCGCTGGCCGCCGCGCACACAGAGATCGTCGACGAGACGGTCCGCCTGTCCGACATGATGCTCAGCGCGACCGACGCCAACGCCAAACCTAATCTTCTGTCAGACAACCGTCTTCGCCGGGTACCGCTGCGAGATGGCGACAACCGTCGGACTCGTCGGTTCCTATGGCGGGCTGAATGCCGGCGACGAGGCGATCCTCACCGTGGTGATCGCGCAGTTGCGCGAGGCGGTCGAAGGCGTGCAGATCGTCGTGTTCTCGCGCGACTGCGAGCACACCGAGCGTCATCACGACGTCGATCGCGTCGTGGCCGCGCGTGAGGCCGTGCGCGAGGAGCTCGAGGCCGAGATCGAGCGGTTGGACCTCATGCTGCTCGGCGGCGGCGGCATCCTGTACGACCACGAGGCCTCGTCGTATCTGCGTCTCGTGCGCTTCGCGCAGGACGCGGGCGTCACGACCGCCACCTATGCCGTCGGAGCGGGACCGCTGGAGCGTCCCGCCGATCGCGAGTCGATCGCGGCCGTGCTGAACAAGATGCAGCTCGTCACCGTTCGTGAGAAGGCGGCGAAGCGACTGCTGGAGGAAAGCGGGGTGCAGCAGGACATCTGGGTGACGGCTGATCCCGCGCTGCTGCTCGAGCCCGAGCCGTTCACGCAGCGGATGCTCGAGCGCGAGGGGCTGTCCGACGGCCAGCGGCTCATCGGCATGTCGGTCCGCGAGGCGGGCAGCGCGATGTCGGAGATGCAGGCCGGGGAGTACCACGCGTTGCTGGCGAACGCCGCCGATTTCATGGCCGACCGCTTCGACGCCCAGGTCGTCTTCGTGCCGCTCGAGCTCAAGGATATCCGGGAGGCGCATCGCGTCATCGGGCTGATGGCCTCGCCCGAGCACGCGTGGGTGCTCAAGCGCAGCTACGGTCCGCGCGAGCTGCGCGGCCTGATGGAGCATCTCGACATGGCGGTGGGGATGCGCCTGCACTTTCTGCTGTTCGCCGTGACGGCGGGCGTGCCGGTCGCGGCGCTGCCCTATGCGACGAAGGTCCGCGACTTCCTCGAGTCGCTCGAGGTGCCCTCTCCGGACCCGGAAGGGGCAGCTCAGGCCGGCGCGCTGCTGTCGCACATCGATCGCCTCTGGGATTCTCGCGACGAGCAGATCGAGCATGTTCGCGAGCGCCTGCCGGGCCTGCAGGAAGCGGCTCGGGAGAACGTCCGCCTGATCGTCGATCTCCTGGACCTTGATGCCCCCGCTGCAGCGTCCTGAACGCCCCGGGCAGGTCACCCTGCCTGCCAGGCATGCGACCGTCGCGGCGCGCCCGGACGTCGTCGTCGTCGGCGGCGGACCGGCCGGGATCGGGGCAGCGGTCGGCGCCGCGCACGCCGGAGCGAACGTCCTGCTCGCCGAGCGCTACGGGTTTCTCGGCGGCAATGCGACGGTCGCGCTCGTCATGCCGCTGATGTCGTGGCACAACGAGGTGCGCGGTGCGCGGGCGCGCGGCGACGATGAGCCGCTGCGGCTGCTGCCAACCGACCACGGGCCGGGTGAACCCGTCGTGGCCGGAGCGCTGCTGGAGCTGATGGAGCGCCTGCTGCGCCGTGGCGGTGCGATCGCGCCCAGCGAGGAGACCGGATACACGGTCCCGATCGATCCCGAGATGTACAAGTCCGCCGCGCTCGAGCTGCTCGACGCGGCCGGCGTGCACTACCTGCTGCATGCCTTCGCCTCCGGCGTGATCGGCGACGCAGGGCGACCCGAAGGGGTGGTGCTCGAGACCAAGTCGGGGCCGATGGTCATCCAGGCCCCGGTGATCGTCGACGCCACCGGCGACGGCGATGTCGCGGCGGCCGCCGGCGCCGAGTACGAGGTCGGGCGCGACGACGGCCTCGTACAGCCGATGACGCTGATGTTCCGCATCGTCGATTTTCAGCGGGAGCGCTTCGCCGGCTACGTGCGCGAGCATCCCGGCCAGTGGCGCGGCGTGTCGGGGCTGTGGGAGCTCATCGAGCAGGCGCGCGCGGCGGGCGAGCTCGAGCTGCCGCGCGAGGACGTCCTGTTCTTCGCGACGCCGCACGAGGGCGAGGTCAGCGTCAACAGCACGCGCGTGTCCGGAGTGCTGGGCACCGACGTGTTCGACCTCACGCGTGCGGAGTACCTCGCGCGCCACCAGATGGACCAGATCATGCGCTTCCTGCGCAAGCGCGTCCCCGGCTTCGACGATGCGTACGTCGTGCAGAGCGGCACCCACATCGGCGTGCGCGAGACTCGCCGGATCGTCGGCGAGTACCAGCTGACCGCCGACGACGTGCTGCGCTCGCGCCACTTCGACGACGTCATCGCGCGTGGCTCCTACCCGATCGACATCCACGATCCCGCGGGCGGTCGCGGCACGCTGCTCGAGCGCCTCCCGACCGGCGGCGCATACGACATACCGCTGCGCTGCCTGATCCCGCGCGATGTCGACGGGCTGCTGGTCGGCGGGCGCTGCATCTCGGGCACCCACGAGGCGCACTCCTCCTACCGCGTCACGCCGACGGCGCTTGCGACCGGCCAGGCCGCCGGCGTTGCCGCCGCGCTCGCGGCCCGAGCCGGCGTCGCGCCGCGTGACCTCGCGCCCAGCGACGTCCAGCGAGAGCTCGTCGAGCAGGGCGCAGACCTCAGGGACGCGCTGACAGCGCCCTGACGCGAGAATGGCGCGCATGGTGCTTCCTCATGACGAGCTCGGTGCATCTCGAGCAGCCTGAGATCCTCCGCGCGCTGCTCAAGCGTTTCTGCGCTAGACCGGCGTCCCGACGACGATCTCGATGATCGAAGCCTCCAGAACCTTCACGTGCTTCGGCGGCAACACGACGGTCTCGGTCGTCGGCGCAGGGCCTCTCGGAGAACCGGGCGAGGCGGTGATCGCGGCCCGCGATCGCCTGCTCCTCTGGCACGCGGCGTTCTCGCGCTTCAAGCCCGAGAGTGAGCTGTCGAGCCTCAATCGCGACGAGCGGACGTCGGTGACGGTCACGGCGATCATGGCGCGCTTCGTCCAGGCCGTCATCGACGCCGCCCAAGCGACCGGCGGCCTGGTGGACGCCACGATGCTGGACGCGATCGAGGAGCTCGGCTACAAGACCGAGCGGTTCCGTGGCTCGCTGGCACTGCCGCTCGCGCTGGCACTGGCGCCGGCCCGCCGGCCCGCCCACGCCCATCCCGATCGCCGCTGGCGCACGATCGACGTCGACCTCCACACGGCCACGGTCACGCGCCCGCCCGGTGTCAGGCTCGACGGAGGCGGCATCGTCAAGGGCATGCTCGCGGATGTCGTCGGCGAGACGCTGCAGGAGCACCCCAGCTTCCTCGTCGACTGCGAGGGCGACCTGCTCGTCGGCGGCAGCGCAGGCCAGCAGCGCTCCATCCCGGTGCAGGCACCGCTCAGCCAGAGAGTGCTGCACGAGTTCAAGCTCGCCGACGGCGCGGTCGCGACGACGTCCATCACCAAGCGCAGCTGGATGGAGCGACTCAAGCCGGCCCACCACCTCCTCGATCCCGCAACCGGGCTTCCGGCCTACACCGGCATCGTTCAGACAACCGCCCTGGCACCGACGGCGCTCGAGGCGGAGGCACTGACGAAGGCAGCGCTGCTGAGCGGGCCGCAGGACGCCGCGGGCTGGCTGCGCCACGGCGGCTTGATCGTCTTCGACGACGGATCGCATGTGGTCGTCGAGCCGTGGGCTGAGAGCGGTAACGCGCCAGCTGGAAGAAGGTCCGAAATGTAATCGAGGCTCATCCGTGGTCGGGTCAGACCCGTTCAAGCCCGACGCGAAGGAGCACACCCGCGATGACCATCACCCGCAGGATCACTGCCGCCGCCGCCGTTCTCGCGATCGCCGGTTCAGGCGCAGCCGCGAGCCAGGCCGCAACCACCGTCGACCGCGTCGATGTCAAGGGCGCCTACGCGTTCATGACCGCCGACGGCCTGGTCGTGGAGTTCAAGACGGCGCAGGCGCTGCCGAGAAAGGCCAGCGGCTCGATCCGCGCGAGCGCCGCCCTGGACGGACAGCTCCCGGGCTCGATCTCCAGCGGCCGACGCAGGGGCGCGAGCTGCTACGGGTTCAACGCCGAGCCGAAGAACACGAAGATCGGCTCCAAGCACAAGCTCAAGGTGACCGCGCGCGGCACCGACGGCGACGTCAGCGACACCGCCACGGTCACGGTGATCAGCAAGCGGGCCGCCGGCGCGGCACGCAAGCGGCTGGGCTGCTAGCGGAGATGCACTTCGCCGCGCCGCGCCTGGCAACCAGCCGGCGCGGCGCTAGCGTGCATTCGCGCCATGGCCTCCGTCGTGCACCGCTCACGAGACGATGACTCAGAGCTCGCCCGCCGCATCGCTGCCGGCGACGGCGCAGCGTTCGCCACGCTCGACAGGCGCCATCGCAAAGCGCTCATCCGCTACGCGAGCGCGCTGCTTCGCCGCTCGGAGCACGACGCCGAGGACGTCGCGCAGGACGTCCTCATCCGCGCGCACCAGGCTCTGCGCGCCGGGGACGGCCCGGTGCAGCTGCGCCCGTGGCTGTACCGCCTTACGCGCAACCGGGCGATCGACGAGGTTCGCCGCGCACGCTGGGGCGATGAGGCACTCGACAACGATGCGGCCATCGCCGGCGACGGCCGCGAGGACCCCGACACCGTGTTGAGACGCAAGGAAAGGGTGCGCCGCCTCGTCGACGACCTCGCCGACCTGCCCGTTCGCCAGCGCACCGCGCTGCTCGCCCGTGAGCTCGACGACCAGAGCCCCGAGCAGGTCGCTGCGCTGCTCGGTGTCAGCGTGAACGCGGCGCTCTCGCTCGCCACGCGCGCGAGAGAGAACCTCGTCAAGACGCGCACCGCCCGCGACGCCGATTGCCCCGAGGTCCGCGCGACGGTGCTCGACGCGCACGAGCGTGGGGTTCGCCCCAGCGAACACGCCGTGCGCCACACCAAGGGCTGCGACGGATGCCGCGCCTACCGGCGCGACATCCGCCGATTGTCCGCACAGCTTCAGGTGCTCAACCCGGGGCTCGGGCTGCCACTGCTCGCAGGGCTCGTGAAGCTCGTCGGTGGCGGGGGGGCCAAGGCCGCTGCGGGCGTCGCGGCGGCGGTCGCGATCGCCGCGACCGGCGGGATCGTCGTGCTCGACTCAGCAGTCCACGAGCCCGGAGATCCCGCTCCGTTTCGCCTGCTCAGCATTCGCGACTCGAAGGGACGCCCGGTGACGCGGGGCACCCCGGTGCCCGAAGGCTTCACCATCGTGTCCGCGCGCATACGCCTGCCCGCCGGGCCGAGCACCCTGCCCGCCGATCCGCGAGGCCCCTTTCCCAGCGTGACCCTGCCGTGCCCCGAGGGGATGAAGTACGCCGGCTACCAGATGCCCGACCGCGAGCTGCCCCTGCGCGCGCTGCAACTCTCGCGCGACTCGATCCCCGGCTACTCGGCGAGCGCCCAGATCGAGATCGGACATGCCGGCCTTCGACGCCCCCTCGTCTTCACCGTCGGCATCACCTGCCGGCGCCCAGACGCCAACGGCTCGATCGCCGTCAACCCGCGCAAGCTCAGGCCGGGCGAGCGGCTGGGGCACGTCTGCACCGATCGCAGCGGCGTCCAGCTGCGCAGCTCGCCCGCAGGCCGCCCGCAGGATTACGTCGACCGCGGAGTGCCCGTCGCGATCCAGCGCCGCAACGCGTCCGGGACGTGGACGCGCGTCGCCTCCGACAGCGCAGACGCCAGGCCGGGCTGGATGAAGACCAGCGAGATCTGTCCCTGAATCGAGAGCGGATGTATGTGGGGCGGCGGCCGTGCTCGTTGTCACACAGCGTGAGGGGCGCGCGACATAGGTTGGCTGATGCGCGTGTCTGACCCTCGACCGAGCGAGTTTCCGGCAACATGCTGAGGCCATTGACTGCAAGAGGCAGGAAACGCGACCGGCCTGTCGGCGAATCCGGGCTGCTGTCCGCCGCGTCGACCTACCACGTCTACCAGGATGGCGGGCTCGGCGATTCCCAGCCGCAGAACATGCCCGGCACGGAATGGCGGTCGAAGAACCTCAACAGCTTCTTCTGGGGCCTGATCCGCCAGGATCTGCCCGTCATCAACTGCCGCCTCGCCAACGGTCAACGGCTGGGCATCGAGCAGATCAGGGTCGGGCGCAACGTCCTGCAGGTGCTCGCCACCCTCCTGACGCTCGGCATCTGGGCGCCGACGCGGATCAGCTGGCGGTGCTGCCGCCCGCCGTCGCAATCCGGCACGCTGGACTGAGGAGGGCCGATGATCCACTCCGACGATCGCGGCCCGCAGTCCTGGAACGGCGTCCATGTCACGCACTCAACGACGGTCGCCGAGCTCATCGACGTCGACAACGTCGGCCCCGAGGGCACCTTGCTCACCGGTTTCGACATGTTCCGCAACGCCGGCGAGATGCTGGACGAGGTGATCCGCAAGGCCCGCGAGGCCGGCGAGCGGATCCTTGCGATCGGGGCGGGCTGGGCGCTGTCGGACATCAACATCACCGACGGGTGGCTGGTGAACACCAAGCTTCTCAACGGCTGCTACGACGTCGGCGACAGATACTTCGACGCGGCGTATCCGGCCGCGGACCGCCCGTGCGTCGTCCTCGCCCAGGGCGGCATGCAGATCGCCGAGCTCAACGCCTATCTCGAGCTGATGCCGCAGGACGTCGCCAAGAAGCGGGCGCTGAAGGCGGCAGGGATCGGCAACGGCCAGACCATCGCCGGTGCGATCTCCGGCAACACGCACGGCGCACAGATCAACTTCGGGGCGATGCCCGACTTCGTCGTCGGCCTGCACATCGCCACCGGCAGCGGCCGGACATCGTGGATCGAGAAGGCGTCCAAGCCCGTGCTCAACCACGACTTCGCCACGAAGATCGGCGCCGACCTGATCCGCGACGACGACATCTTCAACGCGGCCGTGGTCAGCTTCGGCACGTTCGGGATCATCGCGGCGGTGGCGGTGGAGACGGCGCCGATCTACCAACTCGCCTTTCCGGCGATCGGCGACATCCACCACGATGACCTGAAGACGAAGCTCAGGCAGTTCGGCCAGGCCGACCCGGCGGATCTTCACCACTACGAGTTCATCCTGGATCCCCATAGCCGCAAGCAGATGGCGATGGAGGCGGGCGCACCGCGTGTGACCTACCAGCCCGGCCTCCCGACGCCGCAGCCGCGATGGATCGTCCGCGACAAGAACGGCTACGCGCCCGGCATCAACATCCTGCGTGTCGTGGGCCTGTTGCGCTTCCTGCCGCCCCGCATTCCCACCGCCATCCAATTCAAGCAATACCGGAAGCTCGCGTTGCTGAACGGCGTCCGCGGCACCCCCGGCCAGCTCTACACCTCTTCCATCTACTATCTCGAGGGCTATACCGAAAGCGCGTTCGGCGTTTCCGTGAGGGATGCGCCGGAGATGATCGACATCTGCTCGGAAGTGGCGCGGGAGACGCGGCTGTCCTCGATCAGCCAGGTCAGGCTCGTCCACCGCTCAGAAGCGACATTGGGCTTCACTCAGCACGAGCCGAAGACGGCGGTGTTCGAGTTCGGCCTCATCAACGACGCTGCATTCCGCGAATTCGAGCGGCGGATGGACGCGGCGCTCCGAGAGGCTGGGATTCGCTACACGATGCACTGGTCGAAGAACTCGGGGATCGACCCACAACAGCTCGACTACATGTACGGCGCGACGAGGATCGCGAGCTGGAAGGCGGCGAGGCGGGCCGTCTTCGGCAACGACGCGGCGCTGATGAAGATGTTCGAGACCGACGCGATGGTGCGCGCGGGACTGGCCTGAGGCGCAGCGCCGTGCGTCGTCGATCGCGCTCCTCGCGTGCCGCTTCGACAGGGCTCCGGCCGGCCGGAGATCAACTCAGCGCGCGGGCGCGGCCTCGCTGCGGCCCGGGCTCGCCGCGCCCCGCGGCAGCGGCAGGCCGACCGCGGCGACCGTCCAGAGGATCGCCAGCCAGGTCGTGGCCGCGAGCACGACGTGCACCCAGACGATCTCCGCGGGCAGCTCGAGCGCGTACTGCAGGCCTCCGACGACGCCCTGCAGCGCGAGCATGACGCACAGCGCCACCAGCGGCCGGCGCTGCTCGGACGTCGTGCCGCGCCGGCGCGCGAGGACCCACAGCGCGACGGCGACGACGCCGAGCAGTGTGGCCAGCCGCGCGTGCTGGCTGATGACGTAGTTGAGGGTCTCGGCGCCCTTGAAGGTCAGGCGCTTGATGACGTCGCCGGTGCCCGCGCCGCCGGCGTGCGGGCCGGCCGCGCTCGCCGCCGTGCCCGCGAAGATCGTGACGGCACCGATCGGGATGAGCGACCACGCGCCATAGGCGACGAGGCTGTCGGCGGCCACCCGCTCGGCGGGCTCGGTGCGCTCGCGGTGCGCGCGCCAGTCCAGCGCCACGCACGCGACGAGGATCAGCATGGAGAGGATGTAGTGGCTCATGACGAACCCCGGCGCGAGGTCGTAGAGCACCGTGAAGCCGCCGAGCACGGCCTGCGCGACGACGCCCAGCGGCAGAAGGAGCGACAGCAGCACGAGGTCGCGGCGAAACGGCCGGCGGCGAATGGCGGCGACGCACGCGCCGATCGCCGCGAAGCCGACGAAGAACGTCAGCAGGCGGTTGCCGAACTCGATCAGCCCGTGTGTGCTGAGCTCGGAGTACAGCGAGTCCGAGGTGCACTTCGGCCACGTCGGGCAGCCGAGCCCCGAACCGGTCACGCGCACGGCCGCGCCGGTCAGGACGATGAGCGTCAGCATCACGAGCGCGATCCGCGCGATCCGCGCGTAGCGCTCGGGGCCGACGGTGAAGCGACCCGCGCGCTGCGGATCCGGCGGCGGCTGTGCGGCGTCGCTCATTCGCCGGGGAAGGTTAGGGCCTCGATCGCCTCGCGCGACCATTGCGTCAGGCCGCAACGGGCTGCGCCGCGGCGGCCAGGTCGTCGTCCTCGCGGCGCGGGTTGCGGATCCCGAGCGCGGCGACGATCCCCCCGCCGATCATCAGCACAGCGGAGACGATCATCCCGGCGCGATAGGCGTACACGTCGGCGGCCTGCACCTCGGCGCGCACGCTCCCGGCGACGGGTCCCTCGGGCACCGTCAGCGGGCGCTCACGCGCCTCGCGCACGAAGGCTCGTCCGGCCGGATCGAGGCGATCGGCGGGCAGTCGCTGTTCGACGCGCGAGGCGAACTGGGCGGAGACGACGGCGCCGACGGCGGCGATCGCCAGCAGGCCGGCGACGCGCGCGATCGCGTTGTTGACCCCGGAGGCGATCCCGGCGTGGCGGCTGTCGGCGGCCTGCAGCACGGTCGCCGTCAGCGGCGCGACCGTGATCGCCAGCCCGAAGCCGAACAGCATGGACGCGGGCAGCACGCCGGTGAGGAACTCGCCGCGCTCGTCGAGGCGCGCGAACAACAGCAGGCCGGCGCCGCCGACCAGCGGGCCGACGGTCATCGGCAGCCGCGGGCCGATGCGGGCGGCGAGCGCGCCGAAGCGCCGTGCCGTCGTGACGAGCACGAGCGTGCTCGGCAGCAGCGACAGCCCGGCTGCGAACGCCGAGTAGCCGGCGATCTGCTGGAGGAACAGCGCGACGAAGAAGGTCGCCGCGCCGAGGCCCGCGTAGACGACGAACGTCACGAGGTTGCCGACGGCGAAGTTGCGCGAGCGGAAGATCGACAGCGGCATCATCGGATCGGGCGCCCGGCGCTCGTAGGCGAGAAACGCCGCACAGGCGCCGATCCCGCCGAGCAACGGAGCCCACACCCCGGGATCGGACCAACCGAGCGCCGGCTGCTGGATCAGCGCGTAGACCGGGCCCGCGAGCCCGAGCACGCACAGCGCCGCGCCCGGGACGTCGATGCGGTGCGCGCCGTCGCCCGGGCACTGCGGCACGGCGCACGCGGTGATCCACAGGCAGGCGAGCACGAGCGGCACGTTCATCGCGAAGATCACCCGCCACGACAGGACGTCGACGAGCAGGCCGCCGAGCGGCGGCCCGACGGCGATCGCCGCGCTCGTGCCCGCCGTCCACGTCCCGATCGCCGCTGCGCGCTCGCGGGGCCCGAAGACCGCAGTGATGATCGCCAGCGAGCTCGGCACGAGCAGCGCGCCGAACGCGCCCTGCAGCGCCCGCGCGGCGATCAGCAGCCCGACCGAGGGTGCGATCGCGCAGACCAGCGATGCCGCGCCGAACCCCGCGACGCCGATCGCGAAGATCCGCCGCCGTCCGTAGAGGTCGCCGAGCGATCCGCCGACGAGGATCAGCGACGCGAGCAGCAGCAGGTAGGCCTCGACGACCCACTGCTGATCGGCGAGCGACGCGCCGAGGTCGTCGCGCAGCGCGGGCAGCGCGACGTTCACGACCGTGCCGTCGACGAAGACGATCGCCGACCCGAGGATGCAGGCGATCAGCGTCAGGCGCTTGGCGCGGGACTGGTCCACGCGACGCAGACTAGATTGGTCGGCGATGCGCCTTATCGACACCCGCCTGGACGGCCCGTTGCTGCTCGAGCCCGAGGCGCATGGCGACCCGCGCGGGTTCTTCCTCGAGAGCTTCCGCGCGAACGTCTGGGCCGATCACGGCGTCGGCGAGGCCTTCGTGCAGGACAACCACTCGCGCTCCGGGCAGGGCGTGCTGCGCGGCATGCACTTCTCGACCGGCGCCGGCCAGGCGAAGCTCGTGCGCTGCGCGCGCGGGCGGATCCTCGACGTCGTCGTCGACCTGCGCCAAGCGTCGGCGACCTACGGTGAATGGGCGGGCGTCGAGCTCGACGACGAGCGCCACCGCCAGCTCTACGTCCCGGTCGGATTCGCACACGGCTTCTGCGTGCTGTCGGAGATCGCCGATGTCGCCTACAAGTGCTCGACGTACTACGACCCCGCCGTCGAGCGCGGCTTTCGCTACGACGACCCCGACGTCGGCATCCAATGGCCGGGCAACATGGCGCTGCTCGTATCGGAGCGCGACAGGCAGGCGCCGCTGCTGCGCGAGATCGCCGGCGAGCTTTCCTTCTGAGCTGTCACGTCGCTCACGGCTGCCGGCGCAGGGACCGTCGGCGAACCTGCGCCGCCAGGTCGCGCAACGGCCGCGTCATGCGCCAGCTGCTCGAGGCGCTCATGACGGCCAGGCGGCGGTCCCGGTCGCGCACGCGTTCCTCGAGCTCGGCGACGTAGGCCCGCAGGTCGTTGAGCTCCGACGCGTTGCTGGTCACAGCTTCGGGCTCGTGCTCGGGCTCTTCGGGCACGGCGGGCCCCGGCGCGTACCCGCGCCCCCATTCGAGCGAGGGGTAGTAGTCGGTGACGACCGCGTCGACCATCCCGATGCGAACGCCGGCGCGCATCATCCGCCGGAGCAACGCCCAATCGCCGGGCAGGCCGAAGACCGCGTCCGACAGCTCGAGCCCGAAGCACCGCAGGCCGGCGTGGTAGAGCGACCCCTGCATGCCGAACTGTCCCATCTGCGGCGGGAACTCGCCGTAGGACTGCTGCCGGCCGTCGCCCAGGTGCGCCTGTAGGCGCCCGTAGACGAACTCCAGCCTCCGGCCGCGGGCATCGTCCAGCAGACGCTCGATGTGATCGGGACGGAAGGCGTCGTCGTCGTCCAGCGGTGCGATCCAACTGCCTCGAGCGGCGGCGACGCCGGCGTTGTAGGGCGGCGTGCCGGCAACGAGCCAGGCGCGGTACGGATCGTCCGGATAGGGACCGCGGATCGCCAGGTTCTCGTACCGGACGCGCGGATCGCCGAGCTGACGGATCACCTCGGCCGTCTCGCTCGGTGCGCAGTCGCCGACGACCACGACCTCGACATTCTCATGGCTGCCGTCGAGCACCGACGGAATGGCGACGTCGCGCAGCGTCTCGTAGCTCTTGTACGTCGTGATCACGACGGAGACCAGCGGGTCGGGATCCTCGTAGGCCGCGCGGTACTCGGGCGACCGGCGCAGCTCGAGGAGGCGCCGCCGGGCTGCGGGCTCGTCGTCGGCGACGACCTGCAGCATGTCGGCGAGCTGCTGAAGCTTGTCGTCCAGGCTCCCGCGAAGCGATCGCTGCACGCGACGATCGTATGGCACCGCTGGCCCGTCAGGCGGTGCGGCGTGGCCTTCCGCCGGCTAGCGGTACACGTAGATCGTGTTCTCGTACAGCCCGTAGTCGTTGCGGATCACGAACTTCCTCGTCAGCTCCCGGATGACGATCGTGGCGATCGTGTCGAGTGGCAGGTGAAAGAGATCGTCGCGTTCCCAGTCGACGTGCTTGGACATCACGTTGAACGCGATGCCGCGACCGGCCTTGGACCACACGAGCCCGAGCAGGCGCTCGAAATAGGCGAGCATCTCGTCGAAGGACAACCCGCACTTCATCGTGAACACGCCATTCATGACGATGTAGTCGAACGTCGGAAGCGACGCGCCGCCGTCCTCGAGCATGTCGAGGCAGTAGAACGTGCGCGTCGGGAACTTGCGACGCGCGACATCCAGGAACTGCGGGGAGACATCCAGCCCGGAGTACGCGATCTGCGTGATGTCCTGGTCCTGGATGTACTGCCACAGCTGCGCGGTGCCGCAGCCGAAGTCGAGCAGGCTCACGGTCGTGTCGCGGGCTTCGCCGCGGACGAGATCCGTCATCACCTCGTAGCGCCGGTCCGCGTCGTCCTTGTCGGGCCAGCCGACGCCGAGATGGCTGTCGCCGTGGCGCTCGAGCCAGGATTCGCACTGGTCGACGATCTCCAGGTACCCGCGGCCCGACACCGGGCGATCATAGCCCGCGGGCTCGTGCGACCGACCGCGTGAACGGATACGGTCCGGCGCGATGGCATCCTCGGGCAACGATGCCTGCGGGTACTCCCACCCCGGGTACACGGCCTCGCTGGCGGAGTTCGGTGTCCCCGTGCGGCTTCAGCGAAGCGGCGGCTGGCTGCTCGAACGGTCGATCCCGGGGGACAGCGCGCGCGATCTGATGGGCCCCTATCCGCTCTTCGCGTGTCCCGACTGGTCGGTGCTCGCGGAGGACCTCGAGAATCTCGACGCAGCGCACGTGAGCGTGGTGCTCGTCGCCGATCCGCTGGCGAGGGTTGAAGACGGCGAACTGGAGCAGGCGTTCCCCGATCGCCTCGTCGCCTTCAAGCAGCATCTCGTTCGCGACTTCGACATGGAGCTCGAGCTGCCATCCCATCACCGCCGCCACGTGCGTCGTGGCGCCCGGGCCGTCGACGTGGAGGTATGCGCCGATCCGCTCACCCACCTCGACGACTGGTACGACCTGTACGCGGGTCTCGTGGAACGCCACGGGCTCGTGGGCATCCGCGCCTTCTCCCGCGAATCCTTCCACAGGCAGCTCGCGTTGCCGGGGACGGTCGCCCTGCGCGCGGAGCGCGGCGGGCGGACCGTAGGCATGACGATCTGGTTTCTGAACGCACCGAACGCGCACTACCACCTCGGCGCGTACTCGTCGGAGGGCTACGACGTCAGCGCGTCCTACGCGCTCTTCGATTTCGCCTTCTCCCACCTTCGCGACCGCGGAGTCCGCCTGGTCGACCTCGGCGCTGCGCCCGGGGGCCTTGGCGCCGCGAAGGAGCACGGGTTGCTGCGCTTCAAGTCCGGCTGGGCCAACGGCGAGCTGCCGGCGCACCTGTGTGGCCGCATCCTGGACGCAACGGCGTATCGGCGACTCTCCGGACGCCATGCCGTCGACCCCGGGGCCTGGTTTCCCGCGTACCGCGCGGCCGACGGCGATCTCGCCGCAAGCCCGCGGGGGTGAGCGCTTGAAAGGCTGGGCGATACTGGGCGGACCGCCCGCCTTCGACGAGCCGCTGCATGTGGGCCGCCCGAACATCGGCGACCGAAGCCGGCTGATGGAGCGGATCGAGGGGATCCTCGACCGCGTCCAGCTGACCAACAACGGACCCCTCGTGCTGGAGTTCGAGGCAGCCGTCGCCCAGATCGCCGGCGTGCGCCATTGCGTGGCGATGTGCAACGGCACCGTGGCGCTGGAGATCGCGATCCGCGCGGCCGGACTGCACGGGGACGTCGTCGTCCCGTCGCTGACGTTCGTGGCGACCGCCCATGCGCTGCAATGGCAGCAGCTCACACCCAACTTCTGCGACGTCGACCCGAGCACCCACAATCTCGATCCCGTCGAGGTCGAGCGCGCGATCACGCCGCGCACCACCGGCATCCTCGGCGTACACCTGTGGGGACGGCCGTGTGCGGTCGAGGCGCTGACCGAGATCGCCGAGCGCCGCGGACTGACGCTGCTGTTCGACGCGGCTCACGCCCTCGGCTGCTCGCACGGAGGCCGGATGATCGGCGGATTCGGCACGGCCGAGGTGATGAGCTTCCACGCGACGAAGTTCGTCAACGCGTTCGAAGGCGGCGCGGTCGTCACGGACGACGACGTCTTCGCCGAGAGGGTCAGGCTGATGCGGAACTTCGGCTTCTCCGACTACGACACGGTGAGTTACATCGGGACCAACGGCAAGATGAGCGAGGTCTCGGCCGCCATGGGCCTCACCTCGCTCGAGTCCCGCGACGAGTTCACGGCCGTCAACCACCGCAACCACGATCGCTACCGGGACGGTCTGACCGCGATCGAGGGTGTCGACCTCGTCGAGTACGACGCCGGCGAGCTCAACAACCGCCAGTGGGTCGTCATCGAGGTCGGCGACAGCGCGGGTCTGACGCGCGACGATCTCCAGCAGGTGCTGTGGGCGGAGAACGTCCATGCCCGCCGCTACTTCTTCCCCGGCTGTCACAGGATGGAGCCCTACCGCACGCTGCAACCGAAGGCGGCGTCGCGCCTTGCGCAGACCGAGCGCCTCGCTGGTCGACTGCTCGCCCTCCCGACCGGCCCGGCGGTCGATTCGGAGGCGATCGGCGTCGTCACGAGCCTGATCCGCCGCGCGATGGCGGACCGGCCGTCGTCGAGCGCCCGGCTGCCGCAGGCGCGCTGAACAGGGAGGGGCGGCGCTAGCCTAGGAGCGCGAAATGCCCAAGCAATCCGTCCCAGCGATCGTCGTCGACGGAGTCTCCAAGAGCTTTCGGATTCCGCGCGAGCGCGTCCATACCCTCAAGGAGACCGCGCTGCACCCGTTCCGGCGCTCGACGTACGACACGATGCACGCCCTCCACGACGTCTCCGTCGCGGTCCAGCCCGGCGAGTTCTTCGGCGTCGTCGGCCGCAACGGGTCGGGCAAGTCCACGCTGCTGAAGTGCCTGGCGGGCATCTATGGCGTCGACGCGGGGAGCATCTACGTCCACGGCCAGATGTCGACGTTCATCGAGCTGGGCGTCGGCTTCAACCCGGATCTCGCGGCGTACGACAACGTCCAGCTCAACGCAGCGATGCTGGGCCTCACGAAGACGGAGGCCCGCAAGCGCTTCGACCGGATCATCGAGTTCGCCGAGCTGCAGGACTTCACCCAGCTGAAGCTCAAGAACTACTCCTCGGGAATGCTCGTGCGCCTGGCGTTCTCGGTGATGATCCAGGTCGACGCCGAGATCCTGCTGATCGACGAGGTGCTCGCGGTCGGCGACGCGGCGTTTCAGCAGAAGTGCTTCGACGAGTTCGCGCGGATCCGCGAGAGCGGCGCAACGGTGATCCTCGTCACGCACGACATGGCATCGGTCCGGCGCTTCTGCGACCGCGCGATGCTCATCGAGAAGGGCCGCATCGTGATGATCGGCGACCCCGAGGATGTCGGCCAGCACTACCTGGAGCTGAACTTCTCCGCCGAGGCACGCGCCGCCGCGGCGCAGCTGACGGGCGCGGTCGGCGAGCCCGCGACGGAGCCGGCGGAGGAGGTCGCGCCGGTCGAGACGGCGGTGCACGGCGATCGGGGCGTCGAGATCGTCGAGGAGTGGGTGCAGGACGAGTACGAACGCAGGACAGCTGCCGTTCCGAATGGCGAGCCGTGCACGATCTGCATGCGCGTCGTCTTCAACGAGCGCATGCAGGACCCGATCTTCGCGTTCTCGCTCACCGACGACCACGACCGCATCTTCATGGATGCCGGCAACGTCAACGACGCGCGGGGCAGCGGCGCATTCCAACCGGGCGAGTCGGTCGTCGTGCGGATCAGCTTCAACGCCCACATGGCTGCGGGGCGCTTTCACGTGACGACGAGCGTCGCGCGCCGGGGGACGGGACTCGACGTGCTCGACCGCCGCGATCGGATCATGTCCTTCGTCGTGACCGCGGCACAGGAGACGAGCGGAATGGTTCTGCTGCCCTACGAGCTCGACGTTCAGCGCTCCGAGCAGCAGGCGATCCTGTGAGCGCTCCGGGCGCGAAGCTCGAGCTGCTCGGGCCGCCGATTCAGGGCCCCTCGGCGCTGGGCAGCGACCCGCGGCGCTTCCTTCGCCTGACGTGGGTGCTGGCCACGACGGACTTCCGGCTGCGATTCTTCGGATCGGCGCTGGGCTACCTGTGGCAGCTCATGCGACCCCTGATGCTGTTCGGGGTCCTGTACGCCGTGTTCAGCCAGCTGGGGCTCGGCGGCGAGGTCAAGTACTACGCCGTCGCGCTGCTGACGGGCATCGTCCTCTTCACGTTCCTGAGCGAGGCCACCAGCGAGTCGGTGCGAAGCCTGGCTAACCGCGAGAACCTCGTGCGCAAGATCGAGTTCCCCCGGCTCGCGGTGCCGGTGGCGACCGTCCTGACGGCGCTGTTCAGCCTCGTCCTGAACCTGCTGCCCGTGTTCCTCTTCCTGCTCGTGGCCGGCGGGCGGCCGCGCTGGACGTGGCTGGAGCTGCCCTTCCTGATCGGCGCCTTGGGGCTGTTCGTCCTCGGCACCGCGACGTTGCTGTCGATCCTCTACGTCCGCTTCCGCGATGTCGAGCCGATCTGGGACGTCGTGCTGCAGGCAACGTTCTACGCATCGCCGATCTTCTACACGGCGGCCTATGTGCGCGAAAAGGCCAACGAGACGGTGCTGTGGCTGATGATGTGCAACCCGTTCGGAGCGATCATCCAGGAGACCCGCCACGCGATCATCGACCCCAGCCACGAGAGCGCGGCGAGCGCGATGGGCGGTGCGCAGTGGCTGCTCATTCCCGCGTTCGTGACCGTGGTGATCGCCGCGATCGCGTTTCAGGTCTTCAACCGCGCGGCGCCGCGGATCGCCGAGGATCTCTAGGAGAGACCACTAGGTCTCTGGAAACGAGGCGAGCACCTGTGGATAGACGCGCGACGCGCGAAACGCCTCCGCCGCTTCGCGGCCGGCCTCGCCCACGGCGGTGAACTCGCCGGGGTCCGCCCGCACGCGGGCCAGCAGCTCGACGAGATCCGCCGAGCTGCGGATCTCGAGGTGATCGGCGCCGGGGCGCAGGTGCAGGCGTGGATGCAGCGGCTCGCTGACGAGCAGCAGACCGGCCGCCAGGTAGAGGCCCACGCGGGGACCGAAGCCCGGCGCTTCGTCGTCACGCACGTTGATCGCGACGTCGGAGCCGGCGAGCGTGGCAGCGAGCGCGTCACGCTGCAGGCCGGCCGCGATGTGCAGCACCTCGTGGCGATGCTTGCTGTCGATCAGCAGTTGCTCGTTGCGCTCGCTGCAGTGGCCGATCACGAGCGCGCGCCCCGTGCCCGGCGCGCGGCGCGAGGGGGCGGCGAACAGCTCGTCTGCGACCGGCAGCGGCCGGTCGATCACGGACACGTAGTCGGCGGCCGTGGCCAGCCCGGCGCGGTAGGCCGGCGACGCGAACGGCAGGTCGGGATGGCGCTCCCAGCCGGGCGGGCGGTCAGGCTGCACCGCCCACGCGACGACGGGAACGCCGATCGCGCGGATCGCGGCGGCCGGGACGCTGTCGACGCCGAACACGACGACGAGCTCGGGCGAGTGCTCGGCGACGTGCGCGAGCAGGCGCGCCTGCGCGTGGTTCGCGCGATGCTCGACGAACGACGCGTGCAGGCCGTCGACCGGCGCCGACGGGACGGCGTGTCCGACCTCGCCTGCCCGCCCGACGAACGTGACGCGCAGCGGCGTGCTCACAAGCGCTCAGAGCCGAAGGCGTCGAGGTCGGCCAGCAGGTCGGCGATCAGGCGCGGGTAGACGCGCGACGCGCGAAACTGCTCGGCCTTGCGCCGGCCGCGGATGCGTACGCGCTGGTGCGCGCGCGGAAAGCGCATCACGGCCTGCAGGGCCCGGCGCAGCTCGCTCGCGTTGTCGACGCGCAGGTAGTCGATGCCCGGTTCGAGGCCGTGCAGCGGGTCGAGGTCCTCGGAGATCACGAGGTGGCCGCAGGCGAGGTGCATCGACACGCGGTTCTCGAACGAGGGGTAGTTCTCGTTGTGCAGGTTGATGCCCACGTCATGGCGGTGCAGCAGCTCGACGAGCTCGTCGCCGGACACGCCGAAGGCGACGTGCAGGACGTCGTGATCGAGCTTGGAGGGCGCGAGCAGCCACTCGCGGTGCGGCGTCGAACGGCCCACGAACAGCACGCGCGGCGGATGGGCCATCGGCGCGACGGGCGCGAAGAATCGGTCGGCCACGGGCAGCGGCAGCGAGCGCCAGATCGCCAGCACCTCGCCCGCCGCCTCGGCGATCAACGGGTCGAAGGAGACGACGCGATCGAAGTTCGAGGCGTCGGTCTGGCGCAGGTCGCGCAGGCGGCGCTGCAGGTCGGCGTGCGCGCGCTCGCCGCGCGGCAGCGGCTCGGAGAGGAAGCCGAGCGTGACGGCCGGCAGCTCGGCGAACAGGCCGGGCGGCACGACCTCGGGGCGGAACACGACCGCGACGTGCGGCACGAAATCGCGCAGGCCCGCGATCAGCGCCTCGCCGTCGCCGCCGGCGCGGAACTCGAAGAAGCGTGGGATCAGCCCGCCGGCGGGCGCCTCCAGCGCGCACGCGGCGAAGAACGTCGTCTGCCCGACGAAGGCCACGCGTAGCGGCCCGCCGTGCGGGCGGCGCGGGCGCACCCGCGCGAGAGGAGCAGGAGGAGATCCCAGGGCGCGGCTACGATAGCGCGCTACGTGGTCCGTCTCGCAACAGTCCGCCCCGAGGCAGGCCACCCGCGGTGACCGACTGGCAGGAGCGCATCACCGCCGGCAGCGATCCGTCGGTGCGCGCGGAGCACACCCTGCGCTACGCGGTCGCCGCGCCGATCGTCGCCGAGGCCGCGACATGGTGTGACCTGGGCTGCGGGACCGGGCTCGCTGCGAGCTGGGCGACCGACGGGCCGTTCGGCGGGCGCCTGGTGCTCGTCGACGTCGACGAGGCGAGCGTCGCGCAGGCCGCCGCGCACCTCGGCGCGGCGGGCACGACGCCGCTGCGCGCCGACCTCAACGACGCGGACGATCGCGCCGCCGTCCGCGCGGCCATGCTCGAGGGCGACGCGCCGCGGGCGATCACCTGCTTCGAGGTGCTCGAGCACGTGCGCGACCTGCCGGCGGTCGTCGAGCTGCTCGTCGAGCTGACGATCGCGCACGAGACGACCGTCGTGCTGAGCGTGCCCAACGACGCGTTCTGGGCGATCGAGAACCCCTACCACGAGACGACGTGGAGCGCCGCCGCCTTCGACGAGCTGCGCGCGATGCTGCCCGAGGGCCACGTGTTCGCCGAGCAGCTGCCGCTGCGCGGCTCGCGCATCACCGTGCACGGCGAGGCGAGCAACGCCGCGCCCGGGAGCGTCGAGCCGCACGAGGGTGCGGTGGCGTCGCACTTCATCGCAGCGTTCGGACCCGCGGCGCGCGCGCTGCACGGCGCCGCGACGATCTTCGAGGCCGATCAGCGCGGCGAGCGCGGCTGGACGCGCCAGCGCGAGAGCGACCTCGCCTACCTCGAAGCCGAGCTCGTGGCACTGCGAGCCGAGCTCGTGGCACTGCGCGCGACGGCCGCGCAGATGGACGACTGGCGCCGCTACATCCATGACCTCGAGGACCGGCTCGGCCTCCCGCGCGCGGGCAGCGAGGAGGCGATGGCGAACGAGCGGCGCGCCGGCTCGTGAAGGTCGCCTTCCTCGTCAACGACCTGCAGCTCTCC
>Ga0136640_10000204_pt1 | contig 21511 bp, 17 predicted proteins | sample AntDrymUQ8642106_2_FD_105498 | JGI IMG/M metagenome (GOLD analysis project Ga0136640, IMG submission 105498) | Polar desert sand microbial communities from Dry Valleys, Antarctica - metaG UQ864 (21.06) | ecosystem: Environmental > Terrestrial > Soil > Desert | place: Antarctica: Dry Valley...
TGCCGACTGCAGCAGGTCGTCGGCCGCTGCCCGGTCGGGCGCGAGCAACCACGCCAGCCGCATCAGCAAGACCGACCGTGCATGCACGAAGTCGCGGAAGTCCGCGTCAACGCCAACCCGGCCCATACCCCTTAGACGTGCGCGACCCTCCGACGCGTTGCACGCCTCACTTCAGCAACCTCGACATCCGCCGGTCGGCCAGCGGCTTGCCGCCGGTCTGGCAGGTCGGGCAGTACTGCAGTGAGGAGTCGGCGAAGCTCACCTCGGCCACGGTGTCACCGCAGACCCGGCAGGGCTGGCCGGTGCGGGCATGCACCCGCAGGTTCGTCTTCTTCTCCCGCTTGAGGTCGGACGCGGCGACACCGTCGGACCGTGCAACGGCGTCAGCAAGCGTCGTACGCACCGCCGCGTACAACACCTGCAGGTCGTTGCCGGTGATGCCGGCCGACGGCTTGAAGGGCGACATCCGAGCCACGTGCAAGATCTCGTCGGAGTAGGCGTTGCCGATGCCGGCGATGACCGCCTGGTCGCGCAGCACCCCCTTGACCTGCGAACGTCCCGCCGCGCGCAAGATGACGGCAAGTACGTCGACAGTGAACTCGTCGGCCAGCGGGTCGGGGCCGAGGCGGGCGACGCCCGGCACGTCGGCCGGGTCGCGGACGAGGTAGACCGCGAGGCTCTTCTTGGTGCCGGCCTCGGTCACATCGAAGCCGCTGCTGTCGTCGAGCGTCACTCGCAGCGCGAGAGGACCCTTGCCTGGCCGCGGCGGTGCAGCAGGCTGGGCATCTCGCCACCGCAGCCAACCGGCCCTGGCCAGGTGCATGACCAGGTGCAGCCCGCCCACCTCGACGTCGAGGAACTTGCCGTGCCGGGCCACCCCGTCGACGAACGAGCCGGCGATCGCCGTCAGGGGCGGGTCGAACGTCTTGAGTGCGCTGAACGCCACCGGGTCGACCCGGCCAATCGCGCGTCCGTCCAGCCGCCGACCCAGGTCGGCGACCAGCGCCTCCACCTCGGGCAGCTCCGGCATGACGCCCAGTCTGCCGCAGTCGGTGCTCGGGCGGTGCAAGCCTGAGCCGGGGATGACGCGGCGTATAGCGAAGCACTCACACGGGCTGTGACTCCATCAGACCAGACACGGCAGCAGACCCTTTACGCGGCGCATCGGCGCTTTACGTGGCGTGCGTGCCCCGTAAGGGGTTGGGCAGCCACGTTTACGTGGCGCGCGGGCGGTTGAGCGGGGGCAGGCGGTGGCCGGAGTTGTGACGACGATCGTCGCAATAGTGACGTTCCGTGCATCGCTCGCGATTGGGCTCCGCCGGTGCCTCCGCCGCAGCTGCGTTACGTGGCCCCGGCGTTTCGCATCTTGACTGAATACATGAGCGCTCCGCTGCCCCGGGCCGTTCGGCATCCGCCGGCATCGGGGGTCACGCATTGCGGGGGTGCGAGCCCCTCTGATGCATGACCTCGGTTCCACCCCGTCCACGAAGGCGCCCGCGATCGCGGTCACGGGGCGGCCGCCTCCCCGCTGTCCCGATGCCGCAGCGCGTCGCTTTACGTGGCGCATCGACCCTTCACGTGGCGTGCGTGCCCCGTCAAGCGGTGGTCCGCCACGTTTACGTGGCGCGCGGATCAGCGGCACCGGGGGCGACCTTCACCGTGCGCGGTCGAAGGCTGCGGGCAACGGGACCTCCAGCAAGCCAGGCAGCCGAGCCAGGTACGTCGCGCGCGGCACCTGCTCGACGCCAAGTGAGGCCAGGTGCGGGGTCTGCCACTGCACGTCGATCAGCCGCTGCTCGGCGTGCTCGTCACACAGCGCTGCGACCAGGGCGACCAGGGCGACCTTGGAGGCGTCCGTGGCGTGGTGAAACATCGACTCGCCGGCGAACAGGCCGCCGACGGCCAGACCGTAGAGCCCGCCGACCAACTCACCGGTGGCGTCGAAGGCCTCCACGGAGTGCGCCCAGCCGAGCCCGTGCAGCCGTAGGTACGCAGTGCGGATGTCATCGCTGATCCAGGCTCCGTCACGGCGCGGGTCGGCGCAGTTGTCGAGCACCTGCTCGAAAGCTGTGTTGACTCTGACGTCGTACCGCTTGACCGATCGCCACAGCGACCGCGACACCCGCAACCGGTCTAGCGGCAGCACACCCCGGCGCATCGGTGACCACCAGACCATGGGCGCCACGTCATCGAGCGGCATCGGGAACGCACCGGCCCGGTACGCAGCCAACACCGTCGCCGGCTCGAGCTCAGCCCCGACTGCGACCGCGTCGTCGACCGGCCAGCGCTCCGGGCAAAAGCTCCACCGTGAGGGTGGCAGTGGCAGCGGCACCCGGCCATGGTGTCAGCGCCGGTGCGATCATGACTCGCCGAAGCCAACAAACGACATAGGCTGATCAGCGAGGAGAGGAACTTCGATGGGGATTGCAAGCGGGGCGGCACGCTCGGCCGCCAAGTCCTTGGTGCCGGCAGGCATGCGATTGGCGCCACAGATGGGGTCCACGTTCGTCCGGGAGATGCTTGAGCGCGCCATCAACGGCGTCGGCCCGGTCAAGGGTGCAGCCGCACAAGCAGACGCACGGTTGAGCGACGCCAACGGCGACACCGCGGCGGCGGTGTCGGCACTGATTGACGGCCACGTCCGGATGGCGGGTGTGCAGGGTTTCGTGACGAACCTTGGTGGTCTGGTCACCGCCGCTTTCGCCATCCCGGCCAACATCTCCGGCTTGGCCCTGCTGCAGTGCCACCTGGTGGCCGGCATCGCGCACCTGCGCGGCTACGACCTCGAGGACCGGCGTGCGCGCAACGCGATCGTCGCCTGCATGCTCGGCGAGGACACAGTCAACGAGCTGGTCAAAACCGGGGTGCTGCCGGCGACACCGATGGGGCTGGCCACCTCGCCGGTGCACGACGTCGCGCTCGACCAGCGGATGGCCCAAGAGGTTGCCACCGAGCTGTTCGCGCGCGTCGGGGGTCGGCGCATCGCCACCACGGTCGGTCGCCGCATCCCGTTGCTCGGTGGCGGCATCGGTGCCGTCGGAGACGGCTGGTCAACCCACAAGATCGGGAAGTACGCCGAGCGCGAGCTGCGGGCGCGAGGACGCAACGCGGGCTGAGCGACCTGCGCGTTTCGTGCCTGCTGACGAAGGGTTACTTGGCTGGCAGTGATCGCGCGTACGCGAGACCGTGGCTGACCCACCGCCGCAGGTCTTCCTCGCTCTCGACCACGTCGCTAGCGACGTGCAGCCAGCCGTCCATCTGCCGACCGCGCATCTCGAAGCGGCGCACGTCCGGCTCGTCGACGAGCGACTCGGTGTGGCTCGGATCGACGCGCAGCAGCAGTCCCCCCTTGCTGCTGGCGCTGACCGCCATGTTGCCGTCTACCAGGAAAGCGAGTCCACCGAACATCCGCATCTCGCTCAGACCCGGCTCGGCTTGCAGCAGGTGCCGCACTCGGGTCGCCAGCTGCTCGTCGTACGCCACGCAGGCCAGTCTGTCGTGCGCGCGGGTCGTGACGGCCGCCGGTCAGTCGCCGGCGTCGGACACGTCCACCGAGCGGGGACCCTTCCACCGGCTGTCCCCTTGGCGCCGGGCCATCTCCAGCACAGCGGCGGCCAGCAGCTCGTCGAGCAGCGAAGCCACCTCGGCCTCGTCGACGTTGTCGGGGGCACGCTCGGCCGCGCGGTGCAGGGGGGTCAGCTCAGCCAGATCCCCCTCGACTGCGAAACCGGCGTTGCGCAGATAGGCAATAGCCTGCTCGGCGCGCGGGTCCAGCCAGGCGTGCTCGGCCTCCGGCAGCACCAGCCGGAACGACTGCTCGCGACGCTCCAGCACCTCACGGGCGACGAAGATCTTCACCAGGTCGGTATAGACCGGCACCGACAGCCGGTCGGCGACCCGAGCGGTCAGCCGGCGTAATACCTCGGCTTCGACCCCGCCGAGCGACGCATTGCTGCGGGGCACGTCCAGGCTGTACTGCGCGGGGTCCAGCCCGACCACCGCACAGAATCGGCCCCACAGCAGCCCCGGGTCGGACCCCGACCTCGGCACCGTCACCACGTGCACCCGCTGCGGCGGCACGTGCTGCAGCCATCGCGGCAGCACGAGACCCGGGTCCTGGTGCTGCCAGAAGGCACCGCCGAGCGAATGGGGTCCGCCCGGGTCGCGGACGGCGGCGCAGAACTCACGCCAGGTCGGCGCCTTTCGATTGCGCAGGCGGGTCTGCCACCCGGCCGGCACCGCGGCGGCGAGGTCACGCGCTGTGTAGACCACATGGACCTCGGCAGGTGCGAACGACCGGACGAGCGCGCGGATCGCTGATGCCCCGACACCGGACAGCTGCTCGGCCGACAGCACGGCCGTGTGCGCCCCGGAACCCTGAACCTCTCGGACGAGTCGGTCCCACGCATCACGTGGCGGGAGATCGTCGGCGGGGCGGGGCACGTTCGGCGTCACGGCGCACCAACTGAGCGACCGCACGCCGGTGTTTCGGCCAGTCCTTTGCTGGGAGCGCAACGCCAGCCGCTGCAAGGGTGTCCTTGTTGGCGAACAACACGTTCTGCAGAAATGTCGTGCCCGACTTGGGTGGCCCGATGTGCACATAGACCCGCTGCAGCTCACCCATGGGCGCTGAGGCTAGCCCGCAAGCGCGCGAACGACCCGCGACGGGCTCGGCCGCCCGAGGTGACCGGCGAGCCAGCTGCTGGTCTCGACCACCGCGGCCAGGTCCACCCCCGTATGCACACCGAGCCCGTCGAGCAGCCACACCAGATCCTCGGTCGCGAGGTTGCCGGTGGCGCTGTGCGCGTACGGGCAGCCGCCGAGCCCACCGGCGCTTGCGTCGAACGTGGTCACCCCGGCGTGCATCGCCGCCACGGTGTTGGCCAGCGCCTGGCCGTACGTGTCGTGGAAGTGCATGGCCAGCTCACCCGGGGCGGTGCCGCCCTCGGCGAACGCACGCAGCAGCGCGCTGACGTGGCCGACGGTGCCGACGCCGATGGTGTCGCCGAGGCTGAGCTGGTCGGCGCCCATCGCGAGCAGCCGGCGGCCGGCGGTCACGACCTGGTCGACTGGGACGTCGCCCTCCCACGGGTCGCCGAAGCACATCGACAGGTACGCCCGCACGTGCAGGCCGGCGGCCTTGGCCCGCGTCACAACTGGGTCGGCCATCGCGTACTGCTCGTCCAGACCACGGTTGAGGTTGCGGCGGGCGAACGTCTCGGTGGCGCTGAGGAACACGGCCACATGTGTGACCCCGGCCCGCAGCGCCCGGTCGAGGCCGCGTTCGTTCGGCACCAGCACCGGGAGCGGCGTCTCGCCGGCCAGCAGGCCGTCGGCGGCGAGACGCGCAACCAGCTCGGCGGCGTCGGCCAGCTGCGGCACCCAGCGCGGGTGCACAAAGCTGGTCGCCTCCACGACCGGCAGACCCGAAGCCACCAGCCGTCCGACCAGCTCGGCCTTCACCTCCAGCGGCACCGTCACCGACTCGTTCTGTAAGCCGTCTCGGGGGCCGACCTCCCAGATGGTCACCGCCTCAGGCAGCGACGGGTCGCGGACGACCTGCGGGGTAGGGCTTCTCATCAGGCCTCGTCCAGCGGCTCGACGGTGAACAGCACGTGCCCGATCGGCACCTGGTCGCCCACGGCCACCCCGGCGAAGGTGACCTCGCCGGTGGTGGGTGCGGTGAGGGTGAGCTCCATCTTCATCGCCTCCAGCACTCCCAGCGCGGCACCGGCATCGACCCGCTCGCCCGCCACGACGTGCACTGCCAGCACAGTCCCCGGCATGGGTGCGGTGACGTCACGCTCGGTGGCCGCCGGGTGCTGGCCGGCGACGCCGAGCGCGTCCGGGCGCTGCAGCACGTACACGTGCCCGTGGTGCACGACCTCGACGGCGGCAGTGCTGGCATGCACACGAAACGCCTGCTCAACCTGCTCGGCTCCGGAGACGAACCGGGTGCTGCCGTTGTGGCGCAGCAGCACCCGCGGCGGGGCCGGGTCGGCGGCCCCCCGCCAACCGTCACCGGCGCCGAACGGATGGCTGGTCTCAGCGGCCGGGCGCTCGGTGAGCAGATGCCGCGCCGCCTGGCCCCACGCGCCCTCCGGCAGGGCCGGGTGTTGCAGGTATGCCCGTGCCGCGGGGTCGGAGTCCAGCCAGCCGGTGTGAATCTGCGCGTCGGCGAACTCGGCGCCGGCGACCAGCTCGCGGACGAAGCCGACGTTGGTGCTCACCCCGGTGACCACGGTGTGGTCAAGCGCGACGGTGAGCCCGGTGATCGCGGCGGCCCGGGTCGGCGCCTGCACGGTGACCTTGCCGAGGATCGGGTCGTAGGCGGTCGAGACCTCCTCACCCGCGCGCAGCGCGGCGTCGACCCGCGCGTGTTCGACCGGCCAGTCGACGTGGCCAGCCCGGCCGGCTTGTGGGAGGAACCCGGCGTACGGGTCCTCGGCGTAAACCCGCGCCTCGATCGCATGCCCGGTGACGCCGATGGCTGGCTGGGTCAACGGAAGCGGTTCGCCTGCCGCCACCTGCAGTTGCAGGCGCACCAGGTCGATGCCGGTGACCGCCTCGGTGACCGGGTGTTCCACCTGCAGCCGGGTGTTCATCTCCAGGAAGAAGAACTCCTCGCCGGCGACCAGGAACTCGACCGTCCCAGCGCCGACATAGCCCACCTCGCGGGCCAGCTCGGTTGCCGCGCTGCACAGCCGTTCGCGCAGGTCGGCAGAGATCGTCGGTGCCGGCGACTCCTCGAGCACCTTCTGATGCCGCCGCTGCACCGAGCAGTCGCGCTCGTGCAGATGCAGCACGGCTCCGTGGGTGTCGGCCAGCACCTGCACCTCGACGTGCCGGCCGGCCTCGACGAAGCGCTCCAGCAACATGGTGCCGTCGCCGAAGGCATGCCGTGCCTCGCGCCGGGCTGCCTCGACCGCCGCACCGAGGTCGGCTGGGTCGCGGACGATCCGCATCCCCTTGCCGCCACCGCCCGCGACCGCCTTCACCAGCACCGGGTACGCCAGCTCCCCCCCAAAGTTGTCACCGGGAGACGGTGCTAGAACACCGTGTGCCGGTGACAAGTCGGGGAGCGGGTGGGAGAGGACAACCGGTACGCCGGCGGCCAGCGCGACGGTGCGCGCTCGGTCCTTGCGGCCCATCCGCTCGATGACGTCTGCCGGCGGACCGACCCACACCAGCCCCGCCTCGGTGACCGCCCGGGCGAAGTCGGCCCGCTCGGACAGGAAGCCGTAGCCGGGGTGCACCGCCTCCGCACCGGTCTGGGCCGCCGCCCGCAGCAGCGCCTCGATCGACAGGTACGACTGCGCCGCAGGTGTAGGGCCGATCCGCACAGCCTCGGCGGCCTGCTCGACGTGCAACGCCCCCACATCGGCGTCGGAATAGACCGCGACCGTCCGCAGCCCCATCGCGCGCGCCGCGCTGATCACCCGGACGGCGATCTCGCCGCGGTTGGCGACCAGCAGGCTGCTGAAGGGCCGCGCATGCAGGCCAGTCATCGGCGCACCCTCACATCCGGAAGACGCCGTACGACGGCGCTGGGATCGGTGCGTTCGCTGCGGCCGCCAACCCGAGACCGAGCACCCGTCGGGTGTCGACGGGGTCGATCACGCCGTCGTCCCACAGCCGGGCGGTGGCGTACCACGGCGAGCCCTGGTGCTCGTACTGCTCGCGGATCGGCGCCTTGAAGGCCTCCTCGTCGGCGGCCGGCCAGTCTTCGCCGGCGGCGGCAAGCGCCTCGCGGCGCACGGTCGCGAGGACAGCGGCGGCCTGCTCGCCGCCCATCACCGAGATGCGGGCGTTCGGCCAGGACCACAGGAACCGTGGGTCATACGCCCGCCCGCACATGCCGTAGTTGCCGGCGCCGAACGAGCCGCCGATGACCACGGTGAACTTCGGCACCACCGAGCACGCAACCGCGGTGACCAGCTTGGCGCCGTCCTTGGCGATGCCGCGGTTCTCGTACTCGCGGCCGACCATGAAGCCGGTGATGTTCTGCAGGAACACCAGCGGTACGCCGCGCTGGTTGGCCAGCTCGATGAAGTGCGCGCCCTTGAGCGCCGACTCGCTGAACAGAATGCCGTTGTTGGCGAGGATGGCGACCGGGTAGCCCCAGATGCGGGCGAAGCCGCACACCAGCGTCTCGCCGTACAGCGCCTTGAACTCGTGCAGCCGCGATCCGTCGACGACCCGGCGGATGACCTCGCGCACGTCGTACGGAATGCGCGGATCGGCGGGGACGGTGTCGTACAGCCCGTCGGGGTCATCGAGCGGCTCCTCGACCGGGTGCTGGCGCAACGACGGCGCGGGCCGCCCCAGCGTGCTCACCGCCGAGCGCAGCACCGCCAGCGCCTCGTCGTCGTCGGCCGCGAGGTGGTCGACGACACCGGAGTGGCGGGCGTGCACGTCACCACCGCCAAGGTCCTCGGCGCTCACCACCTCGCCGGTCGCGGCCTGCACCAGCGGCGGCCCGCCGAGAAAGATCGTGCCCTGCCCCTGGACGATGACCGACTCGTCCGACATCGCCGGCACGTATGCCCCGCCGGCGGTGCAGGAGCCCATCACCGCCGCCAACTGCGGGATGCCGCGGGCCGACAGCTGCGCCTGGTGGTAGAAGATCCGGCCGAAGTGCTCGCGGTCGGGGAACACCTCATCCTGCATCGGCAGGAACGCGCCGCCGGAGTCCACCAGGTACAGGCACGGCAGCCGGTTGTCCATCGCGACGGTCTGCGCGCGCAGGTGCTTCTTCACCGTCATCGGGTAGTACGTGCCACCCTTGACGGTCGCGTCGTTGGCGACGATCACGCACTCGCGGCCCTCGACCCGCCCGATCCCGGTGACGATGCCGGCGGCCGGCACCGCGTCGTCGTACATGCCGGTCGCCGCCAGTGGGCTGAGCTCGAGGAAGGGCGAGCCCGGGTCGAGCAGCCGGTCGACCCGGTCGCGAACCAGCAGCTTGCCGCGGGTCAGATGTCGGTCTCGGGCTTTAGCTGGTCCGCCTTCGCGGGCGCGGGCGACGCGGTCGCGCAACTCCGCGGTGACGTCGCGCAACCCTGGTGCTGAGGCGGTCGGCGCGGTCACCCGCGCGATGCTAGCCCGAGTGGTCGGACCAGGGCCCGGCTCATAGGCTCGACCGGTGGCATGGAGCAGGTACGACCTGGTGGTGGTGGGCGGCGGCCCGGCGGGCCTGGAGGCGGTGCGCGGTTACCGCGACGCCGGTGCCGACGGCACGGTGTGCATGATCTCCGCGGATTCGGTGCTGCCGTATGACCGCCCGCCGCTGTCGAAAGAGTTCCTGCGCGGCGAGCTCGCAGCGCAGGACGTGGCGTCGGAGGATGCCGCCTTCTGGTCGGCTGCCGCTGCTTCGGTGCGGCTGCTGACCCAGGTGGTCGCGCTCGACCCCGACACCGGCACGGTCAACTTGTCGACCGGTGAACGCATCGCTTTCGAGTGCTGCGTGCTCGCCACCGGCGCCGCACCGGTCAGCCTGCCGGTGCCGGGTGGCGGTCACGCCGACGTCCGACGGCTGCGCTCCCTGGGCCAGGCCCACCTGTTACGCCAGGCGGCATCAGCGGCAGGCAGCGCAGTGGTCGTGGGCTCGGGGTTCATCGGCTGCGAGGCGGCGGTGTCGCTCGCCATGCGCGGCCTCGACGTGACGCTGGCGACCCAGGAACGGGTGCCGCACGCGGCCCGGCTCGGCCGCGAGGCAGGCGAGCGGATCACCGGCTGGCTACGTGCTGCCGATGTGCGGCTGGTGCTGGGAGCGCAGGTCGAGCAGATCGTGGCAGGCCACCGGGTCGAGCTCGCCGATGGTACGGCGCTGGACGGCGACGTGCTGCTGGTTGCTGCCGGTGTACGGCCCCGGGTCGAGCTCGCCGAGGTGGCCGGGTTGGCGGTGCGCGACGGCCGGGTGGTCGTGGACGAGCACATGCGCACGAGCGCGACAAGGGTGTTCGCGGCCGGGGACGTGGCCCTTGCGCACAACGCCGCCGCCGGCCGGCCGTTGGCCGTCGAGCACTGGGGTGAGGCGCTGACGATGGGGCAGGTGGCCGGCGCGACCGCGGCAGGTGCAGAGGCGTCGTGGGGCGAGGCGCCCGGATTCTGGTCCGACATCGGCGACCGGGTGCTGAAGCACGTCGCCTGGGGGGACGGCTTCGACTCCGCGACGCTGGTGGACCACCCGCACGGCGGCTGGACGGTCTGGTACGGCAGCAGCGGCGTCACCGTGGGGGCGCTGACACACGACGCGGACGACGACTACGAGCGCGGACGCACCCTGGTCGAAACCGGCGCGCCGCTGCCCCCTCTCTAGAGTCTCTGTCCATGGACGGCCGGACACCCAGCCGGGGGCAGCGATCTGACCAGCCCTGGCAGCTGTTGACGTCGCCGGCGACCGCCGCCCTCACTAAGCGGTCGGGGCGGTGGCTGCTGGGGCTCGCCGGTCCACCGGGGGTCGGCAAGTCCACCGTGTCTGCGGCGTTGGTGTCTGCGTGCACTGCTGCCGGCCGCAGCGCAGCGGTGGTCGCGATGGACGGCTTCCATCTCTCGGCAGCCGAGCTCGAGGCCGCCGGGTTGGTCGACGTCAAGGGCGCACCGGAGACCTTCGACGCCACTGGCTTCGTGCGGCTGCTGGAACAGCTGCGCACAAACGAGGCGGCGGTGGTGCACGCACCGGCGTTCGACCGCGACCGGGAGCGGGCCGTCCCAGCCGCCATCGCGGTGCCGCACGAGACCGAGCTGGTAGTCGTCGAGGGCAACTACCTGCTGCTCGACGGGCCGTGGCGACCCGTTCGTAAGCTGCTGGACGAGGTCTGGTTTCTCGACCTGCCGGCCGAGGTTCGGGTGCCGCGGCTGATCGCCCGCCATCGAGCGCACGGGCGCTCCGCCGAGGAGGCAGCCGAGTGGGTGCATCGCAGCGACGAGACCAACACCGCACGTGTGCTGGCCACCCGGGCGCACGCCGACGCCTTCGTCGACGTGGCAACCGGCGACGTCACATACGCCCCGCCACCGGGTGCGGGACGTACGGATCCTGCAGGGCAGCAACCTCGTCGTCGGTGAGGTGCAGGTCGACGGCAGCGACTGCACCGACCGCGTCAGTGGCGGCGGCAGCGGACGTTGCGGGGCACGTGCCCCCGCTGCGAGCATTGTTTGCCGTAGCGCGCATTACCACCCTGCGCCCGATGTGTCCGACTGGAAGGTCCCCTCGTGAATGTGGACTACGCCCCGGAACGCGACGGTGTGCGGCTGGCGTTCGAGACCTCCGGCTCGCCGGACGACCCACCACTGCTGCTGGTGGCCGGCCTAGGCGGCCAGCTGATCTCCTGGCACGCGGCCCTCGTTGCCTCCCTCGTGGACCGCGGCTTTCTCGTCGTGCTTTTCGACAACCGTGACATCGGGCTGTCTACCCACCTGCATGAGGCTCAGGCTCCCGACATTGACGCCGCCATCCACCGCGGCGACACCTCGTCGGCGAGCTATGACCTGGCGGACATGGCAGACGACATCGTGGCTCTGCTGGACCACCTGGGCATCGCCGCAGCGCACGTGGTGGGGGTGTCGATGGGCGGCATGATTGCCCAGACGCTGGCGATCGAGCATCCGCAGCGGTTGCTCACGCTGACCTCGATCATGTCCACCCCGGCGCCGCACCTGGGCGCCCCCACCCGCGAGGCTGCAGCGGCGCTGCGTGCCCCGGCGGTGTCCAGCCGCGCTGAAGCCATCGAGCAGGCTGTCGCCGGATCCCGTGTGATCGGCTCGCCGGCGTACCCGCTGGACGAGCAGTGGCGCCGCGAAGTGACCGGCGAGTCGTATGACCGCAGCTATGACCCACCGGGGGTGGCCCGACAACTGCTGGCGATCCACGCATCCGGCGACCGCAGCGACGAGCTGCACCGGGTGCGGGTGCCAACGCTGGTCATCCACGGCGACAGCGACCCCCTCGTGCAGCTCGAGGGTGGTCGTGCCACCGCTGCGGCCGTGCCCGACGCAGAGCTACTGGTCATTGCCGGCATGGGTCACGACCTGCCCCGGAAGGTGTGGCCGAAGGTGATCGACGCGATCACCGCCCACGCAAGCATGCGGTCGGCCAACTGACGATGGATTCGGGCTCAGGCCAGTCGCGGTATATGCGCAAGACCCCGGGCCACAATTGGGGCACCTGTGGTGCGCGAGGGGGGAGTTGAACCCCCACGCCCTTTCGGGCACACGGACCTGAACCGTGCGCGTCTGCCTATTCCGCCACTCGCGCATCTGCCTGTGTCGGGCAGGGGTCGGCGATGCACCACGCCGCCGGCCGATCGATGACACTAGCACGCAGCGCGACCCGCCAGCCTCGCCGCATTGGGCCACAAGCGACCCTCGTCGGTACCATCCACCACGGGAGCGCGTCGGCGCGCTCCCCACCATGTCTAGAGCTCCGACCTCAGTCGAGCCGAGACTTTCAAGCAGAAGGGGGTAGGTGGCCGGTGAGCGTCCTGCAGCGGTTCGAGCAACGGCTCGAGCGAGCCGTCAGCGGCGCCTTCGCCCGCGTTTTTCGCAGTGCAGTGCAGCCGGTGGAGATCGCGTCGTCGATCACCCGCGAGATCGACAACTCCACCCAGGTGCTTTCCCGCGACCGGGTGTTGGTGCCGAACGTCTTTCGCGTTGAGCTGTCTCCCGGTGACCACGACCGGTTGGCGCCGTACGGCAGCACGCTGCACAGTGAGTTGGATCGCCTGGTGCACGAGCACGTACGCGAGCAGCGCTACACGCTGGCTGGGCCGGTTGTCATCGACCTGAACCGCCGAGAAGACCTGACCACCGGTCGGTTCCTGGTGACCGGCAAGGCCAGTGCCACAGTCGTGGACTCCACCGGCGGCCCGACCAGCGACACCGGCATCAACAAGGCCGCCGTGGTGGTGGAGGTCAACGGCGCCCGCCATGCGGTGCCCGACAGTGGTCTGGTGATCGGGCGTGGGGACGAGGCGGACCTGCGGATCAACGACCCCGCGGTGTCCCGCGAGCACGCCGAGATCCGCATCGCAATGGATGGCCGCACAATGGCGGTTAGCGTGGTCGATCTGGGCTCGACCAACGGCACGAAGGTCGACGGCAAGAAGGTCAAACAAGCCTTGCTACGCGACGGATCGGCGATCGTGATCGGTGGCACCACAGTCACCGTCCGGGATCCTCGGGCTGCGAGGCGGTGACATGTCCGAGCTGACCTTGACGCTCATCCGGCTCGGCTTCCTCGCCGTGCTGTGGCTGTTCGTGCTGTCTGCCGTGTCGGTGATCCGGTCCGACATGTTCGGTGCCCGCGTCGAGGCAACGCAAAAACCCAGCAAACAGGCTGCCGGCAAGCAGGCCAAACCGGTCAAGCAGCGCAAGCCGAGCCGCAGCGACCGCTCGGCTCCACGTCAGCTTGTGGTCACCGACGGCACCGACAGTGGTCAGTCCGCCCGGCTGGGCAGCGAGCCCATCCTCATCGGCCGGGGGCCCGACGCGGGCATCCGGCTGGACGACGACTACGTGTCGACACGGCACGCCAGGGTGGCGACGAACGGTGAGCAGTGGTTCGTTGAGGATCTTGGGTCCACGAACGGCACCTACGTCGGATCCCAACGCGTGACCACGCCCATCCCGGTTGCGGTCGGTACTCCGATCCGCATCGGCAAGACGGTGCTCGAGCTGCGACGGTGAATCGCCGATGACGACCCTGCGCTGCACGGCCTTCAGCGATGTCGGCCCCAACCGCAAGAACAACCAGGACTCCGGTTATGCCAGCAGCCGCCTGCTTGTGCTCGCCGACGGCATGGGGGGCCAGGCGGCGGGTGACCTGGCCTCGTCAGTGGTCATACAGACCGTGCGCAGACTCGACACCCCACCAAACGGCAACGTGCTCGAGTCACTCGCCGGCGCAATCCACCGGGCCAACGACCGGCTCAGCGAGATGGTCGAGCAAGATCCGAGCCTCGAAGGCATGGGTACCACCCTGATCGCGATGGTCTTCGAAGCCGCGGACGGGGGCCCTGACCGGCTGAGCATCGCGCACGTCGGTGACTCCCGGGCGTACCTGTTGCGCGCCGGGGAGTGCAGCCAGCTGACCACCGATCACACCTTCGTGCAGTCGCTCGTCGACGAAGGCCGCATCACCGCTGACGAGGCACGGACCCACCCGCACCGGTCGCTCATCCTGCGGGCACTGCAGGGCGGACATGGCGTCGAACCGGATCTGTTCACCCTCGACGTGCAGCCCGGCGACCGGGTGCTGTTGTGCAGCGATGGTCTCAGCGACTACGTCGAGCAGACCGCGATTGGCAGAGCCCTGGGTGACGGCACCATCGAGATGGCCGCCACCGAGCTCGTCCGGCTGGCTCTCGAAGCGCCCACCACCGACAACGTCACCTGCGTCATCGGCGAGATCGTCGAGGATGCCGGTGCAGGCGACGATTTAGCCTCCGCCGCGCAGCCGCTGCTTGTCGGCTCAGCTGCCGAGCAGGCGCGGCCGCCGACCGGGCAGAGCGCGAACGGCGCTGCCGGCAGCGGCCCCGCCGGTGGTCGAGCCGGTGACGACGAAGACGGTGACGACGAAGACGGTGACGACGACTACGCGGACGACGACATCGACCTCGAGGAGCTGCGTTACGCCCCGCGCAGCCGTCGCCGAAACCGCTTCCTGTTGCCACTGCTCGCTCTGATCGTTGTGCTAGCCGTGGTGGGGTTCGGCCTGCGCTGGGCCTACGACTGGACGCAGAGCAAGTACTTCGTCACCGAGTCCGACGGTGTGGTCGCCATCTATCAGGGCATCCCGCAAGACATCCCCGGTGTGCAGTTGTCTGGTCTGCACGAAGCCACCGACCTGCCGCTCAATGACCTGCCGGACTATCGCCAGGAACAGGTGGTGGAGGGCATTGCGGCCGACGATCTGGACGGTGCGCAGCGCACCGTCGCCCAGCTTCGCTCGCTCGCTCGCGACTGCCGAGCCGGAGGCAAGGCCGACCCCGCCTGCGCGGACAGCGGCCCCCAGACCAGCACGCCCGCTCCCAGCACGCCGACCACGACCGACACCTCGGGGCGCAGTGAGCGTCGGTCCGGGGGCCGTCGATGAGCACCGGCTCGGTCCAGACTGTCCCCCGCAAACGCCGGGGGACGGAATTGATGCTGCTGCTGGCGGCACTGGTGGTCGGCGTCGGTGCGTACGTGGCTGCCGAGGTCGGCTACAACGGAAAGATCCCGGACAACGTGGGCACGGTCGCAGGGGGCTTCGCCGCGTTGGCGCTCGGCGCACATGTCACAGTCCGACTTCTTGCCCCCTACGCCGACCCGGTGCTGCTGTCGCTGGTGGTGATGCTCAACGGTGTCGGGTTGGCGATGATCAACCGGCTCGACCTCGACCTGACCTCCGGCGGCAGCCCGGCGGGCCCGTTCGCAGCGCAACAACTCGTCTGGACCGCGGTGGGCATCGGCGGCTTCGTGGCAGTGCTGGTCATCATCCGCGACCACCGGCGGCTGCAGGCCTACACCTACACCTTGGGTCTCGCGGCGATCGTGTTGCTGGTGCTACCGCTGGTGCCATTCCTCGGGAAGAACATCAACGGTGCGCAGATCTGGATCGGGGTCGGGCCGCTGAGCTTCCAGCCCGGTGAGGTCGCCAAGATCTTCCTCGTTGTGTTCTTTGCCGGCTACCTCGTGGTCAAGCGGGACGCGCTCGCGCTGGCGGGGCGGCGCATCCTCGGGGTCGACCTGCCCCGTGGCCGCGACCTGGGCCCGATTTTGGTCGCCTGGCTGGTGAGCTTGGGGGTGCTGGTGTTCCAGCGCGACCTCGGCTCATCGTTGCTCTTCTTCGGCTTGTTCGTCGTGCTGCTGTATGTCGCCACCGAGCGGGTCGGCTGGATCGTGGTCGGCTCGATGCTCTTCGGGGCCGGGGCGTGGTTCGGCTACCTGAGCTTCTCGCACGTGCAAGCGCGGGTCACCGGTTGGCTCGACCCGTTCAGCGACGCGGACGCGTTCTTCCAGATCCAGCAGAGCCTCTACGGCCTGGCGTTCGGTGGGCTGCTCGGCACCGGGCTCGGTCAGGGAGACCCGACGCTGACCCCCTTCTCGTACTCCGACTTCATCGTCCCTTCGCTCGGCGAAGAGCTCGGCCTGGCCGGACTCATGGCCATCGTGGTGGCTTACGCGCTGATCGTGGAGCGTGCGCTGCGGGTGGCGCTGCTGTGCCGGGATGCGTTCGGCAAGCTGCTCGCCACCGGGCTCGCGGTGACATTCGCTCTGCAGGTGTTCGTGGTGGTCGGCGGCGTCACCCGGCTGATCCCGTTGACCGGGCTGACCACGCCGTTCCTTTCCTACGGTGGCTCGTCGCTGGTGGCCAACTGGGCGATCGTCGCTGTGCTGCTGCGAATCAGTCACAGCACCCGCAGGCCGTCCCCGTCGGTTGCGCCACTGGCCAGTGACGACGCCACCCAGGTGGTGAAGCTGCGATGAACCGCCCGATCAGGGTGCTGGCCGTCTTCTGCGGGGTGTTGTTCCTCGCGCTGCTGCTGAACGCCACCTACGTACAATTCATCGACGCCAACGATCTCAACTCCACCAGCGGCAACCGCCGGGTCGTCGACGAGGAGTTCGCCCGCGAACGCGGCCCCATCCTGGTCGGCGAGGATCGGGTGGCCCGCAGTATGAGCAGCGAGGACGAGTACGACTTCCAGCGGATCTATCGGCAGAGCCAGCTGTACTCCCACCTCACCGGCTACTACTCCTACGTCTATGGCCGCACCGACATCGAGCAGACCGCCAACCCGGTGCTGTCCGGTGACGACCCGCGGCTGTTCGTCAACCGGGTCGTGGACCTGCTCGGCAACCAGCAGCCCGTTGGCGGCAGCGTGCAACTCACCATCGACCCAGCCGCGCAGCGGGCGGCGTTCGACGGGCTGCAAAGCCTGCCTGGCAGCCCCCGCGGCGCGGTAGTGGCGCTCGACCCGTCCACCGGTGCCGTGTTGTCCATGGTGTCGACGCCGAGCTATAACCCCAATCGGCTGGCCGACCACGACTTCGACGCCGCAGCCAAGGCATACAAGCAGCTCAACAGCGACGACGACCAGCCGCTGCTCGACCGCAGCCGAGCGAACACCTGGGCACCCGGCTCGACCTTCAAGCTCGTCACCGCTGCGGCCGCGCTGGAGAGCGGTGACTACAGCCCCGAGACCAAGGTGCCCGGCGGGCCGGCGCTCGACCTGCCGCAGACCGAGCAGGACCTGACCAACGACGTGACGTCGTGTGGCAGCGGCGACATCACGCTGACCGTCGCCCTGGCCTTCTCGTGCAACGTGTCGTTCGGCGACATCGGACTCAAACTGGGCAACGACGCGCTGCTGGAGCAGGCCGAGGCGTTCGGCTTTAACGACGACACCTACTTCGACGACCTCCGCACGGTACCGAGCACCTATCCCAAGGACGCAGACGGCCCGTTTACCGCCTTCAGTGCGATCGGCCAGGGTGACGTGGCCGCCACACCGCTGCAGATGGCAATGGTTGCGGCCGGCATCGCCAACGACGGCGACGTGATGAAGCCGTACGTCGTCGACGAGGTGCTGTCACCGGATGTTGAGTTGATCGAACGGACCGAGCCGGAGCAATTCAGCGAGGCAGTCTCCTCGGGGGTCGCCGCCCAGCTCACCGAGATGATGGTCACCGTGGTCGAGGACGGCACGGCCGATGATGCGGCCATCCCCGTGGTGTCGGTCGCCGGCAAGACCGGCACCGCCGAGCGCACCGAAGACCTGCCGCCATACGCATGGTTCGTGTCCTTTGCGCCGGCCGACGACCCGAAGGTGGCGGTCGCGGTGTTCGTGGAAAACCCGGACGTCCCACGCGACCAGATCTCCGGCGGTGGACTGGCCGGCCCCGTGGCCAAGTCGGTCATGGAGGCGGTGATCGGCTCGTGAACGCTGATCTGCCGCTCGTCGGGGACCGATACCGCCTGGACCGCCAGATCGCCGTCGGTGGGATGGGCGCGGTCTGGCAGGGCGAGGACACCGTGCTGCACCGCCGGGTTGCGGTCAAGCTGCTGAAGCCCGAATTGTCTGCCGACACGACGTTCAGAGCCCGCTTCCTCGCCGAGGCACGGCATGCAGCTGTGCTTGACCACCCGGGCATCGCTCGGGTCTTTGACTTCGGCGACCCCGTCGGGACCGGGGACGGTGGATCTGACGACGGTGACCACCGGCCGTTCCTGGTGATGGAGCTCGTCAGCGGCGAGTCGCTGTCCGACCAGCTCGGCCGCGGTGGGGCACTGCCTGCTGCCGAGGCCGCCAGGATCGTTGCGCTGGCAGCAGATGCCCTGCAGGCCGCCCACGACAAGGGCATCGTCCACCGCGACATCAAGCCGGGCAACCTGCTCATCACCGACGGCGGGGAGGTCAAGGTCACCGACTTTGGCATCGCGAAGGCTGTCGGTGCGGTGCCGATCACCGACACCGGCATGGTGGTCGGCACCCCGCACTATCTGTCACCTGAACAGGCCGCCGGCGAGGACGTCACCGGTGCCAGCGACGTCTACAGCCTCGGCGTCGTGCTGTACGAGGCCCTTGCCGGAGCCCGGCCCTTCGACCGCGACAGCCCGGTGGCGACTGCGCTCGCACACGTACGTGACCAGCCACCACCGCTGCCCGAGCATGTCCCCGAAGGCTTACGCGACATCGTTGGTCAGGCAATGGCGAAGGACCCCGCGGACCGGCAGCGCAGCGCGGCCGAGTTGGCCGACCAGCTCCGTTACGGTCCCGGTGAGCAGCCGGTCGGCGCAGGAGCAGCTGGCGCCCCGGCGGCGGTGGCGGCCGCGGCCGTGCCAGCGACAAGCGCCTTGCCCACACAGCAATCGTCGTCGCGGACGCCGCCGCCCGAACCGGCCGGCGAAAAGTCACCCCCGCGGTGGCGCAAACCCGCGCTACTGCTGGCGGCCATCGTGCTGCTGCTGGCGCTGGCGATCGCGGCTCTGGTGGCGGCGTTGTCGCCGGACGACCCGGCCCCGACCGGCGGCTCCGGTGGCGGCGGACAGGACGCGGGGGCGACCGAGACGCCGTCACAGGATGGCGCCGAGCAGAGCCCCGGCGAAGCCAGCCAGCAGCCCAGCGAGCAAACCAGCCAGCAGCCCAGCCAGCAGCCCAGCGAGCAAACGAGCGAGCCGCCCAGTGAGCCAACGAGCGAGCCGCCCGCCGATGAACCCAGCGCGACCGCATCGACCACCACCCCCGACGAGTCGTCAACGTCCCCGGAGCCGACGGGGATCGAACTGGACGCCGAGCAGTATCTGGGGCAGGAGTCCACAGACGTCGAGCAGGCATTGAAGGATCTGGACCTGAGCGTCGAGAAGCAGCAACTAGATGAGCAGACGGTCGCGAACGACTCGGCTCTCAGCAGCGTCGCCGACACTGTCGATCCTGGCACCGTGAAGGACGCCGTGTTGTCGGTCTCGCCGACCGGAACCCTCGCCCCCGGAGACACCGTCACGCTTGGTGTTTACAAGGTGCCCAAGGCCCCAGACGACGCACCCAGCACCGGGCAGGGCACCGGACAGGGCAACGGCGACGAGGGCACCGGACAGGGCAACGGACAGGGCAACGGACAGGGCAACGGACAGGGCAACGGCGACGAGGGCGGGGACAACTCGTGACCTCGCCACCGCCAGGCGCCGGCAACTCTGCCGGCGGCGACACATCTGGGGACGTGATCCTCGGCGACCGCTACCGGGTTGGCCCGATGATCGGGCGCGGTGGCATGGCAGACGTGCGCTCCGGGCACGACTCCCGCCTCGGTCGCACCGTGGCGATCAAGCGGTTGCGCAACGACCTGGCCAGCGATCCCACCTTCCAGGCACGATTCCGTCGCGAGGCGCAGGCGGCAGCCTCCCTCAACCACCCTGCGATCGTCGCCGTGTACGACACCGGCGACGAGGTGGACGCGGACGGCAGCCATGTCCCCTACATCGTGATGGAGTTCGTCGAGGGTGAAACGCTGCGCGACCTTGTTCGTGAGGGTCGGAAGATCCTGCCGGAACGGGCCCTCGAGATCACCGCCGACGTGCTGTCGGCCTTGGACTATTCGCACAGAGCGGGCATCGTGCACCGTGACATCAAGCCCGCCAACGTGATGCTCACGCCGGCGGGCCAGGTGAAGGTGATGGACTTCGGGATCGCCCGAGCGATTGCGGACTCGTCATCGACGATGACCGCTACTGCGGCGGTCGTCGGCACCGCGCAGTACCTGTCGCCCGAGCAAGCCCGCGGTGAGCAGGTAGACGCGCGCAGCGACATCTACTCCACCGGCTGCATGCTGTTCGAGCTGCTGACCGGACGGCCACCGTTCATGGGTGACAGCCCGGTGTCAGTTGCATACCAGCACGTCCGCGAGGAACCCGTGCTCGCGTCCAGCGTCGAGGCGGAGGTGTCGCCAGACATCGACGCCATCGTCAGCAAGGCCTTGGCCAAGCGGACCTCCGAGCGGTACCAGTCGGCCGCCCAGATGCGCGCCGACATCGAGCGAGCGCTCGCCGGACAAGCAGTGGAGGCGCCGGTCGTGGCAGTGCCTTCCGGCGACGACTTGAGCGGTGCGACGGCGCTGGCAACCACCTCGATGTTTGCCGGACCGGACGAGGAGCCCCAGGAACTGACCCGCCGACGCCGACCGTGGATCTGGTTGCTGCTCGGACTGCTGCTGGTTGGGTTGCTCGGGGGGGTCGGCTACGTGCTGGTTCAGGGAGCCAACAATGACAGCGTGTTGGTGCCCGACGTAGTCGGTATGAAGGTCGGCTCGGCGACCGCCGAGTTGAGAGATGCCGGACTAGAGGTGAGCACCGATGAGCAGGCGAGCGAGGAGCCTGCGGGCCGGGTCACCAGCCAGGAGCCAGCCGACGGCTCGGCAGATAGGGGATCAGTGGTCGAGATGGTGGTCAGCGCGGGACCGGATGCGGTGAACGTGCCGACGGGTCTCGTTGGCGCCTCTCAACCCGCGGCCGTGGAGACCCTGCGCCGAGCGGGGTTAGAGGCTGACACTGAGCGAGCAGCCAGCACCGAGCCTCGCAATCAGGTCATCGACGCCTCGCCTGAGTCGGGCACGGCGGTGGAGCCCGGCTCGACCGTGACCCTGGTGTTGAGTACCGGCCCCGCGCAGGTCCCGAACGTTGTCGGCCAGCGGCAGGGCGTGGCCGAGAATGTGATCGAGCGAGCAGGCCTCGCTCCTTACGTCACGTTCGATTCGAACGCGAGTGCCAACGCTGGCCGGGTGGTGCAGCAAAGCCCAGACGCCGGGACATCCGCTGGCAGCGGTGATCAGGTGACCATCACGGTCTCGAGCCGGCCGGATGAAACGCAGGCTCCGCCCCCCGAGCCCACCAGCGAACCCACCACCAGCGAACCCACCACCAGCGAACCCACCACCACCAAACCCACCGATCCACCGACGACCCCCGACCCAACCACCACCAAACCCACCGATCCACCGACGACCCCCGACCCAACCACCACCAAACCCA
>Ga0136640_10000206_pt1 | contig 21454 bp, 18 predicted proteins | sample AntDrymUQ8642106_2_FD_105498 | JGI IMG/M metagenome (GOLD analysis project Ga0136640, IMG submission 105498) | Polar desert sand microbial communities from Dry Valleys, Antarctica - metaG UQ864 (21.06) | ecosystem: Environmental > Terrestrial > Soil > Desert | place: Antarctica: Dry Valley...
CGGTGCTCCTCGTCGTGTCGTTCCTCGGTGTCTGGTTGTCTGCGCCTCAGCCGCCCACGTCGGCGGGAGGGGATGGAGCCAAACACCCGGCCGGACGGGGGTGGCGTCCTCGCGACTGGACGAGGGCCTCATCGACGATGGCTGCTCTTCTCGTAGCTCTCGTGTGCTGGGCCGCCCCTTTGTACCAGCAGCTGCGCGGGTCGCCCGGGAACCTCACGGTGCTCTGGAGAGCTGCAGGCCGCTCGGAGGCGGGCGGCGCGGGAGCGGCTGTCGACGCCCTCGCCCAGGCGGTGGGGGCGCCACCGGCCTGGCTGGTCTCGCGTGCGGGCCGCGGCATCGGGTCGACACCGGTCGACGCCGGCGTCGTCGATCTGACCGCGCTGGTGGTCATGGCCCTGGCCGTCGTCGCCGCCGGGCTGTGGTCGCCGCGGGTGGGTGACCGGGCGGTGACCGCAGCCAGTGTGGTCACCGGTGCCCTGGCGATCGGGGCTGGGATCACCGCGAGCGGCCTCCCCGTGGATCGGCTCGACTCCTGGGGATACTCAACGCGCTGGTTCCCCCTCATCGGGTTGATCGCCGCTCTTACCGTGGGTGCGGCCGCGGTTCGGCGACCTCGTTTCGCCTGGCGCCTCGGCGATGGGGCTCTCCCATTCGGCTCGACCCGTGTCCGACGGGCGATCGTCGGTGTGGGTTTGGTGGTAGCGGTCTCGATCTCGATGTGGTCGGCCGACCGGAACCCCGATAGGCGCCTCTACCCGTCGGCGCGCGACACGGCCCAGGACCTCACTGACCATACGAACCGCGGGGACCGCTACCGATTGGCCTATGCCGATCCGGTCGGCGTCGCCGCCACATCGACTGTCCTTTGGCCTCTGCGTCGCGCCGGGCGCCACGTGGTCCTTGACGAGAAGGTGGCCGTCCTCCTCGGCGACCGGTATGAGCTCGAGGGCGTCCGCTGCGACGGGATCCTCCTCGTCGGCAGCCTGCCCGAGGCCGATCAAAACAGGGAGGGCCTGATCAGCGATGTGCGCTACTACGACGATGAAGATGGCCCCACGGACGTTCGAATCGCCCTTATCAACGACCCCGACCCCGACGGGTCCTGCTGAGCGTCTAGCGGCGGGTCCATTCGCCGAGAGCTCGACGATGACCTTGAGGTGAGTTTCGATTAGTAGTGCCCAGGCCGGTCAGGGCTCAGCAGTTGATGCGGTCGTCGTCGCCCTGGCCGACCCCGGTGGTGCCGTCCTCGGCAGAGACCTGAAGACCTGCGTGCGCTCGCGACCTATGCCGACGACGTGGTCGTCCATCGAGCCTGATCCACCGATCAGTGAGCCGCCTCAGGTGGTCGGTTCGGGCCAGGCTCCTCGACCTCGGGTGATGGCGGCCACATCGGCGAGGGTGCGGGCTTCGAGCAGGGTGCGCATGTAGCTGCCGGCATCGGCCCACACGGCCAGCAGCACGCACTGGCCCTCGTGGTCACAGGCCCCGTTCTGGTGAGGCTCGCCGAAGTCCCCGACGACGATCGGGCCGTCGACCGCCGACACGACCTGGGCCAGGGTGATCTCAGCCGGGTCTCGGGCCAACACGTACCCACCGCCCACGCCCCGCTTGGAACGCACCAAGCCGGCGCCCTTGAGAGCGAGGAGGATCTGTTCCAGGTAGGGCTGGGGCAGTCCGGTTCGCAGGGCGATGTCTCGCACCGAGGTGGGTGTCTCCTCGGGGTGCAGCGTGAGCGACAGGAGCGCTCGACACGCGTAGTCACCTCGGGTCGAGACCTTCACCGGAGCCCATGGTACGGCTGAGTGCGCTACTGGCGGGCTGGGGGGGCCGATAGGGTTCTGAGCCCCCGGGTGGTCTGGGGAAGGAAGGGCCGACGGTGATCGAGCGTCCGCTGATCCCCGACTACGGGGGAGCCTGCATCACGGGCCTGGTGCCCGCTCTGCTCGAACCCGAGGACGAGGCGCCGACCTGGCTGCCGGCGGCGGCCACCGAGTCCGATCAGGTCGTCCTGCTGGTGCTCGACGGCCTGGGCTGGGATCAGCTGCAGGAGCGCCTTGCCCTGGCCCCCACGCTCGCCGCCATGACCGGCGGGCCCATTACCAGCGTGACCCCGACGACGACGGCCACCGCCCTCACCTCCATCGCCACCGGGCTCCCGCCGGGCGAGCACGGAGTCGTCGGCTACCGAGTGGCCGTCGAGGGCGAGGTGCTCAACGTCTTGCGATGGTCGACCCCCGCCGGCGACGCCCGGCGTCGCATCGACCCCGTCGGCCTGCAGCCGTGCCCCGCCTTCGCGGCCCAGCGACCGCCGGTGGTCACCAGGGCCGAGTTCGCGTCGTCGGGCTTCAGCGGCGCCCACCTCAGCCAAGTGCGCTTCAACGGCTACCGGACCACGTCGACCCTCGTCACCGAGGTCCGGCGGTTGCTGCGGGCCGGCGAGCCGTTCGTCTACGCCTACTACGAGGGCATCGACAAGGTCGCCCACGAGTACGGGCTGGGCGAGCACTACGACGCCGAGCTGCGCTGGGCCGACCGGCTCGTCGCCGACGTGCTGGAGGTGCTGCCTCCGGGAGCCACCGTGGTCGTGACCGCCGACCACGGTCAGGTCGACGTGGGCGAGCGCATCGTCGGCCTCCACTCGGACCTGCGACCCCACATCGCGTTCCAGTCCGGCGAGGGCCGGTTCCGGTGGCTGCACGCCCGCTCGGGTCGCTTCGGCGCGTTGCACGATGCCGCCAACGCCCGTCACGGCGCCGACGCCTGGGTCGTGACCCGCGACGAGACGATCGACGCCGGCTGGTGGGGCCCGAAGGTCACCGACGCGGCCCGTTCGCGGTTGGGCGACGTGGCCCTGGTGGCTCGGGAGCCGGTCTCGTTCCACGACGACGCCGACTCGGGGCCCTTCGTGCTGATCGGCCGGCACGGTTCGCTGACCGCCGCCGAGGTGCTGGTGCCCTGCCTGGTCGGCGCGGCCTGACCGGGCGCCTACCCTGACCGGTCCGGCGATTGCAGGAGAACCTCGATGTCTGACGCAGGTGCGGCACCTATCCAGGGAGAGCTGATCGAACCCGACGGTGAGGGCGAGGGCGACGGCAAGCGACGAGAGGCCGTCGAGGAGCCGGCCAAGCTCATGCGCATCGGGTCGATGATCAAGCAGCTCCTCGAGGAGGTGCGCAGCGCCGACCTCGACGAGGCCGCCCGAGGCCGTCTCAAGGAGATCTACGAGACGTCGCTCGAGGAGCTGGGTTCGGCGCTGTCGGAGGATCTCCGCGCCGAGCTCGACCGCGTCGCCATCCCCTTCGGCGACGACTCGGCCCCCTCCGATGCCGAGCTGCGCGTGGCCCAGGCCCAGCTCGTCGGGTGGCTCGAGGGCTTGTTCCACGGCATCCAGGCCACGCTGTTCGCCCAGCAGATGGCGGCCCGGGCCCAGCTCGAGGACATGCGCCGCCAGCTCCCGCCCGGCGCCGAGGGCGCGATGGGGCCGCAGCAGGGCCCCGGAGGTCAAGCCGAGCCCGGTCCCGGTCCGGGCACGTACCTGTAGGGCAACGCCTCCGAAATTGGTCATGCCCAACGGAGCGGGGCGGTCAGGATGCCGTGGTGGGTGTATTGGAGGTCACGGACCTGACCAAGCGCTACGGCGATCGGACGGCGCTCGACGGGGTGTCGCTGTCGGTGGCGCCGGGGGAGGTGTGCGGGCTGCTGGGACCGAACGGTGCGGGCAAGACCACCCTGGTGTCGATCGTTGCCGGGCTACGCACCGCTGATGCCGGATCAGTCCTCGTCGACGGCGTGGATGTCGCCACCGGTGGCCGAGCCGCCCGTCAGGCGATGGGCCTGGCGGCCCAGGAGACCGGGATCTACCCGACCCTGACGGTGCGCGACAACCTCCAGCTCTTCGCCCGGCTCGCCGGCTTCCGCGGGACGGCCCTGGTCGAGCGGATCGACGAGGTCGCCGACATCATGGAGCTCACCGACCTGGCCGACCGACCGGCGAGACAGCTCTCGGGTGGTGAGAAGCGACGCCTGCACACCGCCATGGCCCTCGTGCACCGGCCCCGGCTGCTGATGCTCGACGAGCCGACCACGGGGGTCGACGTCGCCACGCGCAGCCGGCTCCTGGAGGCCATCTCCAGGCTGGCGGCCGAGGAGGGGTGCGCGATCGTCTACTCGACCCACTACCTGCCCGAGATCGAAGCGCTGGGGGCCACCGTGGCGATCCTCGACCACGGGCGCATCCGGGCCCGTGGGCCCCTCGACGACCTGATCTCCGAACACGGAGCGGGGATGATCGAGCTCGCCTTCGACGGGCCGGCGCCCGCCCTGCCCGGCGCGATCGTCGAGGGGGAGACGCTGCGGATGCCCACCGACCGGCCGGGCGCGACCGTGGCCGAGGTGATCGCCGGCCTCGGCCCCGCAGCCGAGCGCCTGGTGGGCGTCGACCTCGCCCGACCGAGCCTGGAGACGGTGTTCCTGGCTGTCACCGGCCGTGTGTACAGCAGCGACGACGAGCACGTGGAGCAACCATGACCGCATGGAACCGGATCTGGGCCGTTGCCGTCCACGATCTGCGCATCCTGCGCAACGATCCGGTGTTCCTCCTCATCTTCACGATCATCCCGCTCCTGTTCATGGCGTTCAACGAGCGCGCCTTCGGGGTGGCCCTCCAGCAGGAGACGCCAGGCGTCGACGGAGCTGCGTTCGTGGTTCCCGGGGCCACCGTGCTGTTCAGCGGCTTCCTGGTCGGCAACCTCGGCTTCGGCATCTTCCGGGAGCACGGCTGGGGCACCTGGGAACGCCTGCGCTCGTCGCCTCTGTCGACCGCGGAGCTGATGCTCGGCAAGAGCGTGGCCCCCATCCTCTCGCTGGCCCTGCAGCTCATAGTGCTATTGATCGGCGGCAAGATCCTGTTCAACCTGGACCTGACGGGCTCGCCGGCGGCGTTCGTGGCCATGGCCGGCGCGCTGGCGGTCATGGAGGTCACGCTTGGATTCATGCTGCTCTCGCTGTGCCGCTCGGTCGTGCAGCTCAACGCCCTCACCAACGCCGGCGCCATGCTCCTCGGCGGCCTCGGCGGTGCGGTCACGCCGGTCGAGCTCCTGCCCGGGTGGGCCCAGGCCGTCGCTCCGGCCACGCCCGCGTACTGGGCCATGCAGGGATTCCGGTCGGTGACCGTCGAGGGCGGCGGACTCGGTGACGTGGCTGGCCCCATCGCCATCCTGGCCGGCTTCGCCATCGCGTTCACCGTGGTGGCCGCCCTGCGCTTCCGCGTCGAGGACACCAAGGTCTCCTGGGCCTAGTGCGACGGCACTAGCTCACCCCCGGCGGGGGAGCGTGGTACGGTCCGAATCACAGCGGTGTCATTCCTCCACAGGGTGTGGAGGAGGGTTGTGGACACCGCTGTGGACCGTCCCGTCGGCGACCCGCAGCGGCCGTCGGCACCGAGGTCCCAGGAGGTCCCGTGGGCGACTCGTTCACCCACCTGCACACCCACACCGAGTACTCGATGCTCGATGGCGCGTCCCGGGTGGGCGAGCTGGTGGCGGCGGCCGCGGCCGACGGGCAACCGGCGCTCGGCATCACCGACCACGGCAACATGTACGGGGTCCTGCCCTTCTACAAGGCCTGCCGTGACCACGACATCACCCCGGTCATCGGGTTCGAGGCCTACATGGCCCACGAGCACCGGGCCGAGCGCATCCAGACCCGGGGCAAGGTCGACGACACCGGCGGCGAGGCCGAGGGTGGCAAGAAGGCCTATTACCACCTGACCCTGCTGGCGGAGACCGACGTCGGCTACCGCAACCTCATCCAGCTCTCGTCACGCGCCTTCCTCGAGGGCTACTACCGCAAGCCCAAGGTCGACTGGGAGACCCTCGCGGATCACTCCGAGGGCGTCATCGCCACGACCGGCTGCCTGGGCGGTCACGTGCTGCAGTCGCTGCTCGCCGGGCAGACCCAGCAAGCGCTGCAGAAGGCCGCCCGCCTGCAGGAGATCTTCGGCCGCGACAACCTCTTCGTCGAGCTGCAGGACCACGGCATCGCCGACCAGCACCGCACGAACCCGCAGCTGGTCGACATCGCCCGGCGCATCGGAGCGCCGCTCCTGGCCACCAACGACAGCCACTACACCCACGCCCACCAGGCCGAGGGCCACGACGCCCTGCTGTGCGTGCAGACCGGTTCCCGCATCGCCCAGCCCGAGAGCGAGCGGCTCAAGTTCAAGGGCGGCGGCCACTACCTCAAGTCGGCCAAGGAGATGCGGCACCTGTTCCGCGACCTCGAGGTCGCCTGCGACAACTCGCTGTGGATCGCCGAGCGGGCGAAGGTCACCATCGAGCTGGGCGGATCGAAGCTGCCGAGCTTTCCGCTCCCGGACGGGTTCGCTGCCGACTCCGACTACCTACGCGACCTCACCCTCGCCGGGGCCCGCGAGCGGTGGGGCGACGACCTCCCCGACACCGTCGTCGACCGGCTGGCATACGAGTTGAAGGTCATCGACGACATGGGCTTCTCGGCCTACTTCCTCATCGTCTGGGACCTGATCCGACACGCCCGTGAACGGAACATCCGGGTCGGCCCGGGGCGCGGGAGCGCGGCGGGCTGCGCCGTCGCCTACTGCCTGTTCATCACCGACATCGACCCCATCCGCTACGACCTGCTGTTCGAGCGGTTCCTCAACCCCAGCCGGGGGTCGATGCCCGACATCGACATGGACTTCGACTCCCGGGGTCGGGAGGAGATGCTCCGATACGCGGCCGAGCGGTACGGCCGCGACCGGGTGGCGCAGATCGTCACCTTCTCGACCATCAAGGCCCGGGCGGCGGTGCGCGACGCGGCTCGTGTGCTCGGAGCCGAATACGCCGTCGGCGACAAGGTGGCCAAGGCCATGCCCCCGCTGGTGATGGGGCGCGACACGCCGCTGTACGCGTGCCTCGAGCGCCACGACGAGTTCTCCGCCGGCTACGAGCGGGCCGCCGACCTGCGGGCCATGTACGACGCCGACGAGCAGGTGGCCCGCGTCTGCGACGTGGCCCGCAGCCTCGAGGGGCTGCGCCGCCAGGACGGCATCCACGCCGCCGCAGTGGTGATCACCGACCGGCCCCTCACCGACTACCTGCCGGTGCAGCGCAAGCCCGGTCCCGGCCAGGCGCCGGAGGACGCGCCGGTCATCACCCAGTACGAAATGAACGCGGTCGAGGAGCTCGGCCTCCTCAAGATGGACTTCCTGGGTCTGCGCAACCTCGACGTCATCACCGACGCTCTGCGCCTGATCCGGGACTTCCGGGGCATCGACCTCGACATCGACGCCCCGCCCCTCGACGACGCCAGGACCTTCGAGATGCTGTGCAAGGGCGAATCGATCGGCGTGTTCCAGATGGAGGGCGCCGGTCTGCGCCAGCTGCTGCGCCAGCTCGCGCCCAGCAGCTTCGAGGACGTCTGCGCCGCCGGCGCCCTGTACCGGCCGGGACCGATGGGCGTGAACATGCACACCGACTACGCCGAGGTCAAGAACGGCCGGAAGCCGGTCAAGTACTTCCACGACGACGCCCAGGAGGTGCTGGAGGACACCTACGGCCTGATGATCTACCAGGAGTCGGTGATGCGGGTGTCGCAGCGCTTCGCCGGATACTCCTTGGCCGACGCCGACAACCTGCGCAAGGCGTGCGGCAAGAAGAACCGGGTCGTCATGGCCGCCGAGCGGTCGAAGTTCGTCGACGGGTGCGAATCCTCGGGCTATGGCGCTGCCCTCGGCACGCAGCTGTTCGACACCATCGAGAACTTCGCCGACTACGCCTTCAACAAGTCGCACGCCTTCGGCTACGGCTTCGTGTCGTATCAGACCGCCTACCTCAAGGCGAACCACACGATCGAGTACCTGGCCGCCCTGCTCACGAGCGTCAAGACGAACCTCGACAAGGCCGCCGTCTACCTCAACGAGTGCCGGGTGTGCAGCATCAGAGTGCTGGTGCCCGACGTCAACCGCTCGCACGCCGACTTCGTGCCCGCCCGGCTCGACGACGGCACCGAGGTCATCCCCTTCGGGCTGTCGGCGGTGCGCAACGTGGGCAGCGGGCTGGTCGGGCTGATCGTGGCCGCCCGGCAGGAGGGAGGCCCGTTCTACGACTTCTACGACTTCTGCGACCGGGTTCCGCTGGCGGTCCTCAACAAGCGGACGCTGGAGTCCCTCATCAAGGCCGGCGGGTTCGACTCCCTCGGCCACCCCCGCAAGGGCCTGCTCCAGGTTTTCGAGGCCATCGTCGACATGTCCGTATCGCGGCGGCGCCACGAGGACCAGGGGGTGATGTCGTTGTTCGGCGGCGGCGGCGGCGGCGGCGATGGTGTGGCGGGCGACGCCACCTTCGACGACCGTCCGGCCATCCCCGCCGTCGAGTTCGACAAGACCGACCGCCTCCGCTTCGAGAAGGAGATGCTGGGGCTCTACGTGTCCGACCACCCGATGATGGGCGTCGAGGCGGCGGTGCGGCGCCGAGCCGACTGCTCGATCGCCGATCTGGTCGAGAGGGCGACCGAGCCTGACGCAGACGGGCGCGTGCTCGTCGTCGGCGGGGTCATCACCGGCCTCCAGCACAAGTTCACCCGAGCCAACGCCCGCATGGCGGTGTTCCAGCTCGAGGACCTCCAGGGATCGGTCGAGGTCACCGTCTTCCCGCGCACCTACGAGCACATCGGCCACGCGCTGGCCGCTGACCTAGTGGTCACGGTGAAGGCTCGCCTCGACACCCGTGACGACCAGGCCAAGCTGATCGCCTTGGAGGTCACGCCGTGCGACGACCTGTCGGAGTCACCGCCGTTGCGCCTCAAGGTCGCCCCCCACGTCCTCTCCGATCACCGGGTGCGTGACCTCAAGGACATCCTGGTGCGGTTCCCCGGCGACTCCCCGGTGTTCCTCCACATGGGCCAGCAGGTCGTCCGCCTGCCCGACGCCTGGTCGGTCGAGCTGAGCGGCGGCCTCGTCGGCGAGCTGCGGACCATGTTCGGCGCCGCCTGCATCGTCACCGATCGCGCCCCCTGACCGGGGAGCGCGGCCAGAGGTCAGTCGTCGGCGAGGCGGAGGCGGACCCAGTCCATGATCGACATGGTGAAGTCGGGGGGCCAAGGGTCCTGGGTGTTGCGCGAGCCGGTCCTCGCCGTGGGGACGTGCATGTCGCACGCTCCGGCGACCCTCGGGTTGTTCACGCAGAGGCGCATGCTGAGCGACCGGGACGCCGGTCCCTGGGCGGCGATGGCCCGCTCCAGCGGCTCGTTCAGGCAGTCCACCGACTCGATCATCGGTACCGAACCGCCTGGTACCGGACAGTTCATCTTGGTCAACCCGCAGAAGAGAGGATCGCCACGGGTCCAGACCTGGAGGATCGGCACGGTCAGACGCCCGTCGGCGACGAGGCGGTCGGGGCTGTTGGCCCGGTCGACGATGTCAGGGTGGAGGCGCTTGAGTATCTCGGTCTGCGCATCGGCCGTCGGGACGCACGGCGCCCCGGCCTTGGCGTCGATCCACGGCCAGTTCAGAAGGCCGGAATCCGACACGGTGCCGGTCGGTGCTAGGCCCTGCTGTTGGAGCCCCCACGCCATGTGGTAGCTGCCGACGGAGCCGGCGCTGGTGCCGTGCAGGAAGTAGTCGTTGGTGCGGTGCAGTCCCCGGGCGAAGGCGATGGCCGCCTTGGTGGCGTACAGACCGTTCACCGTGATGGGCTCGCCGTCGGGGGTGGTGCCCCGGTTGTTGGGGTCGTCGATGTCAGGACCGCCGTAGAAGTCGTGGTCGCACATCGACACAGCCATCAGGCGGAAGCCGGCCCGATCGGCGCGGACCTTCGGGATCAGGTCGCCCTGCTGGAGCCGGAGCCGCAGGTCCGCCGCGCTCTCCTCGGTCTTGTGCTGGATGCTGGGCTGGGGGTCGCCGTCGCTGTCGAAGTACCCGACGCCGCCACCGTGCATGTAGACCCACATGGGACGGACCTCGGTTCTCGGTACCCCGACAGGGGTGGCGATGACGAAGGTCTGGAAGCCGCTGATCGCGCAGGGGTAGGCCTCGTTGCGGTAGAAGTCGTAGCGCCAGCCGTCCTCGGTGAAGGTGCCGGCGCTCTTGATGCCGCCTGTCTTCCCCGGCTCGGCCAACGGCGGGATGCAGGCGGCGAGGGCGACGAGGGACAACACCATCGCTGCTGAGGTCCATCGAGAGGTCAGTCTGCGGAGCATCTCGCGATGGTGGATCACAAGTGTGATCGAAGTGTGATCGACGGCGATGGGACGGCTCCGGGTGGAGCCGAGTTGCGCCCGCTGTGCTGGGCGACTGGACTTACGGGGCCACCGCACGCGCTCCCTAGGGGTCTAACCGAACATGGCCATCGAGGTCGAGACCAAGGACTGCACCGCTCTGAGCGACGCCGAGCTGGCCGAGATGGCCGACGTGTGCGCCGCCGGGCCCCGGCCGTATGAGGCCGGGCTGCTCTCCAAGCAGGTCGAGGACTGGGTGCTGGTCACCCTGGTCCGAGACAACGGGCGCATCAAGGGCTTCTCGTTCTGCACCCTCGAGCGCATCGGCGGCACGCCCAGCGTGCTCGTCGGCCTGGCGTCCATCAAGCGCACGGCCAAGCGTGACACCGTGTTGCGTCAGATGGTGACCGACCAGCTCCGCCGAGCGGTCCTGGCCTTCCCCGACGAGGACGTGCTCGTCGGCACCCGGCTGGCCACTGCATCGGGCTTCGAGGCGTTCCGGGCCCTGACCGACATCGTCCCCCGCCCCGACTACGTCGCCACCGGCGAGGAGCGGGCGTGGGGCCGTCGACTGGCCAAGCGTTTCGGGGTGCCGGCCGGCGCCTACGACGAGCGTGCCTTCAAGGTCACCGGCCGTGAGGTGCCGGCGTTGGTCTTCGACCACGACAGCGCCAAGCCCCAGGCCATCCCCGCGGATGTCGTCGCCCTCTTCGACGACATCGACGAGGCCAAGGGCGACGCCCTGGTCGCCTTCGGGTGGGCCCTCGCCGACGACCTGGTGAAGCTGCTCTAGAGCGCCGGTCGTCCGGGCCGGGCGACGCTGATCATGGAGCTCTCCGAGGCGGTGCGCCGCCGACGCATGGTGCGCGCCTTCACACCTGAGCGCGTGTCGCCCGCCGTCATCGACGGGCTGATCGACGCCGCCCGGCGCGCCCCGTCGGCCGGCAACACCAGCGCCGTGCGGTTCCTCGTCCTCGACACCCCCGATGCCGTGGCCCGCTACTGGGACCTTACCCTGGCTCCGGAGCGACGGGCCTCGTTCTCGTGGCCGGGGTTGATCGTGGCCCCCGTGCTGGTCGTGATGCTGGTCGACCCCCTGGCCTACGTCCGGCGTTACGCCGAGGACGACAAGACGGGCACGGGCCTGGGGGACGACCTCGGCCGATGGTCGGTGCCGTACTGGTGGGTCGACGTCGGCGCCGCCGTGCAGACCGTCCTCCTGAAGGCGGTGGACTCAGGGTTGGGCGCCTGCTTCTTCGGGTTGTTCGCAGCCGAGGACGCCGTGCTGCGCGCCCACGGCGTCCCCGCGGGCTGGCGGGCAGCGGGCACCATCGCTGTCGGCCTGGCGGCGCCCGATCGTCCCGGGCGCTCGGCGCAGCGGACGCGACCGGAGTGGAGTGAGGTGGTGAAGCGGGGCAGCTGGAACGCTCACGGCCCCTGAACCCGGCTCCCGGTCCGCACGATTGCAGATTTGTGACATTTTCTCACCGGTGTGAGCAGGGATTACGCTCAGGCATGGCGCATGTCACATTGCAATAGGGTTACGAAAAGCCGATTGACGGTGCACACTCGTCGACTGACCCGGTGCTCGTGACTGCGTTCACGTAGGCGGCGGCCGGGATCCCGTCCCCAATCAAGGAGCTGTCCCTCCTCCCATGGACTCGTCCCATAAGCGGCGCGCCCCGAAGCGCCCGCCCAGTCCCACCGCGCCAGCATCGACCTGGACCCCCCACCGGGTCCGGATCGGAGCGGGCGCCGCCGCGATCGTCGGCCTCACCCTGGCGACCGCCCTCGGACCGGTCGCCGCCGCCACCCTCGCCGGCCCCGAGCGCGGCCGACCAGCGGATGCGGCCCCGCTCATCACCATCGACGACAGCATCGCAGTGGCCCAGCAAGTGGCCACCGCCGACAAGGAGGGCGTCGACGTGGTCAAGGTGATCGTCGGTCACCGCCGCACGCTGGATGCCCGTTTGATGATCTTTCTGTCCACGGTCCACCGCAACCGCGAGGCCGAGGCGGCGGCCGCCGAGCAGGCTCGTCAGGTGGAGGAGGCCCGTGAGGCTGCGGAGGCCCGTGAGGCTGCGGAGGCCCGTGAGGCTGCGGAGGCCCGTGAGGCTGCGGAGGCCCGTGAGGCTCAGGAGGCTCGTGAGGCTCAGGAGGCCCGTGAGGCTGACGAGGCTCCTCCCGAGCCCGAGGCGGCTCCGCCGTCATCGGGTGGTGGCGGCGGCTCGTGGGATGCGCTGGCCCAGTGCGAGTCCGGCGGCAACTGGTCAACCAACACCGGCAACGGGTACTACGGTGGCCTGCAGTTCAGCCTCGAGACCTGGCAGGGCTATGGCGGTCAGGGCATGCCCCACGAGCAGAGCAGGGAGGCGCAGATCGCCATCGCCGAGTCGGTGCTGGCCAGCCAGGGATGGGGCGCATGGCCATCCTGCTCCAGGCAGCTCGGCCTGGGCTGACGCTCACCACATCTCGACGACCGCCTCCCCCCTCGGTCGTCGACCCGGGACCGGCCCGGCCACCCCCCCCGGTGGCCGGGCCGGCCCGCGTCCGAGCGGCGATCAGGGCGTCAGGCGATCGGTCGGTGGCGGCCCGCGTCGTCGAGCTGGGCGGCCAGGGCCACGGGGTCCGAGGTCGGCACCAGGCACGTGAAGTCCCGACACACGTAGCCCAGGCCCGGCCGTCGGCCCTCCCACAGTGGTGAGCCATAGGGCTCGCCCCATGCCAGGACGCCGGTGGGTGACCAGCGCCGCTGCACCGCTGCGACCAGCTCAGGGCTGTTACCAGCGATCACGACCTCGGTGGCCCCGGCGGCGTGGAGGTCGATAGCTGCGGCGAGGTGGGCGAAGGCCGGGGGATGGCGGCCGACCAAGGGTCCGATCAGGGCCAGGACCTCCTCGGCCGCGGTCCTGTAGGCCTTCTCGCCGGTCAGGGCGGCCAGGCGGAGCAGGGCCCAGGCCGCGTTGCTGTTGGCGCTGGGCGTGGCCCCGTCCTGGAGGTCCTTGGGCCGCGCCACCAGCGCCTCGGCGTCGGATCCGGTGGTGAAGAAGCCCGAGCCCTCCTCGTCGCGGAAGAGTGTGATCAGCACGTCGGCGGTGGCGCAGGCCACCGCGATCCAGCGGGCCTGACCGGTCGCTTCGGCCAACCGGGTGAAGCCGTCGACAAGTGCAGCGTGGTCGGCTGCGAAGGCGGGCTGGTGAGCTCGGCCCTCGTCGTCGGGGTCATGGTGGTCGCCCTGCCATGAGCGGAGCCACCGACCGTCGCCCGACCGCAGCCGCAGGCAGAGGAACTCGCCGGTCTGGATCGCGGCGTCGAGCCAGGCCCGGTTCCCGGTCGCCGCGGCGGCCTCGGCCAGTGACGCCAGCATGAGCCCGTTCCACTCGGTCAGCACCTTGTCGTCGAGACCGGGTCGCACCCGCTCGGCTCGGGCGTCGAAGAGGCGCAACCGGCAGTCCTGCACCAGGGGTGGGCGTTCGATGCGGCCTGGCGCGTGAAGACGGTTGAGGATCGTGCGGCCCTCGAAGTTGCCCTCGTCGTGCACCCCCCACCACTCCATGGCCGCGACGGCCTCGTCGGGCCCGAGAGCGGTACGAAGCTCGTCGGGCGTCCACACGTAGAACAGGCCCTCGGCCCCTTCGCTGTCGGCGTCCTCGGCGGAGTAGAAGCCGCCGCCCGGGTGTCGAAGGTCGCGGAGCACGTAGGTGATCGTCTCGTCGAGCACCTGGCGGTGCCGCCGGGCGCCGGTGAGCAACCAGGCGTGGAGGTAGCACCGCACCAGCAGGGCCTGGTCGTAGAGCATCTTCTCGAAGTGGGGCACCAGCCACCGGGCGTCGACGGAGTACCGGGCGAAGCCGCCGCCGAGGTGGTCGTAGATGCCTCCCGCGGCCATGGCGTCGAGGGTGACGGTGGCAGCCCGCAGGGCAGCTCCACCCCCTTCGGTCTCGAGGTCGTCGCCGACCCGCGCGGCATGGCGCAGCAGGAGATCGACCGAGGCCGGCTGGGGGAACTTTGGCGCCCGCCCGAACCCTCCCTGGGCGTCGTCGTGGGCCTCGAGCAGACCGGTCACCGCAGCCTCGACGACTTCCGCGCCGGGCAGCGACCGCGAGCCGGGCGCGGCAGCGATGGAACGGCGCAGCGTCTCCACGAGCTGGGCGGCTTGGCTGGTCACGTCATCCCGTCGGTTCGTCCACGCCTCGGTGATCGCCCCACACACGTCGAGGAACCCGGGCATGCCCTGGCGCCGCTGGCGAGGGAAGTAGGTGCCGCAGAAGAACGGCTCGCCCTCGGCGGTCATGAAGACCGTCATCGGCCAGCCCCCCGAGCCGGTCATGGCCTGGGTCGCGTCCATGTAGACCGCGTCGACGTCGGGACGCTCCTCTCGGTCGACCTTCACGCACACGAAGTCGTCGTTGACCACAGCGGCGACGGTCTCGTCCTCGAAGGATTCGTGGGCCATCACGTGGCACCAGTGACAGGCCGAGTAGCCGACCGACAACAGCACCGGAACGTCGCGCTCTCGCGCCTCGGCGAAGGCCTCGGAGCTCCAAGGCCGCCAGTCCACCGGGTTGTCGGCGTGCTGGCGCAGGTACGGGCTCGTCTCATCGGCGAGGCTGTTCATGGGCGCGAGGGTAGGGCGCGTGGCGAGTGCCCCTGACGAGAGCGTTTCGGCGTGACACCATTGGAGTTGGCCGGTGACGAGGAGGTGCTGAGGTGCACGTGGAGGGTCTGCTCAAGGGCAAGGGAGACGCGGTGGTCACCATCACGCCGACGTCGAAGGTCGGCGACGCCGTCGCCGTGCTGGCCGACCGTCGCATCGGCGCGCTGGTGGTGAGCGAGGACGGGAGCCGGGTCGACGGCATCTTGTCGGAGCGCGACATCGTGCGGACCCTGGCCGAGCACGGCCCCGGCCTGCTCGACCACGAGGTGGCATCGATAATGACGAGCGACGTCGTCACCTGCGGGATGGCGACCACGGTCGACGAGCTGTCGTCGATCATGACCGAGGGCCGCATGCGCCACGTGCCCGTCGTGGTCGACGGTGCGCTCGTCGGGATCGTCAGCATCGGCGACGTCGTCAAGGACCGCATCCGCGACCTCGAGGTCGAGACCAAGACCCTCCACGAGTACATCGCCGGGGGTCGTTGAGGGCGATCGTGGCCGACGTGGGTGGCCCTGCCTCACCCGGTGCCCGGCAACCGGGGCCCGGTCAGCCCGCCGGCTGGTACCCCGACCCCGACGGCCACGGGCTGCGTTGGTGGGACGGGGCGGCTTGGACCGCCGAGGAGCGCGACCCGCCTGGCATGCGCTGCCTCCACTGCCAGGCCATCGAGTTCGACCGAGCCCAGTACATGCTCAACACCCAAGGGCTGACGTTGCTCGGGTGGGACGGGCTGAACCGCACGGCCACCTGCTTCGTGTGTCGCCGCTGCGGCTTCATCCACTGGTTCGCGCCGGGCCCGCCTCAGTAGCGGGTCAGTCCTCGGGCAGCCCGGGGATCTGACCGTTGCGGAAGGCGTCGACGAAGCGCCGGTGGTCGTCGCGCACGAGGCTGCCGTAGGCCGAGGCGAAGGCGGCCAGGTCGTCGGCCAGGGCCTCGGCCCGGTCGCCCAAGACCTCGGAGATGGCGTCCTCGGTCTGGAACTCGACCAGCTCCTGGTCACTGGTGGCGTCCGAGACGCAATGCACCTTGGCCGTGGCGTGGCCGAGGTGGATGACGAGGGCTTCGATCTCGTCGGGCTCGTGGACGACGTCCCAGTCGAGGTCGGCGACGTAGGGCGACCGCTCCTGCACCACCTGCCCGACTCCGCCCAGCTCGCACCAGCCCAGCCAGGGGTCGGCGTGGGCCTGGAGCGCCCGCTGTGACAGCGCCGTGCGGTGCCCGTGGTGGTCGAAGTAGCCACCCACGATGTCGTCGTCGACCACCCGGCTGGGCGCAGCCACGTTGCCCTGCTTCATGGTCAGGATCACGTCGTTCTCCAGGGCCTGGCTCCGGCCCTCGACCAGGAAGCTGAAGGCGGGGAGCCCGGCGCTGCCGATGCCGAACCCGCTGCGGCCAACGACGTCCTTCACCGAGTAGGAGACGCTCTGCTGGCGCTTTTCCGACGGGATGGTCTCGAGGTACTCCTCATAGGCCGCCAGCACCGCTGCGGTCTCGTCGTCGTCGAGGCGGTGGACTCCAGCCCCGTCGGCGATGCGGCGGTCGTCACCGTCGATCTCGGTGACCTGTTCGAGCATCGTCACCCGCGACAGCAGGCGGGCGCTGCTCAGCACCTCGTGGACGGTGCCGTCGGTGTTGTCGAGGGTGAGTCGGAAGTCGCGGTCGAGGTCCTCGTCGGTGAAGGCGCGGATCTGTTCGGCGTAGGCCATGGCGTAGGCCTTCACGATGCTCTCGACGGCCCGATCGGACAGGGCCTTGGAGTATCCGAGCACGGCGATGCTTGCGGCCATGCGCTGCAGGTCCCAGGTGTAGTGGCCGACGTACGCCTCGTCGAAGTCGTTGACGTCGAACACGAGGATCCCGGCCGAGTCCATGTAGGTGCCGTAGTTCTCGGCGTGCAGGTCCCCCTGGATCCAGACCCGGGATGTGCGCTCGTCGACCCACGGATCGTCCAGGTGGGCCACGTCGTCGTAGAACAGGCAGGCGCTGCCCCGGTAGAAGGCGAAGGGATCGGCCGCCATCTTGCGGAACTTGCGGCGGAAGGCAGCGGGGTCGCTCTCGATGAGGTCGGCGAAGGCGTCGCCGAGCACCTCGATGATGCGTTCGGTGCGCTCCTCCTCATCCGCGGTCAGGTCGGCGAGGGCCTCGGCAGGCGAATCGGTCACGGCCGTCGTTCTACCCGCCGGGCAGGAGGTCGGAGCGCCGGACCTTGCCGGTAGGGGTACGCGGTAGAGCTCGGACGAGGTGGATCTCCCGGGGCGCGCACCAGGCTGGCAGCTCGGCTCGGACCTGGTTGCGGAGCATCGCGAGCGACGGTGGCCCTGCGGCGTCGGGGGTGGGGACGACGCAGGCCACGACGCGCTGGCCCCATTCGGGGTCGGGTCGCCCGGTCACCGCTACCTCGGCCACGGCGGGGTGGCGGCGCAGGACCGCCTCGACGGCCTCGGGCCAGACGTTCTCGCCGCCGGTGACGATCATGTCGTCGAGACGTCCGTGCACGGTGACGGTGCCGTCGACGCCGACCTCTCCGCCGTCGCCGGTCGGGAGCCAACCGGCGCTGGTCGGGTCATCGGATCGGGTCCGGCGGTGGTCGACCACCGTGCCGTCGGCTCGGCGTAGCCCTCTGGTCAAGGTGGGGGAGCGGACCCACAGGTCACCTTCGACGGCGGCGATCACCTCGACGCCCGGGAGCGGGCGACCGTCGTAGACGACGCCGCCGCCGGTCTCGGTGAGACCCCAGGTCCGGATGACGTTGGCGGGTCGGTCGGTCACGGGGTCGGCCGACCCGCCCAGGACGATCCAGCGCCAGCCATCGGCCCCCAACCGGTCGAGCGCGGTGGGGACGAGGGAGGTGAGCGTGCAACCCGCTCGCCGGGCGGCGCCCACGGCATCGGCGTCGAAGCCGTGGTGGACATCGAGGCCGATCCCGTCGAGCACAGCCCTGACGACGACACCGAGGCCGCCGACGTGGGCCAGCGGCAGGCAGGCGAGCCAGCGGTCGGAGGCCGTCACGCCCAGCTGCGCGTGGACGGACCGGGCATGGGCGAGGAGGGCATCGTAAGTGAGGACCATCCCCTTGGGCTCACCCGTCGTGCCGCTGGTCGGCACGACGAGGGCATCGCCGTCGGCCATGGGCGGGGACGCCCCTTCGAGGGCGGCCTCGGTTCCGTCGGTCGGATCGATGAGCACAGCGGGGCGCACTGACCGCAGGAGGCGCTCGCGAACCGGAGCCGGCAGACGGGGATCGACGGGCAGGACGGCATCACCCGCATCCCACCTACGCCGCAGCGCCTCGACGAAGCCGGTGGTCCCGTGGGCCAGCACGGCGACCAGGCGACTCACGGACCCGAGCGTAGGAGCGTGCTATTCGGTTCCTCGGACCAGACGTTGCGACCTGACGACAGCGGTGCTCTCGGCGCGGCCCGCGGTCTAGCGGTACGGTCGGCGGACCCCACCTCGACCTCCGGAGGCGCCCCGTGCAGGGCCTCATGCAGGACCACCCGCTGTCGCTGGTCCACTTCTTCCACCGGGCCGAGCGGCTCTTCACCGACAAGGCCATCGTCACCGCCACCGCCACCGGCCGCGAGCGACGGACCTACGCCGAGTGGGCCGATCGCACTCGGCGCGTCGGAGGTGTGCTCGACACCCTGGGCATCTCGGGTGACGGTCGGGTGGCGACCTTCGGCTGGAACACCGCCAACCACCTCGAGCTGTACTTCGCCGCTCCGTGCAGCGGCCGAGTGCTGCACACGCTGAACATCCGGCTGTTCCCCGAGCAGCTCACCTACATCGCCAACCACGCCGAGGACGAGGTCGTGTTCATCGACCGCACCCTGGCCGCCGCGGTCTGGCCCCTGCTGGGCACCTTCGAGACGGTGCGTCATGTGGTGGTCATGGACGACGGAGCCGGCGAGGTGCCCGACGAGGCGCCGCCGGGCAAGGAGGTCCACGGCTACGACGAGCTGGTGGCTGCGGCCGAGCCGGCCGAGTGGCACGTCGAGGACGAGAACCAGGCTGCGAGCATGTGCTACACGTCGGGCACCACCGGCAACCCCAAGGGAGTGGTCTACAGCCACCGCTCGACGTTCCTGCACACGATGGGCGTCATGGCCGTCGATGCCATCGGGGCGTCGGAGACCGACACCATCCTCCCGGTGGTGCCCATGTTCCACGCCAACGCCTGGGGCCTGGCCCATGCCGCCGTCGCTGTCGGCGCCAACCTGGTCATGCCCGGACCGAACATGGCCCCGACGCCGCTGGCCGAGCTCATCGAGACCGAGCGGGTCACCATCGCGGCGGGCGTGCCCACGATCTGGATGGGCGTGCTGCCCGAGCTCAAGGGGCGTGACCTGTCGGCTCTGCGGGCCATCCCCTGCGGCGGGTCGGCGGTCCCCAGGTCGCTGTCGGAGGCCTACCGCGAGCAGGTCGGGCTGCCCATCTACCAGGCATGGGGGATGACCGAGACCAGTCCGGTGGCCTCGGCTGGCCACATCAAGTCGACCCTCCGCGACGGGCCCGAGGAGGAGCTGGCCGACCTCCGGGCCACCATCGGCGTGCCGTTGTGCGGGGTCGACCTGCGCATCGTCGACCCAGACTCGCTCGACGCGGTGCCCGCCGACGGCAAAGCCCAGGGTGAGATCCAGGCCCGGGGCTCGTGGATCGCCCGGGAGTACTACAACGACGAGCGCTCACCCGAGTCCTTCACCCCCGACGGGTGGCTCAAGACCGGCGACGTGGCCACCATCGACGGCAACGGCTACATGCGCATCGTCGACCGGACCAAGGACGTGGTGAAGTCCGGCGGAGAGTGGATCTCGACCGTCGAGCTGGAGAACGAGATCATGGGTCACCCCAAGGTGGCCGAGGCCGCCGTCATCGGCATCAAGCACCCGAAGTGGCAGGAGCGCCCGCTGGCGTGCGTTGTCGTCAAGGACGGCGACGAGCTCACGCGTGACGAGGTACTCGAGTTCCTCGACGGCAAGGTCGCCAAGTGGTGGCTGCCCGACGACGTCGTCTTCGTCGACGAGATCCCCAAGACCAGCGTCGGCAAGTTCTCCAAGAAGGACCTGCGAGCCCAGTTCGCTGACTACGAGCTGCCCAGCGCCTGAGCGGGCGTCGCTCAGGCGGCGCGGGGGGCTTGGGCGTCGGCCTGCTCGATGTCCTTGTGGAACCGCTTGTGGATGTGGAGCTTCTCGCCCGTCGCCTCGGTCACGTACCAGAGAATGCCCGTGGGCGGGCCGATGCGGGTCGCCCGGGGGGCCTCGGTGACGATTTCCTTGGGGTTGGCCGAGGCGAACCGGCCCGAGTTGAACGTCACGATGCGCTGGTCGGTGACCACGATGCAGCGGTACTCGTTGATGGCGAAGAACACGAAGTAGGCCAGGGCGACCCACCACTGACTGGCGGTCTGGGCGCCGATCACGGCCTGGATCTGCTCACCGGGCCGCAGCTGCGGCGCCGCCTTGTCTCGGATCTTGTCGCGAATGGCCATGAGGCGTCCTCCAGATGGGTTAGAGCGAGGCGACGATAGCCGTCCGCCTGGGCGGGGGGCGGAGGCGCGACCATGTCCCATGCCCGCCATCTCCGCCATGTCCGCCATGTCCGCCACGCCCGTCCTGTCGCCTGCCTCGTAGGGAACCCCGTTGCTGTTCCCGACCTTCGAGTTCGCCCTGTTCTTCTCGGGTGTCTTCGTCGTCAGCTGGCTGCTCCGCCCCCACCCCCTGGCCTGGCGGCTGTTCCTGCTCGCCGCCAGCTTCGTCTTCTACGCCGCCTTCGAGCCGGCCTACTGCCTGTTGCTTGCCGCCTCGATCGTGGCCAACCAGGGCTTCGCGGTGGCCATCCACGCCCGGTCCCACGAGCCGAGACGGCGGGCGATCCTGGCCGTCGCCGTGGTCGCCAACCTGGGGCTGCTCGGGTGGTTCAAGTACGCCGACTTCTTCATCGAGTCGGTTCGGGGCACCCTCGACGGCGTCGGGGTGGAGACGGGCTGGGTGCCGCTCGGGGTGATCTTGCCGGTGGCCATCTCGTTCTTCACCTTCCAGGCCCTCAGCTACGTGATCGACACCTATCGGGGCGATGCCGAGCCGTCCGGTCTCCTCGACTTCGCCGTGTACCTGTCGCTCTTCCCGCACCTGGTGGCCGGGCCGATCGTCCGAGCCCGAGAGCTGCTGCCCCAGCTCAAGGAACGGGCCGATCCTCGCCGCGTGAGCTCGGCGTTGGCCTTCCGGCTGATCATGGCCGGTCTGTTCAAGAAGGTGGTCATCTCCAGCTTCTTGTCCGCCGCCATCGTCGACGACGTCTTCGCCGTGCCCGAGGCCCATCGCTCGGTCGAGATACTCGTCGCCGTCTACGCCTACGCCATCCAGATCTACGCCGACTTCAGCGGCTACACCGACATCGCCATCGGCTGTGCGCTGCTGCTCGGGCTGCGCTTCCCACAGAACTTCGACGCGCCCTACACGGCGACCTCGATGCAGTCGTTCTGGCGGCGGTGGCACATGACGTTGTCGTCGTGGCTGCGGGACTACCTCTACATCCCCCTCGGTGGCAACAAGGCGACGCCAG
>Ga0136640_10000207_pt1 | contig 21444 bp, 22 predicted proteins | sample AntDrymUQ8642106_2_FD_105498 | JGI IMG/M metagenome (GOLD analysis project Ga0136640, IMG submission 105498) | Polar desert sand microbial communities from Dry Valleys, Antarctica - metaG UQ864 (21.06) | ecosystem: Environmental > Terrestrial > Soil > Desert | place: Antarctica: Dry Valley...
GACGCCTCGGCGGTACCGAGTTTGCCCATGGGATGGGAACCTCCTGCCGGCGGTGGCCGGCGTGTGGCCCCGGGGGCGTCGGTGCGGGCGGGCAGTTCTCAGTGGGGGAGGCCGGTGGTTGCCCGGCCGCCTCCACTGACAACTGACTGCCGCGATCACCGGCGCCGTGGGGCGTTGCTTGTCTTCTCTTTGCTCTTCTTCTGCTTGTGCGTGCTCGCCGGGACGCCGTCCTATCGATCGCGGCCGCGGCGAACGGCGTTGCTAGCGGCGCAGACCCAGTCGCCCGATCAGCGAGCGGTAACGCTCGATATCGGTGCGCTGCAGATAGACCAGCAGACGGCGACGACGGCCGACCAGCTGCAGCAGTCCCCGACGGGAGTGGTGGTCCTTGGCGTGACCGCGCAGGTGCTCGGTCAGGTGGCTGATCCGAGCCGTCAGCAGGGCCACTTGCACCTCGGGTGAACCGGTGTCGCCCTCAGCCGTGGCGTACTGTTTGATCAACTCATCCTTGTCGGGGATGACGGCTTTGCTCACGTGTTACTCCTAGTAGGTCGGTCCCGGCGGATGGACGCCCCGCTCATCGCGGGGCGTCGGGAACCTGGGGCGGCAGGCCCTGCGGCCTGACCGGTCCTGGTCGGTTCTCCTGTCGCGGCGTTGGGGGGCCGCGGGTCACCCGGATCCGGGCACGATGGTCTGCCGTCGCGATGGACGACACAGTCCGAGTCTGCCACGCGCGGGCCCGAGGCTCAACCGGGGCCTGTACCCGGGGGTTGAGCACGGGCGGGTTCAGCCGGGGACCGGATCGGTGGGGTTGACCCCAAGCGGGTTCAGCTGCGGGCCGGATCCGTCGATCCGTTGGAGGATGGCCCTAGGCACCGAACTCACCGCGTTGACGGCCGTGCTGCTGTTGGCGACGACGGCTTGCGCTCGGGCGTCGGCCGAGCCTGTCCCGGCCGTCGCTGTGGTCGAGCAGGCCGCGTCGATCCAGCTGTTGGAGCGACTGACCGCCGAAGCGGCCGCCAGCATGCCGAAGCTCACGGGACTGCCAGTCAGCCGGGCGCGAGCCATCCTGGTCCGTCGCGGTCTCCGGGTGCAGGTCGTGGCGCTGCAACCAGGGGTGTGACGAGTGAGCACGCAGTGGCCGGAAGCCGGGGCGCCCCTGCCCGAGAAGGGTGCGGTTGTGGTCTGGCGCGGCCGCCCGCCACCACCACCGGTGCCCGCCCCGCTAGCCACTGCCGCTACTGCGGTAGCTGTTCCAGCGCCGGCGTCCAGCGCATCGCCGACGCCGACCCCGACGCCGGGAGCCGAAGCGGCTCCCGCGGCCACGCCAGCAGCCGAGGCGGCACCCACACCCACCCCTGCCGCGCCGCCCAAGGTAGCGCGGGACAACGCGGACCCGCACGCAAAGGCGGCCCCGAGCCCCACCCGCGTACGCCTACGCCCACGCCAGCGCCCACGCCGACGCCGACGCCCCGGCACCCTGGCGCCAACCAGTCAGAACCTCCCGGCGGTGGTGAGACGATGTCGGGACGGGCCTCCTGGTACGGCCCCGGCTTCGCCGGCCGGACGACCGCTTGCGGCACGCAGGTCCGGATCACCGGACCGGGTGGGCGCAGCGTCGAGGCGGTGGTCAGCGACTGGGGGCCGGCCGAATGGACCGGCCGCCGCTTCGACCTGTCCCGGGCTACCTTCGAGGCTATTGCCAACCTCGGCGCCGGCATCATCGACGTAACCGTCGAACTGCGGTAACTACCCCCAAGGTCAGCGCAGCGGGGCCGGTCCGCGCCGAGATGGCCGGCGCCTGGGTTTGTGGACGCCAACCGGACGGTCAGTCCGGTACCCGTCCATGAATTCGGTCGCCGCCCGAGGCCGGGCGCACCAGAAACCGATCCCGCCGCGGACGGCCTTACTCCAGGCGCCCGAGCAGCCGCCGGGCCTCGGCCACGTCGGCCCCGATCTGGCGAACCAGCGCCTCCACGGTGTCGAAGCGCTCCTCGGTGCGCAGCCGGTGCCGGAAGTCGATAGCGGCGAGGTCGCCGTACAGGTCACCGGAAAAGTCCAGCAGGTGAGCCTCGATGCGCAGCTGCTGGCCGCCGAAGGTGGGGTTCACCCCGACGCTGGTGACGCACGGATGCTCGTGACCGTCAGGCGCATGGAAGGCGCCGGCGTAGATGCCCCGCGCCGGCACCGCGACACGCCGGCTGACCTGCACGTTCGCCGTCGGGTAGCCGAGCCCGGCACCGCGCTGATCTCCCCGCACCACCACCCCGTCGACCAGGTGCGGACGGCCGAGCATGCGCGCCGCCAGCTCGACCTCGCCGGCGTCGACGGCGCTCCGCACCTCGGTGGACGACACGACGGCGCCGTCAACCTCCAGCAGCGCGACGCCCTCCGCGGTGAAGCCACGCTCGGGGCCCAGCTCACGCAGCGTGGTGAGGTCGCCGGCGGCCTTGTGCCCGAAGCGGAAGTTGCTGCCGACCACCACCTGGCGGGCCTGCAGGGGCCCCACCAGCACGTTGTCGATGAAGGCGTCCGCGGACCAATGGCGAACGTCGTCGTCGAAGGGCAACACGACGACGAGGTCGACGTCCTGTTCGGCCAGCGTGCGGGCGCGGCGGGCCAGCGTCATCAACAGCTTGGGCTGGCTGCCCGGATTCACGACCTCCATGGGATGACGGTCGAAGGTGACGACGACGCTGCGCAACGCCTGCGCTCTGGCACTGTGCACGGCTCGGCGAATGATCGACTGGTGCCCGCGATGCACCCCGTCGAAGAATCCGATGCTGACCACCGACGGCGCCGGCTCGATGGCCTGCAGACCTTCGATGACCAGGCCCGCGCTCACTCCCCCGCACCGGCGGGCGCCAGGACCACCGTCGGTCGCGCTACCCCATCGGCGTCGCGGACCACCGCGATCAGGCGCCGCTGGGTGTCGAGCACCGCCACCGGTCCGGCCTCCCCCGTGGCGGACAGCGGCCGCCCGTGGCTGATCAGTCTTGCCTGCGACTCGTCGACAACGACGGTGGGATAGTCGGCCATGGCCTCGGCCGGCGTCAGCAGGGCCTCGGCCAGCCGCCCGGCCGAGGCCAGCTCGGCAACCTTGTCCAGGTCGACGGCGTCATCGAGGGAGAAGCGTCCCGACCCCAGGCGCCGCAACGCCACGAGATGCGCGCCGACCCCGAGCCGCTCGCCAACGTCGGCGGCCAGGGTGCGGATGTAGGTGCCGGCGGAGCAGCGCACCAGGAATGCCGCCTCGGCCTGCGCGCCAGGCTGGAAGTCCTCCAGCACGATGTCGTGGATCGTCACCGCTCGAGCGTCGCGGGTTACCTGCTCGCCCCGGCGGGCCTTGACATACAGCCGCTCGCCGCCCACTTTGACCGCCGAGACCATCGGTGGGATCTGGCGGATGTCGCCGACGAAGGCCTTGAGCACCTCGCACAGTGTCGCCTCGTCGACGGCGGAGGCGTCGCGCTGTTCGAGCACCTGTCCGGAGGCGTCCAGGGTGTCGGTGGTGGCGCCGAGGCGAAGGCGCGCGTCATAGGTCTTGGCCGAGGCCTGGACGTAGGGCACCAAGCGGGTAGCGCGGCCCAGACAGACCACCAGCACACCCGTGGCGTCGGGATCCAGGGTGCCGGCGTGACCCACCTTGGTCGCAGCCGGTCCCCGCCGGGAACCGCCGACCGCCCGCCGGACCGCGGCCACGACGTCATGCGAGGTCATGCCCGCGGGCTTGTCCACGACGATCACCCCGTCGAGCCCACGCTGGGTGCCCATCAGCTGGCGTCGCCCTCCTGTGCCTGCTCGCCGCGCAGCAACGTCTCGATGCGCCGGCCCTGCGCTGGCACGGGATCGTGGGTGAAGTGTAGGTCGGGCACCCGCCGGGTCCGCAGGTGGACGCCGAGCTCCCGACGCAGCAGCGACGACGCGCTGCGCAGCCCCTCCGCCGTCGCCGAGCGCGACTCGTCGTCGTCGGGCAGGACGGTGTAGTAGACGTCGGCGTTAGCCAGGTCAGGGGTGGTCCGCACCTCGGTGACCGTGACGAACCCGAGCCTGGGGTCTTTCAGGTCCACCAGCCGTGTGGCCAGCACCTCCTTGACCGCTTCGTTGATCCGGCGCATCCGTGGGCTCGGTTGTTGGCTCATGTCACTCCTCGGGCGTCACCAACTCGACATGCACGCCGACCACCTCGACGCGCGGCTCCCGGTACACCACCTTTTCGACCTGCTGGGCCACCTTCCGCGCTCCCGACGCAGTGCCACTGACCACCGCCACCCCAAGCACCGCCCGTTGCCACAGGTCCTGATACCCCACCTCGGCCACCGAACAGTTCAACTCCTGCCGCAACCGCGCCACCAACGACTTGACCACCGAGCGCTTGGCCTTCAAGGAGCCTGAGGCTGGAATATGCAGCTCAAGACTAACGAGCGCGGCGAACACGGCCTTTGCCTTTCCGCCCTCCACTCAGGGACTCGCGCGCGGTGCCATCACCAGGCCGAGGGCGGAAGCCATCGACTCCATCGAGCCGAGGGGTTAGGTCGTCGCCGTGTCGCCGGAGGGGCTTGGAGGGCGGGCGGGTAAGCGCCCCGGAGGCGACACGGCGACGACCTTGCAAACACCTATGCGCGCGCCACCTCGCGAGACTCATACACCTCGAACTCGTCCTCCACCTTGACATCCTGGAACCGCTCCAAGCCAGCACCGCACTCGAAGCCCGTCGCCACCTCGGTGACGTCCTCTTTGAAGCGGCGCAGCGAGGAGATGCTGTCGTCGGCGACGACCACGGCGTCGCGGATGACGCGGACCGACGCATTGCGCCGCAGTTCCCCGTCGGTGACGTAGCAGCCGAAGACGAAGCCGGCGCGTGGGACGCGGAAGACCTCGCGGACCTGCGCGCGCCCGGTGACAATTTCCTCGAACTTCGGGGCGAGCATGCCTCTGACGGCCAACTCGATGTCTTCGGTGGCCTGATAGATGATCGAGTACTGGCGCAGGTCGACGCCGCTCTCCTCGATCGCCTGGCGTGCGTGGACCTCGGGACGGACGTTGAAGGCGATGATGATGGCCCGCGAGGTGACGGCCAGGCCGACATCGTCCTGGGTCACCGCACCCACCGCCTTGTGGATGATGCGGACCTTGACCTCGGGCAGCTCCAGCTTGTTCATCGCATCGGCGACGGCCTCGACCGAGCCGGCCACGTCACCCTTGATGATCAGGTTCAGCGTCTGCAGTTGACCCTCGGCGATCGCGCCCGACAACTCCTCAAGCGACAGCGTCCGGCGGTTGGCCAGCTCAAGGCGCCGCTGACGGTTCTGGCGCCCGGCGGCGATGTCGCGTGCGGTGCGCTCGTCGTCGACGACACGGAACTCGTCACCGGCGTCGGGGACCTCGTTCCAACCGAGCACCTGGACGGGCGTGGACGGGCCCGCTTCGTCGAGCGGCTTGCCCTCGTCGTCGAACATCGCGCGGACCTTGCAGTCGGCGATGCCCGCCACCAGGTTGTCGCCGATGGCCAGGGTTCCCGCTTGCACCAGCACGGTGGCCACGGCACCCCGACCGCGGTCAAGGTGCGCCTCGATGACCGCGCCACGGGCAGGGCGGTTCGGGTTGGCCTGCAGCTCGGCGACGTCGGCCTGCAGGAGCACCATCTCCAGCAGGTCGTCGAGGTTCTGCTTGGTCTTGGCCGACACGTTGACCATGGTCGTCTGACCGCCGAACTCCTCGGCGACCAGGTCGTACTCGGTCAGCTGGGTACGCACCCGCGTCGGGTCTGCGCCCTCCTTGTCGATCTTGTTGACCGCGACGATGATCGGCACCTCGGCCACCTTGATGTGGTTGATCGCCTCGACGGTCTGCGGCTTGACACCGTCGTCGGCCGCGACCACCAGGATCGCCACGTCGGTCACTTCGGCACCGCGAGCGCGCATCTGCGTGAACGCCTCGTGACCGGGAGTGTCGATGAAGGTGATCTTGCGGCCGTCCTTGGTGACCTGATAGGCGCCGATGTGCTGGGTGATGCCACCGGCTTCACCGGAGACCACGTCGGCCTCCCGGATCGCGTCGAGCAGCAGGGTCTTGCCGTGGTCGACGTGACCCATAACGGTGACCACCGGAGCGCGGGCGCGCAGTTGCTCGGGGTCGTCGGACTCCTCGGCACCGAACTCCAGGTCCTCGGGCGTAATGAAGTTGACCTCCACCTCCAGTTCCGCGGCGACGATCTCGATGAGGTCGGTCGACATGGACTGGGTGACGGTGATCATTTCACCGAGGCCGAACAGCATGCGGACGATGTCGGTCGGGCTGACCCCGACCAGCTTGGCGAACTCGCCCACGGTGACGCCGGGCACCACGTCGACGGGCCCGGTGATCGTCGCCTTGACGGGACCGCCACGGCGGCCGCGCGGGTGCGCCTCGGCCTCGAACTGCTCCTGCAGGGTCGGCTCCTTGCGGCGCTTGCCCTTCTTGCCCTTCTTGCCGGGCAGCCCACCGGGGCGGCCAGGGCCACCGCCGGGACCGCCGGGACCACCGGGACCACCGGGACCACCGGGACCACCGGGACCACCAGGGCGGCCGGGACCGCCGGCGGGCCGGCCAGGACCGCCCCCGGGAGCCGGTCGGCCGGGGGCGCCAGGGCGCCCGGCGCCGCCGGGACGACCCGGAATACCGCTGCGGCCGGGACCGCCGACGGGGGCGTCCTTGGGCGCGGGGCGTAGTGGCGGCGGGATGTACCGCCTGCCGCTGCCCTCCCGAGGCAGGTTGGGCTCGACACGGCGACGCGGCTCCACCGGAGCGCCGGTCGCTGCTGGGCTCATGGGCATGCGCGGCGGCACCGTCGGCTGGCCGGGGCGTGGCGGGGTGCCCGGCCGCGGCACGCCAGGAATGCCACGCGGGCCCTCGTCCTCGGCGGGTTGGGCAGGGGCTCGCGGCGGAGCGGGCGGTCGCGGAGGGCGCACGACGCCGGCGCGTGCGGCCTCGATCGCCGTGGCTGGGCGCTCTGCCGCTGGCATCCGGGACCCGGGCTGCTCGGCTGCTGCCGGCACCTCTGTGATCGCAGCCTCGTCGGGCGCGGTGTCGCCGGGAACGCCCTCCATAGACCCGGGGGCCGGCGGCTCGTCGGCACCACCGACGCTGACGCCGGTGGGCGCGCCAGGCTTGAAGGGCGTCGCGGGCGGCCGGAAACGGGGAGCGGCAGGCTGACCCTCGGCGGGCGCCGCTTGCTCCTCGGCCTGGCGGCGCAGGTGCGGCGGCAGGACGCGACGGGCCTTGGCGCCGCTGGCGGGAGCCTGCAACGCCGACAGGTCGTACTCCTCGGCCTCGCGCTGCTCGCGCTCATCCTGTTGCTTGCGGCGTGCCTCCCGCAGCCTGCCGAGGCTGTCACGGAAGCGCGCAGCATCAGGCGCCTCGACCGTCGACGAGTGCGACCGGGCGTCAACGCCGAGCTCAGTCAGGCGGCGGATGACCTCCTTGTTGGGAAGCCCCGTCTCCTTGGCCAGCTCATAGATTCGAACCTTGCTCACTCACTGACTCCTGCTGCTGATTGCTTTGCCCCTGCTGCGGTGCGCCGTGCACTGTCCTGAGCGCTACCGCTGTATTACCTGAGCGCCATCCGAGGCTGGCGCGCGTCGTGCCGCCCGGAGGGCGTCGGTGTCCACCGTGACCGTCCCGCGCGGCCGTCGCAGCGCTCGGGCGATCGATATGCCGTTGTTGTCAGTTGCCCTGCGCAGGCACGCGGACCGCTCACACAGGTAGGTGCCGCGCCCGGGCCGAACGGCCTCGGGATCGACCGTCACGATGCCATCGACGGCCACCAGCCGGAGCAGCGCGGCCTTTTCGTCGCGTCGCCGGCATGCCAGGCACGAGCGGATAGGGGTTGCCATAAGTCTAGCCTTCCGGCTCCCCGGAAGCCTCCACTGCCACCGGGGTGTCGCCGGCGACCGGGTTGCCGTGCTCGTCGATCTCCCCGCGCTCGTAGGCGGCCTGGAAGGCAGCCTGCTCCTCGGCGAACTGCGTCTCGCTCTTGATGTCGATGCGCCAGCCCGTCAGCCGCGCCGCCAAGCGGGCGTTCTGCCCCTCACGGCCGATGGCCAGCGACAGCTGGTAGTCGGGGACCACGACCAGGGCGGTCGCGTCGTCGGGATACAGGTAGACCTCGCTGACCTTGGCCGGGGACAGGGCGTTGGCCACCAGCTGCGCCGGCTCGTCGGAGAACGGGATGATGTCCACCTTCTCGCCGGACAGCTCCTCGACCACCGCCATCACGCGGGTGCCGCGCGTGCCAACGCAGGCGCCCACGGGATCGACGTTGGGGTCGTTGGTTTCCACGGCGATCTTGGTGCGGTGCCCGGCCTCCCTGGCGATGCCGCGGATCTGCACGAGCCCATCGGCGATCTCGGGCACCTCCAGGCGGAACAGTTCCTTCACCAGATTCGGGTGGCTGCGGCTGCAGATGATCTGCGGACCCTTGAAGGACCGGCGCACCTCGACGATGTAGGCGCGTAGGCGGGTGCCGTGCTCGTAGCGTTCGGTCGGCACCTGCTCGGCGTACGGCAGGACGGCCTCGGCGTTGCCGAGATCAAGCACGGTCAGCCCGCGGTCGTGGATCTGTAGCGTGCCGGTGACCAGGTCGCCTTCCTTTCCCGAGTACTCGCCGTAGGTCATCTCGCGCTCAGCCTCACGCAGGCGCTGCATCAGGACCTGCTTGGCGGTCTGCGCCACGATCCGGCCGAAGTCGTGCGGGTCATCTTCCCACTCCGCCACGACGTTGCCGTCGTCGTCGAGCTCCTGGGCGAACACGGTGACCGCACCCGAGCCACGGTCGATGACGACGCGAGCCTCCTCGGCATCGGCCTGCGACCGCTTGTAGGCGCTGGCCAGCGCCCCCTCCAGCGCCTCGATGATGGTGTCGAAGGCGATGCCCTTCTCGCGCTCGATGCTGCGCAGGGCATTGATGTCGACGGGCTTCATCATCTCGGCTCCTTAGTCGCCCCGTGCTTCGCCAGTGTCTGCCCCGTCGCGCTCACCACGGCAGTGCCTGTCGAGCCGAGTCCACCTCGACGTAGGGCACCGCCACCGTGCTGCCGTCCACGTCCAGGACGACGGCGTCGTCGCGGGCCTCGCGCACGGTGCCGCGAAGCTCGGCGATGTCATCGCCGGCCTGCCGTCGCAGCTGCACCAGCCGGCCCTCGATCCGGTCAAAGTCGCGCTGCGTGCGCAGCGGGCGGTCGGTCCCCGGGGACGTGACCTCCAGCGAATAGCGACCGCTGACAGGGTCCTGTGCGTCAAGCTGTCGGGACAGGTCCTTTGACAGCCGCTGACAGGTACCGAGATCCACCCCGCCCTTGCGATCGACCACCACACGGACGATGGTCTGAGGACCGGCACCCTTGCGCTGAACATCGACCAGATCAAGGCCGGCAGCACCGCAGACAGTACTGGCGCAACGGCGGATCGCAGCGGTGTCGGACGCCATGCCACCTCCTGTCTGTCGGCTATCAGACGAAACAAAAAGTGGGCCGGAAGCCCACTTTCGCATTCGGTCCCGCTCAGTTGTACAGGGCGCGTTCCCGCTCGGTCACACGGGCGCCCCGGACACGCAGAACCTCCCGGTCCGACCGGTCCAACGCCGACAGTAGCAAAGTGCGCCCGCCCCGGCAACGCCGAGGGCGCATGGTCCCTACCGGCGCTGCACCGAGAGTGTCGGGTAGAGGTTGTTGATCGCGAAGGACAGCTCCAGGCGGTGGTCGGCGACCATGGCCTCGAAGAACTCGTCGGGATCGGAGTGCGGGTGGCCGGTGGCGGCTTCGTTGAGCTCCAGCAGCCGCCGGCAGGTCTCGTCACCCGGTTGCGTCGCCAGCGCCGACAGCTGGGCATCGCCCTCCGCGACAACGTAGGTCCAGAAGTCGTCGCTAGTGACATAGAGGCTGACGCGCGGGTCTCGCCGGACGTTGGCGGTCTTGGCGCGGCTGTCGGTCACCGACACCCTGATGCGCCCGTCGAGCAAGGCGTAGGCGACGTTGCTGATCTGCGGGCGGCCGTCGGAGGACTTGAGCGTCACCAGCGCACCCCAGTGGCGCTGCGCCAGGAACGACTCGGCTGCGGCGGTGGACAGTGGTGGCATGGCCAGCCCCCTTTCGCCGCGTCAGCGTAGCGGTGGCGGTCGCTCGCCGTGGGGCGCAGGCTGGGGGCCCGCCGACGACAGGAAGCCGCATGGACACCGCCGAAGCTTTGCTCCCGCGAGGCGTGCGTGCGCCCGACTTTGTCCTCCCCCGCGCGGACGGGACGCCGACGCGCTTCTACGCCGCCGCTGGAGGGCGACCGGCGGTGATCTGCCTGTTCGACGCCGGCGACGCGAAGCGCGTCGGGGCCGTCAGGGCGCTGGCCACGGCGCTGCGCGAGCACGAGGGCTTCGAAGTCTCCCTGCACTTCGTGGCTCGCCTGAGCGCCGATACCGACCGCGGGCACGAGCTAGGCAACGGTGCCTCCATTGATCCGGAGCTGCTGTCCGATGCCGACGGCAAGGTTCACGCCGCGTATCGCGCGGGGCAGGGGGTGACCGGCTACGTGCTGGACCCCAACCTGCGCGTGCTCGACGGCTGGACCGATGCGTCCCCGGCTGACGCCGCCGAGGCGGTGCGCCTGGCGATCGCCGGCCTACCTCGGCAGGAGGCCTTGGAGGTCACCGCGCAGGCGCCGGTGCTGCTGATCCCCGACGCGCTCGACCGGGGCATGTGCACCGAGCTGATGGAGGTCTGGGAGCAGCAGGGGTCGGTGGAGACGGGGGTCGAGTCGTCAGCGGGCGGTCGACGCGCGGACACGATCGCGGCCGACTACAAGCGCCGGCGAGACCACACGGTCACGGATCAGGCGCTGTCCCAGCCGATCGCCTCGGAGGTGGGCCAGCGCATCATGCCGGAGATCGCCAAGGCATTCGCGTTCCGCGCGAGCCGCTTCGAGGGCTTCAAAATCGGCTGCTACGACGCCACGACGGGCGGGTTCTTCCGTGCTCATCGCGACAACCTGAGCCCGTCAACCGCGCACCGCAGGTTCGCGCTCACGCTCAACCTGAACGATGGCTATGAGGGCGGGCATCTGCGGTTTCCCGAGTACGGCCCGCAGCGCTACCGCCCCGCCGCCGGCGCCGCCCTGATCTTCTCCTGCTCACTGCTGCACGAAGTCCTCGACGTCACCGACGGCCGCCGCTTCGTGCTGCTGTCATTCCTGTCCGGTGGCGACTGACGCGCGCGGACCGACCGGACCGGCCGAGCGCTGCGGCCGCGATCTCCATGGCCCGGCCGGGTGCAGTTGCGGACACCGACGTCCGCTAACGCACCCACTCGACCGACACCGACCGCCTCCCAGCCGGCCGGGTGCAGTTGCGGACACCGACGTCCGCTAACGCACCCACTCGACGAGAACGGCGGGTCACGAGCGCTCCGCCAGGGATGCCCGACCTGCAAGGACTTCGCTGATGGGGCGCGCGCGGCGGAGCAGCGCGGCATCGGCGCGAGCGGCGGTCAAGCGCAGATCTCGCGGTCGCGGCTCAGAGGCGCCGGAGCGCGCACTGCTGTACCCGGGGCGAATCCCGTGAGCGGGCAGCCCCAGCTGCCGGGCCAGCAGCAGGCCGAGGGTGTAGCGGCTGAGCGCTTCGGGTCCGACGAGATGCCAGACGCCGGCGCGGTCAGAGGTCGGCAGACCAGCCAACTCCCATAGTTGGCCGGCGAGGTCCTCGACGGCGATCGGGCAACGCAGCTGATCGACGAACAAGTCGACGCCGCGACCGGCCTGGATCGCGTCAACGATCCAAGCGGTCGTCGGGTCGGGCCGCAGCGGGGCGAGGATCAGCGACGTACGGACCACCGCCGCCTCAGGCACCAGCCGCAGCACCTCGCGCTCGGCGGTGTGCTTCCAACGGCCGTACTGACTGATCGGCGCCGGCGCGTCGGTCTCGGCGTAGGGCGCGTACTCGCCGTCGAAGACCACATCGCTGGACAGGTGCACCAGGTCCGCGCCGACGGCGGCGGTCGCGGCGGCCACCGACCGCGAGGCGGCGGCGATGTCTCGCTCGCCGTCGTGCTTGCCATAGGCGGTGTGCACCACCAGACCAGGGCGGACGCGGCCCATGAGATCACGAACGGCCGCGGGGTCGCTGAGCTCCACCCGGTGTGCGGTCGCGCCGGCGACGGGCGATCGGCGCCAGGTGGCGTGCACCGGCGAGCCGGCGGGTGCGGTGGTCAGCAGCGTGCTGCCAAGCAGCCCCGCGCCGCCGGTGACCAGCACCGGAGCGCTCACGGGCGGAAGATCCGTTGGCTGCCGGGGTCAGGCGACGACGACGGGCGAGCCCTGGCCGCGCTCGGCGCGGATCTCGTCGGCGACCTCGTTGGCCAGGTCGAGCAGACTGGCCACGATCTGGTCCTCGGGGACCTGCGCCACGACCTGTCCCTTGTACAGCAACTGGCCCTTGCCCTTGCCGGCGGCCACACCGACGTCGGCCTCGCGAGCCTCGCCCGGACCGTTCACCACACAGCCCATGACCGCCACGCGCAACGGTACGTCAATGCCCTCCAGCGCGTCCTGGACCTGTTCGGCCAGGCTGTAGACGTCGACCTCGGCGCGCCCACACGACGGGCAGGACACCACGTCCAATCCGCGCTCGCGCAGGTGCAGCGCCTCCAGAATCGCAATGCCGGCCTTGACCTCCTCGACGGGGTCGGCCGACAGCGACACCCGGATCGTGTCGCCGATGCCCTCGGCCAGCAACGTGCCGATCCCGACCGCGGACTTGGTGATGCCGGTCTTGGGCGGCCCGGCTTCGGTGACGCCGAGGTGCAGCGGGTAATCGCAGCGCTCGGCCAGTAGGCGGTAGGTCTGGATCATCACCCACGGGTCGGAGTGCTTGACCGAGATCTTGGTGTCGTAGAAGTCCGCCGCCTCCAGCAGCGCCACCTCGCCCAGCGCGGACTCGACCAGCGCCTCGGGGGTGACGCCGCCGTGCTTAGCCAGCAACACGTCCTCCAGGGACCCGCCGTTGACCCCGATGCGAATGGGGATCCCCCGTTCCTTGGCGGCATCCCCGATCAGCTTGACCTTGTCGTGCTTGCGGATGTTGCCAGGGTTGATGCGGACCCCGGCACAGCCGGCTTCGATCGCGGCCATCGCGTACTTCCATTGGAAGTGGATGTCGGCGATCACCGGGACCGTGGACTTGGCGGCGATGGTCGCCAGCGCGTCGGCGTCCTCCTGGCGTGGGCAGGCGACGCGAACGATGTCCACGCCGGTGGCGTTCAGCGCGGCGATCTGCTGCAGCGTGGCGTTGACGTCATGGGTCGGTGTCGTGGTCATCGACTGCACGCTGATGGGTGCGCCGTCCCCGACCGGCACGCTGCCCACGTTCAGGCGCCGCGTAACACGGCGCGCCGGCGGGGCGTGATGGGCGGCGGCCACTGCCGCCGGCTGGGTGTTGAGAACAGGAAGAGACGTGCCCACGAAGGGTCCTCGGCGTCGACGGTGTGGTATGGCCCAGCCTACCGGCGGCCCCGCGCCCCTCCGCTGGCCGTCCGTCGGCCGCCCGGACGGGCGATTACTGCTGCAGCAGGTCGCTGGCCGGTTTGACGATGTCGACGTACAGGGCGGTCATAGACAGCACCACGAAGAACAGAATCACCACCAGCGCGATCGGGGTGATCACCGCCGGGTCGAGGCGCCAGCGCGCCGACCGACCACGCATACGGCGCACGGCGTTGACGCCCTCCTCGACCAGCAGCACGGCCACGTGCCCACCGTCCAGCGGTGGCAGCGGGAGCATGTTGAGCGTCCCGAGGACGATGTTGAGCTGGGCGAAGATCACCAGCACCGCGAAGATGTCGCCACCGACGCCCAGGGCGTTGACCGTCTGGCCGACGCCGACGAGGCTGACCGGCCCGTTGGGATCACGTGGTCCCGGGTCGCCAACGGAACGAAACCACTCACCCAGCGCGTCGGGGGTGAAGACCTGCCCCAACCCCGATACGGTCAAGCCCACCAGCCGGGCGACGGAGAAGTCGCCGGTGATGGTGCCGCGCAGCGCTTCGGCGGGTGGGAGGCGGCGCACCACCAGCTGTGGCCCGATGCCGAGGAACGCGCCCTGCTGGCCCTCGGGATTCTCGCTGGCCAGCGTGGCCTGCAGGTCCTGCTCGGCTCCGCCGCGCTCGATCACGATGGGCACGGACTCGCCGCCCCGCCCGTCCAGCGCCGCCCGCACGTCGTCGAAGTCGTCGGTCGCCTGCCCGGCGACGGCGGTGATGACGTCGCCCGGGCGCAGACCGGCCTCAGCCGCGGGGCTGTCGGCTACCACCACCTCAACGATCGTCGTGGCCGGCTCGTCGATGCTGGGCAACCCGGCGAAGGCAAGGGCGGCGAACAGCAGAACGACGGCGACGACGAAGTGGGTTGCCGAGCCGGTGGACAGCACGATCACGCGCTTCCAGGCCGACTGCTCGTAGAAGGTTCTGCCGCGGTCAGCGGGATCGATCTGTTCGAAGGCGCTCATCCCGGAGATCTTGACGAAGCCGCCCGCCGGGATGGCCTTGACGCCGTACTCGGTCTCACCGCGTTGCACCGACCACAGCGTTGGGCCGAAGCCGAGGAAGAACCGCTCGACCTTCATCCCGAACAGCTTGGCGGTCAGATAATGGCCGAACTCATGGAACATGATGACAAAGATCAGTCCCAGGATGAAGATCACTACGAACATGCGGTCGTCCTCCCGTCACGGATCAACTCGGCGGCACGGGCTCGCGCCCACGCCTCCGTCTCCAGCACCGTCGCCAGATCCGGGGCGTCGGTGCCGTCGTGCTCTGCCAAGACTGCCTCGACCGTGGCCGGGATGCCGAGGAATCCCAAGCGGCCGGCCAGGAAAGCGGCGACGGCCTCCTCGTTGGCCGCGTTGTACGCGCCGGGATGCGACCCGCCACGTCGACCGGCGGCGACAGCGAGCGACACCATGGGGAATGTCTCGGCATCCAGGGGCTCGAATTGCAATGAACGGGCCTGTGTCCAGTCCAGGTGCACCGGCGCGAAGTCGAGACGCTCGGGCCACGCCAGCGCCAGCTGGATCGGCAGCCGCATGTCCGGCGGGCTCAACTTGGCCACGGTCGCGCCGTCGCAGAACTCGACCATCCCGTGCACGACCGACTCCGGATGGACCACCACGGTGATGCGGTCGTAGCCGATGCCGAACAGCAGCTGCGCCTCCACCACCTCCAGGCCCTTGTTGGCCAGCGTCGCGGAGTTGATGGTGATGACCGCACCCATGTTCCAGGTCGGATGCGCCAACGCGTCGGTGACGGTGACGTGGCGCAGCTCCTCGCGGGAGCGACCGCGAAAGGGCCCCCCGCTGGCGGTGATGACGAGCCGGGCGACCTCCCGCTCCGCTCCCGCACGAAGGCACTGCGCCAGCGCGCTGTGCTCGCTGTCGACCGGGGTCAGCTGACCGGGGCGCCGCACGGCGTCGAGCACCAGCCGCCCGCCGAGGATCAACGACTCCTTGTTGGCCAGCGCCACGCGGTTGCCCGCCGCCAGCGCCGCCAGTGTCGGCTGCAGGCCACGGGACCCGACCATGCCGTTGAGCACCACGTCGGTAGCCTCCCTGGCCAGCTCGGTGGCGGCATCCGGGCCGTCGAGCACGTCGACCCCCGGGCCGAGCAGCTCGCGCGCACGCCGGGCGGCGTCGCGGTCGGCCAGCGCCACCCGGCGCACCCCCAGCTGGCGCGCCTGCGTGCTCAACAGCTCGGCGTTGCTACCAGCCGCGAGGCCGGTCACGGTGAAGCGGTCAGGATGCTCGGCGGTCACCGCCAGGGTCTGCCTGCCGACCGAACCGGTGCTGCCGAGGACCGTGACGGTGGTCACGAGGGCGGCGCCATGGCCGGGCCCGCTGACCCCTGCGTGGGTGCCATGACCAGGCGCGTTGACCCCTGCGTGGACAACCGCTCGGCCGCGCCGACGGCTGCGGGCAGGGTCCGGCCGCTGGCCATCGCGTAATCGGCGTACAGCTGCCCGCAGGCGGCGTCGATGGCGCCACCGCGGTTGTGCCGGATAGTGGCTGTCACGCCGGCGTCGGTCAGTGCCGCCAGGAACGCCAGCTGCACTGGCACGGGCGGTGCACGCCACGGCACCGCCGGCGTGGCGTTCATCGGGATCAAGTTGACGTGAGCGCCGAAGCCACGCAGCCGCGAGGCCAGCCGGCGCGCCTGGTCCACCCCCGCGTTGATCCCGTCGATCAGGACGTACTCGAAGGTCAGGCGGCGACCGGAGCGGTCGGAGTACTGGCGCGCCGCCGCCAGCAGCTCGGCCAGCGGATGCTGCCGATTGACGGGCACGAGGTCGTCGCGCAACTCGTCGTCCGGGGCGTGCAGGCTGACCGCCAGGGTGATGGGAAGCCCGAGCTCGCCGAGGCGTCGGATGCCCGGCACCAGCCCGACCGTCGAGACCGTGATGCTGCGGGCGGAAAGATCGAACCCGTCAGGATCATGCAGCCACCGCACCGCCGCGATGGTGACGTCGAGGTTGGCCAAGGGTTCGCCCATGCCCATGAACACGACGTTGGTGACGTGGTCGGGGACACCGGGCACGTCGACGGCTCCCTGGGATAGCAGCCGCTGCATCACCGTGACCTGGCGGACGACCTGGCCGACCGACAGCTGCCCACGCAGTCCCGCTTGCCCGGTGGCGCAGAACGGGCATCCCATGGCGCAGCCGGCTTGGGTCGAGACGCACACCGTCGCCCGCCCCGCCCTATCCTGGCGCGCCGGGTAGCACATCAGCACGCTTTCGATTTCCACAGCATCAGCTCGTGATTCCACGCCAGCCTGCAGCGAGCGCGGAGCGATTTCCAGGCCGCTGCGCAGCGGGTCCAGGCCGTGCGACGCGGGGAAGCCGAGCAGCACCTTGCGGGTGAGGCCGCCGTCGGCGCTGGTATGGCGCAGCAGCACCGGCGGCGGCGGCAACAGCTCCATGAGCCGCGCGCGCAGGCTGCGAGGCAGGTCGGTCATCTCGGTGGGATCGTCGACGCCTCGCACCAGCCAGCGGTGCACCTGCTCGGCGCGGTAGCGCGGTTGGTCGTCCAGCAAGGCAGCGAGGCCGCCGCGGCCGAGGGCGTAGGGATCCGGGATCGACATGGTCATGAGCCGAGCGCGAGCAGCAACAGGTGGGCGGCCGGAAGCGCAAAGATGATCGCGTCGGCGCGTTCCATGATGCCACCGTGCCCTGGCAGGATGCCGCCCAGGTCTTTGACGTCCAGATCGCGCTTGACCATGGACTCGGCCAGGTCACCGATGGTAGCGGCGACGCAGACCCCCACCGCCAGCGCCAGCGCGGTGCTCCAGGTGAACCCGGGGACGTGGGCGGTGACGGAGGCCGCGAGGATCAGCGCTGTGGCAAGGCCACCCGCGAAGCCCTCCCACGACTTGGCGGGGCTGACGCTGGGCGCCAGCTTGTGGCGCCCGTAGCGGCTGCCGAAGGCGAACGCCCCGATGTCGCTGCTGACCGTGAGCGCCACCGTGGCCATGACGAACCACTCACCCTGCGGCCTGGCCAGCAGCAAGCCGATGTAGCTGGCGAGGAACGGCACCCACAGCACCATCAGGCAGGTCACGCCCATGCTGCTCGCCGGTCGTTGCACATCGCGGTTGAGCAGCGCCCAGGCGGCCGCACCGACCACCAGCAGGGCCAGTCCGGCGCTCTGCGCGCCAGGCCCACCCGCGTGGGCCCCGAAGAACAACACCAGCCCCGCAGCCAGGGCCACCGGCATAGCCGGTTGCAGCCCCTTCGAGCGAAACGCCCGGTCCAGTTCGAACAGCGCAAGGGTGACCATCACCGCGATGAAGATCAGGAAGGCGACCGGGTGGATGAACAGGGTCGCGAGAAACAGCGTTGCCAGCCCGAGCCCGACGGCGATCGCGGCGGGGAGATTGCGGCCGAGAGTGCGATGAGCCGGAGTGGGAGGACCGGCGGTGGTTGGCGGTGCGACAGGCATCGGGGTCGCAGGGCCTGGAGTCGCTGGGTCTGGAGTCGCGGGGCCTCAGACCTCCAGCAGCTCCTTCTCCTTGTGGCTGAGCAGGTTGTCGACCTGCCCCACGTAGCTGTCGGTGAGGTCCTGCAGCGCCTTGTCAGCGCGGCGCTCGTCGTCTTCGGTGATGTCGGAGGCGTCGCGCAGCTGGGCGAGCTCGGACTTGGCGCTGCGCCGCACGTTGCGGATCGACACCCGCCCCTCCTCGGCGCGCTCGCGAGCCAGCCGGACGAACTCGCGGCGCCGCTCCTCGGTGAGGTCGGGGAAGACGACGCGAATGACCTTGCCGTCGTTGGACGGGTTCAGGCCGAGATCCGACTTCCGGATGGCGCGTTCGATGGCCTTGAGCGCAGTCTGGTCATAGGGGCTGACCAGCAGCATGCGCGCCTCGGGGACGGACACGCCCGCCAGCTGCTGCAGCGGCGTCGGCGCGCCGTAGTAGTCGACGGGCAGGTCGGTGATCAACCCCGGATTCGCCCGTCCGGTGCGGATCTTGCCGAACTCCGAGCGGGTGTGGTCCACGGCGGCTGCCATCTTCAGCTCCGCCTCCATCATCGTCTCGTCGATCACAGGAAGTTCTCCAGGTCGGGCTTGTCCGGTGCCGAATGGACCAACGTGCCGATCGCTTCCCCGCACATGACCCTGCGCAGGTTGCCTTCGACGAACAGGTTGAAGATGCTGACGGGTAGTTCATGGTCCATGCACAGCGAGATCGCCGTGGTGTCCATCACCTTCAGTCCTCGGCGAAGGAACTCGAGGTAGCTGAGCTCGTCGAACCGCAACGCCCCTGCGTGCAGGTTCGGGTCGCGGTCGTAGACGCCGTCGACCTTCGTGCCCTTCAAGATCGCCTCGGCGCCGATCTCCAGCGCCCGCTGTGCGGCGGCGGTGTCGGTGGAGAAGTAGGGGGCGCCCAAGCCCGCCGCGAAGATGACCAGCCGGCCCTTCTCGAGATGGCGGACCGCCCTGCGCCGGATGTACGGCTCGCACAACTCCTGCATCGACACCGCCGACTGCACGCGAGTCTGCAGGTCCAGCTTCTCGCAGGCGTCCTGTAGCGCGAGCGCGTTGATGACCGTGGCGAGCATGCCCATGTGGTCGGCGCTGGAGCGGTCCATCCCCCCAGCCTGGGGCGACGTGCCGCGGAAGATATTGCCGCCACCGACGACCACCGCTAACTGCACACCGAGCTCGACGACAGCGGCGAGCTGGGCAGCCACAGAGCTCACGACCGCCGGGCTGATCGTGCTGTCCGCATCGGAGAACGCCTCTCCCCCAAGCTTCAGCAACACCCGTCCGTACTTCGCCTCACCCACCACGCTCCCTACCGTCAGCCACTCCGCGCAGCCTACCCAGACTGCGGAAAGGGGGCTTCGTCAGCTGGAGAGGGGGTCAACCCTGAGGACCCTGGGAAGCTGACGGAGCCCCCGCCCCTGAGGACCCTCGGAAGCTGACGGAGCCCCCCAGCCGTCAGCTCCCGACCTGGTAGCGCGCGAAGCGGCCGACGGCGATCTTCTCACCGCTGGTCCGCTGGAACTCGTTGAGCAGATCGGCAACGGTGCGCTTGTCGTCTTTCACGAAGGGCTGGTTGAGCAGCACTTTGTCTTTGTAGAAGGCCTTGACCTTGCCCTCGACGATGCGCTCGATGATGTGGTCTGGCTTGCCCTCGTCGCGAGCCTGCTTCTCGGCAAAGGAGCGCTCGGCGGCGATGGCGTCGGGGTCGACCTCGGTCTCGCTGACCACCAGCGGGCGCATGGCCGCGATGTGCAGCGCCACGTCGTTGGCCAGCTGGCGGAAGCCTTCGCCCTTGGCGACAAAGTCGGTCTCGCAGTTGAGCTCGACCAGGACGCCCACCTTAGGAGGCAACCCGGGGGTAGGGGCATGCAGGTAGGCGTGGACCAAGCCCTCGGCGGCGGTGCGCTCGCCGACGCGGCCTTCCATCTTGGCCCCGGTCCGCTCGCGGACCAGCTGGGCGGCCTTGTCCAGGTCCCCGTCAGCGTCGGCGAGGGCGCGCTTGCAATCCATCATCCCGGCCCCGGTGGCGTCGCGGAGCCGCTTGACGTCAGCGGCGGTGAAGTCGGGCACGGTGTACTCCTTGGTTCGTTGGTGAAACCCGGGTCAGCGCTGCTCTGGCGTGACCGGCGTGTCGGGGTTGTCGGCGTCGCCGGGTGTGGCCACAGCCTCGCGGGCAGCCTCGTCCGCGGAGCCGGGACCGGACGGCAGCGTGTCGGCCGGCGGCTCGGCGGCGCCAGTGTCGGCCTGCTCGGCGGCAGCGTCGGCCTGTGCCTGCTGCACCACTTGTGCCTCGCCCGGCTTCTCGCTGGCGTGACCCTGCTCCGGCGCGGACACACCGCCGGCCTGTGCGGCGTGGCGGGCGGCCTCCTCCTGCTGTAGGGCGATCTCCCACTCGGCCAACGGCTCGGCGGCCGGCTTGGTCGGCGCGGCCGGCGCCTGGGCGGCGGCGGCGGCCGCGGCAGCCTGCTCGGCGACGACATCGTCGGCGCTACGGCTGGCGCGCCGGACATAGCCCTCGGCGCAGGCGTCGGCGATGATCCGCGTCAGCAGCGCGCCAGAGCGGATGGCGTCGTCGTTGCCCGGGATGATGTAGTCGATCACGTCGGGGTCGCAGTTGGTGTCGACCACGGCAACTACTGGGATGCCGAGACGGTTGGCCTCGTTGACGGCGATGTGCTCCTTGACGGTGTCCACGACCCAGATGGCTGACGGCGGCTTGGTCATGCCGCGGATGCCGCCGAGATTGCGCTCGAGCTTCCCTCGCTCACGCTGTAGCGACAGGACCTCCTTTTTCGGCAGGAGCTCTGTGGTGCCCTCGGCCTCCATGGCCTCCAGCTCGCGTAGGCGCACCAGACGCGTCTTGATTGTCTCAAAGTTGGTAAGCATGCCGCCCAACCAGCGGTAGTTGACGTAGGGCATCCCGACGCGCTGGGCCTGCTGTTCGACGGCTTCCTGTGCCTGCTTCTTGGTGCCGACGAACAGGATGGTCCCGCCTTTGGCCACGCTGTCGCGCACAAAGCCGTAGGCCTGCTCGAGCATCCCGATCGACTGTTGGATGTCGATGATGTAAATGCCGTTGCGCTCGCTGAAGATGAAGCGCTTCATCTTCGGGTTCCAACGGCGGGTCTGGTGACCGAAGTGGACGCCGGCTTCAAGCAGCTGGCGCATGCTGACGACTGCCATGGGTGTTTCCTCGTGTTGTCGCGGTTAGGCCTCGCGAGAACCGGGCCGCCGAAGCGACGTTCGGGCCTTCCCCCCGCCGGCGTGTGCACGCCGCAGGAGACCGCAGGCCTCGCGGTTCCGCTGAAATGTCCACCCCGTCACCGGGGCAGCAGAGATCGGCCGGCCGAAGCCGGACCGTGGTCGAGCATACCACCCCGCCCGAACCCGCCCGA